>Ga0116169_1001584_pt1 | contig 18413 bp, 22 predicted proteins | sample AD_UKC130_MetaG_FD_89796 | JGI IMG/M metagenome (GOLD analysis project Ga0116169, IMG submission 89796) | Active sludge microbial communities of municipal wastewater-treating anaerobic digesters from Canada - AD_UKC130_MetaG | ecosystem: Engineered > Bioreactor > Anaerobic > Digestate | place...
TGCGGCGAGATACTCTTGACTTCCATGGATCGAGATGGAACGACCGCCGGCTACGACTGCGAGCTACTGGAAGCCGTCTGCTCCACGGTGGAAGTGCCGGTGATAGCCTCCGGTGGCGCAGGAGAGATTGCCCACTTCGCCGAAGCGCTCAGAGCAGGGGCATCTGCGGTCCTCGCCGCCTCCGTATTTCACTTTGGCAAATTCAGCATACGTCAGGTGAAAGAGGCCCTTGCCAAAGAGGGCTTTCCCATGAGGCTTTAGGTGGTAAGGCGATATGGCCAACTTAGATTTAAAAGATGTCAAATTCGACTCTCAAGGGTTGGTGCCGGTGGTGGCTCAGGATCTGACGAGCGGCGAAGTCCTAATGCTCGCCTATGGCAACGCAGAATCGTTAGCGGAGACGGAGCGCACAGGAGAATTGGTCTTATACAGCCGCTCGCGCAAGGAAATCTGGCACAAGGGAAAGACGAGCGGCAACCGCCTCAAGGTAGCAGAACTCAGACTCGATTGCGATGGAGATGCAATCTTGGCAATCGTGGAGCCCTTGGGCCCAGCATGCCACACCGGAAACTGGAGTTGCTTTTATCGCAATATTCTCGGCGAACCGGCAGGCGACGGCACCTTCCCTGGCAAGCTGTGGCGCTATCTCTTAAAGCGCAAAGGCGCCTCCCCCGAGGAAAGCTACACCGCCAGGCTCATTTCAAAGGGCCCCTCGCGGGCAGGACAAAAGGTAGGCGAGGAGGGAGTGGAAGTGGCCATAGCGACAGCCACAAAAGACAGAGAAGCCCTCGTCCGCGAGGCTGCAGACCTGATCTACCACCTGCTTGTGGCCCTGATATCCTTAGACGTCCCGCTGAACGAGCTGTGGCGAGAGCTCCGCTCCCGTCACCGCCCTGTGTAGGGGCCTATCGAATCTGGAACTTCCGACGACCGCACTTCTACGATGTGCTCTAAGGCCAGCCCTTTTTCGGAGACGCGCAAGAGCGCCACTTTTCTGGATGCGGGTCTATGGGTGGTTTTGTCTATGTCTAAGAGCTCGTCCCCCAGCGGAATTCCGGAAACTCCGCTCATCGCATCGGCTACGGATTTTCCTCCAGAAATCTTTAGCGCTTCGACGGCGCAAAGACCTGCGGCACGCGCCTTGACAGCATAATAACGATCGGTGACCTTTTTGCGCTCCACCTCCCAAGCGCGAGCGGCGAGCTCGTCAAAGCTCTCGCCTCTCGCTGCTGGATGAGCCTGATCCGCCACCAGAAGCCCTTCCAAAGAAAGAGGCACGGAGGGCAAAAACGGCCCAGAATACCACACCTCGAGAGGAAGGTGTTTCTCTTTTACCCTCCTCCAGGTCGTCTGAAGGTTCCTCGGGCCGAGACAGCTTATCAGGATAGTTGCCCCGGCGCTCGACGCTTCATCTTCGGCAAGTGGCACCCTACGGGCCGGGTCGTGCCAAATCGTCATAGTTGTAAGTCCACATTCTTTAAGTTTCCTCTGCAGGAGGTCATAAGCGGGATACATCTGGCCATCGTTAAGGTCAACCTCTATGGCTACAGTCGCACCTTTGTAACGGAAAGCGGCATACTTAGCTAATGCCACTGCCCTGAAGGGATAATACAAGTCGAGGGCAAAGACATTCTTGAAAGACCTGTCGTTTTCCTCGGAGAGGGAGACCCATTCGCCGTTGGCCAAAAGGAGCGGCATGTCATCGGCCGCCGTAGCGGAGACGAGAAGTTTATCCATCTCGGAATCCGCGAGCGATATAACCACCTTTACGCCATTTTTCCTCCACTCATCTACGGCTGCAGGAGCATCTTTAGGCGTCGGTAACTGGGATTTGAGAAAGAGGACGTCGCGGCCTGCCACCCCGTCCCTGGTGGCATTGGCCTCCTCCATGACGACTTTCAAGGCAAGCCACGCGGACTTCCCTTCGTCGCCTTCCCACCCGCTCTCCGGAGGAAGGACAACGACGGGAAAGCTCCACTCTCTAACGGGGCTTCCCTCGGTTACGATGGGCTTTGCAAAGGTTACAACCAAGGCGCAAAGGCACAAGAGCGCTGCAAGGCGCCAGCCTTTACCTGTTTTGCGGCTATCTCTTATAGCCGATGACCTTGCGCAACAAATTCTTGCGATCCTCGATATCCGCCTCACTTTCTACCCCCTTTGTGGCGAAACCATCTACGACGCCGGCTATGCCCCTGCCCTGCTCCGTCTCAAACACCAGCACCTGGAGCATATTTGCCGTGGCGGCGAATATGCGGCATACCTCTTGAACCCCTTTCAAAGCGTTCAACACATTTATCGGATAACCTTTCCGCAGCAACACGACAAAAGCGTGGCCCGCAGAGAGCTTCTTCGCATTCTCTATCGCCACGTCGACCAAATCTTTCGCATTTCCGTCGTATCGCACCAGACACGGGCCGGAGGACTCGCAGAAAGCGATACCGAATTCGAGCGCAGGCGCCGACGTGACCAGCGCCTCATAGATATCCTCCACGGTCTTGATGAAATGGCTCTGCCCTAAGATGATGTTGCACCCTTCAGGTATCTCCAGCTGTACAATCTGCCATTTTAATTCCGTCAAAACTGATCACCCCTTGCATTGTATTAGCTTTAAAAAACTATCTTCCAAAAGCCACTGGGCAAGTTCCGCAAAACCCGCTTCTTTAGCCGGGGGTATGACTTTATGGGCGATCTCAAGCAGCTGAGGCGGTGCACTCGATACGACGATGCGAAGGTCGGCGACCTGAAGCAGCTCGAGGTCGTTCATATGATCCCCCACCGCCACGACAATATCAAGAGGGTCATCCGCGAGGGAAAGAAACCTCTTCAAGGTATTTCCCTTCGAGGATCCCGGAGGGATCACGTCGATAAAACTGTTTCCCGCCATGGTGACGTTGGCCAAACCGGAGAGCTCACGCTTTAGGCGTTCGACAAGCCCTCTTATGTCCTCCTCACACCGCTTATCTATAGTATAAAAGATCACCCTGTAAACAGGTTCGTCTATATGGGGCGAAGAAATCCTTTCCACGGGCAGGCCAAGGGAAGAAAAATAAGCAATGGTGGCGAAGTCATCCGATCTGCAAAAGACCCTCTCATCGCCAAAGACTTGGACCTTTAACGATGAATCCCACCCGATCTTCAACGCTTTATTCGCAGCCTCTGGCGGGAGCAGAGCCTCCCACATGACCTCACCGTTAAGATAATCCATCAACCTCGCCCCGTCATAGAGGATAGCCGGCCTCATCGCTCCGATGATTTCGAGGTGAGGCTTAGCCGACGCCAAAATCCTCCCCGTGGCACCCATAATCCGCCATCCGCGCTCGATCAGAAGCCTGCATGACCGCGCCACAACCTCAGGCACGCTATCGCGACTTACCAAAGTGCCATCCAGATCGCACACCAAAAGCCGTTCGCCCACACACTTCCCTCCTCTTTCCATCGCATCTCTTGGCCGTGCGACGGCAAAGGTAACCCATCCGGGATATAAAGCTATTTTACTCTGCTTTCCATCTCCAAAACAACACTGCATTTAAACCACCCCCGCGCAACCGTCGGCGACACAGGCCAAAACAATGCGCAGTAGAGACCTGCGGATATTGCCAAGCCGGCAGCACATCATCCTTTCTGGACTACCGAATTACCGACTGCCCACAAGTCGCTTGTTTGAAAACCAAGAGCAGAACTACCGCAGCTGGCTACATTCTGATAAAATATTTACCAAGGCTCTAATCACAAATGGGAGGTGATCGCATTGAGGAGAGCAATAGCTGTAACTGTCGCCATGGTGCTGGCGTTCACAGCCAGCAGTGCAATAGCTCAGGAAACGATCAAGGTCGGTTACCTGGCAGCGCTCACAGGGGACTGGGCTGCTTATGGTCAAACCGAACTCAAATCGGCCCAGCTCGCAGTGGACGAGATTAACGGGAAAGGCGGCGTGTTGGGGAAAAAGTTAGAACTTGTGCCCTACGACTTCAGGACCAGGGCCGAGGACGCGGTGAACGCCGTGCGCAGGATGATAGAACAGGATAAGGTGTATGCCATAATCGGGGCCAACGGCAGCGGCATAAACATAGCCACTGCGCCCGTCGTCAACCGCGCCGGCGTATCGCAGATCGGAACAGTATCAACCAACCCATTTGTCACCGTAGATAACGACGGGAAGGTGCGCCCCTACTCCTTCAGGATCTGTTTCACAGATCCCTACCAGGGAAAGGTGCTCGCATATCTCGCCGCTCAAGAGATGGGCAAAAAGAAGGCTGCCATCCTCTACGATGTGGGCAACGAATACTCTCAGGGCCTGCGCGAATTCTTTACCAAGAGCTTCACGGACTATGGTGGTGAAATCGCCTCCGACTTGGGCTTTCGAGGCGCTGTAGATGTGGACTTTAGGGCCCAGCTCACAGAGATCAGAAACTCCGGCGCAGACGTACTGGTGCTTCCCAACATGGGCAAGGAGATGGCCCTCACCATAAAGCAAGCGAGGGAACTCGGCATGGCCGACCTTTTGATCATAGGCGGCGACGGATATGCCGACTTCATGTGGGAAATCGCTGGCAGCGCAATGGAAGGCACCTATTGGGTTAACCATGTGGCTCCCGAAGACCCGGCCATGCAGCCGTTCTTCACCGCATACAAGGAAAAATACAATGACGAATGCAAAGAGTTCGTGAATGGCGTCCTTGCATATGATTCGGTATACTGGCTGGCGGACGCTATAGAAAGGGGCGGCAAGGTCGACAGGAAAGCCGTCCGGGATGCCCTCGAAAGCACAAAGGGGCTCCAACTTCATCATGCCGTGCTCACAATAGACCCGGCAGACCACAACCCGAAAGACAAAGATGCCGTGATACTTGAGTGCAAAGACGGGAAAGCAAAATTCTATAAGAAGGTCAGGCCGGAGTAAACCCGCATCGCTTTCGGATGCCGCGGGCAGAATTTTACGGAGGCGGGGTGTGCACTCCGCCTCCTTCTTGAACGAAAATGCAGGATCGAGGTGGTATCCATTGGAAACGCTGGCCCAACAGCTTATAAACGGCGCATCTTTGGGTTCCGTATACGCTCTCATAGCTGTGGGGTATTCCTTGGTATATTCCATACTCTTATTTTCGAACTTCGCCCACGGAGGCTTCCTCGTCATAGGCGGATATATCTGCTACTACGCATTGAGGAGCTTGGGAAACAACATATGGATCGCCGGGGGCCTTTCTCTCCTCGGAGCCGGCCTTTCCGCCGTTTTGACCGAGAGGATAGCCTACAAGCCGATCAGAGAGCGAACGAACATCACCTTATATCTCCTGATAGCGTCGTTGGGCATGAGCATCGTCATAGAAAATATCTTCGTCATCGTGGCTGGCGGGCGTTTCAGGGCGCTTCCGCCCGTGATACCAACCGATCCAGTCCACCTCTTCGGCCTTACCACCACGAGCGCTTTCGATCTGCTCTCCCTCGTCGTAGCTGTGATCTTCCTCGCTGCGCTTCAGCTTTTCATCGTAAAGAGCAAGTGGGGGCTCGCTATAAGGGCCGCCGCCTTCGATCTCAAAACGGCCGGGCTTATGGGGATAAATGTGAGCATGCTCATATCCATCGTCTTTTTCGTGGCGGGCATGTTGGCCGCCGTGGGAGGCATATTCCTCTCCGTTCGCTACACGCTGTATCCACAGTTAGGAGCGATCACGATAAAGGCTTTCGTCGCTGCCGTAGTCGGCGGACTCGGATCTCTCCCTGGAGCGGTGATAGGGAGCCTCATACTGGGCCTCGCAGAGATGCTGACTGCCGGCTTCATATCGAGCCAGCTGCGCGATCTGGTGGTCTTTTCCCTCTTGGTCATAACGCTTCTCGTCAAACCCACCGGGCTGCTCGGGAAAAAGCCGCTGGAAAAGGTTTAAAAGGAGAAGAACATTGGGCTATCTCAGCGGAATAATAATACTTTTGTGTATAAATGCCATAGCGGCGATGGGCGTATCGCTGCTCACAGGATTTACCGGGGTATTCACGCTGGGGCATGCAGCTTATATGGCCCTCGGAGCCTACGCCGCCGGTATATTGACCGTCCAGCACGGCGTTCACTGGTTTCTGGCCGTCATGGCCGGAGGATTCCTGTCCATGATTGTGGCATATCTAATAGGCATCCCGACCCTTAAACTCATGGGAGATTATTACGCCATCGCTTCCATAGGCCTCGTCGAATCGATCAGGCTCATCCTGGAAAACTGGCAGTCGGTGACGCGCGGCGCCAGGGGTTATCCGGGTATAGATGGGTTCACCACTCTTCCCATGGCATTGGCCTTCTTCGTCGTCATGGCCGTAGCGATGGTAAACCTCATCAATAGCCGCTACGGCAGGGCCTTCAAAGCGTGTCGCGACGATTATCTCGCGGCCTCGCTCTTAGGGTATGACACAGCTCATTACAGGGTTTTGAGCCTCGCAGTATCGGGGTTTTACTGTGGCATCGCCGGCGCGCTGTTAGCTGGATTTATGACGTTTATCCAGCCCGTGATGTTCGATATGACGAAATCCACTGAGCTCACCTCTGTGGTCGTCTTTGGCGGGCTGGGATCGCTCAGCGGCACGCTTCTGGCCTCTGTAGTGATCACTCTCGTGACCGAACTGTTTCGCCCTATATCACAATATCGCATGCTCATATACGGAGGAGTCCTTGTAGCGACCATGGTCTTAAGGCCCGAAGGGATCATGGGCTCCAGAGAGATATGGGGGCTCTTCAAAAAGACCTCATCCCTGCGCTCCAAAACCCAAAGAGGTGGCGTCGATGGCGCTCCTTGAACTTGTGGATGTGAGCAAGTCCTTCGGCGGGGTAAAGGCGGTAGACCGCTTTTCGCTCACCGTAGAAAAGGGCGAACTGGTGGGACTAATAGGACCGAACGGCGCCGGAAAGACCACCGTGTTCAACATCACAACGGGGCTTTACCCATCAGAAGGCGGACAAATCCTCTTTCAAGGAGAAGACATAGCGCCGCTAAAACCGCACGAGATAGTGCCGAAAGGCATAGCTCGCACCTTTCAAAACCTGCGGCTCTTCGCGAGGTCCTCAGCCTTAGAAAACGTCATGACGGCCTACCGAAAGGGCGTCTACTCTTTCGTGGAAGCTCTATGCCATATGGGCAAGTGGAAGAAGACCGAAGAAGAGGCAAAAGCGCGCGGCATGGAGCTCCTCGATCTCGTGGGCATAGCAGATAGAGCGGACCAAGCCGCAGGAACACTTCCCTACGGCCACCAGAGAAGGGTTGAGATAGCGCGAGCACTCGCATTAGAACCCGAGCTTCTACTGTTGGACGAGCCCGCCGCGGGGATGAACGCGGAAGAGGTGGAAGGGCTGAATACCACGATAAAGAGGATCACCACAGAATTGGGTATAACTATCGTAGTAATCGAGCATCATATGGAGCTCGTCATGGAGATATGCCCTCGCATCGTATGCATGAACTTCGGGGCGAAGATAGCGGAAGGATCTCCGCAAGAGATCCAAAACCATCCAGGGGTGCTCGCCGCTTACTTGGGAGAGGAGGTTTAACATGACGAGCCCGCCGCGGCCCATTCTGTCTGTACGAGATCTCTCCGTAAGCTACGGCGCCATCAAAGCCCTCCACGGAGTTTCTATGGACGTTTATGAAGGGGAAATAACCTGTGTCATCGGAGCCAACGGCGCCGGCAAATCCACGCTCCTCAACGCCGTAATGGGGATGGTCCGTCCGGAATCGGGCGAGATATCCTTAGAGGGCAAACCATTGGCGAGAAAAAGCCACCAGGTTGTGGCTCAGGGGGTATCCTTGGTGCCCGAAGGACGCAAGATCTTCGCCCCCTTGACGGTTGACGAAAACTTGACGATAGGGGCCTTCCCAAGGAAAGACAAACTCCAGGTCAAAAAGGACCTGGAGTGGGTATATACGCTCTTTCCCCGCTTGAAAGAAAGGAAAGGCCAATATGCCGGTACGCTCTCCGGAGGAGAACAGCAGATGCTTTCCATAGGAAGGGCCCTGATGTCGCGCCCAAGGGTGCTGCTCTTGGACGAGCCTTCGTTGGGACTCGCTCCCATCCTGATCAGAGAAATCTTCAAAGAGCTCGCGCGCATCAACCGCGAAGGGGTTACCGTTCTGCTCGTGGAACAGAACGCAAGGCAAGCCCTTATGCTATCTCACAGAGGATACGTGCTGCAGACTGGCCGCATCGTAATGCACGGCCCTTCAGCAGATCTGCTCTCGAACCCTGACGTAAAAGCGGCATACCTCGGCAAGCTCAAGATTTAAACAAGGCAAATTGAGCCTTTTATTTTTGCGTGGCAGACTGCTTCTTGAGCTCCTGTATTACGTCGTTCGTTATGTCCATGCCGCCGAAGAAGACCTGGGTTTTGTCCAGCACTATCGTCAAACCCTTCGCCTTGGCAACTGTGCGGATGGCGAGGTCTATGTCTTTAAACAGCGGCTGCATCAGCTTTTGTTCTTCAGCAGCTGCTTCTTGACGCTTCGTGCGGTAAATCTTGGCCTGCTCGTCCTGGTTAGATGTGGCATCTATGGCCATCTTGGCTTCATTTTGCTTTTTTTGGACCACCTGCTGGATCTGCTTTTGCGTATCTTGAAATTTTGGGTGATTGAGGAGCACCTGCTGAGGATCGAGAACCCCTATCTTCTCTTCAGCGAAAGCCGCACCCCCGATCAAGGCCAAAGCACAAGCCACAAGCACCGAAAACAGGATACTTTTGCGCAAAACCATCACACATACCTCCCACAATACAGATCATGCCGCTTGAATTATTACTGTAGCTCAAGAGAGCCGCACAGTCCATAGGTATAATTGCTTAACGAGGGGTTGAGGTTTAACCTCCGGACTCCTTGTAAATATAAGGCAACGATCCCGCAAAGAAAAGGGGGCAATGCCATGAGGGTCAAGCTCTACGCCACGCTGCGCAAGGCGGCGCAACGCAAGGAAGTAGAAATTACCCTGTCGGAAACCACCGCGAGAGGGCTTTTAAAACGCCTGATCGACCTGTACGACGCAGAATTCGAAGGGCTATTGACAAATGAGGGGGGAGAACTGGCCAAAGGGGTGATATTCTTGGTAAACGGGCGGAACATACTGCACCTTCAAGGGCTTGAGACGCCCTTAAAAGAAGAAGACGCGATAGAGCTCTTTCCGCCTGTCGCAGGTGGTTAATGTGGTTAATATGGAAATCGATTGGAGGTAGCGCTTTGGAATACGCATTCAGCACGCCGCGCACGCTTTTGCGAGGGCTCGAAAGGGAAGACTGCGCGATCATGGCCGATTTCTACAACAACAGAGAGCTCTTGGAGGGCTTTCTCTTCCCCCACGAGCCGGTGTTTCCGGCCACCAAAGCCGAGGTCGAAGGATTGGTGGATTACTTCAAACAGGGGAATTGGTTTGCCCTTTGCGTGGAGCATCGAGAGACGCACAAACCCATAGGCTTTGCCGCTATAAAACCCTACATGGTAAACAGGGTGAGCTTCATATCTATATGCCTATCGCCGGAGTTCTGGGGTCAGGGCTACGGCACGGAGGTCATGAACACGCTCTTGGAGATATCGTTTGATTATTTCAACATGAGAAAGGCTTGCCTCTGCGTCTGCAGCTTCAACGAGAGGGCGATAAGGAGCTACGAGAAGGTTGGATTTGAAGTCGAAGGCAGGCTCAGGGAAGTCGTATACAGGAACGGGCGATACTTCGATCTCGTTTGGATGGGGCTGACCAAAAACGATCACAGAGATACCGCCGCAAGCGCCTGACCTCGGCCTCCGCCACGTCGCTCCACAGGAACGACAAAAGGCAACCCCCTAGGGCGGGTTGCCTTTTAACCCCTAAGTCTTTCAAAAAAGTCAATACCCTCGGCTTTTGAGCTCCCTCTCGTACTTCTCCTTCAGCTCTTTATATGTCTCCTCGCTGATTCGGCCCGAAAGCAGCGCCTCTTCCAAGGCATCGAGCCTCTTCTTTAGCTCTTCCTCTCTGCTTGAGGCGGTGCTCGAGATGTCGCTGCCTCCCTGCGGAGTTCGAGTCAAAGGGGGAGGAGGATAAGGGGCGCTCGTGGGAAAATATTTCCTCCAAAAAAGCGAGTTTAAAAGCCACCACAAGCCCACACCCAAGAGTACCATTACGATAGCAGCGAACAGCATGCCGGGGAAAAACATCATGGACATACCCCATCCGAAGTGCCATCCGTAACCGTCATTGTAATAAGCACCTCCCGGACCGGAGCGCACGAAAAGAAAAGCCCTCACGGCCCACATCGCTACGACCGCCACCGCCAAGACCATCATTACGTTTACAAACCATCGGGGCATCCTCGGGCCCCAGGGGTCCAAGCTCATACCTATCCTCCCACCTACACTATACGGCAAGACTGAGATCTTACGCTTGATATTATACATCGCCCACCATTCCCGAAGGCGGGTGCCCTGTCGGCCCGCGTATCCCTCGGCCAACCACATCTGGCAAAAAATGAAGTCAACATCCACGCCAGATCTCGCTTCACGCGCATCCCGAGGTGCGGACCTATTCGAGCGAAGGCGCCTCGTCCAAGATGGCGGCCCACTCTTTCATGAAATCGCTCGAGGCTGAAGCCCATTCTTCGTAGTGGCGGCGACATTCTTCGATATCTTTTTTCACTTGCTCAACCAGGGCTTGAGACGAAGGGAAGGCTTTTTCGTCGCGCAGGCGCTTGATCAGAAAGGCCGCCACATCGTGCCCGTAAAGTTCTCCCTCGAAGTCGGGAAGGTGGACCTCTACACTCACGTTTTTGTCCTTCTTTTCGAAGGTGGGGTTTAAGCCTATGTTCAAAGCTCCCGCCCACCATCTTCGACTGACCCGAGCAGCGGCGCAATAGACGCCCCTCTTGGGGATCATCTTTTCGGCGGGAATTTTTAGGTTGGCCGTGGGGAAGCCCAAAAGTCGGCCACGGCCCTTTCCATGAGTTACCCTGCTTCTGACCATAAAGGGATACCCTAACAGCACCTCGGCCTTTTCGCTTTGGCCCTCCAGCAATAATTCCCGGATGCGAGAACTGCTTACGGGCTCCCCGTCGATAATGAGGTGCGGGAGGGCCGAGCAATGCCATCCCATGGCTTTGCACTCTTCCTGCAGTATGGTCAAGTTGCCTTTCCTATTGCGCCCGAAACGGAAATCCTCGCCGACCACGATGCCGTCGATCCCAAAGTCATCGTTGAGAGATGCGAGGAACTCTTCGGGCTCCATGTGGGCTATCCTATCGAAGGGAAGTTCGACTAACTCTGGGACCTTTAGATGGTTGGCGAGCAGGATCCTTTCATCATAAGAGAAGAGGAGCTTGAAGGAATCGCCCTTGAAGAAGCGCTGAGGGTGAGGGATGAACGTCACCGCGCACCAGCTATCACCGAGGCTTTCCGCCAGATCTTGAGCTTCTAAAAAAAGGCGCTGATGCCCTTTGTGAAAACCGTCAAAGGCACCGATACATGCGATCACCCTGTGATTTCCCCCTCAAGCGGCACGTTCACCTTGGGATAAAAGGAGGCTCCTCCAGACGAGAGGACAACTTCGCAAAAAGTGACGCCCCTCTCGCCGACCAGGGCCACGCCTTCGCTGGTGGGCAACATCCCCCAGCTGAGTCGCCTGCCGGGGCAGCCTTTGATCGCCTGGCCGCGCCAGCACGCTTCTTCAACATACTGATCTATCTCGTAAGCGGTGAAGTGGTCCAACAGTCGCTCGACAGGGAGGAGGTGCCTCAATAGGGCTTCTCTATCCATATGAGGCAAGAGGCGCGAACTCAAGCTCTGCGCCTCCGCCAGCGAACCCAAGGCCACGCGCCGCAGCGAAGAGACGGTGGCGCCGCAGCCTACTTTCCTTCCGATGTCGAAGGCGAGACTTCTGATATATGTCCCCTTATGGCACTCTACGACCATGGAGACGTAACCGTCCTCGTCGACTGGAGAGGTCACGCGAATCGAGCGGATGAAGACCGGCCTCGCCTCAAGCGGGGGTGTTTTCCCTTTTCTGGCCAGCCTGTGCGCCCTTTCGCCGTTCACGCGCACCGCCGAAAAAGCAGGCGGCCTCTGGAGCCTCATGCCCAAAAAGGCGCACGTCGCGCGCCTCAGACGCTCCTCGGCATCTCCGCTCACGGGCATAGTTCGCGTCACCGATCCTGCGATATCGCCAGTGGTGGTCTCAATGCCGAGCTTCAATGTAACTTGGTAAGTCTTAGGAAGTTTCATGGCGTAGTCGCTCAAACGCGTAGCGCTTCCGAGCAAGATGAGGAGCAGGCCGCTGGCCGGCCCGTCCAGGGTCCCGGCATGGCCGACTTTGATGTTTCTTCCCAGGCGCGATCGCACTATCTCTACACAGCGAGTACTGCGCAATCCTGGCTCTTTATCGACCAGAAGCAAATGGGCGCGCATATAAGCGCTCGACCTCTTCCTTTATCAGATCGATGGCCTCGGAGAGGGAAAGATGAAGCCTGCAAGCGGCAGCTTGGGGATGTCCTCCACCCCCGAGGCGTTGCGCCAATTCTCGGACGGAGGTCTTGCCCTTGGCGCGAAAGCTCACCCTGACGCAGTCGCCCTCCTCCGTCAGGAGCATCCCCACATCGACCCCGTTAACCTTGACGAGCTCGTTCGCCAACCCCTCTGTGGAGTAACGGGAGACTCCGAGCTCCTGAAAGTCGTCGTCGCTGAGCCACGTAAAGGCCACACGGCCTCCGCCTATCAAAGCGACTCTGCTGTAGGCTTTGCCCCACAGATGCAGCTCTTTAACGCTGCCCTTGGAATTTATGCGCTCGTCCAGCTCCTGCGGTTTTACCCCGAGCTCGAGCAGCCTCGCTGCCACACGATGGGCATTGGGCGTCGTATTGGCGTAAGTGAAATGGCCGCAATCGGTGACAATGCCGGTGTAGACGCCTATGCACGCCTCTATACACGGCCGCCATCCCCCTGCTTCGGCCAAATCCCACAATATCTCCGATGTGGCGGAGGCTTTATCGTCCACGTAGACAACATCGCCGAATTTCGTGTTGTCGCCGTGATGGTCGATGTTTATGAGGGTAGCTGGCGACACGCCATCTTCTATTCCCCTGACAGAACGAGACGGTGCGCTCGTATCGATTACGATGATTGCGGTGTCGTCCCTGAGCCATTCCTTCGGAAGCTCTTCGTAGGCCCTATATTCGCAAGACATGGAAAGGAACGCATCATACGGAGGAGAGATCGGGTCGGGCCCTCCCCACGACACATCCTTGTCCAAGGCCTTGCCCCAACAGACGAGCGCACTCCCCCCGCCTAAGGCATCCCCGTCCGGCTTTTCGTGAACCAGTATGCGCCAGCGGGGCAAAAGAGCTAAGGTATGAGCCAGACGCGCTAAGCTGGACGCCTTCGACATCGCTTATCCACCGTTCTCGTCTTTACCCGAGATCCTATCTAACAGAGCTTCCATCCGCCTCGCTCTGTCTTCGCTTTCATCAAATATGAAACAGAACGCCGGCATGCTCCTCACGTGCATCTCTTTGCTCAAAACGCTTCTCATGAGGCCCGACGACTTTTCGAGCGCCAAGGCCACCTTTTCTCTATCGTCGCGATCAAGCGTTGTAAAATAAACCTTCGCGCGGCTCATGTCTTTAGAGCATTCAACGCCGAGGATTACAGCCTTCTTGACGTTTTCATCCTTGATGCGACGCTGGATTAGCAAGGAGATCTCCTTGGCAAGCTCTTTGTTTATCCTCTCAATACGAAAACTCGTCATGCGGTTTGACCACCCTCTCCCGCCGCACGATCTCAAAGTCCGCATTGTCCTCAGCCTTTTCCAGAAACCTCTCCACCGACATAAGAAGCGACTCAATATGCCTCAAAGACGAATTGACGACCGAAAAGGCCAATACGGCCCTCTTCCATGAGCCGTCCGGCCCAAGATCGGCGACCGATACGTTCCAGCGCCGATGCACCTGATCGAGCAAGGAACGAATAACCTGGCGCCGGTCTTTTAAGCTGTCAGCAGCGGATAAACATAATTCCACTACGAGGACTCCTACGAAAAAAGAGCTCATTGGGATCGTCTCTTCGCGTCTTCAAGCCTGCGTTTCTCTTCGACCACTTCGAAGGCTTCTATTATATCACCTTCTCTAAAATCATGATAATCTGCGAAACCTATGCCGCATTCATATCCGGCGGACACTTCACGCACGTCGTCTTTAAACCGCTTAAGGCTCGATATGGCGCCTTCCCATACGGCAGCGCCGCTCCTCAAGATGCGAACCTTGGCGCTCCTTCTAATGGTCCCATCCAACACGTAACAGCCGGCCACGCTGCCGAGATTGGGAACGCTGAATACGGCCCGTACCTCCGCGTGTCCTGTCACGTTCTCCTTGAGCGTCGGAGCCAACATCCCTTCCAAAGCGGCCCTCACGTCGTCGATGAGGTCGTAGATCACGCGATAAAGGCGCACTTGCACTCCTTCTCTCTCGGCTATCTTCTTGACGTCGCTGCTGAGTTTGACATCGAAACCTAATATTACAGCATTTGATGCAGAGGCGAGCATGATATCCGACTCTGAAATGTTGCCCACGCCCTCATGTACAATGCTTATCCCAACTTCTTCGGTAGCCAGATTCAATAGTGAAGCCTTAAGGGCTTCAAGGGAACCCCTAACATCGCACTTCAAGACGATGTTGAGCTGCTGTTTTTCCCCCATTTCGATGCGCTCATAAAACTCTTCGAGGGTCAATCGTCTGGGATGTTCGGCTTCGACCTCCCTTTCGATCTTCTTGCGCTCTATGGCATCCCGAGCTTCTTTTTCGCTCTCTATCTTGCGAAATAGTTCTCCAGCCTGGGGCACATCGTTCAAGCCCGTTATCTCCACAGGCATGCTGGGGGTAGCCTCTTTGACGCTCTTTCCCTTATCGTCCTGCATGGCCCTTATTCGTCCCCGGGTGCTATCAAAAAGCACGATATCCCCTTGGCGAAGGGTGCCCTGCTGCACGATGACCGTAGCCACCGGTCCTTTACCCTTGTCAAGCTTGGCTTCGATGACTGCGCCCTCGGCGTTGACGGTGGGGTCAGCTTTCAACTCGGCAAGTTCCGCCACCAAGAGAATCATTTCCAATAGATGATCAACGCCTTGACCTGTCTTGGCCGAGATATCGACCATCACAGTATCTCCGCCCCACTCTTCTGGAATCAAGCCCAGATCTGCCAGCTGCCGCCTGATCACATCGGGCCTCGCGTTCGGTTTGTCGACCTTGTTTACAGCCACGATGATGGGAACTCCCGCAGCATTGGCATGGTTTATAGCCTCGACGGTCTGAGGCATTACGCCATCATCGGCAGCCACAACCAACACCACTATGTCGGTCACCTGCGTCCCGCGAGCCCGCATGGCAGTAAAAGCCTCGTGTCCGGGGGTATCGAGAAAGACTATCTTCTGCCCTTGATGCTCCACCACTGAGGCACCGATATGCTGCGTGATGCCCCCAGCTTCGCGAGCAGTGACGTTTGTGTGGCGAATGTAATCCAAGAGCGTCGTCTTTCCGTGATCCACATGCCCCATAACCGTCACCACAGGTGGCCGAGGCTTCAAGTTCTCCCCCTTGGGCTTCGGTTTAGCCTTAACCGGGGCCTTCTCTTCGTACTTTTCGCGCGACAACAAAAACTCTTTCCCGTAAGCCTCAGATAAGGCCTTGAGCACCTTTTCATCGACGGGAGAGTCGGCAGGCACCATGAGTCCTTTCTGCACCAAAGCCTTAACCACATCGGCAACGGGCATATTCAAGCGCTCTGCCACTTCCCCTACGGTGGCATTTTCCGGTACGATCACTTCCTCAATCTCCGCAGCTTCTTCTACTGCATCTTTTGCAGAAGGGGTCCGCTCGCCCCGGAACGCCTCCTCCACAAGCTGAGCCGTATCCGTGTCGATGGAACTCATGTGCGTTTTAACGTCAACGCCCAGCTCCCTCAAAAAATTTACCAGCTCTTTGTTCGATACGCCCAACATCTTGGCTAACTCATAAACCCTAATTTTGCTCAGACGACATCCCTCCTCGGCAAACCGCGTAAAAGTTGATTACTCAATGCTTAAACCATCACCCTCGCCAGAATTCTCCCCGCAGAGCGAAAGGAGTTCCTCATAAATTTCCTCCGGAACGTGAGCCTTCAGAGCGCGCGAAAGGGCATCCCTCTTCTTGGCGACCGTAACGCACTCTCTCTTCGCGCATACATACGCACCGCGACCGGGCATCCTGCCCGTGGGATCAACCACTACCTCACCTTTAGGGCTCCTTACCACCCGCAACAGGCCCTTCTTGGAGAACTCCTCTCTGCAAGCCACGCATGTGCGCGGTCTTTTCCTCCTCGAACCGGTCGCTTCTTTCATGGATCAATCGTTGCCTTTTTTGATTATATCCGCGAACAGGTCATGTAGCGTAGGCATACGTTCCGGCTCCAAGGCTTTGATGTCGATTTTCCAACCGGTCAGCTTCGCTGCAAGCCTTACGTTTTGTCCCCCCTTGCCTATGGCAAGGGAATGATGATCTGGCCTAACATAGGCATGAACGGCCTTATCCTGCTCCAGATTCGGTTCCACTTTCACCACTTTGGCCGGCGATAGGGCGTTCTTTATAAACTGCAGAGGGTTGTTGCTCCATACGACTATGTCTAACCGTTCTCCAGCCAGCTCTTCGCTTATGGACTTGATCCTCTGGCCCTTGTTCCCCACACAAGCCCCCACAGGATCCACGTTGGGATCGAGGCTTGCTACAGCCACTTTGGAGCGGGCTCCTGCCTCTCGCACGATGCCCTTTATCTCTACCACGCCCTCCTTTATCTCTGGAATTTCCAACTCCATAAGCCGCTTTACGAGGCCAGGGTGGGTCCTCGAAAGGACTATGCGAGGCCCTCGCGTCGTCTGTCTGACGTTCAACAGATAGAACTTCATGCGTCCCCCCGGCTGATATTTCTCGCCCGGTATGCACTCCTCGGGAGGCAACATAGCGTCTACGCGGTCGTTTATGCGCACCAACACCTGTGAGTCTTCGGACTTAAAAACGATCCCCGTGACGAGATCGCCCACGCGGTCTGCGAACTCGTCGTAGACTATCTGCCTCTCGGCATCCCTGAGACGCTGAATTATGACCTGACGGGCAGTCTGTGCAGCGATGCGGCCGAACTCCTCCGGCGCGATTTCCACCCAGATCTCGTCGCCGATCTTCGCATCGTCGTGTCCGAGGCGTCTGGCGGCTTCCAAAGAAATTTCAGGGGCGTTTTCACTCGGCTGCTCCGCAACTTTTCGCAGCTCGTACACGGAAACCCCTTCCCCGGCAGGGTCTATCTCCACCTTCATGTCTCTGCTTGAACCTTTATATTTCTTATAAGCCGAGACCAGGGCAGCTTCCAAGCTGGATATGATCAAATTCATGGGAAGCCCTTTCTCTTGTTCTATCTGGCGCACTGCCCTCATGAAATCTCGTCCCAAAAGCATGAACTCTTCCTCCTTAAGTAAACCTTCTTTTTTAAGCGGTCATCAGACATGGCTGACCGACGGCCAAAAGCGCTTTTTCTCTCACTTCTTCCTCTTCGGAACTCCCTCTTCGTAAACCAGGTGAGCCTTGTCGATAAGGTCAAAGGGGATAGCGGTTGCTCGATCGCCCTCATCCGCAGACAGAAGGATCTCATCGCAATCCGTAACGCCCACGAGCAGACCCACGAAACTGCGTCTGCCTTCCACGGGTCGGCGAGTTTTTAGCCTTACCTTCTTATTGACAAAGCGGCGATAGTCGTCGACAGAAAAGAGCGGCCTTTCTACCCCCGGAGAGCTGACCTCGAGAAAATAGCGCCCCGCGAACGGGCCGCCGTCGTCGTCCTCGTCGAGGATGGCGCTGATCCTTCTGGACACCAGCTCGCAATCCTTTACGTTGATACCGCCCAGACTGTCTATATAGATACGCAACGTAGGCCTCCCCTGCTCTACCACGATCTCCATGCCCACAAACTCGTATCCCAACTCTTCGGCGCCCCTTTTGGCCAATGAAGCCAAACGCCCTTTTGTTGTCTCATCCAGCTGCATCAGACATCACCTTCGCACCGGCCATATACGGCCTTTAAACGTTACAGCGCTCCGCTCTTCTAACCGCAAGACATATCGGGCGCACTTAACAAAGAAGAGTGGGCGTCGCCCACTCTTCCCAACTCTCCACTCATATATTTCCCGCACAAGATTATACCACCCAGCAAATCTCATTGCAACCGATGCCGGCTTAAAAGGGCATCACAACCGAGTGTTTTGAGGTGGCCCCTGAAAATCCTACAAAAAGTTTACACGATCCGCCTGCCTATCGGACGCTGCGCTACTGAGGACACATGAGCAAGCCCTACGATCTATGCTAAAATGCGAGCAGAAGCGGATAGGGCACTCACTTCGAGGAGGTTCATTGCGTTATGAAGGAA
>Ga0116169_1001589_pt1 | contig 18378 bp, 13 predicted proteins | sample AD_UKC130_MetaG_FD_89796 | JGI IMG/M metagenome (GOLD analysis project Ga0116169, IMG submission 89796) | Active sludge microbial communities of municipal wastewater-treating anaerobic digesters from Canada - AD_UKC130_MetaG | ecosystem: Engineered > Bioreactor > Anaerobic > Digestate | place...
AAGGTACGCAATATTTTCGCCGTGATTTTGACACAAAAAATAAAAAAAGCCTTATTTTACAAGGCTTTCAGAAGACGCTCTGTCTATTCAACTGTCAAAAACCCGAGAATAAACTTGATGGGCGTAGGAACTGCCAAAAAAAGCATATGTTTAAATGGTATTAGTTCAAAAATTATCAAAGTCAGTTAGCAAACTGACTCTTTAAATGGTAAACTAGATTGGTGTGGGGTTAAGTGCATTTAAAGGCAAAGGTTAGGCGCCTGATGAGCACATGACCAAACACTTCAGTACGACTCCGTAATATGGCAAATAACTCGAACCAGAATTACACAACTTCGTCAGTTATTTAGAGGATAAAAGACAGAGTTAACGAAAAATTAAAATGGAGTCAAACGACCTTTACCCAAGTGTGCTGACTCATCTCAACTCTCATATAGAAGTAGGGTATAACCTCGGGACGTGCAGATAATATGGAAGGAAAGAACCAGCAGCAAAAACCCACTCCGTATTCCTGCAACACTCACGGGGTCCTTACCATGTTTGCGGCACGTTTAAACCTGCATGTAGCCTAAGAACTTGCAAGATTCTTTCTCTCATCTATGATTTTTCCGTCAGAACCGCTCAGCAGGATGTGCCCAAGCAAAAAACTTCTAAAGAGAGATGAGATCTTAGTTAAAATCACTCAAATAACCGTTACAATGTGGAGTTTGCAGAATCTTTGCCGCATCGCCCTCTAGGGGATGGTGGCAAAGATTGCCTTGTGGAAAGAAGGGCTTCAATCATTGATGCAGAGAGCGCCCCACTGTCCGCTACCGAAAAGGATCTAGAAACCCTTGAGATGCAGGCATGCAAACCTCACAGTTCATGTAACGCTAGTATTTGAGAGTCATTAATGAATTGGAGGGAGAACAGGTGGCTCAAAAATGGAGAACAATGGATGGTAATGAGGCTGCAGCGTACGTTTCATACGCCTTTACCGAAGTAGCAGCTATTTACCCAATTACCCCCTCATCACCGATGGCAGAGCATGTTGATGAGTGGTCATCCAAAGGTAAACTAAATCTGTTTGGACAACCTGTAAGAGTTGCAGAAATGCAGTCTGAAGCAGGTGCTGCTGGTGCTGTACACGGGTCGCTGCAGGCAGGTGTCTTAACCACTACTTATACAGCGTCCCAGGGATTGCTCCTCATGATCCCCAACATGTACAAAATCGCAGGTGAACTTCTGCCGACAGTTTTCCACGTCAGTGCCAGAGCCCTGGCAGCTCACGCACTATCGATCTTCGGTGACCATCAAGACGTTATGGCAGCAAGACAGACAGGATTTGCGCTTCTTGCGTCCTCAAACGTACAGGAAGTCATGGACTTAGCTGCAGTTGCACACCTTGCAACCATTAAGTCCCGCGTTCCTTTTGTCCACTTCTTCGATGGTTTCCGCACATCCCATGAAACCCAGAAGATTCAACCTATCGACTACGAAGAGTTTGGGAAGCTGCTCGATTGGGATGCGCTTCAGGCATTCAGAGACAGAAACCTCAGCCCAAACAACCCTGTAGTTAGAGGAACAGCACAGAACCCGGATATCTACTTCCAAGGCCGTGAGGTAGCTAACCCATACTTCGATGCAGTTCCCGGTATCGTACAGTACTACATGGATGAGCTCGGAAAGATAACCGGACGCTCTTACAAACTCTTCGACTACTACGGAGACCCAGAAGCAGAAAGAATAATCGTAGCGATGGGTTCTGCATGCGACACTATCAGCGAAGTAGTAGACTACCTCCGTGCTAAAGGCGAGAAAGTCGGCGCAGTCCGCGTAAGACTGTATCGTCCGTTCTCAGCTGAACATTTCCTCAGCGTAATTCCTGAGACTGTAAAGAAGATTGCAGTTCTCGATCGCACAAAAGAACCAGGTTCCATCGGCGAACCGCTCTATCTTGACGTGGTTAAAGCCTACTTCAACAAGCCAAACCAGCCGCTCATCATCGGTGGACGCTACGGCCTTGGTTCCAAAGATACAACACCAGCTCAGATCCTTTCGGTCTTCGATCACCTCAAGCAGGATAATCCAAGAGATCGCTTCACCATCGGTATCGTTGATGATGTAAGCAACACCTCCCTGCCTGAAGGTCCACACATCGACACCGTACCTGAAGGAACCATTAGCTGCAAGTTCTTCGGTCTCGGATCCGACGGAACTGTAGGCGCCAACAAACAGGCAGTTAAGATCATTGGCGACCACACCGATCTGTACGCACAAGCTTACTTCTCCTACGACAGTAAGAAATCCGGCGGTTCAACCGTATCTCACCTCAGATTCGGTAAGAAACCGATCCATTCGCCATATCTCGTATCTTCGGCAGACTATGTCGCTTGCCACAACAAGTCCTTTGTCTTCAACCTCGACCTGCTCAAAGGACTGAAGAAAGGCGGAACATTTGTTCTTAACACCGACTGGTCCGTCGATAACCTCGAAGAGCACCTTCCAGCTTCAATGAAGCGCTACCTTGCCGAAAACGACATCGACTTCTACATCGTCGACGCTATCTCCATCGCCAGAGAAGTCGGTCTTGGCAACAGAATCAACATGATCATGCAGGCAGCCTTCTTCAAGCTGGCAAAGGTACTGCCTATCGACGAAGCCATCAAGCTGCTCAAGGAGTCTGTTGAGAAGACCTACGGCAGCAAGGGTGCAAAGATCGTCGAGATGAACTGGCAGGCTATCGACCGCGGCGTAGATGCCCTGGTTAAAGTCGAGGTTCCAAGCTCCTGGAAGGACGCAAAAGACGAAGATACAACTCTGAAAGATGAGCCTGAGTTCATCACTAAAGTCATGCATCCTATGAACAGACAGGAAGGCGACTCGCTGCCAACAAGTGCTTTTGTGGATGCTCCAGATGGAACATTCCCAACAGGCACAACCGCTTACGAGAAGCGCGGTATTGCTCCTATGGTACCGCAGTGGCAGATCGAAAACTGTATCCAGTGCAACCAGTGCTCCTTCGTCTGCCCACACGCAGTTATCAGACCGTTCCTTCTCGATGACGAAGAGAAGAGCCGCGCTCCAGAGACCTTCGAAACCAAGAAGCCAATCGGCAAGGATCTGGAAGGCCTACACTATCGCATCCAGGTAAGTCCTCTCGATTGTACAGGATGCGGTAACTGTGCAGAAGTCTGCCCAGCTCCTAATAAGGCTTTGATCATGCAGCCTGCAGAGCAGGAGTTCGCAAGTCAAGCCGACAACTGGGAGTTTGCCGTAACAGTTACCAGCAAAGCTGATAGAACCAACACCACCACTCTGAAAGGCAGCCAGTTCGTTCCATCTCTGTTCCAGTTCCACGGCGCCTGCCCAGGTTGTGGTGAAACACCATACTACAGACTACTCACACAGCTCTTCGGCGACCGCATGATGATCGCCAACGCCACCGGTTGCTCTTCCATCTACTGCGCTAGCGCTCCGGCTACTGCTTTCACCACCAACGAAGATGGCAGAGGACCAGCTTGGGCCAACTCGCTGTTCGAAGACAACGCCGAGTTCGGTTACGGTATGTTCCTTGGCGTAAAGCAGATGCGTGAGCGTCTCCACTATCTCGCTTCCGAAGCACTGAAGGGCGACTTCAGCCCAGAGCTGAAGACAGCACTGCAGAACTGGTTGGATAACTACTATGACGGACCAGGCTCCGTGAAGGCATCTGACGAGCTCGTAGCCCTCCTTAAGGACACCTACAAGGGCAACGACCTCCTCAGCGAGATCTGGAGCAAACGCGACTACCTCATCAAGCGTTCTCACTGGCTCATTGGCGGAGACGGTTGGGCTTACGACATCGGCTTCGGCGGACTAGACCACGTGCTGTCCACTGGTGAAGATGTCAACATCCTCGTCATGGACACCGAAGTCTACTCCAACACCGGCGGTCAGTCGTCGAAAGCTACCCAGACAGCTGCTGTAGCTAAGTTTGCCGCAAGCGGTAAGCGCATCCGCAAGAAAGACCTCGGTCTTATTGCCACAACCTACGGTTACGTCTATGTAGCTCAGATCGCAATGGGCGCCAACATGAACCATGCTTTGAAGACCATCCGCGAAGCAGAGGCCTACAAGGGACCATCCCTCATCATCGCCTACTCACCATGTATCAACCACGGTCTCAAGAATGGTATGGGCATGAGCATCCGTCAGGAGCAGAAGGCAGTGGAAGCCGGCTACTGGCATCTGTGGCGCTACAACCCAGAGCTCAAAGAGCAGGGTAAGAACCCATTCATCCTCGATTCCAAAGAACCAACAGGTTCTTTCATCGACTTCCTCAGAAGCGAAATCCGCTACTCTTCACTGGAGCGGACATTCCCAGAGGAAGCTCAGGAGCTCTTCGCTCTGGCCGAGAAGCACGCAAAAGAGCGCTACGAAACCTACAAGCGCCTGGCATCAATCGAATACTGAGTCTAAAAGACGATCCCGATATACGAAAAATCGGACTTCTCCGGAAGTCCGATTTTTCAATTCTCTATGCTACTTTTGATTTTCATCGACATATTCTTTTGCCTGCAGTACCATTTCTTCTTCGGGAATGATAATGCGAGTTTCAGGAGCGAGCTTTTTCACACCGGCCCACGCAGCAGTCTGATGGTTCTCAATTGGTCGGATCACTTTAATCTTCGTGAGGTTTTTCTGCTTGTTCATGTTACTCCTCCTTCGTTATATTATGGGGTCAGGAAAGAGTTCTTATCCAACTAGACGGTGTAGAGTGTTCCGGTAGTGGTAGGTGCAAAGCGAACATCTGTTAAGTACAGAACCAATAGATGTTATGTAGTACATATCACTGTCTAAGGTTCGTGTAAACCTTTCCTTGCTTCTGGTTCCATTTAGAATACAGCTTTTTGGCATTTTTGTAAAGTTTGTCACAGTTTATGACAAGGTTCTGTCAAATTTCCGTCTGGAAATGGCAGCATCTGGACGATTTTCATCACACCCTAGGCTTTCAAAAAACCTTGAGGCACAAGTGCTTTTGTGTTGCCCCTCGAAATATGGTATTATAGCATTTGGTGCGCTTTTTGCACGGACTTTAACCATTAGAAAGGGTTTATCTATGAGTATTCAATCGGGACCAGAAGCGTTAAACGAGTACATTTTGAGGCTGGGTCAGAAAAAGGCGGAGAAAAAACCACGGATGCTCCTTATTCAAGGGTTACTCGCAGGTTTATATATCGCCATTGGTGCCATCGCAAGCTTCAGGCTTTCAGCAAGTATACATGTGCCGGGCTTGGGTGATTTTCTCGGTGCCCTGGTATTCCCTGTTGGAATCATTGCTGTTATCGTCATGCAGGCAGAGCTTTTCACCAGCAACTGCATGATCACAACCTCAACCTTTGCAGGGGAAATCAAGCTTGCCAAAGTCCTGAAGATCTTAGGACTAGTTCTCCTTGGCAATCTCCTCGGCTCGATTTGTGCAGCTTTTCTAGCTCAAGTCTCCGGGATTATGGACTCTGCAGCACATATTGTGGTAAGTAAAGCGTTGCACAAGGTAAACATCCCGCCGGTAAAGCTTTTTGTCAGTGCGGTTTTTTGCAACATCGTTGTCTGCACTGGGGTCTGTCTTGCCTACAACCTGAACGACGAAATGGCAAAACTCACTGCCCTTTGGCTTGCAATCACTGTGTTTGTAATCACAGGAACGGAACACGTCGTCGCTAATATGTACTACCTCTTTGCGGCGGTTTTTGCTGGAGCACCCCTTAGTGCAGGAGACATCCTCTACAATCTTAGCGTCTCCGGAATCGGTAACTTCCTAGGCGGAGGCGTGGTTATTGCGGGGATCAACTACATCATTGCTAAAAATCTGGGCAAAGAAGATGTCCGCAAAACTCAATAGAAAGACCGAAACAAAAATGACAGTTAAAGAGAACTGTCATTTTTCTTACCCTTCAACCTGCGAAGGTTATGTTCTTCTGTGCCGTTTCACCAAAAGCTTTTTCCTCAAAATGGTGTAAACTGGAGCTTCTGCCTCCTTTGACAAATCCCGATTAATACATTAAAATAAACGTTTGTACCGAAAAGACAGAGTAGAGGTTTTGCGGACACAGCCTTGGAGATTGCCATAGATTAAAGATCAAATGGCTTTTGAAAAACTACGCGCTGGAGAGATCTGAAACCTTACATCGGTCCGTAGAGAAAAATGAGCTTTAGAACAGGAGGGATAAACTTGAAAAAACTGCTGCCACTAATGAAGAAATACTGGATATTTGCTGTTTTAAGTCCTCTGTTTATGGTTCTTGAGGTCTTGGGAGATGTCTTCATACCGTACTTAATGTCAAGAATCGTAGACGTGGGCATTGTAAGTCAGGACATAAACTTTATAGTTAATACCGGAATGCTCATGGTTGGTGCAGCTCTCCTTGCCATGTTCTTTGGGGTGTCCAGTTCTTTCTTTGGCGCAAACGCCGGATTTGGCTTTGCCTCTGAGATCAGGCAGAAGGTCTTTGAAAAAGTGCAGAGTTTTTCCTTTGCTAACCTGGACTCATTCACCGTATCTTCGCTGATCACAAGGCTGACGACCGACTGCAACACCATCGGTCAGGTCACCATGATGAGCCTTAGAATGGCAATTAGAGCGCCGTTTATGATGATCTTTGCCCTGTTTATGGCCTTTAAGGTCAACGCGTCTCTTGCCAGAGTGTTTTTGATCTCCCTTCCCCTCCTTGCGGTAGTGATCATCTACATTCTGACAAAAGCAAAGCCTCTTTTCTTAAAACAGCAGGCTAACATCGACAGAGTGAACGGCGTCATCCAGGAAAACCTTACGAACATTAGAGTTGTTAAGTCTTTCAACAGACAGCCATTTGAAGAGGTCAAGTTTAAAGAGCGAAACGATAACCTGATGAACACCGCACTGAAGGCCATCTCCTACGTAATTCTTATGATGCCTGCATTTAACCTCATCGTCTACGGCACCATCATCGCAGTGCTGTGGTTCGGCGGAAAGCAGATCATGGTAGGTAGCATAAGCGGAGGAGTCATCATTTCCTTTGTAACCTACATCACCCAGGTGCTTATGTCACTTCTCATGATCTCCATGTACTTTCTTAACCTCCTAAGAGGTCTTGCTTCAGCATCAAGGGTTGTAGAAGTTTTGGAGACCGACTCGGAAATCAAAGAGCAAGAGAACCCAGTGAGGGAGATCAAAGACGGTAGCGTTGTTTTTGAAAACGTAAACTTCGTCTATCCCGGAAGCACCGAACCGACCCTGACTGACATCAACTTCACCATTCGTTCAGGCGAGACCGTAGGTGTCGTTGGCTCTACCGGCTCGTCCAAGACTACGTTGGTTCAACTCATTCCAAGGCTCTACGATGTGACATCAGGTTCGGTTAAGGTAGGGGGCGTAGACGTAAGGGAGTACGATCTGAAACTGCTGCGAGATAAAGTTGCTTTTGTGCTGCAGAAAAACACCCTGTTTTCCGGAACCATCAGGAGCAACATGCAGTGGGGAAGTGAAAACGCTTCCGACGAAGAGATCATCGAAGCCCTAAAGCACGCTCAAGCTTGGGAGTTTGTCTCTCGCTACGAAGACGGTTTGGACCACATCGTAGAGCAGAACGGCGACAACTTCTCCGGAGGGCAGAAGCAGAGGCTGACTATTGCACGAGCCCTTTTGAAAGCTCCTAAGATCATCATCTTAGACGACTCCACCAGTGCGGTGGACATGACAACAGATGCCAAACTCCAGAAGGCATTCAAGACGGAGCTAAGTGGCGTTACCACAATCATCATTGCCCAGAGAATCTCCTCCATACAGCATGCAGACAGAATCATCGTCATGCACGAAGGTCGGATCGAGTCCATGGGCACTCATGAAGAGCTCATAGAAAAATCGCCGATCTATAGAGAGATTTACGAGTCGCAGCAAAAAGGGGTGATCGCACAATGAACCCGAAAAAAGGACCAATGGCACTGAAACCTAAGGACCCAAAGAAAACCCTCTTGCGACTTTTCAGCTATTTCAAGTACTATAAAGGTCTGTTCTTCTTGGGTATATCAGCCATCGTATTGGCTTCATTTGCAGAGATCGCTGCAACGGGAATGCTCAGCCCCATCATCGACGTCTTCGTAGATGGTGGACCGCTCAGCCAAGCAGCAGTATACATTCTGATTCTAGTGGGAATCGTTGTCGCTATCGCTGCAGGCCAGTATATTGGCAACCGTTCTATGGCGTATTTGGCTCAGAAGATCATCCACAGGCTGCGGAGCGAGATGTTTGCCCACATGCAAAAGCTCCCGGTGTCATTCTTCGACACCCACTCCCACGGAGAGATGATGTCCACCTTCACTAACGACGTGGATATGCTGAACCAGTCTCTAGAGCAGGCAGTGTCCCAAGTGCTGATCTCCATAGTGACTGTGGTTGGTACCTACACCATGATGATCATAATCAGTCCGCTCCTTACCCTGGTCGTGACCGTCTCTCTAATCATGATGTTTTTCATTATTCGCTTCGTAGGATCGAGATCTGCCAACTACTTCAGGAACCAACAGCTTAGCCTTGCCGACATCAACGGATATATCGAAGAGATGATGTCCGGACAGAAGGTGGTAAAGGTATTCAACTACGAAGAACGGGCTATCGAGGAATTTAGAGGAAAGAACGAAAGGCTCAGAATCGCTTCTTCCAGAGCTTCGACCTTCGGTACAATGCTCATGCCGATCATGGGCAACTTCACCTTTATCGTATATTCAGTTGTTGCGGTTCTAGGTTCGCTGATGGCGGTAAAAGGTGTGCTCACTGTAGGCAACATCGCAGCTTTTCTCCAGTACACAAGAACCATCTCAAGGCCTATCACCTCAGTCTCCAACCAGCTCAACATGCTTTTTGCAGCCCTTGCAGGAGCCGAGAGAATCTTCAACTTCCTGGATGAAGAGATCGAAGAAGACGAAGGTGATGTGGAGCTCTATAGAACTCCAGAAGGAGAGCTCCTCTGGAAAGTGCCACAATCAGATGGAAGTATCCAAGTCGTGCCGGTGAAAGGACACATCCAGTTCATCGATGTCAACTTTGGGTATACTCCTGGACAGAGGGTTTTGAAGAAGATCAACCTCTACGCCAAACCGGGGCAGAAAATCGCTCTGGTAGGTTCGACCGGTGCAGGCAAAACCACAATCACCAACCTGATCAACCGTTTCTACGAAATCGAAGAGGGCACCGTCCTCTACGATGGCATAGATATTAAGAGAATCAAAAAGACTGATCTCAGAAGCACTATGAGTATCGTTCTTCAAGACGTCCACCTCTTTGAGGGGACTGTTGCGGACAATATCAGATACGGCAGGCTCGATGCTACAGATGAAGAGGTTGAGGAAGCAGCAAAGCTTGCCAATGCCCACTACTTCATAACCAATCTCCCTCAAGGCTACAACACCATGCTCACTGCAGACGGGCAGAACCTGTCCCAGGGCGAAAGGCAGCTCCTTTCTATCGCAAGGGCAGCCATTGCTGATCCCATTATCCTCATTCTAGACGAAGCCACATCTTCTGTTGATACAAGAACAGAAAAGCTGATCTCCGAAGGTATGGATAAACTCATGGAAGGTAGGACCACCTTTGTCATCGCCCACAGACTGTCAACAGTACGCGATGCCAATGCTATTATGGTTCTCGAGCACGGTGAGATCATTGAACGCGGAGATCACGAAGAACTCATGGCAAAGAACGGACGCTACTACGCACTTAATGCTGGCATCATAGAGCTAGAATAACCGAGAGACTGAATCAAGTCTTTCAGAATAAATCGAGACCGAGAAGGAAGCTTCCTTCCGGTCTTTCTTTTCATCTCAGAAAACCTCGCACGCTCTGCTTGCACCCTTACCAGACTTTTGCAGTTTTTAAGGAGAAAAAGTCCTTACTTGCCTTGATACATAAACGATCTTGGGGCTTTTCGTATTTTCTTCTCGCGTATATACAAAGAGGGGTGTCCGTGTTCCTATCGACTTGCCAGGCACCAAGTTTCCTAGGCAAACTAGGAGAGATTCCCTTAACTCAAGGAAAGCTTACTCTTGGTGTATGTAGACGAGTTATCAGGAAATAATAGGAGAAAGTAGAGTTTGAGGAGGATTGCATGAATGAGTTGGCTGTCGAGACTGGCTCTTTTGCTTGTAATAATCGGAGCTTTGAACTGGCTGTTAGTTGGACTATTTGAGTGGGATCTTGTAACTGCAATATTCGGCGGAGAGACAGTGAGAAACTCGTCGATGATCAGCAGAGTGATCTACACCCTTGTTGGTCTTGCAGGTATTTACTCCTTCTCTTTCCTGTTTGATGACAGAAGAGAAAGAGTAAAGACAGAGTAGTCCGGAAGCGATACCAGTCTCTAAAAAAGGTCTAGAGCAAACTAGGCCTTTTTTCTTTTAGACAGTCGAAACGAGGTAAAAACTTAGGTGCAGACAATCAACAAAACGGCTCTTAGAAAGAGCCGCTTGCTTGCAGTAGGTTATTGGATTCCAGATCGCTTGATGATGCCGCACGACATCACATCGGCCATTCTTAGAGCTTGTGCTTCGATGCTGTCGAACTGTCTGATACTCATCTCGTACTGTCCGGTTAGTATCTGTACTGCTTCGTCTTTGGTCATTCTCAAGTGATTAAACAGCAAGTCTTTCCAGACCTCGGCACACCAGTAGGGGTTAATAGATGCGAGGAAGTTTGCAATGTCTTCTGCGTTTGTGTACCACAGCCTTCTTTGCTTTTCCACCTCTGCCGTATTGCCTTCTTTGGCTGCGTTCACCAAAAGGCCAGCTATCTGCAGATGCTCTCTAAGAAGGGTTTCAAATCGCACGGCGATGGGAGTTGCAAAGTAAAGGTAAAACTCGTTGCCGAAATCGTAAGGGTTTCTTAAAAGCCTTTCTGTAACCACAGGCAGAGCCGGTAAATCAAAAGCAGTGCTGACCATAAAGAACCTAGTCCACAAGACGTGTTCCATCCAAAGGCGCCTGAAGGTATCCCAAACCTCCAGCTGTGCACCGGTGAGGCCAATCCTCACCAGCTCGGGACAGGGAGAATGCATAGCGGAGCTCATTTCGATAAGTTTGGTGTTCTGCGTAACCGCAGGAATATATATCTTGATAAGAAAACTCACTACTCTATATGTCAGTTCAAAGTTAAAGGTGAGAAGCAACGTATGCAAAGCGATGGAACTGAGGAAACAGCGATACGCTAGAACCGGAGCACCCTCAGGAAGGGAATCCGACGAAAGAAGTCAAAAGAGGTTATTATGTGCAGCTGTGTGATGGAAATTTGTTTTTGGAAGCTGCAATCAAAGACCTGTAGCATGCGGTTATAGTCCATAAAGACAGTTAACGTTTGAAATAAAGGGAGAATCGCGAGTATGGAAATTAGGAAAGTTGCAATCATCGGAATGGGCGCACTAGGCGTTATGTACGGCGATTTTCTGACCGGCAAACTGGGAAAAGATTCCGTTGGGTTTGTGGCAAGCAGGGAACGCATCGAAAGGTACCAAGAAGAAGGCGTCTTCTGCAATGGGAAGCGGTGCGATTTCCAAATGGTGGACGAAAACGCTGCAGGAAGCCCAGCGGATCTTCTGATCTTTGCGGTCAAGTCCACCCAGCTTGAGAGTGCCATCCACTCTGCCAAGAATAAGGTGGGTAAAGACACTATCATCCTTTCGGTGTTAAACGGGATCTCCAGCGAAGAGGTTATCGGCAGAGTTTTTGGTATGGAGAAGATCATTCACTGCGTTGTCCAAGGCATGGATGTGGTGAAAATCGGCAGGGAAGTTACATACCAGAACTTCGGCGAGTTCTGTATCGGAATTCCAGATGACACCGAGGAGAAAAAGCAAAGGCTCCAAAACCTTGTAAGCTTTTTCGATCGTGTGGGTATGCCTTACCGCGTCGATGAAGATATCATGCACCGCATTTGGTGTAAGTTCATGCTCAATGTCGGGGTAAATCAAGCTGTGATGATTTACGAAGGGACCTACGGAACCATCCAAAAACCGGGTAAAGCAAGAGAGTTGATGCTAAGTGCTATGAAGGAAGTAATAGAGCTAGCACGATATGAAAACATCAACATCACTCAAAAAGACTTCGACTACTACGTTGGTCTTATGGACAGTCTGGACCCCGAAGGCATGCCGTCTATGAGGCAGGATGGTCTTCTGAAAAGAAAGTCAGAGGTGCAGCAGTTTGCCGGAACGGTGATTTCTCTAGCCAAAAAACACAACATCGACGTGCCAGTAAACAGGTGGATCTACGACACGGTTAAGAAGATGGAAAGCGAGTATTGATTGACTATGGTCATCTAGCTTGGAGGTGTTACGGCATGTTTGTTCAAGTTGATTTCTAAACATAATCAAAGGTGTCGCCTGTGTTTCGAAGCAGGTGGTACAGTAGGTTGTCAAAACTGTAAAGGTTAAAAAACGAGGTGATTAGGTGTATCTCAGAAAAATATCGATCAAAAACTTCAGGGTCTTTGGTGAAAAAGGTGTGGACCTTGTTTTTCACAAGGGAGTTAACGCTATAATAGGCGAGAATAATGCAGGAAAGTCTGCGGTTATCGATGCAATTAGGATTGCTTTTACTACGCTCACTTACAATAAGAATATCTATTTCACTCAGTCAGACTTTCACGTAGACCATCGCGGTATAAAGGCAGAGACAGCACAAATCGACGTTTACTTAGAAGACGTTCCAAAAGAACTGATAGAGATTTGGAATCCAGAGCCTCCGTCGTCCACAGGGGAGTTCCATTTGCAGTTTTACAGTATCACCACTCCTTCTGGTGAAGACAAGGTCAAGTATAAGGTCTGGGGAGGAAAGAAAGAAGGAAACTCGTTGTCTGCGGATACCCTTGAGGCGATTAATATCGCGTTCTTAGGAGCATTGCGTGATGCTGAAAACGAGATGCGACCCTCGCGAACCAGTCAGTTAGCGAAACTACTAAACACTGTCATTAAGGATGAACAGGTCAAGGAAGCCCTTGTTGCAGAACTTCAGAAAGCAAATAAAAGCGTTATTGACATGGACCCAGTGAAAAACATAAGCAAGATAGTGAATTCAAACCTGTCAGATATTGAGCAAGAGGTACTTAAACAACAAGTTAACATTGGTCTGGTTGATCCAAAGTTTGACTCAATAGCATCATCACTGAAGTCATGGATTACTCCTAAATGGTGTTTTATCAGTAAAGATGTTCCTAAACATGATGAAGTAATTAGACTATGTCGTGAGTATGGATGTTCGAAGCTCTATGAGGAGACGAACGACGGCATTTATCTCGATTGCAAGAGCTTTTTAGAAACCGGAATAGAAGTCAGCCAAGATATGTCAGTTTTTCTGGAGAGCTTAATAAACCATACTTTCGAGCTGTACCAAAACGGTCTAGGTTACAATAATCTGTTGTTCATGGCTGTTGTATTAGGTGACATGTCATGGGAAAAAAAGGGTGTCTACCTAAACTTGTTTTTAATAGAGGAACCAGAAGCCCATTTGCATCCTCAGTTACAGCGACTAGTTCATGGCTTTTTCGAGCGGAAATGCAAAGAAAGTGCATCTATTCAAGCGATCTATACTTCCCATTCTCCCACCTTGGTGTCAAGAATAGGGATTAACTCGATTAATCTTTTGTACGAGGACTCTCATTCGGCGCATTGTTATCCATTAACAAATGCTAGCCTCGATGATGCAGACCTCCTCTATTTGGAGAAGTACTTGGATGTAACGAAGTCACAAATGTTTTTCGCAAAAGGGATCGTGTTTGTCGAAGGAATTAGTGAGGCCATCCTCCTTCCAGAAATGGCAAAAATTCTGGAAAGACCTTTTGACAAATATGCTGTCGAAGTAGTCAATGTCAATGGCACCTCTTTCGCGCCGTTTGCAAAGCTTCTCAAATCGCCAACAGGCATGAAGAGTTTTGTGAAAGCTGCGGTGATCACGGATGATGATCGATGTGTTGACAAGTCTAAATCGGATTATATAGGCAAAGATATCGATTACGATGACGACATAGCAGGCCTCAGTGAGAAGTTGGAGTATGGTTCGCCCTCCGAAAGATACAAGCGAATAAAAGATATTTGCGCTCAGAATAACATAACACTGTGCGGTGCAAAGAAGACTCTGGAATATGAGTTGGCATTACATGAAGACAACATCTCGTATATTGTGGAGGCGATAAAGAGTGAATTTCCAACTGCTGGCAGTCGGCTCGAAGAAAAAATTGCTGGTGAGTCTGATATTAAAAACAAAGCACTACGAATTTGGTTGTTTATTCGAGCACGAGACAAAAGTAAAGGACAAATCGCTCAGGCATTGTGTAGGATTATAAAGGGTCAAAACGATAGTGGGGAAACTGTTAACAAACCTTTTTGTGTTCCTGATTACATTACTGAAGCGATATATGCCGTAACTCGACCGCAGGAGGAGTAAAGTATGACGATACATGAGCTAACTTGTCAGCAAAAAGACTTCCTTTCTGCTAGTGGGAAGGTCGTGTTGTGCGCATGTCCGGGAAGTGGGAAGACATATGTTGTTGCAAATAAACTGCTCAATTATGTGCAGCGTTGGGATCGGCCACATCAAGGCGTCGCTGTGCTGTCGTTTACGAATGTAGCAAGCCAAGAAGTCGAACGACAGGTCAAGGAACAAATGCCAAACGGATTTGAAATAACATATCCTCATTATGTGGGCACTTTGGATAGCTTTATTAATAGGTTCATCTTATCACGTTTTGGCCACCTGATAATGCCAGGCTTTCAGCGCCCCAAGATTACTGTAAGATATCGTTATAATGAAGGTGAGTTCCAGTGGATGCGCGATTGCCACGTAAGCGGCTGTGTGCAGAACATCCACGAATTTCGCTGGGGGATTGATGGAAAGCTATACGGCAGTCGACAACCCAGAGAGTGCAAAGCTAGCAATAGTAAAAACCTTCCCTGTTACCGCTATAAAACACTTTTAATGAAAAAAGGCGTCGTTTTTCAAAGTGAAGCAGCGGCTCTGGCCTGTAGGTTATTAGCAGAATTCGGACAAGTTAGCGAAGCGATAGCGACGAGGTTTCCAATAATACTGTTGGATGAAGCGCAAGATACTTCGTTTGAGCAAATGGCTGTAATAGACAAGATTTGCGAAAACGGAGTGGAGTCTGTTTTCTTGGTGGGTGATCCAGATCAGGCTATTTATGAGTGGAGAGATGCAGATCCTGAGTGCTTTGTAGCAAAAATGCATCATCATGAATGGAATACGTTATTTTTAACCAGGAACTTCAGAAGCTCACAGTTGATTTGTAACGCAACAAAGGCATTCTCGAAAACAATAGAAAACAAATCTCCCAATGTTGCAGAGGGGGAATATGCTAAGTACGAACAAAAACCAGTATTGCTTTTATATGACGGCGAGTTTGATGACATTCGAGAGAACGTGATCCAACGATTCCTGGATTTGTGTGGCGAACATAAGATCGACATAACACCGGAACACGTTGCGATCGTAACTCGAAGTCGGATTCATAAGGATACAAACATAGAAGGTTTATGGAAAAGCAACGAAGTATACTGGTTTGCTCTTGCAACATATGAATGGTATTTGGGGTCAAGAAAAAGAGCATATGAACTGTGCGAGAAAGCTTTGTACAGCATGTGCATCGGAGATTTGCTAGGTATTAGTGTATCGATCGATGCTGACATTGAGCTTAAGATGCCATATGAGTTGTGGCGTTCAAAAGTCATCGCTGTTCTTACAAGTCTGCCTGATGTTACTCTGCCACTGGGTACTTGGGTCGACAAAATGAAAGAAACGCTATCAAAGATCCTCCCTGACCAGCAGTTAGACGTTCGGTCAGACTGCACCATTGACCGAGTAATAAGAATAAAACGAAGCGATACACGTGTTCCGGAGTTCAAAAAGATCCCGTTGAACAGGTTCATTGAGAAGAAATGCTGTTTTGACTATACACTGTCCTCTGTTCATGGAATCAAAGGTGAAACTTATGATGCGTTGTTGCTCTTGGTTGAACATTGCTCTGGGCGAACACTGAATCCCAAGTTCCTGGATACTGGTAAGTTAGATGATGAACTCATGCGCATCGCGTATGTTGCTATGACAAGACCCAGGAAGTTGCTCGTAGTTGCGATGCCGGACTGTTTAGAAGAGTACAATAGGTTTACTGAGGAAAACTGGCAGTTTGAAAAGATATCTGGCAGAGATTTGGTTGAGAAGGTATGAGCGACCGTATCGAGTTTGGTAAGCTGAGCGATTGTCTTAGATGAATTGCTCGCCATGGAAAGGCTTCCTTAAGCAATGTGGTAAGCGAGAGCAATACTTATGATGGAACTCAGATTTTTGACCAGCTTAGTAGCCTGCTTGTCCGTTCAATAAAGCCACTAGAGTAGGAGTTGTCCAACGTGACCATCAGTTCTCCATGCCCGTTAATATGGGTATTGTGATTTTAAACAAGCTTGGTCGATCTCAACCTTAACGGTCAAAACAAGCGACTGATAAAGAGACACTTGGTATCGTGATTTTCGAAGTTGTATCATTGTATGAGCCCACGCGGACAACAAGTAAGGATCCCAGTACAGCGAAAAGAATCACCAGTGTGGGATCTTCCCTAATCGAGCAGTATTAACATGAGCTAATAAAGCAAGAGTACTCGCAAGCTACATACCACGAGCATTGGGAGTTCATTAGCTCGCAAACTTTGTAGCAGAAACTTGAACGCCCAACGGCAGGCAAAGCAAAAAAAGAAAAAGGAGCGAAACCATGACAGAAAGATTTCCACGTACAGCAAAATATGATCCTAAGTGGATTGAGGAAAACAAAATGGGACCCAATCCGCTGTATCTACTGGAAGATTTGTGCAAGGATATGACTTTAGAGCCCGGTATGAAGGTTCTGGACATGGGGTGCGGGAAAGCCATTACATCAATTTTCCTAGCGAAAGAGTATGGCGTCCAGGTCTGGGCCAATGATCTTTGGATAAGCCCCACAGATAACTGGCAGCGAATTAAAGAAGCTGGCGTCGAGGATCTGGTATACCCAATAAAGGGTGAAGCACGCTCCCTGCCTTATGCTGCTGAGTTCTTTGACGCAATTGTGAGTATAGACGCCTACCACTACTTTGGAACCGACGAAACTTACCTGTTCTACTACTTCCACAAGTTGCTGAAAAGAGGCGGTCAGATCGGTATCGCGGTTCCAGGGCTCACGAGAGAGTTCGGTTACGGACTGCCGGAAAACCTTAGGCCTTACTGGGATACGGATATGTTCGCTTTCCACTCTGCTGCGTGGTGGGAGAATCACTTTGCAAAGACCGGTTTGGTAAAGGTGGAGTTCTCTACAGAGATCGAAGGTAGTAAGCGCTTTTGGCTGGAAGCAAACTGCGATAACGAGCTGCTTTTAGCAGACAAAGACGACTACCTAACCTTCGTAAAGCTCCTTGCAACAAGGATTTAGCTAAAACCAGACAATACAACGCCTCCTCGTGCAGCTGGAAAGCACTCGAGGAGGCGTTTTTCATTGTTGTTTAAACCTACGGGGAGAACTAATGTTGACAAGTGGTTAGTGTAAGAGGTATGCTGAGTATAACAAGTTATACTTGTATAACAAAGGCGACTACAGATCTTCGGAAGAGAGGAAACTGATATGACCGAAAAAAGCAGTAGATACATTGGCTCCGTCAATGTTGGAGCCAAAGGCCAGATCGTGATTCCCAAGGAAGTGCGGGACATGTTCGACATAAAGCCAGGCGACACGTTGGTACTTCTCGCAGATAGCGAGAGAGGTATTGCCATCCAGCGTATGGACGTTTTCGACGCTGTTGCAGATGCGATTTTGGCAGGGAAAGCCAAAGAAATCTATCCTGAAGGCAGCGAAGATGAAAGCCTGAACTTTGCCAAAGCGGTCAAGAGACTACACAAGGAGAAGGTGGGCGAGGAATGATCGCAATTCAAACAAAGAACCTCACAAAAACCTACAAAAACAAAACTGCGGTAAATGCCCTGAACTTGAGTATCAATCAAGGAGAACTCTTTGCACTCCTCGGCGTAAATGGTGCAGGCAAGACCACAACCATAAAAATGCTGTCCTGCTTGATCAAGCCGACAAGTGGTGATGCGGAGGTTCTCGGACACAACATTACCAAGGAGCCATTTGCAGTTAAGCAGCAGATCAATGTGTCTCCTCAGGAAACGGCAGTTGCGCCCAACTTGTCTGTTAGAGAGAACTTGGAGTTTATTGCGGGAATCTACGGTAACGACAGGATGTTTTTGGTAGTATAAGAATGGCGAAAATGGCAGTCTAATTTTCCAGAGTTGGGTAGAAAAAGGAGTCACCGCATAGCATCCTGGAAATAAGCCTCTAAGCAACTTGTTTGTAAGGAGGCAT
>Ga0116169_1001590_pt1 | contig 18373 bp, 13 predicted proteins | sample AD_UKC130_MetaG_FD_89796 | JGI IMG/M metagenome (GOLD analysis project Ga0116169, IMG submission 89796) | Active sludge microbial communities of municipal wastewater-treating anaerobic digesters from Canada - AD_UKC130_MetaG | ecosystem: Engineered > Bioreactor > Anaerobic > Digestate | place...
CTCGATTTTCGCTTGAGTATACTCAATGCCTCCGGCAGCGATCACCGCATCCTTTAACTCCTGACCCGCTATACCCTGTTCCAGTTTCTTTCGCAGCGTTTGATCGTTTTTCAACGCATAAATTAGCGGCAAAGTCATCACTCCGCGACTACAGTCAATGAGTACCGGCTTTTTCACCGTCTTTCGGGAAGAAACGAAATCGAGGCAATCATCGGACAATTGAAAGATGATTCCAATTAGATTTCCAATTTCTATATAAATGTCCTTGAATTCCAATGGTTCATCGGCGAGCAGGTATCCCGCATGAAAGGTCGCTTGAAAGAGAGCTGCGGTTTTCCCGGAAATGATCTCAAAATATTCCTTTTCGGTCAGATCAAGATTTCCGGTATGACTTAATTCTCCGATCTCGCCCAAGCATATCTCTTTAAAATATGAAGGTAATACGTTCCCGACCTTCTCGCGATCAATTTCAGTGACCTTCATCATCGAAGCCATATCAAGAGCAAGGCACATGAGATAATCCCCGCAAAGTACTGCAAGCTTTGAACCAAATTTAACATGTAAGGCAGTGATCCCCCGCCGAATATCTGCATCATCGATGATGTCGTCATGAACCAGTGTTGCCAGATGTAGCAATTCAACGGCAACAGCGGCATTGACAGCATTACGAATGACCCGATGGTCGTCATCCATTGCACAAGCAAGTAATGCCCGTGCGCGTATCCCTTTCCCGGCTGCCTGCGCAAGATGGGAAGTCTGCGGACGAATAATGGGCGGAGCGCTTTTCAGGAGTCTTTTGATCTCCGATTCCGTTAAGCGAACCGCTTCATCATAACCGAGCTTTTCCTGGGAGAGACCGGGTTCATTTATCGAAACCATCGTTACTTTATTAATCATGATAAATATACAACCGCCTTACCCACTCCATCCGCTTCCAGCATTTTTTCAAAAGCGGCGTCGTGTAATAGTCGAGACCGAAAATGCTGCCGGCGCCCCATAACATAGCGATTCCAGCAAAGATCATCCAGAAACTCGAAAGATACAGGCCAGTCGTAGTCACGAACATAGACATTAATACGAGTGAAAAAGCACTAGCCGGCGTGGTAAACAATCCCCCGATCAGCGCAAGACCAATAAGGATCTCTGCCGTCACGATAAAGATCTGCATCGCCACCTGAACCCAATCATGAGGCAGGATCCAAGTATTTAAAAACCAATTTAGCAAAGGAATATCAATCTTAAACGCAAAGTCGGCAAGGGTCGAATGGGCAAGATCTTTTCCACTGACAAATATCAGTTTGAAAAGGCCGAAGATGTCCCAGTTCATAATGACTGTTCCGACAGTCGCTGCAGCCTCAGTTGCCGGTCCTGTAGCAGCACTCATCGCATCGGCTACGGCTCCAGTTGCCGCAGTCACTGCATCAGCCGTCGTAGTAGCAGCACTGGTCGCCGAAGATCCCCCATCGGGTGTGATGCCTAAAATCGCATTGAACCAAGCATTGGCAGCACCAAAAAATCCTTGGAGCTTCGGAGACCAAAACCACCCTTCAACAATTTTCATAATGCCTTCAAACGCCCATACCGCACCCAACCATAGACGCAATGGAACCAATAAAAAACTAGGAGTCCGATTGCTCAGGTGCCCTCCGACAAAACTCCGTTTATTCCGAATAGTGAAAAATTCATGCTTAAGATAACTGAATATCTTATTCCAGCCAAGAACTTGGAGGAAATATATGATATTGATAAAATGCTTTGTAAACATTGCAAAGAAGGACGGCAGATTGATCATGAAACCGGGTAACCCCACCCGGGCGACGCCATATCTGCCTCCAAGACTGACCATAACCCCGTGAAATTTAGGTCTGTACTCTTTGAGCTTTCCCTTTCCAGTGATGGATACATAGATGTTGTGGGCTATCGTAGCGGCACTCAGCTCACAATTCTCCACCATTTGCGGGACTGGTTCCGTTTCACCCTCAGGAACATAGTAAATATTGTCCCCGGCTACATATAAATGCTCATTATTAATGGCACGAAGGTATTCATCCGTTTGCAGCCTGCTGCGGCGTTCGCAAGCCGGAGCCTCTTTCCCGCTGACATGAGCCGATTCGATCCCGCCAACCCATATCACCGTACCGGTCGGCTGCCGACAGACCGTATCTCCCGAAGACAGGTCAATATAATCCTCACCGATAGCTGTCACTCTGGTTCTGAGCAGCATTTTGACGCCCATCTTTTCCAGACGGCGTTGGATCTTGGCTGACAAGTTTTCCGGTAAAATCGGAACAACCCGGGGAAGTAGATCAACATTATAGATAGATACCTCCCCCGGGTCAATTTCAAACTGTTCACACAATATGGGAACATACTCTGCAAGTTCGCCCGCCATTTCTACACCTGTCAAACCGGCTCCAACAACATGGAAAGTAAGCAAGCGGCGTCTTTCAAGAGGACTGACTTCTTTGGCAGCCTGCCGAAAACGGGCAAGAATATGTTCTTTGAGTTTGACAGCATCTTCATAGGACCATAACGAAAAGGAATGTTCTTCAGCACCAGGAATACAAAAATATGTCGGGCGGGAACCTGCTGCCATAACCAAATAATCATATTGATAGGATCCGTTTTTTCCGAGAACCGTTTTTTGATCATAATCAACAGCTTCGACAAAATCCTGAATAAATTGAATATTGCGTCCGGCAAACACTTTATTAAAGCTGATTCGGATACTGTCCTCCTCAACCCTTCCGGCCGCAACTTCATGTAATTCTGTCAACATGGTATGAAATGGATTTTTATCAATAACCGTTACCGTAATGCCGGTATTTTTGGGAAATTTCTTCGCCAGTTTCTTTGCAGTTAGTATACCGGCATAGCCTCCGCCAATGATAACTATTCTCATCTTTTTACTCACCATTCCTTTCGTTCGATGGCCTTTATCCAATATATTGGCACGAACCCTAAGAAGCTTATAGGATGAATAATCCCATATCGTATCATGGAAAACCGATAACGGTTTTCGAAGATATTCATCAATTTGTTACAAATGTCACAATCATTATAATACGGATGAAATTGTTCGTCAATTTATACAGCCTAACACCGCCTATCCACAATACACCTCCCGAGGTATCTTTTTCCATTTCTGTTTTCTTTATTCTTTATAATTTTATATATGCCTTCTTCGATTTCATTCTTTTAATAATATCCCTACCCTATATACCCCGCCATGTATTAAAACCTTTACAGCCTCGAATTTTGTCGACAAAACCATTTTTCCAAAAGAAGGAAATTATGGTATTTGTTAGAACTATTATTTAAAGGAGGTGCTTTACCCGGCCTTCTCAAGTATAGTGATTAAGCAGTCGAGCCCGACAGTATTCTATCTCTGAAACTACAAAAGGAGAATCCAAAATGAAAGAACCGATCTGGGAATTTTCATTACCGAAATTACAAGACCAAAACATCGATCCGATATGTAGTTTTTTAGGAGATGAAGATGCGGCTGTCGAATGGGAAAAAGACGAAAAGCCGGTAGATTTATTTTTACATACCAACACCTATGAAGCATTTAAAAATGAGCAATCCCTGTTTCTCTTCGGCCGGCGCGGAACTGGTAAAACAGCGATTATGCGTATGTTCCAACATGAGATCCGGTTGGGAAAAATCAAAAATTATACATACGCCTGGCGGGTCAACAGCGAAGAAGCCTTTGGGGAAATTATCCGGCACTTGGGAGATAAAATTGCCCAGTTCGATTTATCCATGATTAATGATCTAGCTGAAAAATGGCGCTGGATTTTTGAAGTATCCGCCATGGCCGGGGTTGTTTTCAAACACTTCCAGGATGGGGAACATGACAAAAATTACGACTGCATTTATAAATATCTCAAACGAAACTCCATGATTAAAAAAAGCAACCATGGAGAACTTAAGTTTGCCAAAAATCCGATGGAAAAAATCGTGAATGTTATTGAAGAAGCCTTATCTTCTTTAGAAGACGATTATAAAGAAGCAGCTGCTGCCAGCCTGATTACGAAAATTGTGAAGAATTTAAAAACCAAGGATTTTGAAGAAGCCAGAAAAGCACTTTATCATTATGTATCTAAAAACAATCGCTGTGTCATCTTTATCGACTCCATTGAGCATTACAATATTAACGACAACATCTCCCAAGCTGTTACTACCGCCTTAATTAAAGCTACCTATGACACTTATGTCAATTCCCCAAAAAGCGGTTTGCATGTCAAAGTGGCATTTCCTTCTGAAATTTATTCATATTTGATTCCCCTAAACAAAGACAAGATCGAGACAAAAAACCTCTTTATTTTGTGGTCGTTTAAAGATTTAGTCTGTTTGCTGGCTAAAAGATATTATCATATGTGCCTTAATTCAATGCTTCGCGAAAAGTTAAACCATTGCATTTATGATCGCTTATATGAATTCGAATTTGCCAAAAAATTTCTGTATGAACTTTTGCCGGAGACGGTGGTAACCAAAAACGGATTTGAAATGGATACGCTTGCCTACATCATTCGGCACACCCAAAAGAAACCGCGCCAGATTATTCAACTGATGAATATCGTGCTTTCTTATGCGGCCAAAATCAACGGCGAAACTCCCCTCCGCATCTCCAGTTCCAGCATTGTCAATGGGGTTCATGCCCGTTTGGATATTTTGGCGAAAGGTTCCCTCGATGCCTATCAACAGATTTATCCGAACATCACCAAAGTCATCCAGAAATCATTCACCAATGCCAAATGTTATTTCTTCCATTCGGATTTTGACAAGTATATTAAAGAAAGTAACAGCTTATGGAAACAGGACCAACTGACCAAATATGATATCCAGTCATTGATCCTGGGAACCGGCGCCGTCGGAGTGGTCAAACATAAAAACCGCGTTCGGGGCAAGGAAATCTGGGAAACGGCCTTTGAATATCAGATTAAGGGGATCCTGGAAGCCAACAATAACGTGAAGGAATATGCTATCCATCCGATGTTTTATAACTTCTTCGAATGCCTGGTGGACAACAATGTCATCATCTATCCTCAACCCCAGGAGCAGGAAGAGCTTGAGTATTTGAAAAATGAAGGGATTTTATTGGTCTAAAAGCATCCTTACCTCAATCAACTAAAAACACCAAAACTCGCACATTCCAACTGAATAATCAAAATCATTCCAAGTATATAAGTATATATGATAGGATCAGCGATTATATCCTTCATTAAGCAAAAAGTTCTCTTCCATAATCAATATAATTTAATTCATGCTAATAAAATTCCGTCAGAACCTTGCTCTGACGGAACTTTTTTCTATCTATTGACCTTACATAAAACTCAGCAATGTCTCAAGATTTAATATCATCACCATCCGTTGTCCATTGTCCAGTTTGGCGATTTTCTCAATATAACCATCTTTATCATGGCCTTTTAAAGCCTCCGGAGCAGTTTCCATAGATGCCGCTCTAAACCGTTGAACCCCAGATATTGAATCGATCAGGATGCCGATTTTATTTTTTTGATACTCCACCACCATAAACTTGGAAGCATGATTCGTATCGGTTTCGGCAACGGCAAACATTTTTCGAAGATCTAATACCGGTAGATAATCTCCCCGCAATTCAACCAGGCCGGCAATAAACTGAGGCGCACCGGGAAAATGATTGATCTTGCCAATATTGTTGATTTCCTGGACATGATGGATTTCGATTCCATATTCTTCCCCGCCCAGTTTAAAAACAACATACTCAAGACTGTTTTCGGTTTCGCCCATGGATAGTGACGTATCATCGGATGCTGTCTTTCCCTTCTCACCATCCACAATCCGTTTCATCTCCTCCAAACTGATGAGTTTGAAAGGATCTAACATCATGACCAGCCGTTGGCCATCGTTCAGATTATATATTCCTTTGATATAATCCGCTCTATTCATATCGCTCCGACTGTTTTCTTTGAACAATCTTTTTGGCACGTAAGCAACATGGGATACTTTATCAACGATGACACCATATGAAAAACTACCGGTATTTACAATAATGACACGGCTATGCTCATCCAACGGCTGATAATCCATGCCAAGAAGTTTTCCCAGATGGATCACTGCCAAGAGCTGATTTCTAAGAGAAAACACCCCTTCAATATAGCTTGCAGTATTCGGTACTTTCATAATCTTTGGCAGCCTGATGATTTCTTTGACATGTTGAATATTGAATGCATACTCACCTAAACCGACATGAAAAACAACGATTTGCTCTTCTTCATCAGCATTCGTTCCATAATCCCTTTCAATCTCCTTTTGATGATGGGCAACCTCATCCAAAGTTTCAACACGAATCATCTTCTCGGCATCAAGCAACATAACTACTCTTTTCCCATCATCAAGGATTAACATACCGCTTAAAACGCCCCCATCCACTCCCTTAATACTGGCCGGAGGTTCTTTAACGGCTGCTTCTTCAACGTTGATGACTTCCAAAACCTTGTCAGATACCAATCCCACATTCTTTCCATGAATATCGGCGACGATGATCCGACTACTCTCGTTAAACTCCTGATCGGGCATACCAAATAATCTCCGGCAATTCACAATAGGCAGTAAACTACCTCTCAGACTGCATAAACCGATAATGTAATCGGGTACATTCGGTACTTTAGTAATCGAAGGAATCCGAATGATCTCTTTAATGTTGGCGATTCTCAATGCAAATTCTTCTTCATTCACCCGAAAGACAACAAGTTTAAGCCTGGTTGTATCATCCATCATTGCTTTCTCCGGTTCATCCTGCTGAACTTGGCGAACATTACTTCTCTCAAATTCAGGAATAGAATCGCCATTAGCTTCACCGCAAATGACAGCTTCAATCAATTGTTCTTGAACCTGTATAGGAATTTCTTCGACTGGTATGGGTAGAACTTGAGAATTGTCAATGCCGACTTCGGCTTCTTCAGGACTGGATAGTTTCTTCTTCGCCTTCGTTTTCTTGGCGGTCATTTCTTTTTTTATCTTTTCAAAATTATCTTGCTTCTTTTTGCTACTTCGTCCTGCCATTGATGCTTACCAGCCTTTCCACAAGATGTTCAAAATGCATTGCAGCGTCCTCATCATATTCATAAACGGTTTGCTCCAACTTCCCGCATTCGGTAATTTTTATTCTCCGTAGTATCGGTGGTGTTACAATATTGGTATCCTCAAAAAATTCTGTGATAAATTCCAGATTTTCTTTGCCATCGGTTGTCCGCTGGTCAAACATATTTGGGACAACCATAGCAATCATACTATCATCCAGACCCAAATCCGAAAGGTATTCGTAAATATTACCAATGGCTTTAACAGAAGCAGCTTCTGCCTGTACTGGCACAATGATCCCGTCCACAAAATGCAAAACCGCATCGTTGATCTTGCTTCGCTGAGGCCCACAGTCGATAATGACATAATTGTAACCCAACGGTTCTATGGCCTGAAGCTTATGACTGAAAAAACATCTTATATCGTTCTCTTTGTATAATTTCTCATTGATACGGTCGATATGGGTTGCAGACAATAAATCCAAATTGTCTCTGGCAGAAATGATACATTCCGAAAGACAGATGCTTTGTCCCGTCAAAAGATCATAAAAACTCTTGGCAAAATCCTCCGACGTGAATCCCAAAAACAGACTGGCATCATTTTGTTCATCCATATCGATGAGCAATACTTTTTCCCCTTTCAGGGCAAGGCCATAAGCAATATGGACCGCGATAGTACTTTTTCCGACTCCCCCTTTGTTGTTAAACACCGCATACTTTTTCGCTTGCTCAGGCATAAAAATGAACCTCCTGATATTCTAAAGTTCATCGTATTAACATCAAGCAGAGCAATGGGACTCCATCATAACCTGTCCGAATAATATACCGAACATCATCCAATAAATCAAAATACTTGGAATATTTCATACTTTCACACATCATACGGTCTACATATTGTCTAATATCTTGATAATTTCTTCACCTTTGAACGGCTTTTTCATAAAATGGGTAATTCCGACTTCCTTTGCTTGATTGACGATTTCCTCATCCCCCATGGCACTGAGCATCAATATTTTGACTTCCGGATTCAGAGCGAGTATTTCTTTGGAAGCAGCCAAGCCGTCTTTGATCGGCATAGTGATATCCATTGTAATCACATCCGGCAACGTCGAACTGTAAAGTTTGACTGCTTCTTCTCCGTTTTTCGCTTGTGCACATACCTCATAACCGCCAGCCAAAGCTGCTCTTTCGATCAGAACACGAATCGCAGGAGAATCATCTACTATCAGTAATTTTTTACCCATCTTTTGAACATCTCCGATCTTTCATAAGATTTAGTGCATCTCTAAGCAAGTTGGATAATATCAGCCGGATTAACAATAAGCACAACTTTTCCGTTGCCTAACAATGTTGAACCGGATATTCCCGGTATGGATGCCAAATGTCCTTCCAATGTTTTGACCACAAACTCTTGCTCATTTTTAAGCTTATCGACAATTACTCCAAATTTTTCCGCCCCATTAACTATCAGTACAGCATTGAGTTCTTCCTTTTCAGTATCCCTTTCTCCGGTTAGGAAAATTTTGGACAGCCACTCAACCCCAATAACTTCTCCTCTTAAATAGGTAAAACATTTCCCGTTAACTGAATGAATATTATCCCGATGAATCTTGACGGTTTCAACAATATACTCCAAAGGAAAGATATACGTTTCACCGGAAGACTCCACAGCCAAGCCCCGTGAAACCGCAAGGGTTAACGGCAGTTGAATCATCATTTTCGTACCTTTATCAACTGCGCTTTCAATGGTGATATTTCCATTAATCTTTTCGATATTGCTTTTGACTATATCCATGCCAACGCCCCGGCCCGATACTTCCGTAACCTTATTTGCAGTACTAAACCCGGGGAGAAATATAAGGTTTATCAATTGATTTTGACTCATTTTTTCGATTTGAGTTTCATTGAAAAAGCCTTTTTCAACAGCTTTTTTCTTTAACTTCTCGACATCGATTCCCTTACCGTCATCCTCAACTTCGATATACACATGTTTGTTCTTATTGTAAGCCCTTAAAACAATCCTTCCTGTCTCAGGCTTTCCTTTCCTGAGACGCTCCTCCGGAGCCTCGATACCATGGTCCGCAGCATTACGAATCAAATGCACCAACGGATCGCTGACTTGCTCGATAATGGTTTTATCAATCTCGGTCGTCTCACCCTCCATATACAGTTCCATTTTCTTGCCGCTGCTTTGGGCGATATCCCGCACCACCCTTGGCATTTTCTGGAATACACTCTTGATTTCCACCATCCGGATGGACATAATGGCATTTTGAAGCTCGTCCGAGATCCTGTTTATATAACTCCCGACTTCCTTGACTTCTTTTGACATTTCGGGGAGATCATACTCCAAATTTAATCTGGATGAAATATGCATAAATGCATTTTTCGCGATATGTAACTCTGAAATCATATTCATCATTTTGTCCAGCTTCTCTTGGCTGACCCGAATGCTTTGCATGATATTGCTTTTTGGCGGCAAGTTAGGCATTTTCTCCGACTCAGGTCTAGCCGGTTGTTTTGAACTATCAGTGAGATGATCTGTGACGGATTGAAGATAAATAACATATTTATCGACTTTTTCAAGAATTTCTGTTGCCGAAAGCGTATGACCCTCTTCAGATTCCAGCATACTCAAAGATATTTTTAAGTAATCCATCACCTCATAACTTAAATTGATCAGTTCTTTATCAAAAGTTATTTCCTTATCCCGGACCAAAGTAAGCAAACTTTCAAAATGATGCACGACTTCAGAAATTTCTTTCAAAGCTAGGTGTTCTGGATTTTGAGACGGAATCGTTGCCAGGTATATCCCTATTCCGCCTTTGATGCTATGGACAGTTCTGAAAAAATCGTGAATAACCTCCCGATCATTACCATGATTGTCCAAATGGATCAGCAGGTGATTCTCTATCCGTTCGATATGTTCAAGATTTTCAGGGAAAAATTGTTCCTTTATCCCCTCTGTCAGATTGCTTTTAAACTCCAGCTCACTCTCAACTTGCTCTCCTTTTTCAACCGGTTTCTCATCTTCTTTAGCACTTTCTTTGCACTGTTCTAATGCTTGTCTTAAACCTTCCAAAACCGCCGTTTCTTCCTGCTCACTTCCAAACTCTACAAAAATTCTTCCGTCTTCAGTAAAATCATGTTCTTTCACTTTATCGTGAATATAACCAATGAAACCATTCAAATAATCGAGGGATTGCAATAAACTATCGATAAGTTCTGAATTAACGAATGCTTTCTTCTTACGGATGGCATCCAAGGTAAACTCAATCTCATGGCTAAGCCTGGTTATCCCGGATAATCCCACAAAGGAAGAACCGCCTTTGATATTATGAACCCTTCGAAAGATATCATTTACCAGTTCGCTGTCATCTGTATGGACTTCAAGCTTCAGTATTTCCTTCTCCAATCCCTCCAGGCATTCGGTCCACTCATCGATAAACATCTTCACTAAATCAATATCATCAAGATAAAATCCTCTGTTTTCCATATGAACTCCTTAGTCCTAAAGAAGAATTTTAATAGCAAGAAACACATTTTCAGGAACAATGAGCACGTACATTTCCGAACATTAGCACGAAAATAAATCATCCGTTCCAGGCATTTGAACGTCCATTATAAAATTGTCTGTTTGCAACCATAACCATCAAACAGTAACTTTACTTGATTTTTCCTCCTTCATTTCGGTTTTGAATAAACAATGGTGTCTCCGATTCTTTGCACCTTAAAAGCAGTAGAGATCCTTCCGATGGATTCCGAATGCCCTAAGAAAATAAATCCCCCGGGATTTAACGCTTCATATAAACGATTGACAACATTCCGTCTGGATTCATCATCAAAATAAATCAAACAATTTCTGCAAAATATAAAATCATATCCGCCAATATTGCTCATTTCATTGTCGCACACCAAGTTGATACGTTTAAATGTTACCGGCTTCCGGGCATTTAAATTTATCAAATATTTATCATTACGTTGCGTAAAATATTTTTCCAGATAGACAGGAGGCACATCCTTTACAGATCTGCTTTCATATAATCCTATTTTTGCAAATTGCAACACTTCCGTATTGATATCCGAAGCAAGAATCTGTATGTCCCATGTATCAGGCTTATCCAACATTTCTAAAAGAATAATGGACAATGTGTAGGGCTCTTCGCCTGTGGAACACACTGCACTCCAGATTTTAATTTTTTTACTATCGCCTTTTTCTCTTACGACCACAGGCAGAACATCTTCCGCAAAGTTTCTAAGCTGTGGAAAATCCCGAAAAAAATAGGTTTCATTCACTGTAAGGTCATTAACGAGTTTGTCGAACTCCGATGAATCATTGGAATATTTAACCATATTATAATAATCTTTCAATGTTTTCATTTCTAGAGATTCAGCGCGTTTTTCAACTCTCTTTTGAACATAGTACTTTTTGTTAAGGTCATAAAATATTCCTGTCTTCATATAAATCAGCTTAACAAACTTGCCGAATAGCTCATCGCTTAACACCATTTAACTTTACCACCTCTGCCGTAAGGCTTTTTTTACTATCCTCTCACCTCTATGAACCCTATCTTGAAACATTGCCACTATCATACGTTTTGGTCAACACTTCGAATCAACCAGCATCCATACAACTTACAAAATAAAATTAATCTATTTTCGATATACAGCTTTTACAATTTCATCAGCTATTCTGTACGAAGGTGCGATAATCTCAGCACCACCTCGCTCAATGGCCTCCCTCGGCATACCAAAAACCACTGCGGTAGATTCATCCTCAGCGATGGTAATACCGCCAGCCTTTCGTATCTTAACCATAGCCTCTGCCCCGTCATCACCCATGCCGGTCATCAACACGCCGACCACCTTTTCCCCGCCGAAGGTATTTAATACCGCTTCCATCGTCACATCAACCGAAGGCATGAAAGGCGTTTGAGGAGTGGTCGGCAACCGGATTAACCCTCTTTCTCCTCTCACAACCAGCTGATATCCTCCCGGAGCAAGAAATCCCATACCGTTCCGGAGCACATCTCCGGCTTCAGCTTCCTTCACCGGTATGCGGCAAGCTCCATTCAAACGTTTGGCGAAGGAAGCCGTAAATGACGGAGGCATATGCTGAATGATAATCACCGCCGCCGGAAGGTCCGGAGGCAGCATGGGTAAAACCTCCATCAACGTACCAGGCCCACCGGTGGAAATACCGATGACAACAACCTTCGTCAACTCTTTCTTTGACATTACCTCCGGCTTTATGAATGACGTTGTCTTCCGTTGAACAGACAATCGATTGGTTCTTTCGACTCTATATTTAGTACTCTTACTATTAGCACTCTTATAAGCCAACTTTATTTTCTGAATGATTTCTTTTCCAACGACATGAATATTTGTCGAAACAGTCCCTGAAGGTTTAGTAACATAATCAAATGCACCAAGTTCCAAAGCTTCAAAAGTGGTTAATGCCCCTTCCTCTGTCAGTGAACTCACCATCAAAACAGGCATCTCCGGATAGTCACTCAGGATATGCTGCATGGAGGTCAACCCATCCATCACCGGCATATTGATATCCATCGTCACCACATCCGGTTTTAATTCATGGACTTTCTCAATAGCATCCTGTCCGTTTCTTGCAGTTCCTACCACTTCAAGACTGGGATCAGTTATGATGATCTCTTTTAATGCCTTTCTCATCAGAGCTGAATCATCAACAACCAATACTTTTATCCTGCCAACCACAACCATCACCTGTCATACATATACCTTTAAAATTAGAACGCGCCCCGGAGCATGAATCAACGCTGCTCCGGGGTAACGCTTTTAAACCTTTACTTAACTAAAACTCAACACCTTTCGGATATCCAAAATCAAAATCATTCGCTTACCGCTGTCAAGTTTCCCCACGCCTTCCACATAATCGCTGTCAATTCCGTTGCTCAATGTCTCCGGCGGTGCCTCGATCAGCGTCTTTTCAAATCGGAGCACTTCCGATACAGAATCGACCACAATTCCGGTACGTTTCCCATCAAGATCAATAATGATAATTCGTGTAGCATCCGTGATGGATTTATCCGGAAGGTTAAAAAACTTTCTCAAATTCAACGCCGGGATCACATTTCCCCGCAAATTTACAATTCCCTCAATGAAATAGGGTGCCCTGGGGATTTTGGTAACCTCCGTCATCCGGTTAATCTCCTGGACATGGGCTATCTTTACCCCATACTCCACTGAATCGATTTTGAAGGTTACCAACTGCTCTTCATCGATCAGTTGTTTCGCGATACCCTTCTCATCTCTATCCTCTCCATAGGTTCCGGCAGTTCCGCCGATTCCGCTGATGTCATCCGCCGAAACCAGTTTCGAGGGTTCCAACATTAAAATCATGCGCTTACCGTTATTCAGCTTGGCCACGCCTTTAAGCTGTTCCCCGCTTTGGGTGGAGAATCGCGGCGGTGGCTGGATAACGCTGGTCGGCACCCGTAACACCTCTAACACCTTGTCCACCAAAATTCCGGCTGTGAAATTTCCCATATCAACGACAAGGATTCTGGTGTAATCATTCACTTCCAAACGTTCCATTCCGAAATATGACCTTAAATTGATAATGGGAAGCAGATTGTTCCGAATGGAAACGACGCCCTCAATATAGGCTTCACAGTTTGGAATCTTCACGATTTGTGGCGTACGAATGATTTCTTTAACTTTCATGATACCAATGGCATATTCTTCGTTGCCGAGAAGAAACGAAACCAATTGTTCTTCCTCGATGGACTCCGTATCATTTTGTAACATTGAACTGTTATTTAGGTTTTCATTTTTCTCGTTTACCTGAACATTTCCATGGCTATTAACGCTTAGAGCTCTCACCACATCCAAAAGCATGACAAGCCTGTTTCCATTCTCCAGCTTGACTACGCCATTTAAATAATCGGAGTCCACATTTCTAACGATCTGCGGTGGTTCCTCGATGTCTGCCGTATTTACCCGCATAACTTCCGACACTCTATCGACGATCACTCCGGTGGTTTTCCCGTCAACATCGATAACAAGCACCCGGCTGTTTTCATCCTTCTCTTTTCTTTCCATATTAAACCAGGTTCTTCCGTCGATGATCGGTAGGACATTGCCCCTCAGGTTGCAGGCTCCTTCGACATAATGTGGAGCATTTGGAACTCTGGTGATATCAGGAACTCTGATAATCTCTTTGACATCCATGATGTCAACTCCGAACTCATCCTCACCAAGCTGGAAGGTAACTAGCTGGCGTTCGGTAAAGCTGGCATTGTTGATACCAGTAGCCATGACTATCCCCTCCCTTACATATTCTGAAGTTCATCAGCCAATCCGGAGATCTCTTCAATGGCTTCAGCGAGTTCTTGCATGCCTTTGGCTTGTTGATTTGCTGCCGCTGCTGCTTGTTCAGCTCCACTGCTGGCTTCCTCGGCAGCAGTCGCAATCTGTTCCATGCCTTTTCTTGCCTGTTCCAGAGCAACCAATGACTCTTCAGAACCTTGTTGAATCTCTTTAGCTCCCGAAAGTATCCTGATCATGCTATCTTCAATAACATTCAGATTATGCGTGATCTTTTTAGCCTTCTCCACTTCTTCCAAAGAGGTTTTGCTGGAAAGGTCAATATCAGCTGCAACTCTTTGAATCTGGTTCTGAATGCCTCTGACGAGGTCCTTAATCTTATCCGTATTTTCTGCCGACTCATTGGCAAGTGCCCGGATATCGCCAGCAACTACTGAGAAACCACGGCCAAATTCTCCTGCTCTGGCTGCTTCGATAGAACCGTTCACAGCCAACATGTTGGTTTGAATCGTCACATTGACAATGGCATCCACGATTTTATCAATGCGTCTGGTGGTTTCCTCGAGATTCTTAATATTCTTGGCCGATACTTTGCTGGCCTCTGCTGAAGAGGAAATACCGGCAATCAAATTATCCACTGCAATTTTATTCGCCTCTAACAGGGATTGAAGTTCGGCTATCTTCTCTGCGGAGAACTTCGCTCTGTCATTCATCTGACTTGCAGCTGCAGCCAACCGTTCTCCCAGTTTTGCCGCTTTATCGGTCAGTTCAGCCTGAGCCTGGGCACCGGAGGAGATTAACTGCATGGCCTTTAATATCTCATTTGCAGTAGAGTTAGCTTCCTCCACGTTGGCTGAAAGCTCCTCTGAAGCTGCTGCCAGAGACTCTGAGGATTTCTGAACATCGGTCGATATTTTCAAGTCTTCAGCCATCTGTGCCAAATCGGCAGCACCCGCATTCAACTCATTGAACGCCCTATTCTGCATTTGAATCGATTTCTCAACTTCTTCTGCAGCACCGCTTTGTTGTTCGGCAGCAACAGCAATCTGTTCGGCCAATCCCAGGAATTCACCAGCGCCTTTTCTGGCATCCACTGCATTCTGGGCGATCTCTGCGACACCCTCCTGCACCAAAACGATTTCTTCGTTGATTTTCACCAGATCTTCCGTGGTTTTCTTCGCCTTTTCCACTTCTTCATTGGCAGCTTTGCCGGCATTTTCAATGTCCACCACGACAACTTTCACATTATTCTGGATTTCATTGACCAGTTCCCGGATGTTTCTGGCGGATTTCTCAGAGGTTTCCGCAAGATTTCTGACTTCATCAGCGACAACTGCAAAACCTTTCCCATGTTCGCCAGCTCTGGCCGCTTCAATCGCTGCATTAAGCGCAAGCAAATTGGTTTGGTCAGCGATTCGCACCACCGCCTGCACGATTTCCCCGATCTCATTGGATTGCTTCTCCAGTTCACCAACGAGTTTCACCGATTCTAGGTTCGTGTCGGCCGATTCCTTAATGCCTTTAATCATTAATTCAATATCATTGGAAGTGTTCTCAATCAATTCTTTGGCAAGATCTACTCTTTCCAAAGATTCCTTGGCATTCTTTTCAGATACAACCGATGCTTTATCTATTTGATTGATGGCAGCCCGTGACTCTTCGGCTGCAGAGGATGCCTCACTGGCTCCCCTGGCAATCTGGGCCATTGTTGCCCCAAGTTCTTCCGCAGCACTACTTGCTTCCTCAATACCCGAAGCCAGCTGTTCCGTAGCAACGGCAATCCGTTCGGCCAATTGTTGCTGCTTGGCCAGTGTCCTGGCTCTTACTTTATCTTGAGCCTGCTTTCTGGCGATCTCCCTCTTTTTTCCATCTCATCCGTTGCCGATATTGAAGACTGGGCTACCCCCTTTCCGTTTCCGCTATTCGAAGGCTTGGCAAGCTGCTTCTTTTCCATTTCATCTACCTCCACTAGTTCTAGGATGTAAAGCACAACGATTTATTCGATAAAATGCACAATAACCGGAAGTATTCATCATTCCAGATTCATCGTACATCCCATCCAAATTAGGTTGAAGAACTGACTATTGGATTTGCTTCCTCCGGATTGAAAATGATGTAGTACATGTTGACCCCGTCATTCGTTGGCTCATTTCCAATGTAGCCATCCCTATGTAATAAAGATACTTTCTGCCGAAGATCGTCAATAGTGCACTTGATGTTATGTTGCATCAATACTTTATGAATTTCAGCTAATGTATTGATTTCTGTTTCACAAAGTTTGATGTACTTCAAAAGTTCTTCATCCGTTAATTGAAGCATGTTTACCTCTACTCCTTAGTTTGATATCAAGTTTCAATCTTTGATTATTAGTATCTGTTGCTTATTTTTAAAACTTATTAAAATGGTTGAGCAGAACGCCGACTTTATATGGCTTAACAATAAAGTCTTTGAACCATGAACAAATGCTTTCTTCACAAGACTTTCTTGTCCCATGGCTGATATCATCAAACGTCCTGCTTATAATCCAACTTTTTCATTTCAACCATACACTCCATGCCGTCCATGACCAGCATCCCAATATCAAGTGTCACGATATCCAGCTTTTTAACTCCGTGTTTTTTTATTTTAATGCTACTTTTCCGTTTGCGGCCTCACCAACAACTCTAAAATCATGTTCCTCGAGTAATTGTATTAACTGAGCCCGAAGAAGCGCAGCATCATCCACAATCAACTGCAATCATAGAAGTCACCTTTAATGCTACATTAGAATTAATTTACTATTTTTCCATTTTTTGTTGTTGTAGTGTAAAAATTTTTACAAGGTCATTATTTGCCTTGTATTTACATTTTCATCCATCCAAATACCAAATTATACGTTTAAATAAAAAGAAAAAGCCATGACAAACTTATGCCATGGCACTATTTTTAGTATTTAAACTAATGAAATATAAATACACCCTGGCAACCCGACTATCATAGTGAATACTTTGCTCGTTTTCACCTTAGACTCGTGGTTTTGCGTCCTTATTTTTCAATAAGTTTGCCTTTTTCAGTATTCAATTATATTGTATCTCACATCTCATCCAATGAAATTAATTGTGATACATCTTATCCTTCCCTGGATCTCATCTCCGCACTATATCGAATTATCCGTTATTTTCCTTTAATTTTCTCCAATTTTAGACTTTATTCTACATATAATATTACCAAAACCGATATATCCTGTCAATCAAATGATTAGTAAGCATATATGATTACCCGGTTAACTTCAATTTGTTCTGTTGATGGATATTTTTCTCACCGTCATCCAGCTTGCAACTTGACAACCTGTTGATTAATTCGATTGAAGAAAACTTGAGAACGAAACATCCCGACCAAAGCATCAAGTTCCGACCGGAACAGATGAAAATTCGCAATCGGTATGATCGAATCAAAAATATTCATCATTCGCCGTGCAAAGGGACCATCAGCAATAAGACCAATCTGAATGCCTTTAGCCTCCAATTCTCCTTTTAAGTCAATTAGAACTTTGACTTCATTCTCATGTAAAATGTCCAATCCGCTTAAGTCAATGAAAATAAGCAAGGTGGAAGATTTGTTAACCATTTCCATAAAGTTCTCCAGCCTGCGGAGAAAATTCTTCTTATCCAGCTTAATAACTCGGAATAAATATTTCCCTTTGACAAACTGATAAGCCCTTTCCAACAGCTTTAATAGTTGTGTTCGGATAGTCCCTAAACGTTCTTCATCCAAATTTCCCTGTCCGTCACTTAAGTTAAGGATTACAGAAAACATCCCATTTAAATCATCAACAACTGTTTTGATTTGATTTTTATGTTTTATATTTTCACAGATTTCAACAGCTTCTCGACACAAAGTTTATAATGCCCCCCATTGTCAAGACAATTTTTCAGCTTTTCTAAGTTAGATCCTCCTTTCTCTAATTACTATTTTTTAACATTTGTTTACTCTGTTGAAGGATGTCAAGGGCGAGCGCAAGC
>Ga0116169_1001591_pt1 | contig 18368 bp, 20 predicted proteins | sample AD_UKC130_MetaG_FD_89796 | JGI IMG/M metagenome (GOLD analysis project Ga0116169, IMG submission 89796) | Active sludge microbial communities of municipal wastewater-treating anaerobic digesters from Canada - AD_UKC130_MetaG | ecosystem: Engineered > Bioreactor > Anaerobic > Digestate | place...
TGCGTCATGCTTCTTGGCACGGATTGACGCCGACCGATCTGGTGTTTCCCTTTTTTATGTTTATCATGGGGGTGTCAACGTTTTTTTCGCTTCGAAAATTCGACTTTCGTCCCACGAAGACATGTATTCTGAAAATTGTTCGCCGAACGGTGTTGATGTTTCTCATTGGATTGGCTTTAAATTGGTTTGGTTCGTTCTGCCGTGGTTTGGCTTCGGGTGAAAATATTGTGGCTGCTGTTGTCAACCCTTTCGATACATTACGTATTTTGGGTGTTCTGCAGCGGTTGGCTTTGGCCTATGGGTTTGCGGCATTGGCTGCAGTGCTGTTCGATCATAAAAGTTTGATTTGGGTGATTGTGACCCTCTTGGTAGGATATTTTTTGATCTTATTGTTTGGAAACGGTTTTGAAAAATCGGAAAACAACATCGTTGCCCTTGTCGATAAAGCGGTTCTCGGCGTGAATCATATGTATAAAGATGTGGATGCGGCAGGAAATCCCATTGCTTTCGATCCCGAAGGGTTGTTGAGTACCCTTCCTTCCATTGCCCATGTACTCATCGGATTTTTGTTCGGTAAGCTGATTGTGGAGAACAAAGACAATCATACGCGAGTAGAAAAAATTATGATTTGGGGAACGATTCTTGCTTTTTCGGGTTTATTGCTGCAGTACGGTTGCCCGATCAACAAAAAGATATGGAGTCCTACATTTGTTTTGGTAACGACGGGTTTTGCTGCCCAACTGTTGGGGTTGCTCATCTGGATTATCGATATCGAAAAGAAAGATAAATGGTGTCGCTTTTTCCATGCTTTTGGGATAAATCCGCTGTTTATTTATGTTTTGTCGGGAGTGCTTGCAAATATCATCGGAAATATCAAAGTTTCCCATCTCGGAGAAACCATTTCGTTGAAAGGATATATTTACACCGTTTTACTTCAGCCGTGGGCGGGCAACTATTTTGGTTCGTTGCTTTATGCGCTGTTGTTTGTAACTCTTTGCTGGGCATTCGGGTATATTTTATATAAGAAAGATATTTACATTAAGATTTAATTTTTAGCTGCGGTATCGAGTCTGCTGCAAAATGGTATAAACCTACTTTGTGGAAGGGACTCGGTATTTAAATGATAAAATTATGAAAGAGATTTTGATTGCCGACAGCGGCGCTACGAAAACCGATTGGTGTGTAGTAAAAAATGGGGAAATTCTTTTGCGGTTTACGAGTAAAGGCATCAGTCCGATTTATCAGTCAGAGGACGAAATTGCCGAAGAAATTCAAAAGAATGTACAGCCTCGTTTGAGTAACCGTTCGATAGGTGCTGTTTACTTTTACGGAAGTGGTTGTATTCCCGAAAAGACAGCGGTCGTGCGCAGTGCGATCCAAAGGTCGTTGCCGATAGAGACTATTGAGGTATATAGCGATCTTATTGCGGCTGCTCATGCACTTTGCGGGCGTGAGGCGGGGATAGCGTGCATTCTTGGTACAGGGAGTAATTCGTGTGAATGGAATGGGGAAAAGATTATCAAACAAGTTCCTCCTCTGGGTTTTATCCTTGGCGATGAGGGAAGTGGGGCCGTATTGGGTAAATTGCTGGTAAGTGATGCGCTTAAAAACCGGCTCTCTCCGGGTTTAAAAGATAAGTTGCTTGAGCAATATGGGCTTACGCAGGCCATCATCATCGATAGAGTATATAAACAGCCTTTTCCGAGCCGATTTTTGGCAAGTCTTTCTCCGTTTATTTTGGAAAATATTGAAGATCCCACTATACGGCGTATTGTTGATAAAAGTTTTTCCGATTTTTTTGAAAGAAACGTCATGCAGTATAATTATCAAGAAAATAAGGTTAATTTTGTAGGGTCAATTGCTTTTTATTACATCGATTATTTGAAAAGTATAGCAACAGAGAAAGGAATGCGGATCGGCATCGTTTATGCTTCTCCTATGGAAGGCTTGGTAAAATATTATGCTTCTCTCTGATGTCTTATGCATTTGGATGAACATAAAAAGACGTTTAATGAATATTTAAATCAATCAATCAATATGGCTTTTATTAAAATAACGGAACAACCTTCATTGTACGATAATTTGGAAAAGAAATCGATACGCGATATTCTTACGGAAATTAATCAGGAAGACCACAAAGTGCCACCGGCAGTAAAAGAAACTATTCCCGAAATTGAAAAACTTGTAGCAGGAATTGTTGAGCGGATGAAACGAGGGGGACGATTGTTTTACATTGGTGCGGGCACAAGTGGCAGGCTGGGGGTATTGGATGCATCGGAAATTCCGCCTACGTATGGCATACCCAATACTTTTGTGATCGGAATAATAGCCGGTGGCGATGTTGCTTTGCGCAATGCCGTGGAGGCTGCCGAAGATGATATGGAAAAAGGTTGGGAAGATTTACAGGCATATAATGTGAATAAAACCGATACGGTGGTGGGCATTGCTGCATCCGGGATGACTCCTTATGTAATTGGTGCTTTGCGAAAAGCACGTGAAAACGGTATTCTTACGGCTGCTATCTGTTGTAATCCCGATTCGCCTGTGGCGGCAGAAGCCGAAATCAAGATTGAACCTATCGTGGGACCGGAGTATGTGACGGGGAGTACACGAATGAAAGCAGGAACGGCACAGAAACTGGTGCTGAATATGATCAGCACAACCACGATGATTAAATTGGGTAGAGTGAAAGGGAATCGGATGGTGAACATGCAACTCACCAACCAAAAGCTGATTGACAGAGGTACGCGTATACTGGTAGAGGAATTGGGATTAAGTTATGATCAAGCTAAAAATCTGCTTTTGCTTCACGGTTCGGTAAAAGCTGCTCTGGATAGCTATCGGAGCAATTTGCAGTGATGTTGTTTGCTTATGGCTATCATTATTAAAACGGATAATCCTGACCTTTTGCTCGATAAAATTTACGATGCTATCGATAATAAAAAAGTCGATAAATGGGTGCGTACTGACGATGGTCGTCTTACGCACTCTCCTTTATTATGGAAAAACGAGGCTTTTTTTAAACCTCAGATATGGGTAGATGACAATGAATTAAGATTTGGACTGATAAAACGAAAAGATCGCAAGCATATTTCTTCGAAATTATACACGGTGTATCATGCTAAATTCATTGAGATGCTGTTGGCGAATTTCGATGTGGATTTTTTTCAAGTAACTGCTACTGCCATGAAAACCGAACCAGACGATTTTTAGAAAAATCAGGGTGTATATTTGTCACTTGTAATGAGACAACGTCTTAGAGAAATATCGGCTTATTTTTTACTTGCACTTTTTGCAAGTTATTATGTAAGCACTTCTTTTTTCCCTCATACTCACATTGTTGATGGAAAAACCGTTGTCCATTCGCATATCTATTTCCCTTCCGGAGGAGATAAAGTGGGCGGTCATCAACATAGTATCCAAGCATTGGGTACTATCTTTTCCCTTTCGCATTTCTTCTTTACGGGATTGTTCTCCGCAATTTCGTTAGGGGTTTTTAATCGATATTTACATTATCATACCTACCGAAAAAACAGTTTCCCTTATCTTTTGCAGGTGCACATTCGTGCAAATGGCCTGCGTGCTCCTCCTTTAAAAATTACACAACCGATTTTATTAGGGTAAATTTTTCCCTAAAATCGACTTTTAGCGTCTGCATAAAGTCGCCATACTTCCTTATTGTGTAATTTTTAACAATTTATCATAATGAAAAAAATTATAACGATTTTTATATCCATGCTCTTTGCATGGGCAATGCTATTTTCGCAAAATGGTAGCGATGCAAACATTTTTGGTCATGTGGTCGATAAAACGACAAAGAAACACATCCCTTATATTGCCGTTACTTTGAAAGGTACAACCATTGGAACTTCTACCGATTTGTCAGGGCATTACTATTTGAAGAATTTGCCGGAAGGTGAACATGTGTTGGTGGTTTCGGGAATAGGTTATAAAACAATTGAACAACCTGTTAGATTAAGAAAAGGCGAGAGTCAGGAGATTAATTTCGAAATCGAAGAAGACCCCATTATGTTGGGAACACTAGTGGTGTCGGCTAATAGAACCGAAACAAAACGTAAGGAGGCTCCTGTGATTGTCAATGTAATTACTCCTTTACAATTTGAGAATACAAATTCTGTTACGCTGGCTCAGTGCCTGAATTTTCAACCGGGGTTGCGCGTTGAGACCAATTGCCAGAATTGTGGGTTTCAGCAAGTGCGTATTAATGGTCTCGAAGGGCCTTATTCACAGATTCTTATTGATAGTCGTCCTATTTTCAGTGCTCTTGCAGGGGTGTATGGGATTGAGCAAATTCCTGCTAATATGATTGAGCGGGTTGAAGTGATACGCGGAGGCGGTTCGGCATTATTCGGATCGAATGCTATTGCCGGAACCATCAATATTATCACGAAAGAACCGAAATCCAATTCGCTTTCGGTATCCAATACCACCAATTTAATTTGGGGCAATACGGCCGATAACAATCTGTTAATGAATGCCTCATTGGTGTCGGAAGACCTGAAGACCGGTGTTGTGTTTTTCGGCGCATCGCGCAACCGGGATGGTTTTGACTACGATGATGACGGATTTACCGAGATTAGCAAACTACGCGGCACAAACTTGGGATTAAGGGGGTATTACAATGTGAATATTCATAATAAATTTACATTTGAATACCATACGATTAACGAATTTCGTCGGGGTGGAAATCGGCTCGATAAACCTCCTCACGAAACCGATATTACCGAACAAACCGAGCACAATATTCATTCGGGAAACGTGGGTTATGACTTTTTCTCGAAAAATTATAAACATAAATTGAATGTGTATTTATCAGGGCAAATAATTGGTCGTAAAAGCTATTATGGCACACAATGCGATCCCAATGCTTATGGAAAGACAAACGATAAAACTTTTATGGAGGGTTTTCAGTATCACTTTTCCATGGATAAGTTGGGATTTATGCCGGCAGAATTGACTTTCGGACAGGAGTATAATTATAATGAAATGACCGACAGAATGCCGGGATACGATCGGTTGTTGCATCAAAAAGTAAATACAAAAAGCTTTTTTCTGCAGAACGAATGGAAAAATGCAACTACAAGCATCTTGTTGGGTGGACGATTGGACAAACACAATTTGATAAAAGATGCCATTTTTAGTCCGCGCATCAACGTGAGGTATAATCCGAAGCCGTTTATCGGACTGCGTGCAGGATATTCAACCGGGTTCAGGGCACCGCAGGCGTTTGACGAGGATTTGCATATTACCGCTGTGGGCGGGGATGTGAGTATTATACGGTTGGCGCCCGATTTAGAGGAGGAGCGATCGAATACGGTTAATTTTTCGGCCGATTTTTATAAAACCTTTGGTACTGTCCATACGAATGTATTGATTGAGGGTTTCTATACTCATCTGAAAGATGTCTTTTTACTGGAGAAAATTGGGCAAGACGATCAGGGGAATATCCTGTTGGAACGAAGGAACGGGTCGGGGGCAGTAGTCAAAGGTGTTAATATTGAAGGTAAAATTGTACCCATCCGTCCAATTGAAATTCAGATGGGGGTTACTTTTCAGCGAAGTACATACGATGAGCCGGAAACTTGGAGTGACAACGAGCATATTGCTCCTCAACGTAGAATGTTCCGGACACCCGATCGATATGGGTATTTTACAGCGAATTATTTGCCGGAAGACCAACTGAGTTTTTCGCTTTCGGGAATTTATACAGGTAGTATGTTGGTTCAGCATTTTGCCGGTTTCATTCCTGAAGATGCTGAAGTGGTTACACCTTCTTTTTTTGATTTGTCGTTTAAAGTGGCTTACGTTTTTAAACCGGCTTTCAATACACGACTGCAATTGAATGCCGGCGTTCAGAATATATTCAACAGTTATCAGAACGATTTCGATCAGGGTCCTTTCAGGGATTCGGGATACATATACGGGCCTTCGTTGCCTCGTACCTTTTTTGCAGGATTGAAACTTTCCCTATAAGAATCATTTATATCGGTTGAAGTGAAACAGCATTTTTGAAGAATGCCTTCGATTATAAACAAAAAAAAATCCTGAGTGAACGATCAACACTCAGGATTTTTCGTATGTTAGGGTTACGATAGAATTTCTTCTATTGTGATATAATCACCCACTCGACCTGTCATTTTTTCAGCGTCTGTATTAACCGGTAGGGTCTTTTTCCCCGGCCTCCAGTTGGCAGGGCAAACTTCTCCTGTTTTTTCAGCATGTTGCCATGCTTGTATTTGTCTGAGTAATTCATTTACATTTCGACCAACTGAATCGGCTAAAACTTCCTCTGCCACACATATTCCATCGGGATTAAATACAAACCGGCCTCTGAGAGCAACGCCTTCTTCTTCGACAAGTACTCCAAAAGCACGACTTACTTCGTGGTTTTTGTCTGAACCTATTGTGAGTTTTAATCCTTTTAGAAGTGGTTCTGTTTCAACAAAACGTTTGTGAGAATATTTCGAATCAACGGAAACCGGAAGCACTTCGGTATTGAGTTTCTGAAATTCGTCGTATTTTGCATTCATTGCTGCAATTTCGGTAGGACAAACAAAAGTAAAATCAGCCGGATAGAAACAAATAACTACCCATTTTCCTTTATAATCCTCACTCGAAATTGTTTTAAAATGGCCCGTTTTAGCATCGAATGCATCCATTGTGAATTTTGGCATTTCTTGCCTAACCATTGTTGAACTCATAATGTTTTTCTCCATTTGTTGATTAATTGGAATTTCTGTTGTTTGTGGTTGGGCTTTTTTCCTTGGTTTTATACCTGTATCGCATCCCATAATAAATTCCTCCAATACATTTTTTATTTTCCGATTTTCTTGAATTCTTCTTTCATTCGTTCAAAATCGGTCAACCAGGCTTCGATATCTTCTTCGTGTTCCAACTCATCTTCCAGAATGTCTATGGCCATTTCGTGTGTTGCGTAATCTTTACCATCGGTAAAATCCGCAATCTCTTGGTAGCGTCGGATAGCACATCGTTCTCCTCTTAGGTTTTGCTCAAGAATAACTTCAACGTAGGGATCGCTAGGTTCTTCATAAGCACAACGTGACAGTTTTGTCCACTCTTGAGGATTGAGAACAGGTGTACCCCCTAATTGAATAATTCTTTCTGCGATCTTTTCTGCATGCTCTAACTCTTCTTCAGCATGGGTCTTAAGCTCAGGCTCTATTTCGCTTCTCATTGGCCCTTCCATTACTTGGGCTCCAATCCAATACTGATAATATGCCAGCCATTCTTCCGAGAGGGCTGCATTGAGCATTTCTAACAGTTTGTCGACATCAACTGATGCTACTTTAATTGCTTCTTTCCCCATTTTCTTTACATTTTATAAGGTTAGTAATTGCTTAGATTTTTTTGATGCTGTTGTATAATACTCGCATCAAATCTAAAGTTTATTTTTAGATACTAAATAAACGCCTAACTCTTGCTAAAGGTTCATTCAACATATTTTTATTTGATTTGAAGCGGAATGGTTACTATCATTGAAATATTTCTTCCTTGATTGAGATAATTCATTGGTTTGCATATATTTATTTACCATAATACCCCTGGTGAGCAGATTAGTAAATTTGATGCGTTGGTTTTTCCGATCAATTGCAGTAACTTCTGTATTGACAATAGATACATGAATAAGAACAGATCTTTTTCACCGGGATATTATTGATCCCGAGACTATTGCCTAACCTTCTTGATGGAACCGGGCCAAATGTGATCATAATTGATTTGTTTCAATGTGTTGCTTTAATTTGTTTTGATGTTCACCACTTGTTGGTAAATGGCATATATTTCTTTTGCGGCTTGTGTTTCGGGAGCCCATTCGACAATACTTTTGCATTGGAGCATGGCTTCGACGATTTGGGGTTCGAAAGAGATTTTACCGATCACTGGAAGTCCCATTTCGGAGCACCAGACAAGAATTTCGTCTGTCATATTTTCGTTCAGATCATATTTGTTGATAACGATATAAGTGGGTATGTTAAATTCTTTTGTCAAATCTACAATGCGTTTCAAATCGTGAAATCCCGAGTGAGTGGGTTCTGTTACTATGATCACTTTGTTTACTCCTGTAAGCGTGGAAATAACCGGGCAGCCTGTGCCGGGAGGACCGTCGATAATAACAATTTTCCAGCCGGTTTCTTTGGCGGTATTACGGGCTTGTTCACGCACCACGTTGACAAGTTTTCCCGAATTTTCTTCTCCGGGTGCTAAACGGGCATGAATCATTTTTCCGTTACGATAGTTCCCTATATACCAGCAACTTTTATCGGATGGGATCATGGTAATAGATTGCGATGGACAAACCCGCGAACAAAGCTTACACCCATCACAGGCTGTTTCGGAAATGGTAACACGTCCGTTTACATAAGCAATGGCATCGAATCGACAATAATCGATGCATAGCCCACATTGGTTGCAGGAATCATAATCGATCAACGCTTTATATCCCGTCAAAAAATTTTTTTCGACGTAATTTTCGGGCTCTAAAAGCAGATAAAGATTTGCAGTGTCTACATCGCAATCGGCAACTACCGTCTGATGTTGGATAGTGGCTAAAGCTGCACTCAGACTTGTTTTTCCTGTTCCACCTTTTCCACTAAGAATTGCTATTTCCATCATGACCAAAGCGTTTTAACTATTTTATTCAATAAATCCATGAAAATTTTTTGATATACTGGATTTTCCTTTGCCAGTATCTTCCCCTCCGAATATATACGGGCAATGTCTTTATTAAATGGAATTTCGAGCAGCAAGGGAATCTTGTTTTCGTCTAACCATTGATAAACATCACGATTGCCAAGCCCCGACTTATTAACAATCACACCAACAGGTTTTTGAAGCTGTTGAATGGTACTCATAGAGAGTTCCAAGTCATGTAATCCAAACGGTGTAGGCTCTGTAACTAAAATGATAAAATCGGCTTGTTCTGCTGTTGTAATGAATGGACAAGAAATACCCGGAGGAGCATCCAGCAATATCAGATGTTGAGAATCGGCTGCCTTTATGGCTTTTTTGATAACGGAAACAGGTGAGTGCTCTCCAACCTCCAAACGACTTTCGATAATGTAAGAAGAGTTTCCGACAAGACTGATTTTTATAGTTCCTATTGTTTTTTCTTGTTCAATAATGGCTCCGTTTTCACAGGCGTAAGAACAAGTTCCACAATCATGGCATAGGTCTGGCAATACCTTTATAAAGTGATTTTCCGGCAAAAACAGAATCGCATTATAGTTGCAGTATTCGGCACATTTTCCGCAAAAAGTACATTCTTCCACATTAATATGCGGAACGTGCTGTATGACTATCTCTACTGATTGTTCTTCTCCGCTGAGAAATTCACTTACATTGGGTTCCTCGGCGTCGCAGTCAATCAGCGTAGTCGGTACTCCTGTGTGTTGTGCTGTCCAAAAGAGGTTAGTCGAAATAAAGGTTTTTCCCGTCCCTCCTTTGCCACTCGCTATAGCGACTTTCATTTTTGAATCTGTTTTGTGTAACAACGAATTCCCCTTTTTTAACGCTTAAAATATCTGCAATGATATGACACTTTTTTTTTGTTGGGTAATGAAGCAAACTTTCCAAGTTTCCCTGTCCTTTTGAAATGACAATATCGGCCCGTGAAAAAAGGTTTTTAAACTCTTCCGAACAATGCGACAACATAGTAGAAGGCCGGTTTTAATGGCGTGAAGAAAGGAGCTGCCGATGAGGCGACTGTTTTTTTAAATCGTCATACCTGCTAAAACCATATCATTGCTTTGACATTTGAACAGTTTATACGGATCGTTGTTGCCAATATATTTTTTGAAAAGAAGGTGCACCTCTCTCGGCATTATTTCCATTTTTTAGTGATCACAGGTATTGACACCGGTAGTAAGCGATTTTTTAATCCAATCGGAAACCAGGTCGGTGGGGCTTTTTTGCGGAGCACCCATATATACCCTGATATGTTGTTGTTGAAATAAATTGATTGCTTTTTGCCCTATTCCGGAAGCAATAATATCGGTAACCCCTTTTTCTGCAAGCCAAGCAGGGAGTAATCCCGGTTCATGAGGTGGTGGTGTGATTAATGTTTGTTTTGTGATCGAGCCATTTTCGACCTCAACAATAGCAAACTGCTGGCAATGCCCAAAATGCAGCGATAAAAATCCATTTTCTAATGGGATAGCAAATACATGTTTCATTTGTAGAACTATTGATTTTATAATTATTTACTCAAAATATATTGGACTTGTAAAAAGGTTGTACGTTTTGTCATACAACCTTTTATAAAATTCATCGATTTCGGCCCAGGTGAGGACCTTTTCCTCGTCCTAATCCTAAACCATTTCCTTTGCCTAATCCGCGCCCCTTCCCATAACCGAGCTGCCGATCGCGGCCATAAAAAATTTCCTGGTTAGAGTCGTTTTCTGTACGTTCCCACAAAATTTCTTCATCGGTTTTTCCCTTGTTTTGAGGGTTGCAACGACCTAATCCTCTTCCTGTTCGTGAACCTTCTCCATTTGGTCCTCTTCTGTTTAAGCCTGGCATAATAATAATAATCTCCTATTAATTTTGATGATTAAGTAAATCAATAATATCTTTTATGCTTTTATTTTCTTGCGGTAATGCAATTAACTGAATTTGCAGTTGATCAAAAATCGGTTTTATCTTAGTCCCGAATTCTCCTGATATAACTTTTTTTGCGCCTTTTGAAGCAACCACTTGAACAGAGGCTGGCCCTGCTCCTTCAATTTGATTTTTGTTGGGATTTGGAAAGAATTCGATAGCTTGCGTTTCAGTATCGTAAATTACAAAGTAGGAGCATCGGCCAAAGCGTCTGTCAACTTTCGATTCCAATGTATTTCCTGTTGAGGTAATGGCGATTTTCATTTTGTAAATGATTAAATGGTTAGTTTATTTTCGTCTTTATTTAGACTTTCTTCATATGAGATGATTTCAGTAGATTTGCAAAGTGCACAATACTTTAGCTCTTGATCTTTTAAGGGATGAGTGAACCGGCAGCCGCATGTTTTGCAGAAATACCAGTCACTATTGAAATAAACTTTTCCTCCCTCAAAAACAATCGGACTTCCTTTGACCAATGCTTGAGCTATTTTTCTTCTTGCACTTTTATATATTCGGGCAAAAGTTGGTCGGGAAATATTCATAACTTTCGAAGACTCCATCTGTCCCATCAGCTCAAAATCACTTAGTCTGATCGATTCATATTCTTCAAAATTAAGTACAACAGGTTCATTTTTATTTGTTGTTCCTATTGGACTAAATCCTTTAAAATGAGGAGGATTATCGACTTTTCTTATTCTTTTTGGTCTAGGCATAATTATGAGCAGATGTTTAATACAAAGATAATGATTATTTGATTAAAATGGAACTGCAAGCAAAATTTTTTATAATGCTTGTGTCTTTTCTGTCTTTAATGATGCTTCGGCTGTCTCTGAATACAACCGATTTATCTTTTTTGAGGAACAACGTTGAAGAACAAAGCTATATTTTTTTACATCCTTGTTGTGTCTACATGTAAAGGTGCAAAACGTTTTTTATTTATTAACTCGTTTATTTTGATTACTTTTGCGTTTTTAAAATAAAAAACAGCAATGCTTTTTAACATACATTGTAAAGATACGGAAGAGTTATTTGAAACTCCCATAGTGCAGCAGACCGCCTTTTGGTCTGAGGTGAAAGAGCAATTGGGTGCCGATACACGGGCTATTAATTTTAAAGTGTATCAATCGGATCTTTTTTATCGATCGATGGATGATAAAACAATTATTTCTTCCGATATTTTGGCGATAATATGGCAAATTGATCGTAATCACTCCATAGCTTACATTCCTTATGGTCCTGAGCTTGAGCCTTCGGAAGAATTTCAGGGGATGTTTTTGGAAGAGCTGTCGGAAAGCATACGATCTTTTTTGCCGAATGACTGCATACTTATTCGTTACGATCTTTGTTGGCAATCGTATTGGGCAAAAGACGAAGAACATTTCGACGAAAACGGCGTATGGAAGGGGCAACCCGATTCGTTGACTCAAGAATTTCGTTTCAATTTTAATACACACCTGTGGAATTTCAAAAAAGCATATTTCAATATACTACCGTCTAATACCATTTATTTGGACTTGCAGCAAGATACGGATACGATTCTGCGAAAAATGAAACCCAAAACACGGTACAACATTCGTTTGTCGGCAAGGAGGGGAGTAGAAGTAAAATCGATGGGACCGGAAGGATTGGATATTTGGTATGAGCTTTACAAGGAAACGGCTGCACGAAATCATCTCTTGCTTAACGATATCAGTCATTTTGAAGCCGTACTTAAGGCCAAAAGCAATCACAGTCGATCGCCGGCTGATGTGCGTTTGCTAATTGCCGAATGGAACGGGAAGCCGTTGGCGGCAATGTTTTTGGTGATGACAGCCAATAGGGGATCTTATCTTTATGGCGCTTCGTCGTCGCAACACCGCAATTTGATGGCTACTTATGCGTTACAATGGGAAGCCATTCAATTGTCAAAAGCCAATGGCTGTACAGAATACGACATGTTCGGCATTTCGCCTTCGCCCGACCCGGCGCACCCCCTGTACGGACTCTATAGGTTTAAAGCAGGTTTTGGTGGCGAAATTTACCATAACCTTGGTTGTTGGGATTATCCGTTGGATGAAGAAAAGTATGCACTTTTTCGTGCATCGGAAATCAACAGTCAAGGTTATCATTTGAGTTGATCGGATTATTTACGGGGGATGGTGTCGCCGTTTATAATCGCCATATCGGTACGCTTAAGGCCGATAGTGCCAAAATAGGGTTCTAAATTACCTCTTATACGGATTTCTTTTCCTAAATTTTCCGGGTGAACCTGTAGGTTAAGTCTTTCTTTTACAGCAGTTGTTGCTTTGGTTGATGTGGTTAACTGCACAGGGAAAGTTCGGGAAGAATCCATTTCATGTGGTGTGGCAGCCAAAGCTATGTTGGATGCTTTTGTTACGCTATTCGCATTGTTAACAAACGATTTGTATGAGCTGCCCGAATAGTATCCCACAATAAACCCCTTTACCCACACATCGGTTTTACCTTGGTTTGCCAAGGCTTCTGTTATTGTGAATGGATTGTCGATTGTTCCGCCGGTGGTTTCCGGAGTTGAAATTTTTCCTATTACTATATTTTCCGATGGGGCGGCTATCCAGTCTGAAATTATTGCATGAGAAACCGATAATGCTTCTTTGGTAAGGGTGATATTATAGGTGTACTGCGTGGATTTCTCAAAAGAAGTAATATTGATGGCTTTATCCAGTGGAAAAGCAAAAGTATTGGATGATATCGATAGAATCAATTCTTTGTTTTTCAGGGACGTCATCGGCAATAAAATGGCCTCAGCTGTTCTACCATTGGCACTTACATTGAACAAGATGTTGCCGGTGGAGGTAGGAGAGGAAAGTTCACCGTTATCAAGCGAGAAAGTTGCCTTTGTTCCTACGCCGGTTATTTTGGCCGAAAGCTTGCTTAAATCGTACAAAGGATCTTCCGGAATGATATTTAAAATTATTTTTGTCAACTGATGAACAAAAGCCAAATTAACGCTAAGTTGTTCAGAATTTACCGCTTTTGCATTATCTGAATACAACAAATCGATGGCTGCTAAGTTGCTTTGATCAGTGACATCTACAGGGTATTTCATATCCGAAAAAGTTGCTTTGTAGGGATAATAAGCTACAAATGAGGCATCGGAGCCATCAAGGGGAAAATTAATCGCTTTTTTGGTATCGGCAGCTCTGAAAATTGATGTGCCATCGGTAATATATTTTACATTATTTGCTTGAACGACATCCCGCCATTCATCGTTCGATTTTTTCATATAAATTCCAATTGCGTCATTTTTTTCCCACACGGTATTGAAAGCGCGGGTCTGTATTGCCTGAATGGACGCATTTACAGTGATGCATTGTTTTGTATGTTCTGGATTTGGATGATCTTGAAAACACGAAGTTAACATAAAGGCAATGACGAGATTCGGAAAAAAATGATTTCTTTTCATGATGATAAACTGTCTATCGAATTTGTGCTTTTCGCAAAGATAAAATTCAATCTACCTCCTATTAATCGGATGTTGGTCTTTTCGAATTAATAGGAGGTAAATATGATTTACTTTTTATTAATTGTAAAATTTTCAGGAAACTCGTAACGACTTACCCGGACGAAGTATTGTTTTTGTTGTTATGTTGTTTAAATTGCAGATTTTTTTAACCGATATACCATAAAGCTTGGCGATTCCGCTTAATGTATCTCCTTTCTTAATACGGTGATATTGTACTTCGCTGGAAACGTATTTATTGGTGCTATTGTTATTATTAGACGATGCTTGATAACTTTCTCCCGGTTTGAGTACAGATCTACTGCTCGCAGTCGTTTTTTTGAAGCTGGAATTGGTTACCACATATTCGTCGCGATGGCATATTTTATTGTTGAAATCGACAATGAAATTCGGATTAATTGGGCGCCCTAAGAAGCGTGTTTCGAAATGAAGATGTGGACCGGTTGAACGCCCTGTATTCCCCGCCAATCCGATAGGTTGTCCCGATTTGACAAAATCATTCTCCTCTATCAGAAATTTGGACAAATGGCCATAAACTGTTTCAAGGCCGTTTACGTGACGGATGACGATATAATTGCCGTATCCTCCCCGTTCATAATCTTTCACCCTGATTTTTCCGTCAAAAGCAGCATAGATGGTGTCACCTATATGTGCCTTGAGATCAACACCGTAATGGTATCTTCTGCTACCCCTTCTGCCGAAGTTTGAAGTCATATGGCCATAGCAAGGCATTGAAAAATTCGATAAATCTACCAAGAAAGAATCGGGTACATTTACCGAAGAACCATAAGCATTGACATGGCTATTACTCCAAAGTCCACCGTAGATATCATCGGCAGGAATATCAGCAGGATTCCACTCTTCTCTTTCAATCGCCGCTTCATTCAGAATGGACATGTCCATTTTGAGTTTTATTCCGTCTGCAAATAAGTTTGATTTCTGATCGTTTGAGCTGTGCGATTGTTTGTAGATAATTTCGGGTTTAGTTGTGTTTTTTGTTGGTTTCGATTGTGAGAAAGCAGTTAACCCGATAAATAGTAATGTTGTCGACAAAATAATTTTCCCTTTGGAAATTACACTGACTTCTTCCATAAGTTGCATTTCAAAATGTATTTTTAATTTTAATTTGAAATCGTTTTTTGCAATTAACATTCATCATTGGCATAAATATGAACATGCATCGATTGCGGATAATCGAACAATTCTGTGGGTGAGAAAAATCGCTCTAATTCTATTTCTGCTGTTTCGGGTGAGTCGGATGCATGTACAATGTTCTCCTGAACACTCATGCTATAATCACCTCGTATTGTGCCCGGCTGAGCTTCTCTACCATTTGTGGTGCCGGACATTTTTCTTACCACTTCTACCGCATCAATGCCTTTCAACGCCATGACAATTACCGGACTTATCTTCATTGACTCTTTGATCCGTTGAAAAAACGGTTTTTCTTTTAAATGTGAATAATGTTCTTCTAAAACCTCATCTGTTAAGGATATCATTTTCATCCCGATTATTTGAAGACCTTTTTTCTCGAATCGTGAAATTACTTCACCCACTAGGCCTCGCTGGATGGCAGACGGTTTTAGAATTACTAATGTTTTTTGCATTGAGCTTGCAGAAACTTATTTAAGAAAGACCTTTAATTGCCGTTTTTTTCCTTCAATTTGTGCCAAAGTAAACTTTTTCTTTTTTTTCATCCAAAAAAATGGCATTCAAATTTCGTTTCAAAACCCGAAATGAAAGAAGAAAAACATAAAAAAAACCCATAACCGGCTGTATGGCAAGTAAATGCCAAAAAACATGTTTTGCAGCATGTTTTTAATGTTTTGATAATTTTAAATGATATTTAACTCGAAATTAACTGAAATCACAGATTGTCAACCAACTGCCCGTTGAGTATTTGAATGGAGGCTTTTTGATTTTTTATGTTATGTGGCGCAAATCACGCAGGAATAATGGTAATTTATAGATAGTTTTGTGTATTTTTGCGCATAGAAATCTTTTCAAGGAGGGGGGAAGGAGTTGCCCGCCATTTGATGATAACATGGATTTGTATTAATATTTTATTATTTGCCAATAATGAAACGCTATAAATTAATTGACACCGTTACCGGTTGGGTGATTTTTGCCATAGCAGCAGTTGTTTATCTATTGACAATTGAGCCTACTGCAAGCTTTTGGGATTGTCCTGAATTCATTGCCTGTGCTTATAAGCTGGAAGTAGGTCATCCGCCCGGAGCCCCTTTCTTTATGTTAGTGGGGAATCTTTTTACACAATTCACCTCCGATCCCACTCAGATTGCCAAGATGGTAAATGCCATGTCGGCCTTAATGAGTGCGTTTACCATTCTGTTTCTTTTTTGGACGATTACCCATCTGACAAGAAAGCTGGTGCTGAGTAGCAATAAAACCGAGCTTACTCTTGGACAGACCATTGCCGTGATGGGGTGTGGTATTGTTGGGGCTTTGGTTTATACCTTTTCCGATACCTTCTGGTTTTCGGCTGTAGAAGCCGAAGTGTATGCGTTTTCGTCTATGTTGACGGCGCTGGTTTTCTGGTTGATATTAAAATGGGAAGACAATGCCGAGAAACCGCATGCCGAGAAGTGGATTATTCTTATCGCATACATTATGGGGCTTTCTATTGGCGTTCACTTGCTCAATTTGCTCTGTATCCCTGCTATTGTTTTGGTATACTATTATAAGAAAACCGAGAATGTTTCATGGAAAGGAGGATTGGGTGCTTTATTGATCTCCTTTGCGCTAATTCTTATCCTGATGTATGGGATTATTCCGGGATTCACTAAAATAGGGGGATGGTTTGAATTGTTCTTCGTAAATACGGTGGGTTTGCCTTATAATACCGGTCTATTTATCTATCTCGCTTTGTTGGTTGTTTGCATTGTATGGACTCTTCTGGAGAGATAAGAGATAATCCCCATTCGAAAAGGGTTAAAACAATCTTTCTGTTAAGTTTGGGCATGTCGGGGATCCTGTTTATGGGCGATAGTGTTTTGATATGGCTTATTTTAATAGGTGCGGCTTTTTATTTGGTTTTCCGATACAAGAAAACGAATATCAAATTCATTCATCTTGTTACCTCTTGTTTGCTGGTTATATTGATTGGTTTTTCGGCCTATGCGATTATTCCTATCCGTTCGAGCGCTAATCCGCCGATGGATGAAAATTCGCCCGAGGACGTTTTTGCATTAGCTAGTTACTTAAATCGTGAACAATATGGAGAAACCCCACTTATTTATGGTCATACCTATGCTTCACAAATAGAAAGAAAGGCAGATGGATCGCCTGTTGTAGTGAAGGAGAAAAAAAGATACGCGAAAGCGATTAAAAAATCGCCCGACGAAAAAGATCGGTATGTAGTGGCGTCTACTTCTCCCACATATAAATATACAAACACAATGTTTTTTCCCCGTATGCATTCAACAAATCATAATCCGGGGTTTACAAATCATATGATAGGGTATCGTCAATGGGGAGGTGTAACCGATCCGAATAGAAAACCTACGATGCGCGAAAACCTTAGGTTTTTCTTTAACTATCAGCTCAATTATATGTATTGGCGATATTTTATGTGGAATTTTTCGGGGAGACAAAACGATATTCAAGGTGATGGAGGAATTACCAAAGGAAATTGGATTACGGGAATACCTTTTATAGATGATAAGGTATTGGGTCTTGGACCACAAGATAATATTGCTCCGGATGTTGCCGACAATAAGGGGCGAAACATCTATTTTATGCTGCCTTTCATTCTGGGCATTATTGGGATTGTGTATCAATTATCGCTCAAAGAAAAAGGGTTCAAAAGTTTTTCTATTGTCTTCATGCTGTTTTTTATGACAGGGATAGCCATTGTGATGTATCTCAATCAAACTCCTTTTGAACCACGGGAACGCGATTATGCTTATGCCGGTTCTTTTTATGCCTTCTCCATTTGGGTAGGAATGGGAGTGGCGGGGATTAGTTTATTTTTGCGGAAGTATTTGAAAAATACGGCAGCAGCTGCATCTCTTGCTACAATAGCTTGTCTTTTTGTTCCTATCCTGATGGCAGCGCAGAATTGGGACGACCATGATCGGTCGGGAAGATATATGGCGCGCGATACGGGGATGAATTATCTAAACAGTGTGGTTAAAAACGGTATTATTTTTTGCAACGGCGATAACGATACTTTCCCGCTGTGGTATTTACACGAGGTGGAAGAATTTCGTACCGATACACGTGCATGCAA
>Ga0116169_1001593_pt1 | contig 18366 bp, 15 predicted proteins | sample AD_UKC130_MetaG_FD_89796 | JGI IMG/M metagenome (GOLD analysis project Ga0116169, IMG submission 89796) | Active sludge microbial communities of municipal wastewater-treating anaerobic digesters from Canada - AD_UKC130_MetaG | ecosystem: Engineered > Bioreactor > Anaerobic > Digestate | place...
CGAGGGCGATGGCAGCGCAACGAGGGCAACGAAACCCTTCCCCTCGTTACCTATTTGTTATAGAGTGCTCGGCAACGGAAGTTGTTTGCTGTGATGACCTCCGGACATGTGATTGCAGTATTCGCTTGGTGCAAGCAAAGGCCGGTTGGAAGCCTCTCCAACCGGCCTTTGCCGTTGCATTGACCGTTGCTTTTGCCACTGTTTCTCCCTCACCGCGGCGCTCGGCAGCGGCATCCCTCGCCCGAAATCCGGCACCGGCGGCCCGCATCCCCTAGCCTGAATGCATGACTGACCGTGTCCTTGCCGTGACCGCCTGGGAGAGCCTCTTTCGCGCGCAGCACGAAATCTTCGACGAGATCAGCGTCGATTTTGAGGGTTCCGATGTCAGCCAGAGCGAGTACGACGTGCTCCTCACCGTCACGCGCGCGCCCGAAATGACGGCCCGGCTGCGCGATGTCACCGCCCTCATGCTCGTGAGCCAGCCGAGTGTCTCGCGCCTGGTCGACCGCATGGTCGCGCGCGGGCTGATCAGCAAACGCATCGACCCGCTCGACGGTCGAGGCGCGCTCGTGCAGGCAACGCCAGAGGGCGCGAGCGCGTTTCGCAACCTCGCCCGCCGGCACGCCCGCACCGTCGCGGCACGCATGGCGGTCCTCGGCGACGACGAGTTGGCACAGCTGCTCGCCCTCACCGCAAAGCTTCGACACGGGGATGCCACGCCCCCGCGCTAGCACCCCTCCCCGGGTCTCACGCCCCGGCGCACGCGCGCACGGAACTACGCGGTGCGTCGCCTCAGCGTCACGGCACCCAGCACGATCGCGCCGACCACGAACGCCACGACGATGAGCACCGGGCCGAAGACCGCCCACGCGTCACCGCCGGCGGTGACCGCGTTGACGGCGTCGATGGCGTAGCTGAGCGGGAGCCAGTCAGAGATGGCATAGAGCACATCGGGCATCTTGTCGCGGGGCATAAACACGCCGCCGAGAATCATCTGCGGAAAGACCAGCAGCGGCATGAACTGCACGGCCTGAAATTCGGTGCGCGCAAAGGCGCTTGCCAGCAGGCCGAGCGCGGTGCCCAGTAGCGCGTCGATCACGGCGACAAGCCCGAGCTGCCAGAGCGGCCCCTGCACGTCGAGCCCGCACACCCACACGGCGAACCCGACGGTGATCAGCGCCTGCAAGATCGCCGCGGCGCCGAACGCGAGCGCGTAGCCCGCGATGAAGTCACCCTTGCCGAGCGGCGTGGTCATCAGCCGTTCGAGCGTGCCCGAGCGGCGCTCGCGGAGCGTGGTGATGCTCGTGATCAGAAACATCACGACGAACGGGAAGAGCGCGAGGATCGCGGGACCCGAGGTCTGAAACACCTTGTCTTGGTCAACGAACAGCCAGGCGAAGAGCCCGACGAGCAGGCTCGGCGCGATCAGCATGAGCGCCACCGAGCGGCCGTCGTGGCTGAGCTGGCGGAGCACGCGCCCCGCCGTCGCGAACGTGCGCCCGAAGTTCACGAGCGCGCCTCCCGCCTCGTCGATGGCGCCGGATGCGCGCGCGCATCGCGTTCGACGAGGGCGAGGAATGCGGCATCCGGGTCGGCTGTTCCGGTGTCGGCAAGCAGCCCGTCGGGTGTCGTGTCGGCGATGATGTGCCCCGCGCGCATCAGCAGCAGGCGGTCACACCGGAGCGCCTCGTCCATCACGTGACTGCTCACGATGAGGGTCGCCCCCGCATCGGCGAGCTCGCGAAACAGGTGCCACAGCTCGGCGCGCAGCACCGGGTCGAGGCCCACGGTCGGCTCATCGAGCACCAGCAGTTCGGGCGAGCCCAGCATCGCCACGGCGAGTGAGACGCGGTGCTCTTGCCCGCCGCTGAGCGAGTCGGCCCGCTGCGTCGCCTGATCGCTGAGCCCGACCTGCGCCAACACGCGTGCGACGTCTGAGCGGGGCGCCCCGATGAGCCGCGCGAAGTAGCGCAGGTTCTGCTCGATCGTGATGTCGCCATAAACCGAGGCACCCTGGGTGTCGTATGCGACCCGGTGCCGAAGCGGCGCGGTGCCTGCAGGATGCCCCAGCACGGTCACCGTGCCCGCGGCGACCTTTTGCACCCCGACGATCGAGCGCATCAGCGTCGTCTTGCCGCACCCAGATGGGCCGAGCAGGCCCGTGATCTGCCCGCGTGCGATCTCGACATCGATGCCGTCGAACACGGTGATCTTGCCTCGACGAACGTGCAGGCCGCGCACCGATACCGCCGGCTCGAGAAGGCCGGGTCCGCGTGCAGGAACCGACGGAGAATCAGAGGCGAAACTCATCATGCGGTCAGCATAAGCCCGGCACGCGAACCCCGGAAGGCTCCGCCGCGGCACCCGATCACCTAAGCCGGCGGCGGCGCGTTCACAAAGGAGAATTCGTGCACGGCCGTGCCCTGTGTCACCACGAGGCGCTGTTCGCCCGGCTGCAGCCGCTCGTCGCCGAGCCCGAGCGTCAGCTCGAAGTTGCCGGTGGCGTCGACCGAAACTGGCCAGGTCCCCTGCAAACCGGGGAAACTCATGATGGCGTCGACCCCCGCCGCGAAATCGGTGCCGGTGATCCGGAACGAGTAGCCCACGGTCAGCGTCTCCACGCGCACGCTCGGCGCCGCAGCCGGCGCGGCTGTCACTTCGAACGTGTGCGTGGTGGTCACGCCGCCCGAGGTCACTGAGAGGGTGTACGTTGCCGCCGTCGCCGAGAACGGCGCCTCGAGCGACGCCGCGAAGCTGCCGGTGTCATCGGTCACCGCGGTCTCGGCGATGCCGAGCGAGTCGGCCGTCAGCGTGACATCTGCGCCTGGGGCGAAGTTCGTGCCCAGCACCGAGAACTCCCCACCGGCCATGACCGGCACCCCGTTGAGCACCACGGCGCGAGCGGGCACCGGTTCGGGTTCGGGTTCGGGCAGAGGCGGCGTCGTCGGCAACGGCGCGGCCGGGACGACGGGCGCGGGCACTGGCGCCGCCGGCCGGAGCACTGGTGCCACCGGCGTGCGGGGTGCCGGTGCGGGCACAGATGGCGGCGCGGCGAGAGCCGGCGGTTGGTCGCTCACGGCAAGCGCGTGGCTCAGCCACCGGCCAGGGCCGACACCGACCACGAGGCGATAGCTTCCCGGCCGCACCGAGGCCGGCACGAAGAGCCCCGGCGCCGACCAGCCGTCCGTGCCTGTGGGCGCGGGCAACACGATCGGCACGCCGCCGTCAAGCGGAAAGAGTACTGCGCCGGTGGGCGTCGTGGCCGCACGTGCGACGCTCGCTCCAGCCGCACCACCCGCTCCGTTCCCGGCCGCGCCACGGGCGCCGCCACCGACACCGCTCATGCCCCCGGGGCCGAACGTGACCGGCAGGTACTGGCCGGGCATGACAGACCCGGGCGCCGACATCGCGACCGGGTCGGTGGCCGGATCAATCGTCAAGGTGCCCTCGTCCGCGGGCGACACGGCGACGACGAGCGTGCGCTCCTCGGCGCCACCAGTTGCTGGGTCGGTCACCCGAACTCCCACCTGGTGGGGGCCGCTGACCGCGAACGTGACGAACGCGGTCCCGTCAGGACGAGCGGTCTCGAACGTGCCGTCGCCGTCGAGGTCAAAGTCGTAGGTCACACCGAGGGTGCGGTCGCCCGGCATGACCGCGGAGACGAGCGTTGGGGTCCCCGCGAAGCTCAACGACACGCCCCGGAGCGTCCGCGACGGCAACGCCGCGGTGGCGCGGGCCGCCCATCCCTCCGACGATGTGGCCGCGGCATCCCGAGCCAATTGCCACTGCACGCGCGCGAGCTCGGCGATCACGCCCGCATCATGGGGCGCCTCGTCCGGGTTCACCGCGCTGTAATAGCTGAGGTGCTGGTCGTAGTCGCCGATCGCAAGGCGCCACAGCCCGTCGACGAGCGAGAACTGGCAGATCGGGTCGTCGGTGTGGCAGATCGACGACTTGTAGGGGGCGAGATCGTAGAAAGAGTCGAGCTGGAGCTGCTCGTCGCCGGACGTCTTGAACCGCACGATGCCCGTGCCCGCGGCGCCGCCCGCGCTCACCCCGGTGGCCTTGGGCTTTTGGTAGGGGTCGCCGATGTTGACGACGGCGAGCACGCTGTCGGGGTTCAGCTCGGCGGTGTGCCGCGCAGCCATCGCGCCCTGCGAATAACCGACAACGACGAACTTCGGCTCGAATGCACACCCCGCCGACTTGTCGAGGTAGTCCGCGATGATCTGCGTCCCGGCATCGGCACCGCGCTGCGCGGAGGCCAGCAGGTTCGAGCTCGAATAGCTCAGCGCCGAATCGAGCGAACTCGCCTCAAGCGCGGCGAGAATCGCGTCGTAACCATAGGGCTCGGATGCATCAGCCGGCCCCACCGGAATCACCGGAATTGCATCGGCCCGAAACGCTTCGTCGCCGACAACGGTGCGCGAAAGCTCATCGAACAGGCCGGTGAGGGTGATGCCCTCCCACCCGTTGGTCACGAGCTCACTGTCGCCGTAGCGATTCGGCGCGCCGATGTTGCCGGTGACCTCCGGGTCGAGGTTGCCCTCCCCGCTTCCCCGGAACGCGAGCACCGCCAGCGGGGCGCACTCACCTTCGAGCACCTGCTCGAACTGTCCGCCGCGCGAATCGAAAAGCGTCGGAACAACGATCGCGGCGGTAACCACGACCACGACGGTCGCGAGCGCTCCCCCGAGCCACCAGAACTTCTTTGCAGAACGGGCCTTTGGTGCCGTTGCGTCGGGTTCCTGCCGCGGCGAAGCCGTCATCGCGTTCCTCTCGGTGGCGCACCGACAGACACCGAAATTGGCGGGATGCTCAGCACTTTCTTGCGAGCCTATCGGCGCGCGAGAAGTGAGCGCGCAACATTTCTGCCCCGGCGCGGCGCGACAAGCCCAACCAAGAAAACCAGGCGGAAAAACGAAAACGGCCCGCTTTCGCGAACCGTTTTCTTACTGTCTCAACACAGTGTGCGCCCGAAGAGACTCGAACTCCCAACCTTCTGATCCGTAGTCAGATGCTCTATCCATTGAGCTACGGGCGCAAGGCCTTTACTCTCGTTCAGGCCATGTTCGAGAATACCCTACGAATGCGTCCGCCGCGAATCGAGCGATGGATGCCTCAGCCGCCGGCCTTCCGGGCGGCCTTCCTCACCGCTTTTGCACGCTTGCGCTGCTGCCCGGCGAGGGCCGTCAGATCGACGGACCTCAGCGCTTCCATCCGTGCCTCGCGCATCTGCGCGTAGTCGGCATCGAGGTCGGGGCGCTGCACCACGAGCTTCAGCGTCGAGGCGATGTTTGCGGCGACGTCTTCCCAAGCGGCCTCACGCGCCTGCTCGATGATGCGCAGAAGCTCGGCCTCATCGCCCGCCCGCCGCTCAAGCTCTTTCGCGACGCGCTTGTATTCGCGGCCGCGCCGGCGCAGGTTGCCCGTGTCGCGGTCGCGGTAGTCATGGGTGCCACGCGATTTCGTGTGCAGTCCCCAGGCAGACTTGCGCTGCTCGGCCACACGGGCCGCGCTGTCATGCGCCTCCTGCGCGAGGCCGAGCATAATCTCGCGGGCTTCGTCGATAAACGATGAGGGGTCGAAGTCGTGCCCCTCGCCGATGCTCTCGACCAGGATCCGGTTTTTCAACGCCATCCGAAGGGCCGCTTCGGCAATGTGAATACCCTCAAAAATGAACGCGTTCGACGCGTCATTCCGGCTCGGTTTCGACACCCGGGCTCCCCTCGGTTATTCACTCCGAGCGTACCCCGCGAAGCCCCCGTGCGATGCACGAATTTCGGGGTGAGATGAGCCTTAGCGGTTTGCCACCGTGCAGGTGCGCTGGTTCGCCGTCTGGCCAGTGATATCAGACGGCAACTGCACGCGGTCGGGAGCGACCGACTCGCCCGGAACCGGCTCCACCGGGGCATCCGTCGGGGCGGGGGTGCCGTCCTGCGGAACCTCGATCGTCGACTTGCCGGCACTCGTGCCACCCGTGAGATCGATCGCCGAACCCGCGGCGAGCGCCGCGAACAGCGCATCGCCGGCATCGCGCTTTGGCAGCACCTTGTTGGGGTTGTCAGCGTCGTATCCGGTCGGGTACTGCACGAAGACGATGTCGTCGAAGTTGATGTCTTTCAGCGTGAGCGCGAGCTGCACCATGCGTGTCGGTGAAGCGAGCGACTGCGAGGGCGTGACGGCGTCGGTGGCCGCGTACGCGAGCCGGAAGAGCGCGGCGGGGTCTGTGAGCACCTCGGTGCTGCTGAGCTTTCGCACCAGTGACGACATGAACTGCTGCTGATTGCTGATGCGGCCAAGGTCAGAACCATCGCCGATCGCGTGCCGGGTACGCAGGAACGCGAGGGCCTGCTCGCCGCTGAGCTCCTGGGTGCCGGCGGGGATGTTGAGGCCAGCGTCGCGGTCGACGATCGCGTCTGAGACACAGACCTCGACGCCACCAACGGCGTTCGAGAGATTAATGACGCCCATCCAGTCGATCGTGGCGGCAAACTCAATCGGCATGCCGGTGAATTTCTCGACCGTGAGCACGGTGCACGGCAGACCGCCGTACATCAGTGTGACGTTGAGCGGTTGAGCCGACATTGCCGAGTGGTTGCCGGTGCCGTCGGCGCGGGGGCACGAAGGGATGGGCACGATCATGTCGCGGGGAAAACTCACGATCGTCGCGCGCCGCGGCGCCTCCGACACGTGCATGAGCATGGTCACGTCGTTCCGCTCACCCTGGGAGTCGGGGCCCTGGCAGCGCTCGCCAAACTGGCCCGCCCACGCCGGGTCGCACTTGTCGGTGCCGACGAGTAGCAGGTTGAATGCACCCTCGTACTCACCGATTGCCGGCGGCAGCCCCTCATCACCCGGCAACGCGACGGCGCCCGAGCTGAAGTTGCGGCTCAGATCCCATGCTGCAAACCCGCCGATGCTGAGCCCACTGACCAGTACGACCGCGAGCACGAGCGCGAGTGCGCGACCGATTTGTGCGAGTGGATGCGGCTGCCGAAAGCGCGTGTGACGCGCCATGGTCTGCCGAGTCCGGCCTGCGGGTGGCGGCGTTGAATGCATATGGAGATCCTTCTGGGTCTGCCCACTTCAGCAGAGGGCCAGCACCCGAGCCTAACGAGCGCGCATCCGCGCAAGCTGAGTACTCCCGGGGGCGAAGCTGTGTACCCACCCCGGCCGGCGCAAAACGATTCATCTGCATGCGCACGGCCCGAGCACTCCCGCGGAGTGAAACACTTGGAGAAGAACCCGAGGAGAGTATCCAGTGACAAACGGCAGTGCGAACCAGCTCAGCAGCTCCGAAACAGTCGGCATGGACGCCGCCTCCACCCCGCAGGGATTTCCACCGGGCCTCGATGCTGCCTCGTTCAAACTCGCCTTCCGGCACCACGCCGCCGGCGTCGCCGTGATCACGGCCGATGCGGGCCAGGGCCCCGTCGGCATGACCGCCACGTCGGTGTTCTCGGTGAGCGCCGAGCCGCCGCTGCTCGTGTTCGCCGCCTCGGCGCATTCCTCCGCGGCCGCCACGATCTCAAATTCCGAGACCGTTGTCGTGCACCTGCTCGCTTCGGAGCAACTCCCGATCGCGCGCTTGTGCGCCACGAAGGGCGTCGACCGCTTCGCCGACGCGTCGATGTGGGACCGTCTGCCCACGGGTGAGCCCTACTACGTGGGCACGCCCGTCTGGATCCGCGGACGCATTATTAACACGATGGATGCCGGTGACTCAAAGGTGATCGTCGTGCACGCGCTCGAGGCACACACGCCCGAGGACGACGTCACCCCGCTGGTTTACCACAACCGCACGTGGCACGAACTGAGCGAGCGTTCGCTCATCTCGGGCGAGGTTTAGGCCGCCAGGCGTGCAGGGCCCGGCACCGAGCCGGCCCGGCTCAGCCGCGGTCAGCCCTCTGGGTCGGCGGGCGTCTTGATGACCGCGCCCGCGGTCACGAGCACGACGAGCGCGATGGTCTGCAGCGTCAGCCACAGCACGGGCTCCAGCGTGAGCGGAAACATTGGGTTCCAGACGATGGCGATGATGCCCATCGGAATCGCCCAGATCCACTTGTGCGCCTGGATCGCGAAGACCGCAACGATGACCGCCATGATCGCCACCACGAAACGCACGTAGAGGTAGGCGTCGGTCTCGACGAGCGGGTAGCCAACACCGAGCGCGATTGCCGCGATGAGCGCGGGGGCAAGTGCCAGGCGGCGGTAGGTGGGTTCGGCGGATCCGTTCCGCGAGCGCTGAGACGACATACCTTCCAGGATAGGCCGCATCATTCGGCACAAAATCCTTCCGCCACGCGCGGCACTGCCGGTACTGTGTGCCGCACTGCGCGCCGCCTCCGGTTTCGCACGCAGCTTGTGCACCAACAACGACGTTGGGAGATGCGGGTGACATCGATCGATTCGCGCGCGATCCGCGCGTGGTACCGACGCTTGGCCGGCGTTGGCGCGAAGCCCGATCCCAATGGCGCGGCCGAAGCCTCGCACCCGACACCCGTTCGCTTCTCCGGCACCGAGGGCTTGAGCGGATACTCCGACCACGCCCGCGCCGATACGACAAGCACCGGCGACCCCAAACATTTCGACTGCGCGGTCCTCGAACGCGAGATCGGCTCGCTGACGCTCTCGAGCCGTCTGGTGACGCCAAGCACCGTCGAACACAGTGGTGACGGGGCATCGCGGGGCGAGGCATCCATTATTTTTGCACTCAACACGCTTGGCGTCTCACGATGGGCAACGCCCACGCGCGACGGGTTGCTGATCCCCGGTCGGATGGTTGCGGTGCCATCGGTACACGCGGTGCGAGCCGATGCATTCGAGCTTTCTGAAGAGACGAGCCTGCGCGTGCCACTGCGCAGCCTCGGCAGCTTTGGGAGCGATCTGTTCACGATGCCGTCGCTCCTCCTGCCCGAAAGCCCGCTCACTCGCGCGGTCGGGACCTACCTCACGCGCCTGCTGTACGAGCTCTCGTGCGAGCCGCCACTCGATGCCGCGACCTCCGCCGCGCTTGAGGCTGCAACGCTTGAGCTGATGACCGCGGTGACGGCACAGTTGCAACAGGGCGACGACGAATCGGGCAACCGCGACCACAAGGTGCGCGCCGCGGTGACGCGCCTGATCGAAAGCGACTACTCGAGTCCGGCGTGCACCGTCGACGCGATCGCGCACGCGCTGCACATGAGCAAACGCCAGCTCTACCGCTACTTCAGCGACGACGACGGTGGGATCGCCGAGCTCCTCGCCCGGCGCCGACTCGATGCCGCCTACGAACTCCTCACCCAGCAACCCGACCTCACCATCGCCGAGGTCGCCGAGCGGTGCGGGTTCGGTGACGCCGGCACCCTCCGTTCGCGCTTTCGCCGCGAGTTCGCGCTCAGCCCCTCCCAACTGCGCGAATCGCATTTTGCCGGCGCCCCGGAGGCGGCTCGAAGCTAGCGCGCCCGCGCACGTGCGCCTGCCATCGGGCCGCATTCAGGCGTAAATTTGCTTCATGACCACAGCATCGAAGCCGGCGGTGATGAGCCGCGATGAGCGACTCGTGCTGAGCATTGCCGTGCTGGCGTCGTTCGTCGCATTTCTCGACGGCACCATCGTGACCATCGCGCTACCCGCGATTGAGCGCGACCTTGGCGGCGGACTTGCCACGCAGCAGTGGGCGGTGGATGCCTACCTCATCACGCTCGGCGCGCTCATCTTGCTTGCCGGGTCGCTGAGCGATGCGTACGGCCGGCTCCTCGTGATGCGCATCGGGTTGATCGGCTTCGGCCTGACCTCGATTGCGATTGCGGGGGCGCCAAACCCCGAGGTGCTGATCATCGCGCGGGTTTTCCAGGGCATCGCCGGCGCACTGCTCGTGCCCAGCTCGCTTGCGCTCATCATGTCGACGTTCCGGGGCGCGGCGAGCGCCCGCGCCATCGGCATCTGGACGGCAATGACCACGATCGCGCTCGTCGCCGGCCCACTGATCGGCGGGATGTTCGTCGATTTCGCCTCGTGGCGCTTCGCGTTCTTGATCAACGTGGTGCCGATCGTCGTCACGCTGGTGTTGATCGTGCGGCTCGGGCATCACGATGTGCGGCGGGTCGGGGCATCCATCGACTGGCTTGGCGCGGTCCTGTGCACGGTCGGCCTCGGGGGAACCGTCTTCGCGCTCATCGAGCAACCGAGGCTGGGCTGGACCTCGCCGCTGATTCTTGTGCCGCTGGTGGTCGGGGTGCTCTCGTTCGCCGGGTTCTTGGTGCGACAGCGACTCGCGCGCGACCCGATGATGCCGTTCTCACTCTTTCGCGTGCGCAATTTCTGGAGCGGCAACCTCGCCACGACGTTCATCTACGGCGCGCTCTCACTCAACGGCTTCGTGCTCGGCGTCTATCTCCAGGAGGGCGCAGGCCTGCCCGCGACGCTCGCCGGCCTCGCGACCCTGCCAACGACGATCTTCATGATTGCGCTGAGCTCGCGGGTCGGCACCCTCGCCGGCAAGTGGGGGCCGCGCATGTTCATGACCGTCGGCCCGATCCTGATGGGCATCGGCTCACTTCTGCTCTTGAGCGTCAGGTCTGATTTCTCCTACTGGACGCAGGTGCTACCAAGCGTGCTCATCTTCAGCCTCGGGCTCACGATTACGGTCGCCCCGCTCACCTCGGCGATTCTCGGCGCGATCGAGCCCGAACGCTCGGGCATCGCTTCGGCGATCAACAACGCCATCGCCAGGGTCGCGGGGCTCGTGGTGATCGCCATGCTCGCGGGGATCCTCGGCGGCTCGCTCGATTTGGACGGTTTTCACCGCGCGGCGATCGTGACCGCCGCCCTGATGGTGATCGGCGGGCTGATCTCGTTCTTTGGCATCCAGAATCCGCCACGCACGCAGGGCGAGCCGACTGTGGATGCCGCAGCCCCACCCGCCGCGGCCGCCTAACCCCTGCGTCCTACCTTGCCAGTGGGTACCCTAGGGGGGTATGGTATCCATCATGAACGGATACGTGGACAACAAAGAGGACCTCCTCAAGCGGCTCAGCCGCGCCGAGGGGCAGGTTCGCGGCATCGCGCGCATGATCGAGAACGACCAGTACTGCATCGACATCCTCACGCAGGTGTCTGCCGCAACGAAGGCGCTCGAGACGGTCGCGCTCTCACTGCTCGGCGACCACCTCGGTCACTGCGTCGCAGAGGCCGCGGCGGCGGGTGGCCCCGTTGCCGCCGAGAAGGTGGCCGAAGCAAATGCGGCCATCGCCCGCCTCGTGCGCTCCTAGCACCGGCGTTCAGCCACGGCGCCGAGTCGCGGCATCCCTCTTCAACCAACCAAACAAGATTCACCAAACAAAGGACATCTCATGACCTCGAACGAAATCATCGACCTCGCCGTGGCCGAAGCTCCGAGCGCGGGCGGCGGCTGCTGTGGTGGCGGCGGATGCGGCTGCAGCGGCGGCGCCGCAAAGAGTGCTCCCGCAGTTGTCAGCGTCCGCACCGACTTCGCGGTCGAGGGCATGACCTGCAATCACTGCGTCTCGAGCGTGACCGAAGAGCTCAGCGAGGTTGAGGGCGTCGCGAGCGTCACCGTCAACCTGGTTGAGAGCGGCACGTCGACCGTCAGCGTGCACAGCGCCGCGCCGCTGAGCATCCCGGTCCTCGAAGCCGCCATTGCGGAGGCCGGCTACACCGTGGTGGCCGATCCCGCATGAGTACCACCGACCTCGAGTTCGACATCACGGGAATGACGTGCACCTCGTGTGCAATGCGGATTGAGCGCAAGCTCAACAAGCTTCCCGGTGTCGAGGCAACCGTCAACTACGCGACAGAAAAGGCGCGCGTGCGCGCCGATGGGGTGGATGCCGAGAAGCTCATCGCCACCATCGCGTCGGCCGGGTATCAGGCTTCGGTCCCCGCGCCCCCCGTCGCCGAAACGGATGCCCCGCCCGCGGACTCGCGGGCGGACCTCGAGGTCCGCGACCTGCGAAACCGGCTCCTGATCACGGCGGCGCTGACGCTGCCCGTGGCAGTGCTGTCGATGATTCCAGCGTGGCAGTTCAACAACTGGCAGTGGCTCGCGCTCACCCTCACCGCCCCCGTCGCGGTGTGGGGAGCGTGGCCATTCCACCGGGCGGCCGCAATCAACGCGCGTCACGGCGCCGCGACCATGGACACCCTGGTGAGCGTCGGCGTGATCGCCGCGTTCACCTGGTCGCTCTATGCCCTCTTCTTCGGTCACGCCGGCATGCCCGGCATGACCATGACGATGACCCTGTTCGGCACGCCCGAGGGGGGTGCCGGAGACATCTATCTTGAAGTCGCGGCGCTCGTCACCGTGTTCATCCTCGCCGGGCGGTACGCCGAGGCGAAAGCAAAGAAGTCCTCGTCCGCCGCCCTGCGTGCACTCCTCGAACTCGGCGCGAAAGATGCCACGCGCCTCGTCGGCGGCGCCGAGCAGCGCGTCCCCGTCTCGCAGCTCGCGGTCGGCGACCTCGTGCTCGTACGGCCGGGCGAGAAGATCCCCTCCGACGGGCTCGTCGTTGACGGGGCATCCGCTATCGATGCGAGCATGCTCACCGGCGAATCGATCCCCGTTGAGGTATCGACCGGCTCACGCGTCGTCGGCGCGACGCTCAACGACGGCGGCCGCCTGACCATCGAGATCACGCGGATCGGCGCCGACACCGAGCTCGCCCGCATGGGCCGGCTGATGCAAGAAGCGCAGACGGGCAAGGCCGCCGTCCAACGCCTCGCCGACCGCGTCTCAAGCATCTTCGTGCCGATCGTCATCGTGCTCGCAATCCTGACCTTCATCGCCTGGTGGGCATTCGGCGGCTCGCTCGAGATCGCGTTCACCGCGGCCGTTGCAACACTGATCATCGCCTGCCCCTGCGCGCTCGGCCTCGCAACCCCGACCGCGTTGCTGGTCGGCACCGGGCGCGGTTCGCAACTCGGCATCCTCATCCGCGGCCCCCAGGTGCTCGAGCAGACCCGCAAGATCGACACCATCGTGCTCGACAAGACCGGCACCATCACGAGCGGCCACATGTCGATCATGAGCGTCCTCCCGGCCGCGGGCATCACCGAGGCCCAGCTGCGCCGGATCGCCGCGGCGGTCGAGTCTGGTTCGGAGCATCCGATCGCTCGCGCAATTGTGCAGGGCGCGACGGATGCCCCGGCCTCCACATCGTTCGTCTCGCGCGCCGGCCACGGGGTCGAGGCCGTCATCGACGGCGCCCTGATCACTGCGGGGCGCCCGTCCTGGATCGCCGCGCAGTGCACCGCCGAGATCGACGCGGACGTCGTCGCCGAAACCGACGCGCTCGCTGCCCGCGGCGCCACCGTCATCATGGTCGCAAGCGATGGCGTGTACCTCGGCGCGATCGCGGTTGCCGACACCGTCAAGCCTTCGAGCGCCGTAGCGATTGCGCGGCTGCGCGAACTCGGGCTCCACCCCGTGATGCTCACGGGTGACAACGCCGGCGCCGCCGCGTACATCGCGGCCCAGGTTGGCATCGACGACGTGCACTCCGGCGTGACCCCAGCCGACAAGCTCGAGATGGTCCGCACGTTGCAGGCACAGGGCAAGGTTGTCGCGATGGTCGGCGACGGCGTCAACGACGCCGCGGCACTCGCCGCCGCCGATCTCGGCCTCGCGATGGGCGGCGGCACCGACGCGGCCATCGCCGCGAGCGACATCACGATCGTCTCCGGCGATCTGCTCGCCGTCGTCGACGCGATCCGCCTCGCCCGCCGCACCCTCGGCACCATCAAGGGCAACCTGTTCTGGGCCTTCGCCTACAACGTTGCGGCGATCCCGATCGCGATGCTCGGACTCCTGAACCCGCTCGTTGCGGCCGCCGCGATGGCGTTCTCCTCGGTCTTTGTCGTCACGAACAGCCTGCGCCTGCGCAGCTTCAAATCCGATCCCGCGCGCACCGCGTCGCAGGCGTCAGCACCGGCACCGGCACCGAGTGCCGCAGAGCCCATGCACGCATAACCGCACGGTCGGAGGGAGCAAGGCCATGGAACACACGAGTCACGAGACGAGCGCCCACCAGGGCGAGCACGCCGGCCACGACGAGCACTCGGAGCACGCTGGTCACGGCGAGCACGCGGCCCACGGCGGCCACGGCGGCCACGGCGGCCACGTCGCGCAGTTCCGTCGCCTGTTCTGGATCATGCTCGTCCTCGCGGTCCCGGTGATCGCGTTCTCACCGATGTTCGCGATGCTGCTTGGGTACGCGGTGCCCGAGGGCGGCCTGGCATGGGTCTCCCCCGTGCTCGGCACCGTGATGTATTTCTGGGGCGGTGCTCCGTTCCTTCGAGGTTCGATCGACGAGATCCGCGTCAAGAAGCCCGGCATGATGCTGCTCATCGCCCTCGCGATCACGGTCGCGTTCGTCGCGTCCTGGGGTGCGACCCTCGGCGTCCTGCATCACGAGCTCGACTTCTGGTGGGAGCTCGCCCTCCTCATCGTGATCATGCTGCTCGGCCACTGGATCGAGATGCGCTCACTTGCGCAGACGAGCTCCGCCCTCGACTCACTCGCGGCCCTCCTGCCCGATACCGCCGAACTGGTTGACGGCGACGAGACGGTCATGGTCGATCCCGACGAGCTCCGCGTCGGTCAGGTCGTCGTGGTGCGCCCGGGTGCACGCATTCCCGCCGACGGCACCGTCGTGCAGGGGTCGGCGAGCATCGACGAGTCGATGATCACGGGCGAGTCACGTCCCGTGCAACGCGACCTCGGCGACCCGGTCGTCGCCGGCACCGTTGCCACCGATTCTGGGCTCCGGATTGAGGTCACGGCCGTCGGCGGCGATACCGCGCTCGCCGGCATCCAACGCCTCGTCGCCGACGCGCAAAACTCTTCGTCCCGCGCGCAGCTGCTGGCCGACCGTGCGGCCGGCTGGTTGTTCTGGTTCGCGCTCGCTGCCGGGGTGCTGACCGCGATCGTTTGGACCGCAATTGGGCTTCCGGATGCCGCAGTCATGCGCACGATCACGGTGCTGGTGATCGCGTGCCCACACGCGCTGGGTCTCGCGATCCCGCTCGTCGTCTCGATCGCCACGGAGCGCGCGGCGAAGGCCGGTGTGCTCGTGAAGGATCGTCACGCCCTCGAGGCGATGCGCACGGTCGACACCGTCGTGTTCGACAAGACCGGCACCCTGACCATGGGCGCACCCGCGATCACCGGGGTGCACCCGCTCGGCGAGCGCACTGCCGATGAGCTGCTCGCGCTGGCGGCTGCCGCGGAGGCCGACTCGGAGCATCCACTCGCCCGCGCAATTGTGCACGCAGCGAAAGCGCGTGCCCTCACGATCGCCGCCCCCGCCGATTTCAGCTCGTCACCCGCCGTCGGCGTTCGCGCGATGGTCGACGGCCACACCGTGCAGGTTGGCGGCCCGTACCTGCTCAAACAGGAAGGCGTCGACGAACTGCCCATCGCCGATGAGTGGCGCGAAGAGGGCGCGATCATCCTGCACGTCATGGTCGATGGGGCCGTCGCGGGCGCGCTTCGCCTGGCCGATGAGATTCGCCCGACCTCACGCGCGACGGTCGAAGAGCTGCACGCGCGCGGCGTCACCGTGGTGATGATTACCGGCGACGCCGAAGCGGTTGCCGCATCGGTCTCGGCCGAACTCGGCATCACGCGCTTCTTCGCCGGCGTGCGCCCCGAAGACAAGGCGGCGAAGATCGCCACCCTGCAGGCCGAGGGCCGAAGCGTCGCGATGGTCGGCGACGGCGTCAACGATGCACCCGCCCTCGCCCAGGCAGACGTTGGCATTGCGATCGGCGCGGGTACCGACGTTGCCATCGCGTCCGCCGGGGTGATCCTCGCAAGCGACGACCCACGCTCGGTCGTCTCGGTGATCGAGTTGTCACGGGCCAGCTACCGCAAGATGCAGCAGAACCTGTGGTGGGCGGGCGGTTACAACCTGCTCGCAGTGCCCCTGGCCGCGGGCGTGCTCGCCCCCATCGGGTTCATCCTTCCGATGTCGGTCGGCGCGGTGCTGATGTCACTCTCGACGATCGTGGTCGCCCTGAACGCGCAGCTCCTGCGCCGGCTCGACCTCCGCCCCGAAGCGGTGATCCGGCACCGCGACTAGTCGCCGATCTTCGCGCTCGGCGAATCCGGCACGCCGTCGTTGTTCATGTCGCGGTGCCGCAGCTTCCTGGCATCCCATCGCAGTGAAATCGCGCCCAGCACCGCCGCGATCAGGCTCGCAAGCAGCACCGCCACCTTCGCCGCGGGGGTGAGTTGGGCGTCGTCGAATGACAACTCGGCGATGAGCAACGCAACCGTGAACCCGATTCCGGTCAAGAAACCGATCGGCAGCAGGTCGCGAGTGCCGATGCCGTCGGGCAGCCGCAGGGGCGTCAGCTTGGTCACGAGCGCCGTGACGCCGAGCACGCCGAGCACCTTGCCTGCCACGAGCGCGAGCACGATTGCGGGCACGACTGGCTGGGCGAACACGTCGCCACCACCGATTACGGTGACCCCGGCAGCAAAGAATGCGAACACCGGTAGCGCGAAACCGGCAGACACCGGGCTCACGATGTCAGCCACGCGATGCGTGCGAGCGGATGCCTCGCCGTGCAGCTTCTTCGCCGGAATACAGAATCCCAGCACCACGCCGGCAATCGTCGCGTGCACGCCAGACTCATGCATGAGCCCCCACGCGACCAGCGCGAGCGGCACCATGAGCCACCAGCGCATGCGCTTCGCCCGCGCGGCGAACGCAAACACGACAACGACCAGCAGCGCACCGGCGAGGGCGAGGGCGTTGATGCTGCTCGTGTAGAAGACAGCGATCACGATGATTGCCAAGAGGTCGTCGACGACCGCGAGCGTGAGCAAAAAGATGCGCAGCGCCACGGGCAGGCCACGACCAAAGATCGCAAGCACCGCGACCGCGAATGCGATGTCGGTGGCGGTCGGGATCGCCCAGCCGTGCAGCGCCTCGGGCGCTCCCTGCACCAGCACCATGCCAACGAAGATCAAGGCCGGCACGATCATCCCGCCCACCGCCGCGAGCACCGGCACTGCCGCTTCGCGCGGATTGCGAAGGCTGCCCGCAACGATCTCTTGCTTGAGCTCGACGCCGACCACGAAGAAGAAGATTGCGAGGAGCCCGTCAGCTGCCCAGGTACCGAGCGAAAGGTGCAGCCCCAACGACTCCGGGCCGATGGTGATCGCCGAGATCGACGCGTAGGTGTCACGCCACGGCGTGTTTGCCCAAAGCAGGCCAATGACGGCGGCACCGATCATGAGCGCGCCACTAGTGACATCACCGGTGACCCACGAAATAAATCGGGTGAACGGGCTGCGAATTGCGTTGTTGTTCATGAACAACCTTCGGTTACGGGCATCCGCCGACTGGTTCGTCGAAGACGCCGTCGACCAGACTTCCCGACACACCGAATCTCATCTTACCTGGTGCCAAATCCGCACATTCTGTGCCCTGAAACAGGGCGTCCTGTACCGCGAAGCGGAACGTCTTCCCCCGCGAAGCGGAACGTCATAGTCGTCTTGGCACGTCGCTGGTCGCGAATCCTCGAATAGGATGTGGATCACATCGCTCAATTATTGGGAATTCAAATCCCCTGATATCTATGAGTGACAACAACACCAACACAACCACCAACCACCGCGTTTGTGCTCCGAAATGGGCCTGCGGAGAGAGGTCAACAATGTCGTTGATATACACACCGGAGGAGGAAGCGTTCCGCGCTGAAGTGCGGGCCTTCTTCCAGAACGAATACCCCGAAGACATCAAGGAGGTCATGCGCTCGGGCAAGCGTCCCGTGCGCGAGCAGACCATTGCTGGCCAGAAGGCGCTCGCTAAGGGTGGCTACGCCGCTCCGAAGTGGCCCATCGAGTGGGGCGGCAAGGACTGGACGCCGATGCAGTCGTTCATCTTCTCTGAAGAAGTGATTGCAAACGACATCGCGCCGACCAACGGCTTCGGCATCGGCCTGCTGGCACCCGTCATCGCTGAGTTCGCAACGCAGGAGCAGAAGGAACGCTTCCTTCCCGCGATCTACAACGCAGACCAGTACTGGTGCCAGGGCTTCTCCGAGCCTGAGGCTGGCTCGGACCTCGCTTCGGTGCGCACGCGCGCCGTTCGCGATGGCGACAACTACATCGTCAACGGCCAGAAGATGTGGACCACGGACGGCCACAACGCCGACTGGATCTTCATGCTGGTCCGCACCGACCCGAACGCGCCCAAGCGCCAGATGGGTATCTCGTTCCTCCTCATCGACATGAAGACCCCTGGCGTCAGCGTGCGCAAGATCCGTCTCATGGACGGCGAGCACGAGGTCAACGAGGTCTTCTTCGACAACGTGGTTGTCCCCGCTGAGAACCTCATCGGTGAAGAG
>Ga0116169_1001595_pt1 | contig 18347 bp, 6 predicted proteins | sample AD_UKC130_MetaG_FD_89796 | JGI IMG/M metagenome (GOLD analysis project Ga0116169, IMG submission 89796) | Active sludge microbial communities of municipal wastewater-treating anaerobic digesters from Canada - AD_UKC130_MetaG | ecosystem: Engineered > Bioreactor > Anaerobic > Digestate | place...
ATGCGCACGCCGGCGCCAGCGGTGGTGGTGGTGGGCGCGCTGCCAACGAGGGTGATGGCGGCGCCACCGCTGCCGGCGACCTGCGAATCGAGCACCGCGTTCTCGAGGTAGATGCCGTCCTTGATGCCCGACAGGTCGGCGCCGAAGCCGGTGGCGGCCTGGCTGGCCGAACCGAGGCTGATGCTGCCGCCGTTGCTTCTGATGCTGGCGACGACCGAATCGCTGCCCTGCAGGATCACCGCGCCGCCGCTGTTGCCGTGGGCCGACGACTGGAAGGGGTTGAGGGCCACGTCGAGCTTGCCGCTGGTGGTGCTGCCGTCGATGCTGCGCTGGACGAGCTTGATGGAGCGGTCGGCATTGATCGTGAGGGTCTTGTCGCCGGCCGCCTTGACGATGTCGAAGGTGCTCTGCAGGTAATCGGTGAAGCCGGTGTTGCTGCCGTAGGTGCCGCCGCCCACGTTGAAGGTGGTGTTGGCGGCATTGAGGACGATGGACGGGGTGCCGAGCAGCGACGAGGCGGTGATCACGTCACCCGAGGTGGAGAAGATATTGACCGTGCCGGCGTTGAGCGTGGTGCTGAGCGGGCCGACCAGGGTGAGGCTCTTCAGGCCCGCAGTGCCAGCGCCGCCCACGTAGTTGGCCGACGAGGTGCCGAGGGTGATCGCCCCGGGCCCGCTGGCGGGGGCGCCGGCGTCGGCGCCGGTGGTGTCCAGCGTCAGGGCCTGCGGATATTGCTGCAGATAGGTGCCGGAGACGATGTTGCCCTTCACGTCGATGTTGCCGCCGCGGCCGGTGAAGTTGGCGCCGCTCTGCGGGCCCTGGGCGTTGATCGTCACCGCGTAGCCGGGCGCCGCCAGGGTGACGTCCTGGTAGAAGCTCACGTTGCCCGACTGGGCGCTGCTGGCCTCGGTGATCTTGGTGGAGATCGGCGTGGTGCTGGCCAGGAAGACCGGCTTGTAGAAATTGATGTTGCCGCCGTTGGTGGTCAGCGCGTTGTTGAGGGTGACGCTGCCGCCGCTCTGGGTGGCGTCGGCGCCCAGGTTGATGTTGAGCGCGCCGGCGATCGACGAGATCTGGTTGTTCACCACGATGTTGCCGCTGGCCGAGTTGAAGGTCAGCGTCGACGCCGCCCCCGCCGTCTTCGAGATGTCGGCGTTCACCGTGATGAGGTTGTCGGCCTGCAGCGTGACGGTGGTGCCGCCAGCGTTGAGGGCGGTCTGGATCGAGGTGTTGGAAACTGTCGGGTTGGTGCCGTTGGTGTTGCCCACCAGCGCCGAGCCGGTGGTGGTGACGTCGAGGGTGGCCGGGTCGAGCAGCCAGTTGCCGCCCTTGCCGCTGTCGGCCGCCACATCCACCTGCCCGGCAAGGCCGAGGCTGCCCTGGGAGGATGTCTCCACCTGCCCGCCCGCGCCACTGCCGGTGCCCCGGGCGCTGATGCTGCCGTCCATCCGGGTGGCCTTGGCCGACCACAGCACGGCGGTGCCGCCCGCGCCGCTGGTGGTGGCGTCGGCCTTGATCACCGCGCCGGCCTCCTGCGTAACGCTGCCGGCGGTGGCGATGGTGGCATCCTTGCCCTGCCAGCCGCCGCCCAACAGCACCTGGCCGCCGCCGGCTGCGCCGCTGGCGTCGGTGAGCGAGCCGCTGGCCAGCGTCACCGTGTCGCCGGTGGCGACGATGCGCCCGCCCGTCTGCCCGGCGCCGCTGCCGGCCGCCTGGGTGGTGCCGGCCAGGCGCGCATCGCCGCCGCGGGCTTCGATCCACACTTCGCCGTTGCGGCTGGCGATGCTGTCGGCCCGCACGGTGCCGCCCTGATTGACCGCCGCGGCGAGCATCGGCGCCGCGCTCTTGGCGGTGAGCAGCACCTTGCCGGCATCGGCCGCCACCAGGCCGCTGTTGTCCACGCGGGCCGCATCGGACCCCGCCGCCACATCGACGCTCACCAGCCCGGTGAGGCCCAGGTTGACGGTGACCTTGTCGCCCGCCACCAGCGCCGCCGTGCCACCCGGCGTGACGATCTGCCCGGCATTGTTCACCGTGGCACCGATGAGGGTGACGAAGCCGCCCTCGCGGCTGACCAGCGCGCCGAGGTTCTCCACCTTGCCCGGCACCACCGGCTGGCCGAAGAGGTACTTGCCGGCCATGAAGTCGGCGTCGCTCATGCGCATCGCCGCGGCGATCAGGCCGCCCACGTCCACCCGCGCGCTGGCGCCGAACAGCACCCCGCTGGGGTTGAGCAGCACCACCACGCCGTTGGCGTTGAGCTGGCCGAGGATCTGCGAGGGGTCGGCCGACAGCACCCGGTTGAGGGCCACCGCCGAGCTGTTCGGCTGCACGAAATTGACCGTCGCGTTCTGGCCGATGTTGAAGCTCTGCCAGTTGGTGATCATCCGGGCGGTGTTCTGCTGGATGTTCATCACGTTGCCGGCCTGGCTGATGCTGCCCGAGCCGGCGGTGATCTGCGCGCCGCCAGGCAACGCACCGGCCGCCGGCGGCGCCGCGAGCACGACCGACCCGGGGTTGAAGGTCACCGCGAAAATGAAGGCGATGAGGCGGACTTTGGGCAATTTGATGGCGTTCATCGTGGTATCCGTTGCTGTCCGGACGGTCAGAAGCTGACCGTGCCCATGATCCAGATCCGGGCCGACTTGTCGGTCCCGTCGCTGTCGGTGTCGTTGACGGTCGGGTTCGGGTTGGAGCCGCTCTTCTTCGCCAGCACCGCCTTCAGCGAGGCGACGTCGGTCTTCATCAGGCTGGCGCCGATGCCGTAGCCCTTGAGCGTGTAGCTGTTGGGCCGGTTGCCGGTGCTCCAGCCGCTCCAGGTGTTGTGGTACTGGGTGATGCCGCCCAGGTCGAAGAAGCCCAGCAGCGTGAGTTCGCCCAGCGGCGTGCTGCCCAGGCTGCGGCGCAGCTCGAGGTTCGCCAGGTAGCCGGAATCGCCGAAGGCCTCGCCGACCGGGTAGGCGCGCACGCCGTTGGGGCCGCCGAGCTGGAACTTCTCAGCCGGGTCGAGGTTGTTGCCGGCGAGCTGCCCGCTGAGGGCCGCGTACCAGCTCCACGGACTGCCGGCGCCGCCGATGGGCGCCAGGCGGCTCACGGCGTAGTTGGTCTTGGTGAAATGCCCGTCGGTGCGGGCGCCGATGTTGTCGCGCAGCGCGTTGGCGGCGTTGCCCGAGAGGTCGGCGCTGCCGCTGGCCAGCGACAGGTTCCAGCTGTAGGTGCCGCCGAAGCGGTCGAGCCCGTCGCCGAGCAGGCCGAGGGTGAACAGGCTGATCTGGCGGTCGCTGTCGGTGCTGCCCTCGATGTTGTGTTGGAGGCTCTTGGCGTCGTAGCTGCCCGACAGCAGCACATTGGACGTGGCGCTGCGGTGCAGCGGATAGCTGGCAAACACCGACGCGACCCGCGCCTTGCCGTCGAGGTTGACCGGGATGACCTGCCCCGCGAAATCCATCGACACTTCCGAGTACGACGCACCGATGCGCCCACCCCGGCTGCCGACCGGCACAATTGCGCCGAAGCGGCCGCTGGTCATGCCCGACGACTTGCTGGCGGTAAGCGTCCACAGGTCGCCGTAGCCGGTGGGGCTGTTGAGGTTGGCGGCAACGCTCAGGCGGCCGCTGCCGGTGTAGTGGTTACCGTAGTTGTCGGCCCACACGCTGCCGGTGACGAGCCTGCCCTCCTCCACCTGGGCTTCCACCTGGGTGGTGCCGGGCTGGCTGCCGGGGGCGAGGTTGGCCTTGATCTTCTTCACGCCGGGCAACTCGTTGGCGACGAGCAGGCTCCGCTCGAGCGCCTCGCCATCGAGGGGCTGGCCGGCCGGTGCGCCCTCGGCGAGCACCCGGGCCACCACCTCCGGCCGGATGCGCTTGTCGGCACCACTGGTGACGATGCCGCCGATGCCCGCGCTGCCATCGACTACGCCCTCCTGCACCCGGATCTCCAGCGTGCCGCCGTCCACGCGCTGGGGCGGCAGGAAGGCCTGGGCGAGGGGGTAGCCCTTGGCGCGGATCGCGCCAGCGATGGCCTCGGCCGGCTTCTGCATGTCCGCAATGCTGAGCTCCTTGTCCTCCCAGGGCTCGAGGATGGCCTTCAGCTCGTCGGGGCTCAGGCGCGTCACGCCGGTGACTTCGAAGCGCTTCACATGGATCAACGGCTCCACCACCGGCACGTCGGCGTAGTCGGCCGAGCGCGGCGTGAGGCCCTCGATGGCGACCGCCATCTGGCCTTCCTTCATCATCGCCCGCGAGATGCGCACCTGCACCTTCGGGTGCCCGTTGTGGCGGAGGTAGTCGGCCACCGCATGGACGGCCTTCTCGAACTCGGGGAAGCTCAGCTCGCGGTCGAGCCAGGGCGCCATCGCCTGCTGGAGGCCGTCTTCCGAGACCCGCACGTTGCCCTCCACCCGAAAGCCCTGCATCGACAGCCGCAGACCCGCCAGGGAGGTGCGGGCCTTGGGCAGGCTGGAGCGGATCTCCGGCTTGCGGAGCGGGCTGGCCAGCGGCAGGCGCCCCGCCGGGGTGCCCTGGCTGGCCCGCGCCTGGCCTGCGGTGACGACGCCGACGTCGGCCGCAGGCGGCGCCGCCTGCGAGCCGACCACGGGCACGACGAGCAGCAGGGAGCCGGTGCCCAGCCGGGCGAGACGTTCGAGGGCAAGGGCGCGCGGACGACGGAGAGTGACCATGGCACGAGTCATCACAGTTGGAAATTGATGGCGCAGCGCTGCCCGGACGGCAGCTCGAAGCGCGGATTGGAGAGCAGCAGGCGCACCCGGAAGGTGCCGCTGGCGGCGTCGATGACCCGGTCGACCTGGCTGACCTTGGCCTTCTGGGCCGACGGCCCGAGCTCGGGCAGCACGTCGAATGTCTGGCCGCCGCGCACCTTGCCGAACATCCGCGAGGGCAGGATGGTCTCGACGTAGAGCGGGTCGAGCTGGGCGATGCGGAAGATCTTTTCCTGCTTCACCAGGTCGCCGCGCTGGCGGTAAACATCGACGACGACGCCCCGGATGGGGCTCTGGATGGAGCGCAGCTTGAGCCGCTCGCGCCGCTCGCGCAGCTCGAGTTCGGCCATCTGCTGCTCGGTGGTGAGCTCGTCGAGCTCCTGGGCCGAGATCAGCTGCTTGCGCTGCAGCTCCTCGTTGCGCTGGCGCTTGCGCGCGCCAAAGCCGGCTTTCGCCGCCTGGGTGTCGACGGACGCCGACTCGACCGCCGAATTGAGGCGGGCGAGCAATTGCCCCGGGCTGACGATGTCGCCGCGGTCCACGTTCATCACCTCGATCACGCCGTCGACGGGCGTGCCGACATTGACCTCGAGGGAGGGCTGAATGAGGCAGCTGACGTCCGGATTGGCGCGGGGCCGGGCGGGCGCCGCCGGGTCGGCAGCCAGCGCGCCGCCCGCAAGCAACGCGAGCGCCAGGGTAAATAGCGTGGTCTTTTCGTTCAAGGCAATGACACCCCTCTTATTCCATCTCCCCCGTGAACGACAAGGCGACCCGGTTTCTGAAGTCCGCCCGCAGCAAAAGCTCGCGCAAATGCGCATGACGCCGCTCGACGCGCCACTGGCGTCAGCGATAAAGCCCCAGCGCGAGGCCATGCCAGGCACCGCGCTGCCCGCCGCCAGCGAGCCGCGCGGCCAGCAGCGCCAGCAGGGGGGTCGGCAGGCCGGCGGGCAGCTCGTCGTCGAGGGAGAGGATCTCCTCCCACGAGCCCGGGTCGCCCATCCGCGCGCAGCGCCCGGCCAGCTGGCGGTCGACCCGCGAGGCGTCGTGGAGCTCGGTGAGGATCACGTGCAGCCCGCCGGCAGCCCGTACCGCGTCGTCGAGCTTGATGTCGGTGCCGCGGCCGGCCATGTTGGTGGCAATGGTCACCTGCCCGGCCTCGCCGGCACGGGCGACGCAGCCCGCCTCCTGCTCGTCCTGCTTGGCGTTGAGCACCTGATGGGCAATGCCCGCCGCCTGCAGGCGCCCGGAGAGGTGCTCGGAGGCGGCGATCGAGCGGGTGCCGACCAGCACCGGGCGGCCCTGCCGGCTGTAGCGCGCGACGCTGTCCACCACCGCCAGCCAGCGTGCCTCGCTGCTGGCGAACAGCCGGGCCGGCAGGCGCAGCCGGCGGGACGGCCGGTAGGGCGGAATCCGCACCACCCCGAGCCCGTACACGCTGGCCATCTCGCCGCGCACCTCGCGGCAGGTGCCGGTCATCCCGGCGAGGCGCAGGTAGCGGCGGAAGAACAGCTGGTAGCTGATGCGGCCGAGGGTCTCCTTTTCGGGCGACACCGCGACGCCCTCCTTCACCTCGATGAGCTGCTGGAGGCCGCGCTCCCACGAGCGGTCGGGCATCACCCGGCCGGTGTTCTCGTCCACGATCATCACCTTGCCGTCGCGGACGATGTAGTGGATGTCGCGCCGGAAGGCGTGCAGCGCCTGCAGGGCCAGCACGCAGGCCTCCTCGGTGCGGAGCGCGCTGCGCCACACCGGCGATTCGGCGCCGGCCCCGGCGAGCTGCGGCAGGCGCCGGCGGCCGGCCTCGGTGAGGCTGGCCTGGTGCTGCAGCGCCTCGAGCGTGAAGTCGCCCCCCGCCACCAGCTGGCCGGCCAGGGCGATGGCCTCGCGGTAGAAGGCCTCGGCCTCGACGCTCGGGCGGGCCGCCGAGATGATGAGCGGCGTGCGGGCTTCGTCCACAAACACGCTGTCGGCCTCGTCGACAATCGCAAACTGCAGGCCGTGGAGCAGCTGGCGCCGCCGCTGGCCGAGCATCGCATCCAGCGCCAGGCGCAACGGCTGCATGCGGTCGAGCAAGGCCAGGCGGTCACGGAGGTAATCGAAGACGATGGTCTTGTTGCTGCAGTAAACGATGTCCGCCGGGTAGGCCGCGGATTTCTCTTCGGGTGTCGCCGATTCGCCCACGAAGGCGCAACTGAGGCCCAGCGCGGCGTAGAGCGGGCCGAACTCGTCCCGGTCGCGCCCGGCGAGGTAGTCGTTCACCGTCACCACATGCACCTTCATGCCGGCCAGCGCCGCGGTGGCGGCGGCGAGGGTGGCCATCAGGGACTTGCCCTCGCCGGTGTTCATCTCGGCCACGTTGCCATGCAGCAGCACCCAGGCGCCCTGGATCTGGGTGCCGAAGTGCGCCTTGCCGAGCAGCGTGCGGGAGGCCATGCGGACCACCGCGAAGGCCCGCGCCACCAGTGCGTCGTCGGCGAAGCCATCGCGGCGGAGCTGGCGCCGCAGCTCGGCCAGCACGGCCGCCCGCGCGCTGTCGTCGAGGGCCGCGAGGCCTGCCTCCTCGGCGTCCACCCGGGCAACCAGCGCCTCGCGACGCCCCGCCCGCAGGGCCAGCCGCGCCGCGAGGCGCACGCGCAGGCCCTCCCCGATGCGGTCCAGCCACGGCAGATCCCGCCAGTCGCGGCGCTGCGGGTAGGTGTCGGCGTGGAGGGTGAGCGAGAACATCGGCTACACCGCGAAGCGCTTCATGAACTGCTGGCGCAGGCTGCGATACCACTGCTCGCCCAGCGGCGCAGGGCTGTGGCTGATGCGCACATGCACCCGCCCGCCCAGGTAACGCGGCTGCGCCGGGCCGGTGAATTGCATCTCGAACTGGAACAGCGGCTCCAGGGCCTTGGGGGCCCGGTTGTCGGCGCTGGCCTCCGGGTCGAGGCCGATCTGGCCGCCGCCCTGCAGCGCCAGCGCCATGCTCGGCAGCTCGGCGCTGGCGCCGGGCACCTCGCGCACGATCTGCGCCTGGAGCACGTCCCACAGGCGCTCGGCCGAGCGGATCTCGACCTTGCCGGCGCGCTGCCGCACGAGGTCCACCCGCCCCTGGGGCACCACCGCCAGCAGGGTGTAGCGGGACGGATCGAGCACGTAGGCGACCTGCTCGCCGCGGGGCAAGTAGCGGCCGGAGAAGTCGTCCAGCGCCTCCATGTCGAAGCGGCCGGCGTGGGGGCTGCGCACCACCAGGTCGCCTCGCCGCGCCGCCAGGTCGGCCAGGCGTTGTTTCTGGTGGGCGAGTTCGCTGCGCACCATCTGCAGCTGCACCCGCTCGGCGGTGGCGGCCAGGGCCAGGCGGGCTTCCTGCTCCCGCACCAGTGCCTCGGCCTGGGCCACCTGGGCGTCGAGCTCGGGTTCGGTGCAGCTGAACAGCGGCTGCCCGGCCACCACCGCCTCGGCCGGCCGGGCCAGGATGCGGTCGCCAAAGCAGGTGGCCGGCACGCGGATGCGCGACTGCTCGGGCATCCAGATCACCCCCTCGACCATCGTCCAGTCGGCCACCGGAACGAAGGCGATGAAGCCGGCGAGCACCCCGCCCAGCGTGAGGCTCACAAGCCCGGCCTGGCGGCGATGCCCCTCCAGCGACGGGTCGCGCAGCATGAAGCGGGTAAATTTCACCAGCGGCTGCACCAGCAGCCCATACGCCGCCCACAGGGCCAGCAGCACCCCGAACACAAAGAACTGCCCCGCCACCAGCACGATGATGGAGACGGTGACCACGGTGCGATAGATCACCGAACCGACCGCGAAAAAGGTGAGCCACAGCGGCTCGCGGGCGGTGAGGTGGAGCGGCGGTCGGGCCTCGCTGCGGAACAGGTAACGGCGGACGAGGTAGCCCACGTAGCGGTTGGCGCGCTGGGACAGGTTGGGGATCTCCAGCGCGTCCGACAAGATGTAGTAGCCGTCGAAGCGCAGCAGCGGGTTGGCGTTGAAGATCAGCGTCGTCACCCCGGCGAGGATCACCACCTGATGCAGCACCGCCTTCGTCACCCCGCCGCTCACCCCGGTCCACAGCCACACCGCGATGGCCGCCAGCCCCAGCTCGGCGATCATCCCGGCCGCGCCGATCAGCATCCGCTGCCACTTGCCGGGCAGGGTCACGCTCTCGCTGGCGTCCACGTAGGGCACCGGGATGAAGACCAAGAACATCAGCCCCATCTCGCGGCAGCTGCCGCCCAGCGCCTTCACCGCCAGCGCGTGGCCGAACTCGTGGAAGGCCTTCAGCAGCGGGTACAGCAGGGCCAGGATCAGCATGTTGTCGCCGGTGAACACCCGCGCCGTGATGTCGGCGGTGAGCGCGTCCCAGTGCATGCCGACGAGCAGCGCGCCGAACAGGATCAGCGCCAGCCACACCAGCAGGATGCCGCCCCACGCGGCCGGCGGCACCCGCCGGGCGATGGCCCCCACCAGCGGGTCGGGGTCGAACAGCGGCAGCTTGAGCGACAACGGGTTGGCCAGGTATTGCTTGAGCCGCGTGCGGCGCAGGCGCTGGCCGCGCTCGGCGAGCTCGCCCAGGTCGGGCTTGCGGTCGGTGAGCAGCACGTTGGCCTGGTGGAGCTGGGTCAGCAGGCCGAGGATCTCGTCCTGGGTCGGTGCCTGGTCGCCGAGGGTCAGGCAGGCGCTCTGCCAGATCTCGTCGAGGGAGCGCACCCCGTCCATCAGCGCCAGCACCCGGTAGGCCGACGGGTTGAAGCGCAGCACCCGCCCGCTGGCGAGATCCTGCATCACGTACCAGCGCTGCCCGCGGTAGGTGTGCGGGACAATCCGGGCCTGGCGGCGCAGGCGCGGCCTGAGCTCGGCCACCCGGTACCACGATGACGAGAACAGGGCCGAGGTCATCGCGCCGCCCTCACACGCCTAGCCACGACCACAGCTGCAGTCGGCTCCAGTCGACGAAGCGGCGGGTCCAGATCCGCACCAGACGCGCCTCGCCGACGCTCACCTTGCCGACCCCGGCCATGCCCGGGCGCAGGTCGGGGATCGCCGCCTCGGGCGTGGCCTCGACACGGAACACGTTGCGGCCGCCCTCGGTGTGGGCCACCGCGGTGATCAGCGTGACGCGGAAGGGGATCACCCGGTCGGGCAGCGCGGTAAGCACCAGCTCGCCGGCCTGCCCCACCGCGAGGTGGGCGATGTCGCTCTCGGCCACCTGTAGCACGATGCGGTAGGCGTCGAGGGGCGCGATCTCGAACAGGTTCTGCCCCTTGCGCACGGCGCCGCCGAGCTGCTGGGACAGGTCGCCGCTGACGATCAGGCCGGCAAACGGCGCCCGCACCTGGGCCTTGGCCATCATCGCCTCCGACAGCCGGCGCTGGGCCTCGGCCTGCTGGCTCTGGGCGCGGGCGATCTGGATCTGCGCCAGGTTGCGCTGGGCCTCGGCGTCGTTGGCCTGCTGGTTGAACTGGTTCTGCTGGCTCGACCAGCGCGAGGCTTCGAGCTGCAGCTCCCGGTCGTCGAGGGTGGCGAGGATGTCGCCCTCCTTCACCACCTGGCCGGCCCGCGCCTGGGCCGACGCCACGAAACCATCGAAGGGCGCAACGATCAGGCGCCGCACCCGCCCTTCGAGCGTCGCGTCACCGCTGATGCGGAAGTCACCGGTGGCAAACACGCCCGCCAGCACCGCCACCACCAGCGCAAGGCTGCCCAGCTTGAACGCCCCATGGCGTGGCCCGACGAGCCGCTGCGTCAGCCGCCGGCCTGCGTCGCCGAGGCGCAGGTGGAGCGGGCGCTCCTGGCGGCGCTTGGTGACCAGGGCATGGCCGAGGATGGCCGGCAGCGCGCTCGCCAGAACTTCGGCCTGGGGGTCGATGCCGGCGTCTTCCGGCCACTCGAAGGTGAACACGCCGTGCTCCTGGCGATCCAGGCCATCGGCCGCCGGCAGCGCGAAGGGGACCGACAGGATCAGGCCGTTGCCGTAGTCGCGGGCCAGGCTGGCGTGGTCGCGCCGCACCAGTCCGTCGGGCTGGGGGTCGTTGTCAGCGTGGTCGGCCTGGCGGATCGGCTGACCCTGGTCGGCGGCCTCGGTCATGGCCGCCTCGAGGGCCCGCACCAGATCGAGCCGGCGCGCGAAGTCGGCGGTGTGGGACAGCGCCGCCAGGCGCAGCGTGGCCTTGCCCCGCGCAAAGCCGACCGCCACCCGGTCGCAGCCGACGCGCACCGCGGCTTCGGTGGTGACGGCCCGGCAGGCGTCGTCGGCCCGGCCTTCGCCAAGGGTCAGCATCAACAGGTCGAGGGCCGTCATCAGCCGCTCGCGGAGGGCGTCGCCCTCGTCCTGGTGGCTCGCGCCGAGGCGCACGGCCAGCCAGCCGCTGCCCCAGCGCAGCCACTCGGCGGCACCGGCGGGCACACCGGCTAGGCGAAAGCGCACGCCGACCACGCCGATGAGGTCGTCGGCGACCTTGACCGGGTGGGCGAGCACCGACTCGGCAGCCACCTGACGGCTGACGGCGAGGCGCAGGCCCAGCGCCTGTTCGCAGGCGGTGGCGAGCTCGGCCGAGCACGGCTGGCCGGCGGGCCACAGGGCGCGGGCCTGGAACGGCCCGGCATTGGCCGGCCCGAGCACAAGCACGGCCTCGCGGACCTGCCCCGCGCCCCCCAGCCCGACCACCGCCCGATCGAGCCAGGCGGGGGCGAACTCGGCGTCGTCGTCGAGGCGGGCGATGGCGCTCCACGGGTCGGTCAACGGATGATTCTCGGCAGCGCGCATGGGGATTTCCAGATAAAGACTGGCGGTTAATCGACCCAAACCCGGCCACTCTTGAGGGCGGCAGCCAAAAAAGTCATCGCCCCCTCGGGGGCGATGCGCTTTGTTGCGTGCTTCTTACAATCCGCCGCGGCTTCAGGGCACCCTCAGGGCCAGGCCCCGCCCAGCCCGCGCCCCGTGGGGGCAAGGAAAATTCAGGGCGGCCCTGCGTTTTCTTGAGAGCATTCCAAGGCCATGCCGGCCTCGGCGTGGACGGAGAAACACTGGCTTGTTTCTCAAGAGATCAGAGCTTGAGTTCGCCGTAGCGGCCTTCGTACTCCTTCAACGCGATCTCGAGCAGCGCGTGGAGGCGCTTGGCGGCGTAGGGGTTCATGACGATGCGGTTGGACAGGGCCACCCGCACCTCCTTGGCGTCCTGCTGCCAGGTCTGGTGGGTGCCGAAGAGCAGCGCCATCTCCTCGCGGGTGCCCATCACGTTGCAGACATTGGCGTATTGGGTCTGCATGGCGCTGTCGTCCCACACCAGCGTCGGGGCTTCCTGGGGCTGCTGCATGTTCTGGACCGTGGCTTGATCGCTCATCGAGTGCTCTCCTTGTTTAAGGTTTTCAGGCGGCCCGCCGGCCGGATGCGCGGCGGTTAGCTGCTTTATCGGCCGCAGGCAGCGTCCATTGAATGCGACCGGCGCCGGCCAGCACGCCGGCAGCGGCAACCAGCGCACTGCCGGTGGCGGTGTCGATGTCTTCGGTGGGCTCAGCCGGGCCGGCGGTGGCCATATCGGTGCCCGGGATGAGGGCCGATGTGAGGGCCGCTTCAGGCACCTCAGCCAGCGGGCTGAGGCGCTCCACCGGCAGCACGCGGGCCGAAGGCTCGGCGGCCTGGGGCGCGGCGGGCTCGCCATCGCTGACCGCAGGCGCTTCACGATCCTGCTGCAGGCCGCTGTTGCCCGACTGGCGGTCGAGCTCGCCCGGCACCGACAGCGGGCTGTTGGCGAGGCGGATGTTCTGCCCGAAGGCGAGCATCCCGATCGGCGGGCTGGGAGGCGAGAAGACCCTGGTCCCGGTGGTTTGCGGGATGACCACCGGCGCCTGCTGGACCACCGGCGGCACGAGGCCGCCGAGGGTCGCCCCGTCGGGCCGGGCGGTGCCACCGAGCGCCCCGGCGGGCTGCGCTTCGCTGCTGCTGCGGCTGCCCGCAACGGCGGCGAGGCTGCCGCTGGCGGGCTGGGCGATGCCGCCATCCACGCTGCCGCCGCTGGCGTTGGGCGGCGCGCCGCCCTCGCCCGGCGGGGTCGCCGCCTGCAGCGGCACGGGCGCCGGGCGGGCTGCCTGAGCGCTGATACCCAGACTGCCGGCGGTGTCGGACGGACCGGCGCCGAAGAGCGGGGTCGCGCTGCCCAGGACCTGCCCGCTGAGCACCGGCGACAGGGCCGCGATGAGGATCGCGTCCGGGCCATTGACGGTGATCCGCACATCGACCGCGCTGCCGTCGAGAGTGCTGACGGCGATCGTCTCGATGGCGAACAGGCCGTCCGGCACCCGGGCGGGGTCGGCGGTGTAAGCCCAGCGGCCGGTGGTGTCGATGACCAGCCGGCCGTAGCGGCCGTCCAGCCCGCCGGCGACGAAGCCAGACTGGCCGGCGTCGGCGTCGGTGGCGGTGAGCTTGCCGGTGGCGACCAGGTTGCGGTCGGTCTTGACGGCACCGCGGGTGTCGCCGCTGATCGCCGGCCGGTCGTCGCTGCCGACGATCTCCAGCGTGAGGGTGCTGGTGGCGCTGCCACCGTGGCCGTCGACCACCACGTAGGTGAACACCTCGGTGGCCGTCTGCCCTGCCCCCAGGGCCTGGCCGGCGGCGCTGTCGACCCGGTAGGTGTAGCTGCCGTCGGCGGCGAGGGTGAGCGTGCCGTAGGTGCCGGCGAGCGCCTGGCCGACCGCGTCGGCGGCAGGCAGCGCGCCGGCCACCGCGACGGCACCGACGCGGAGCACGTCGCTGGCGTCGACGTCGGTGTCGTTGGCGAGCACGCCGCGGGCGGTGATCTGCAGGGTGTCGTCCTCGCGGATCGCGCTGGTGTCGACGCCGGCCGCCGGTGCGTCGTTGCTGCCACCGATGCGGATGGCGACGGTGCGCGCCACGGTGCCACCCTGGCCATCGTCGAGCGTGAGGGTGAATTGCTCGACCCGCGTTTCGCCGGCCGCCAGATACTCGACGGCGGCGGCGTCGACGGTGTAGGTCCACACGATCGCACCGCCATCCACGCTGGCGGCGAGCGTGCCCAGGGCACCGTCGGAGGCGACGATATCGGGCAGCACGCGGTGGCTATCGGCGGCGTCGATGTCGGTGAAGGCGATGCGGCCAGTGTCACCGAGGCTGCCCGCCGCCGGGGTGGCGGCTTCGGTGACGGCGCCAGCCAGGCCGCTGTCGGCGACGACGGGCGCGTCGTTGGTGCCGGTGAGGGTCACGCTGATGCTGCGGCTCGCGACGCCACCGTGGCCATCGTCGAGGGACAGCGTGAAGGTTTCCAACCGGGTCTCGCCCGCGGCGAGGTATTCGATGGCCGAGGCGGCCACCTGGTAGGCCCAGATGATCTCGCCGCCCTGCCCGTCGGCGGGGTTGGTGGGCGTGCTGACGCTGGCGGTGAGGGTGCCGAGGGCGTCCGCCGGGGCGATGATGTCGGGCAGCACGCGGTGGCTGTCCAGGCGGTCGACGTCGGCAAAGGCCACGCGGCCGCCGGTGGCGAGGTCGCCCGCCGGGGCCAGCAGCTCGGTGACCGAGCCGGACAGGCCGCTCAGCGCGATCAGCGGGGCGTCGTTGGTACCGTTGATCGTCACGCTGACCTGCGTGCTGGTGCTGCCGCCGCGGCCGTTGTCGATGACGAGGGTGAAGGTTTCGACGCGGGTCTCGCCGGCGGCGAGGTATTCCACGTCGGCGGCATCGACGGTGTAGGCCCAGGCAATGCTGCCGCCGCTGCCATCCACGGCGCTGGCCGGGGTGGTGACGCTGGCGACGAGGCGGCCCAGCGTGCCCGCCGGGGCCGTGACGCCGGCCACCTGGTGGCGGTCGGCAAGGTCGAGGTCGCTGAAGGTGATGGTGCCGCTGCTGGTGAGCGTGCCGGCGGGCGCCGCGGCTTCGGTGATCGCGCCGCTGAGTTCGCCGGTGGCAACCGGTGCGTCGTCGGCGCCGGCCACCTGGATGTCGAGGGTGGTGGTGACGCTGCGGCCGCCGTTGCGGGTGACGGTGAAGCTGAAGCTGTCGACGCCGGTTTCGCCGGCGGCCAGGTTTTCGGTGGCGGTGGCGGCGTTGTCGACGGCGTAGTGATAGCTGCCGTCGGCGTTCAGCGTAAGCTGGCCGAAGCGCCCGGCGAGGGGCGCGCCGATGCTGCCGGCGGTGCTGCCGCTGCTCACCGCGGTGACGCGGGCGATCGCCGTGCCGTTGGCAAGGGTGCCGACCGCGTTGTCGAGCACGCCGCCCTGGGCGGCCGTGGCGGTGGCATCCGCGCCGGCGGTGGCGTTGAGGCTGCCGCCGGCCTCTTGAGCGGTGGTGGTGTGGGCAAAGACTTCAAGCGGCGCGCCGGTGACGGTGATGGTCACGGTGGTGCTGCTGCCGTCGGTGGTGGTGAGGTGGAAGACCTCCTGCCTCAGCTCGGCGGGCGCCAGCGCCTGCAGCGCGGACGACTGGGCAAGGCGGGCTGCCAGGGCATTCGCGCCGGCCAGGGTGTAGGACCAGGAGCCGTCCTGGCTGAGGGTCAGCGAGCCGAAGCTGCCGTCGAGGATGCCCGGCGGGAAGGTGGCGAGGCCCGAGGTGAGGGACGGGTAGGCGATGCGCCCGGCAACCGTCTGGGCGGCGCCATCGAGCACCTCGCCGGCGCCGGTCAGCTTGTACTCGGTGACGCCGCCGCCGGTGTTGCCACCGCCCGCGCCACCGCCACTGCCGCCACCGCCGGCATCGGCAGCGCTCACCAGCACGATCCCGTCGATGCTGTCGCCGCGCGTGGTGCCGTAGCCGAACTCGCCGTGTTCGCCGAGGACGGTGATGCTGACCACCACGCCCTTGCCGCCGTTGGCGGCGGCGTCGAGCATGCCGCTGCCCGGCAGGACACGATCGTCATCCGAGATGCTGCCGATCAGGCTGTCCTGCCCTGCCCCGCCGATCACGAAGTTGTGGCCCAGGCTGCCGGAGCCGTCGGTGAGCGGCACGGTGATGGTGTCGGCCGAGCTGGCCGCGGGGGCGTCGTCGGCGCTGGTCTGAATCAGGCCGGGCTGACCGGCGACGAAGTTGACCTGGCCGGTATCGCCCAGCACGACGCGGGTGGCGCTGTCGGACGCGCTGGCGCCGAGGGTGTCGTTGCCGGCTCCGCCGAACAGGTAGAGCGTGCCGGCGCCGGCCGAGATGCTGTCATTGCCGCCGCTGGCGTCGGCCAGGGTGTTGAGCTGTTCGAGCCGCCCGGAGGCGCCGATGTCGAAGGCCGCGGTGCCGGCGTCGCCGAAGATCATGGCGCTGTCGCCGGAGGCCGTGCTGGCCTCGATGCGGTCGCTGCCGGCGCCGCCGAAGGCGAGCAGCTCGCCGGAGCCGAGGCGCAGGGTGTCGTCGCCGCCGGTGAAGGGTTGCAGCACGGTGGCAAACAGGCTGCGGTAACGCGCGTCGGGGTCGGTGGCGCCGCCGTCGCTGCGGCGGTAGTCGAGGTTGTCGCCGCTGGCCACGCCGACGTAGCGGTTGGCAGCGCCGATGGTGACGGTGTCGCTGCCCACGCCGCCAGCCACGACGTTGAGGTCGGTGAGGCCCGCCACCGCCGGGCTGGCTGCCGAGACCGACAGCTGCACGGTGTCGTTGCCGCCGGTGGCGGCGTCGGTGTCGAGGGTAGCGAAACCGGTCAGGCGGCCGTTGGCGTCGAGGATCACGGTGGCGTTGTCGCCGGCGATGGCCCGCTCGCGGGCGGTCTCCGGGGTGCTGCCGCTACCCTGCACCGACGAGACGGTGATGCTGTCGCCGCCGAAGCCGCCGACGACGAGCTTGTGGCCGTCGTCCGCGCCGCTGCCCGCGCCGAGCTCGATGGTGTCGGCGCCGCCCTGGGCAACACCGAAGCTGGTGGCCTGGCGCAGCACGCCGGACGACCAGGTGAGGCTGGCGCCGTCGCCGAACACCACGCCATTACCACGGCCAGCCCGCAGGCTGTCGCCGCCCTGGCCGCCGATCAGCACCGAGGTGCCGGAGGTGGTTTCGACGATGTCGGCGGCGCCGAGATCGGGCGACAGGGTGGCCACGCCTTCGAGGTAAGAGGTGCTGGCCGGCGCAGGCTGGCCATTGGCCCACTGCATCGAGACCTGGGCGAGGTTCGGGCCGCTGGCCGGGGTGCCCTGGACGATGGAGACCTGGCCGTTGTCGCCGATCAGCAGCGCATCGGCGCTCTGGCCGGTGACGGTGAGGCGGTCGGCGCCGATGCCGCCGAGCAGGATGGCCTGCCCCATCACGCCAGTGAGGCTGCCGGAGACGCCGAAGCGCAGGGTGTCGGCATCGCCGGTGGACGAGGTCTGGTCGAGGGTCTGCGCCGAGATGAGGTTTTCGGCCTGCCAGGCGGTGTTGCCGATGCCGGCATAGCTGAAGCGGGCGTTGTCGCCTGCGCCGACGCGGAAGGCGCTGCGGTTGGAATTGACTGCCAGGTTGTCGCGGCCGTATCCGCCGATGAAAGTCACGTCGCCGTCACCGATGCTCACGCTGTCGTCACCGCCAAGGGACAGGTTGGTGCTCTCGATGCGCTGGAGCGCACCGCCGCCGGAGGCGTCGAAGGTGACCACGCCCGAATCGCCCAGCACGATGCTGCGGTTGGCGGCCGTGGCATTCCCGTTTGCGTCCGGCAGGTCGGTGGTGCGCAGGGTGATGGTGTCGGCCCCAAAGCCGCCAATGACGAGCTTGTCGCCGCGGCCCGAGACGATGGTGTCGGCGCCGCCGCTCTCGGGCACGCTGCTGGTGATCGACAGGGTGGCGTAACCCCGCGCCTTGCGCAGCAGCTCGCCGTTGTCGCCGAGGATGAGGTCGGTGGAGGCGGTCTGGTCGCGCACGGTGATGGTGTCCGCCGCCATGCCACCCATGACCACCTGGTAGCCCAGGTCGGCGCTTGCGGCGATGCCCTGGGCGCCGAGGGTGATGCCGTCGGCGCCGCCGGTGGCGGCGATCGGGTCGATCGTGGCCATGGCAGTGAGGCCGCTCTGGTCGTCGAACTCGAAGCGGGCGTTGTCGCCGGCGATGAAGCGGCCGTTGCGGCCACGGTTGCCGGTCTGTGCCGCGGTGAGCGCGGCGCCGCTGAGGCCGCCGGTCGGCAGCGTGCCGGCCACGCCGACCACGCTGGTAACCCGCAGCAGCGAGCCGACAGCCCACACCGCCGCGCCGATGGCCTCGCTGGTCGCGGCGCTGCCGCTGACGTTGCCGAGGTTGTCGGCGTCGATCTGGATGGTGTCGGCGCCGAAGCCGCCGGAGACCAGCTTGAAACCTTCCTCCAGGGTGATGTTGTCGTTGCCGCCGATCACGATGTCGGTGCTGACGATGCTGCGCAGCACGCCGTTGCGGCTGACGCTGTCGTAGTCGATCTGGGCGTTGTCGCCCATCACCAGGTTGTCGCCGTCGCGGGCGTGGATGATGTCGGCGCCAAAACCGCCGATCAGCACCTTGCCGCCGTTGGCGGTGAGGATGCGGTCGTCGCCGCCCTTGTCGTTCTGAGTGGTGACGACCTGCAGCAGCTGGTTAGGCGTGCCGGCGCTACCAGCGGCGCGCTCGATGCGGCCGTTGTCGCCGATAACGATGTCGTCGCTGACGGCCTGGCCCATGCGGTCGGTCTTGGAGACACTGTCGTACTCGGCCGAGATCCAGACCTGGTCCGCAGCCATGCCGCCAAAC
>Ga0116169_1001598_pt1 | contig 18306 bp, 14 predicted proteins | sample AD_UKC130_MetaG_FD_89796 | JGI IMG/M metagenome (GOLD analysis project Ga0116169, IMG submission 89796) | Active sludge microbial communities of municipal wastewater-treating anaerobic digesters from Canada - AD_UKC130_MetaG | ecosystem: Engineered > Bioreactor > Anaerobic > Digestate | place...
AATTCCGCTTCCCTCTCCCGCACTCCAGATGCGCCGTATCGACCGCAGTGCACCGGTTGAGCCGGTGCATTTCACAGCCGACGCGCGCATCCGCCTGCGTGCGCTTTACGCCCAGTAATTCCGGACAACGCTCGCCCCCTACGTGTTACCGCGGCTGCTGGCACGTAGTTTGCCGGGGCTTCCTCGTAAGGTACCGTCAGGTCTTCTTCCCTTACAACAGGAGTTTACACCCCGAAGGGCTCCTTCCTCCACGCGGCGTCGCTGGGTCAGGGTTTCCCCCATTGCCCAATATTCCCCACTGCTGCCTCCCGTAGGAGTCTGGGCCGTATCTCAATCCCAGTGTGGCCAGCCGCCCTCTCAGGCCGGCTACCCGTCATAGCCTTGGTGGGCCGTTACCTCACCAACGAGCTGATAGGACGCGGCCTCACCCCAGGGCGGATCTCTCCTTTTCACCTTTTCGGCATATGGGGTATTAGCGCCCGTTTCCAGACGTTATCCCCCTCCCTGGGACAGATAAGCCACGCGTTACTCACCCGTCCGCCGCTATCTCGCCTTTCGCTTCAAAGCCCGAAGGCCTTTCGCTTAAGGCGAGACCGCACGACTTGCATGTGTTAGGCACGCCGCCAGCGTTCGTCCTGAGCCAGGATCAAACTCTCCATGAGAATGGTCCTATACTTACTCATTTGTTCCTTCCTGCCAACTATGAACTTGTCAATGTGCGCTTTCGCCGCCCTTGCGGCAAAAGCTATATTACAGATCCATTACGATTCTGTCAAGTGTTTTTTGCCCACGTTCTTGTATACTTTGAATCCCACTCACGCCTCATATGGAAGTGTCCTCGCATATCGCTGCGAGCTCATCGGTAGCCCTCTCTGCGTCATCGCCATCGGCCCTGATGGTTATCGTAGTCCCTGGTTCTACCCCTAAGCTCAATATGGCGAGAATGCTTTTGGCGTCGACCTCTTGACCGTCCTTAACGACGGTAATAGAGGAAGAAGAAAAAGAAGAAGCCTTTTGAACGAATAAAGCCGCCGGTCTTGCGTGAAGGCCATGTGGATTTTTGACGGTTACGGTCTTTTCTATCATAGCTTCACCACCACGCTTTGCTTAGGAAATCTTTCTTCTAAACCGAGGCACAACTGCGAGACGGATCCTTCTCTTTGCTGTAGAGCGACATCTGCTTTTCTGCATCAACTGCCTCGAGATACCCCCATGAGGCCTGGATTACCTCTGTGAGCGAGAGAAGGTAGTGGTCTCGCAACTCCTCCCAAAGAGGAGTAGGAAGGTAAAGCCATACGCGATAAACAAGCGGGTCTCGTGTCCTTCGGTGGTGTTGCCAGTATTGCAGAAAATATCCGCCGCCTATGCGAATTACAGTGGGATTGGAACCTTCGGCCTCAAGATGCCTGAGGTGCTCTCGCCCAAACCCCAGATTTCCCCAGTCGGAAAGCGCCACTTCGCTCGGTTCGCCCGTAATGGAAAACCAGATCCGCGGCATGCGGTTTCCTTCGTCAAATGCGTCTTTAGCTTTGAGGATCCACAGCTTCAACCTCCGCACCATATCCTGCAAATCCCACGTCAGAGCCCATCTCAAACCCCAATAGGCCAGAAGCAGTGCCCTATCCCTTTCGATAAGACTCCATGTTTGGTTCCACGAAGGCGGCGGCGTAGGAAGAATAATGGCGTTTCGCTTCAATAGGTCACTTAAAAGGGCCAGCGTGGAGAGGTGATCGCCTGGGGGTGATAGCTGTGCCAGGAGGTGGCGCCGTAGCTGTGTGATCCCTTCAGCCCCTATCGTTACGACGCCAAAGGTATCTATTCTGAATGTGTGAGGCTGTTCGTCGTATAAAACGATCTCGCTCCACTCGCTATCTCCTAACTTTCCCCATATCCATTTCTCGTGAAAACCGAACACCTCGGTCCCCACAAGAGCTCGATTATAAGGCATTAACAAAATCACCAAGGAGGGCATATCTTTCGGCAGTCCATCTATTTCCATATCGTCCGGAAGACGAGCTACATTACCCTTCGACATAAGTTCAAAGACAACAGCCACAGGTTTCACCCCCTCCTGTCTTAAGTTTAGTTTATAATTCGACCGAAGACAAGATGTATTTACCTCTACGAATCGACGTTAGAAGTTCCTTTCAGTCGCCAACGCCTGTGGAACCAAAGCCATTGTTCCGGATGCTTCAATATCATACCCTCAAGGATAGCATTGGCCTGTTCCGTCATGACGCTGATGGCTTGGTTGCGAGGCAAATCGCAACGCGGTGTCAGTGGAGCATCGACAATTACTTTATGGCAAAACGGCTTTAAGCGGTACATTGCAACCGGCACTACTTGAACGCCAGTCAACAAACTCAGCGCAGCCGGTCCACCTACAGTGTAACATAATTTTCCCATAAACGGCAGCTTCAATTCCTTTTCGCTGCCAGCTTGATCAGCCAAAAAACCGACAAATGCCCCCTCTCGGATCTTATGAACAGCCTGCCGCATGAGGAATTTCCCTTTAGGTATGGTCTCAATGCCGAGCCTGGTGCGGTATTTATCCAACAAACCCGCCACTCCATTGTCATCAGGCTTGCGAACTATGGCAACCAAGGGATACCCTCGGCAAACCAACCAAGCTGCCAAAAGCTCCCAGTTCCCAATGTGCCCCGTAAGAATGACGATACCTTTGTCTTGTCTTTTGCGCTCTTCCAGGTACTCTTCGCCGTCTACGTCGACTACCCAGCGAAGCGCCTGTTCGGGCTCATCGACCAGACAGAGAAATTCCACTATCGACCAGACCAGATGCTTATACGAGGCATTGATCAGGCTGCGTCTCTGGTCTGAAGTCAGATGGGGAAAGATCATTTTAAGATTGTTGTCCGCAACGTCCCTACGGGGGCCGACTGCCTTCACGAGCGAACCCAAGAGTTCTGCTGCCACATTGGCTCGCCATGTAGGCTTCAAAACTCCTCTCAATCTCTCCAAAACCAAGGCATTTAAACTCATCGTTCCCCACCTGTACCGTCTAAGTAAAGCTCGAGCAACTTGTTCGCGGCAACTTCCGAAGAAAAACGCGCCTCTACATGACGCCTGGCGAAGCCGGCGACACCCCCTCCGACGTCAACCGCTCGTTCAATGGCCCCTTGCCACTGCTCGCATGAAGGGCTTTCGCTTCCTCCAGCCATTATATAACCCTCACATCCCAAGATCTCATCCAGCCAAAAAGATGGGGCCGCTATCGTCGGCACGCCGAGGAGAGACGCTTGTGCAGCAAGCCAGCTCAGCGCTGGTGTAGGTGTCGGCAAAAGAAGAAAGCCACCGCGCTCTCGCCAAAGGACATAAACGGAATCGTCGAGCGGGAGGCGCTGAGATTTGGGCGGAGGATTTGTGCGTCCCAAAAAACACAAAGGCCCCTCCCAACTGCAAAGCGCCTCAATAATTTCTTGAGACAACTTTGGCCCTTCGGCCACAATTACCAAAGGCATGTTTCCTTCAATCCTGAAAAGGGATCCCGTGGCATTCCAGAGAGAGCGGCCATCAAAGGCTGGCAAGAGTTGCACTTCTCCCGCGTCGCCGAAGTTCGGCGCACAAATCGTCGGCATACCTGCCCATCGCGAGGCAACTTCTACTTGAGTGTGAATCACCCTCGTCCGTAGGCGCACAAAAGGCCACCACCTCGGCGGATCGCCCCACAAGTGCCACAACTTTCCCTCGTATAAAAGCCACTTGAGTTTGTTAAAGCCTGTCAGGAAATGCCAGTTGGCGAAAGAAACATTCCCCCACTCCTTCGAGGTGCCCTTAAGGCCCAGGGCGCGAAGCGTCACTCCTTTGGCTGACAGGCCCTGAGCCATGGCTAAAAGCACTCTGCGTTCCCACGGCGTAATCCAGCCGTTTATGAACCAGACGACCTCGCGCACTTAACCCTCATCTCCTGTCTAAGATATGAGCGCCGACATGTCTATGGCCTATCTATTTCGTAGGGCCATCCTACTATGCCACCCTCGAGCAGGGCGACGCGCTCAAACCCCTTTCCCTTTAAGATGTTATAAGCATCCCACCCGCGGACGGAGACTTTGCAAAAAGTCACTATTTCTTTATCTGTGGGCAGCTCATTTGCTCTGTCTCTAAGTTGACCCAAGGGGATGTTTACTTGATTTTCATAAGGCAAACGCCCCTGCTCCTTCACCTCCGCTGGGGTCCTTACATCTAACAACAGGACGTCTTCGCTGTCAGAATCCAATTTGTTCTTGAACTCCGAAGGCGAATATGAAATCAACATTCCGTCCATTTTATTGCGCACGGCATTGGCAGCATGGGTGAGCGGATCGAGAGCCGTGGAATAAGGAGGCGCATAGCCAAAATCAGCATCTGCCAAGTCATCGACGGTAAGCTTTCCTGTCATAGCCGCCACAAAGGCATCGAGGCGCTTATCCACTTGACCAGGGCCGAAAAACTGGGCGCCCAAAAGTCTTCTGGTGCGCCTGTCGGCTACAACCTTGGCAGAAATCCAAGCGGAACCCGGCATGAAATGGGGTTTATCGGGATCTACTATCATAATGCTCACAGGGTCAAAACCCTTGCTCTCAGCCAATTCCTCGCTCAAACCGGTGCGAGCCGCTGTAAAGTCAAAAAAGCGCATTATAGCAGTGCCGGCTACGCCCTTAAACGTCGAAGGGATGCCGGCTATGTTGTCGGCTATAACACGTCCTTGACGGTTAGCCGATGAACCCATGGGTTGGTATGTGGGCTCGTTTGTTATGAGGTGTCGCGTTTCTATTACATCCCCTCCCGCGTAGATATACGGGTCGCTGGTCCGCATGTGCTCATCGACCAATATTCCGCCCTTTTGCCCAACCTTTAAACCGACCTCGGTTGCCAAGCGCGCATTGGGTTTCACGCCTACAGCCAGGAGGACCGCTTCGACGGGGATCTCTTTCTTGTCGGTGCGAAGAGCTGCTACCTCACACCCATTCCCTACGATTTCGGTCACTTTCTCGCCGCCGTAAAACATCACACCCTTAGAAGCCATAAGGCCTTTCAACTTTGCCCCGAATTCCTCGTCCAACATAGCCGGGAGAGGCCATCCCAAGAGGTCTACGACCGTCGTTTCAATCCCTCTCATAGCCATAGCTTCTGCGGCCTCCAATCCAACGAGCCCACCGCCGACAATTGCAGCTCTCTTGACGCGACCGCTGTCGATGGCGGACCTCAGCTTCATGGCGTCATCAAGCGTCCACAATCTGAAGACACTTTCTAACTGATTGCCGGGGATTGGTGGTATGATGGGAGAAGCGCCTGTGGCTATCACTAAATAGTCATAGGAGAAGAGCTTGCGCTCACCCGTGCGAAGATCCGTAGCTTCCACATTTTTGAGTTCTCTGTTTATTGAGGTGGCCATATGAGAGGTTAAGACATCGACATCCTTGACGGCCTTGAAATAACTGGCATCGCGCACCACCCCTATGGATGTGTTGATCAAATCCTTGTAGTCGCTCACTGTGCCTCCTACATAAAATGGAAGGCCACAGGCTGCGTAGCTTATATGTTCTCCCTTCTCTAACATCAATATCTCCGCTTCCGGTTCAAGTCTTCTGAGCCTGGATGCAACCTTGCCGCCACATGCCACTCCCCCGATGATCACTACCCTTTTACCCATTCACTCCACCTCCACACAAAAACCAAAGGTATATACTATATGGGGTATATTTTAACATCATACAGGTCGTCTCACCATGAAGAAGCGCTTCTTCCCCAAACGGAGCAATAGGAACTTTCCAGAAACAAAGTCCTTCTCGTCCACCTGTGCCGACTCCTCCGTCACTCTCTCGCCGTTGATGTAGAGTCCGCCACCTCGGATCAGCCTGCGCGCCTCCCCCTTACTGGGAGTAGCCCCGCTCTCTGCCGTCAGGTCTATCACAGCGATCGGAAGTGGGCCATTTACCACTCCTGATGGTATCTCTTGAGATAGCATGGCAAGCGCGTCGTCCGTCAAATCACTGATGTCATAATCTTCGCCGAAGAGTATTTCGCTCACCCTCTTAGCCGTGGCAGAGGCTTGCGCTCCATGGACGGTAGACGTAACCTCCATGGCAAGGAGCTTCTGAGCATTTCTATCTTCTGGATGCTCGCGATGCGCGCTTATCACTTCTTCTATATCTTCGAGCGGCAAAAACGTATAAATTTTGAGCAACCTTTCTACATCCCTGTCGTCGGTGTTAACCCAAAACTGATAGAAACGATAGGGAGTCGTGCGCTCAGGCGAAAGCCATACTGCACCTCCTTCGCTTTTGCCAAACTTTTCACCGGAAGACGAGAGTAAGAGCGGATAAGTTATCCCATAAGCGGTAACGCCGATTTTCTTGCGTATAAGATCTATGCCTGCGATGATGTTACCTTGCTGATCATTGCCGCCCATCTGAAGCCGGCAATCATAGTTTTTGCAGAGGTGATAAAAATCATAAGCCTGCAAGAGCATATAAGAAAATTCAGTGTAGGAGATCGAACGCTCAGGGTCTTCTAAGCGACTTTTAACGTATTCTCTGGATATCATGTAGTTAATCGTGAAGTGTTTGCCAACATCGCGCAGGAATTCCAAAAGCTTGAGTTGGCCCAACCAGTCGTAATTATTGATCATGAGGGCCGAATTTCTGCCGCATTCAAAATCCAAAAAGCGTGCAAGCTGTTTTTGAATGGAAGCTATGTTGTGCTCTACGTCCTCCAAAGACAAAAGAGGGCGTTCGCTCTTTTTCCCTGAAGGGTCACCTATTAGACCGGTGCCCCCACCGGCAATGGCAATAGGTTTGTGTCCGAGGCGCTGGAGCCACGCCAAACCCATTATAGGTATGAGGTGCCCGACGTGCAGGCTGTCTGCAGTTGGGTCAAAGCCTATATATCCGGTTACCATCTGGCTATCAAAAAGCTCACTGAGCCCTTGCGGATCGCTACACCATTCTAAGAGACCGCGCTCTTCCAAAACTTTTAGAACGTTAATCGACATCGCTATTTCCTCCGGTTGTAATTTGCCACTCGAGGTGGCCTTCTTCGATGGAATTTAAAACCAAGGAGAGGCGTCCAGCCCTCTCCATCCACTGCCGCAGATCTGCAAATTCCTCTGGTTCTATTTCAGCTCCTACAATGTCGCGAAGTTCTTCTGCTTGGCTCCATGTTCTGGCGAGTGCCGGGAGGTCGACCTCGAGCCACAAGATGCCAGGCTCCAAAGTCAAGGCCTCTGTTTCTCCCAGCGAATTCACGTCACTCACACCGAAGAGAGCCAATTCGTCATTGGCTGCAGCTATAACAGTAAAGGGGAAGGATATAGCGCCGCCCACGGGAAAACCCTCCACAGAAGCACGATTCGCCCCTATCGGTCCTAATGCCTCCCAGATGGCTTCGACAGCGCGCGCGGCCACTCCGCCCCGGCCAGGCAACTGAACCAGTACCCCCGTCAGGGGAACCTTGAAGACCTCGGCTCTGCCGCCTATAGTTACAAGGCATGGTCCCTCAAGAAAAGACTCAAGCTCATCGAGAGAAAAGCCCAAAAGCTCGCCCAATCGCTCTATAGACCCCCCTTTGATTGGAAGGCGAGAAAGCTTAAGGCCCAATTTCAGGATAACCGGTTCTGGCCGGTAGAATCTCCCCTCCCATCGGAAAGGACTTAGAATTTCCCTGTCAGAAGGAGAAAAGAGCTTTAATAAACCTTGAGTATGCCAAGCAAGCCGCAACTCTTCCTCTTTCACTTGCCAGTCGACGCGCAGCTCAAGCGGGGACTTCTCCCCCGAGCCGAGCATAAGGGCAAGATCGCCCGGGTCGCGCAAAAGGGCATGGCTTCCGTCGTCCCAGGGCAGCTCCAAGCGCTTACTGGGATCGTCAGCAGCCTGAATCATGAGATCCAAACCCTCTCTGCTGGATGACAAAAGCAGCAACCCTTTATGCGAACGAAGCCAAAGGAGTTCGTCGCCGTTTTTAAATTCCAAAGACCACAAACCACCTCTTTCGATTGTGCGAAGGCTCGATTCTGGTAAAAGAGTCTGTATCGTCTTTGGTAAGTCCTTCTTGCCCGCGTCATCTTTTAGCTCGAAAGCGGCATATAGATGAGATTCAGGCCGCGCGATCGACAGCAAGGCTGCACGGTCGGACCCTAAAAGCAGACCGCCTATGGCTTGCGCTTCTGAAGGGTTTATAAAAGTACGACTTGCTGGAAAATGGAGCCTCCACGGCATTCTCTGTAATAATTCTACCAACATAACGGGAATGTCTCCCTCTTCTGCCATAAATAGGAGTCGGACATTTTCCTCTGCCGTTTGCGGCAGGACAGCTACAGGATTTATTTTCACAGGGCGTTCTCCCAACAGAAAGAATCCCACCGCTAAAAGTGCAAACGCGGAACAGAATCCGAGCCAAAACATTGCACCTCGTTTCATTTTTCAATGCCCCTTTCTCTTTACGGCTGAAAACACTGCCTGAGTTGTAAAATAACACAAGGTTTCTCATAATGCCAGTGGGAGGTAAGTTCTATGAATCTCCTCGGTCTGCTTTTCATCTTCTGCGCCAGAGTCCTCGATGTATCGTTGAGCACTCTAAGACTCCTCCTTTTAGTTAAGGGCAAGAGGTTAAAAGCCGCATCTATCGGTTTTTGCGAGGTAAGTGTGTACCTTGTAGCCCTTTCTAAGGTGTTGCAGGGCGGTATAAATAGCCCGTGGCAAGTCATAGCATACGCCGGAGGTTTTGCCACGGGAAATTTCATAGGGTCTTTGCTCGAGGAGCGCCTCGTCTCCGGTTATGCGCTGGTGGAGGTGATTGCCGATGGGACACCACAGGCATTGGAAGCGGCGGAACTCCTGCGGCGTGCCGGCTTCGGCACGACCGTGTTACGCGGAGAGGGAAGGGCGGGGCCTCGCTACATCCTGAAGATCGTATGTAAGAGGCAGGAGGTAGACACAGTGGCCGATGTAGCGTCGCAGTATGGCTTCATATTCATTTCCGACGTCAGGAATGTATGGGGCGGACACTTCCGCATCAAGCATAAGTGAGCTTTTTGGTTTCCACAAAGGGCACAATCGATCCGTATCTACATTCATCGGGAGACATTGCACGCCAAAGGTATACGACAGATGACGCTCGTCCCTTTGTCGGGATATGACTTGACCTCAAATCTACCTCCGATGAGCGCAACGCGCTCTTTCATGTTGGCCATCCCTCTGTGTCCTTTAACCCTCAGCAATTCCACATCGTCTGTGGGATTGAAACCACAGCCGTCATCCGAAACCTCCATAACTAACTCATCATCCTCAACGAAGCCCCTTACCAGGACGTGCTTCGCGCGACCATGACGAGCGGCGTTGTTGATGGCCTCCTGCGCCACGCGAAACAGGGCGAGCACTGTCTCTCTCGGAAGGTCGCAAACTTCCGTCATTTCCACGGATATCTCAAGGCCAAGAGAATGAGAGAGCCTGTCTGCCAACTCTGCCAGCGCTTCTTTCAAGCCTAAGTCGAGCCACGGCGGCGAAAGCGAATCACAAAGGGCTCGCAATTCGCGCACCGTTATATCCGCTTCCTTTTCAGCTATAGCTAAATGGGATTTCAGCTCAGCCTCCGAATTAGACCTCACGGCAAGTCTTATCTGCTGCATGAGCGCAGTTACGCCCTGCAACGGACCATCGTGAATCTCTCTGGCAACCCGCTCCTGTTCCTCTTCTTGAACGCGCACCAAGTCTGTCACATAGCGACGAGTGAGTTCCATCCTTTCTATCGCCGATTGAGCAAGCTGGTGAAGTACTTGTCTAAGTCTTTGAAGCTCATATATAGACCGGGGATCGTCTTCCTTGGGCAAATCCCATCCCCATCGCAGACTTCTCACCTCTGTCTCCAATGCTCTGAGTGGCGCTATCAGCCTACGCCAGAGCAATAAGACAGCCAATACGCCGGCCAGGCCAGTTATGGCCACTAACACCGGCCATAACCTCGAAAAGCGTAACATGGGGCCCAAAAGCTGGGCCCAAGATACGGCAGCTATTACATAAAGTCCGGATTCGGTCATCGGTATAGCAGCTATGGTGAAGGTATCTCCCTTTCTGCCTTTGAGTTCAACAGCCTCACCCAAAGGTATCGCACTTCTCCATCCCCTCGGAAGGTCCACATCCACGCCGGACGACGACAAAAGCAATTGCCCCTCATCGTTTACTATTGCTACCCAGCCTGGTAAAGAAAGTCCCCATCGAAAAGGGCTCATCATGCCTATGTTTGGCATCATGAACAAGCGGTTCATGGCGCGCCCAGAAGTCAGGCGATCGGCTACCGATTGTCCCAAGTCGAGGACGTAGGAGTGAGCCACTTCCTTCATGGCTCGCTCATGTGCCACTAAACCGGCGCCGGCGATGATCAGGATGGCGAAGGGAGGAAGAACAATGGCAAGCGTCAGGACCACCAGAAGGTGTCTTTTCACTCGAGCAAGTCCTCCAACGTCACAACGCCATACTTTAGAGCAAGAAGGAGCGCCTCGGTTTTATTCCTCGCTCCCAACTTGTCATATATGGAAGCGAGGTGGGTCTGAACGGTGCGCTCGCTGATGATGAGCTGCGAAGCTACCTCCTTGCTCGATAACCCTCTTCCGGCTAAAAGCAACACTTCTTGCTCTCTCGGCGACAGGGATTCCGGCATAAAATCTACCGCCTTGACGGACGAAGATACCTCTCGATCCAAGTAGACACCGCCAGATGCCACTGTGCGGATTGCCTGAATGAGGTCATCGGGAGTGGCGGTCTTAAGTACATATCCCTTTGCTCCAGCTCTGAGCGCGGCGAGTACGTACTGTTGTGCATCGTAGGTGGTGAGCATCAATACAGCTACCGGCAACTTCCTTTCTCTAACTTTTCTCGCCAGGGAAATGCCGTCTTCTCCGGGCATACGGATATCCAAAAGGGCCACATCTGGCAGCTCGCGCTCGATCAAATCCCAAGCGGCTATGCCGTCTGCGGCTTCTCCGACGAGCTGAATATCGCTTTCATGCTCAAGATATGACCTGAGCCCTTCTCTGGTGAGGGGGTGATCGTCAGCCAAAATGGCTCGAATCGCCATGAACAACACCTCCAGCCTCCGCTTTTTTAAAAATTTTATCGAACAATGTAACGAGAGGCCTCAGCAAAAGTCCCTACTTTATTCCTTATTCCTTCAAAAAGAAGAGCTCCGCTTGCTCTTCGAGAGCATGGTCGGTTTTAAGGGAGACAGCAACCAGCGTAACAAACGATATGATCCAACCAACATACGATCCCGAAAGGCCGTAAGGTTGCCCAGCGATCGTCCAAAGGACCGCGGATCCGCCACCGAGCAATATGCTCCAGAAAGCTCCGGCTGCAGTAGCCCTTTTCCTCTGGCGCCCAAACAGAGGGTGGGGAAGGCGTTATCGGTGAAGGCGCTGCTCGGTTCAAGCACTATAGCTACATCTACACCGTCAGTTAGTCCATCGCGAATCAGTGCATCTGTGCCCAAGCCATACGGACCTTCTTCATCCGATACCAAGGCATATACGACGGAACCACAAAACCTCTTCGCGCTTTTTGCAAAGGCCCGAAGGGTCAAAAGCATGGCGGCGCACCCTGCCTTCATGTCCAAAGCACCGACACCGTACATTCTATCCCCTATCAGTTCGGCTCCTAAAGGATCTTTTGTCCAACCTTCACAAATCTCTACGGTGTCAAGGTGTCCGTTGAGAAGCACGGTAGGGCCATTTTCGTCGCCAGAGAGCCTTCCTACGACGTTAGCGCCGTGAAAGCACGTAATTTTATCTTCACTGAAATGATGCAATTCGGCTGGAAGATCGTTTTTCTTAAGCCAAGCATAGGTATATTCTACCGCATCTTTTTCGCGAAAGTAAGGAGAATAAATGCGCACCAAGTCGGAGAGAAGCGCTATCATTTCGTCTCGAGAGACAAAAGGCTCTATCGAACGATCCTCCCTCATTGCTCACCCTTCCGCAGCTTGGGACGATTCCTCCTGGAGAGATCTGCCGGCTCTATAGAAAGCTTCTCCCCATCGAAGAGTTGGGCCAATCCCTCCCTTGAAAAGGCTTTCTGGCGCTTTTCATATTCCTCGTGGTGATATAGCCTCTCTGGATAACTTACCGCGTCTTCCGGTTCGGAATATACGACGATGACGCCCTCGTAATTCCTCAATATGACCTTCCTGTCCGAACGAGATATCACGTAATTCGGCATGATTGGGATCTTACCCCCTCCACCCGGAGCATCGACGATGAACGTGGGCACGGCCATGCCAGAAGTGTGACCGCGGAGGTATTCTATGATCTCCACCCCTTTGCCGACCGATGTCCTGAAGTGTTCAATCCCCTCTGAAAGGTCGCACTGGTAGATGTAATAGGGCCGCACCCTGAGCCTCAAAAGCTGCTGGTTGAGCTCCCTAAAAATATATGGGGAATCGTTTACGCCTCTTAAAAGCACCGATTGATTTCCCAAGGGGATTCCCGCATCGGCGAGCATCGCACAGGCTCTCTTCGACTCTTCGGTGATCTCTTTGGGATGGTTAAAGTGCGTGTTGAGCCATAGAGGATGATATTTTTTCAGCATTGCACACAGCTTTTCCGTGACCCTTTGAGGACAGACAACCGGCATGCGCGAACCTATCCTTATGATCTCCACATGAGGGATGCCCCTCAGCTCAGACAGGATCCACTCAAGAAGTTCGTCATCCAAGGTCAACGGGTCGCCGCCCGAGACCAACACATCCCTCACCGAAGGCGTCTCCCTGACGTACTCTATGCAGCGCTCTATCTTGTCCTTGGGGAATGCCCTATCGGTTTCACCGGCGTGGCGGCGGCGCGTGCAGTGGCGGCAATACATCGAACACTGATCCGTGACCAACAAAAGGACCCTGTCCGGATAGCGATGCGTGAGGCCGGGCGTGGGCGAGTCGACATCCTCGTGCAGAGGATCATGCAGATCGGCGGTTGAAATGTGGGTCTCCTGCAGCGTAGGAATGGCCTGCAGGCGTATGGGGCATGTCGAGTCGGAAGCATCCATGAGAGAGGCGTAATACGGAGTGATGGCCATCCTGAGGCGAGTGAGGCTCTGCTTTATAGCGGAAGCATCTTCCTCGCTTAAAGGGACTACCTGGCGCAGTTCTTTTACCGTAGTTATTCTGTTGGCGAGCTGCCACCTCCAATCGTCCCAATCTTCTTCTTTCACGTCTTTCCATAAGGGAATATCCTTATAATTTCGCATATCGCATCCTCCTAAGTTTGAGATAGCCCTCATCGAGAGGACCGGTAAGGAGCCTGCCACAACTCCTGGCCTTGAGGCAAGTGCTGAAGCAGACTGCACAGACTTTTGGCCGCCTCGTCCGCAGCTACAAGCAAAAGCGGCTCTTGCAGCCTTGGGGACGGGAGGGCCCCGTGAAGTAGGGCCACGGCATCCTTGGCGCTGTAACAATACTCTATGGCCAGCGCTACAGACGCTGGCTCAGGCAGGCGCACGTAGGCATTTTCAACCCTGCTTTGCAGGGCCGACGCGACTCGCTCCAATCTCTTTTTGAGCGTCCCATCCAAGGGCCCCTCAAAGCGAAACCGCCCTTTTTCCTCTATCTCTACGCCCAAAGCGGCGTACAAGCGTGCCTCTGAGGTCCACGTGCCTGGCGACAGTAACAGCGAAAGCAAGGCCCTGTCGCTCATCGGCAAATCGAGCCCCATGCGCGGAGCTATACGGTAACCGCTTGTGAGCTTGGGCAGCGCCACTATCGGCAATCCCTCAAACGCTACGAGTTCTAAGGCCTCAGCCCACGGTTCGACCAAGCTCTCTATCATCTGCCAAAGCGACTGGTCTACCCTGGAGCCCATGCGAAGGGCTTGATTTACCATCACGAGGCTGCTCCCGAAGGAACCATCTAACAAAACGGGGCAACTTTTCGTCTTCGCGAGCTCGACGGCCGCCAAAAGCTCGAGCATAATCATCCGCGCGCGCAAGAGAAATTCCGACTCGGGCGTATGGGGGATGAGGTGAACTTCGCCAGCGGCCAATGGAGCGCCCTTCTCAGGCGCAGCTGCCACTGCAACTATGGCCACGGCATCGCCAAGCCTTCTGGTCGCGGCATATGCCCCGTCTACGGCCCAAGGCCCATCATTCGACGGCGGAGGCAGAGGGAGAAAGCAACCCATATCCTTCAGCCTCTGCGATGTCTCTCTCAAACAAGCACCGAGCGAGCCGGCCAACGCCCTTGAACGATCGTCCAACTCTTTTTGAGAAGCCAAGACAGCTTGAACGGCCTCTTGGTAGCCTCTAAGCAGGTTCACTCGATCCCCCCTCAAGGCCGTTTGCGAAGAGGAAGGAGTGCGGATCTGTAAAGGCAGACAGGAAAAGGGGCTGACCCGAGAAGGCCAAGGGCGAGATTGGGCCCAAAAGCATGAAGTTGTATTCCCTGTAGGAAGGTTCAAGCGCAGCGTGCGGATCCGGAAAGCGCTGGTAGATGGATACGGCACGCTGGTCGCCTCCAGATAGCTCTCTCAGAGCTTGAAGCTCGCTGCCAGTGTTCAGGCCGTAGCCGACCAAGAGCACCCTGAGCTGAGAAACGACCTCTTGATGAAGACTCGCGAGCGTCTGGCTCACCAAAAGCCACCCTATCCCATATTTGCGCGTTTCGCGACTCGCCTCCACCAAAAGATCGCGTATCGCTTCCTTCTGTCCGTCGAGCGTCCCTCTCGGTATGAAACGATGAGCCTCGTCGAGGATCACCATTGTATTCAGCCGTTTTCTTTCAAGTAGGCGATTTCTCCGCGCTCTCTGAGCGATGACAACAGACGCAATATGAGCATGCCTTGGATCTCTTCGTTCCACAATATATTGCGGCTTCCGGCGGCGATGGACGTGCCGGCCTCGAGTCCTTCTCTCGACAGGTTTACAACCACCACCTTACCGCCGGTTACAACCTCTTCGACCAACGCCGATACGCTCACGGTGCCAGGTCTCTTGTCGTCGAAGAGAGAGGCCATAGAACTCCACGCCCTCCACAAATCTTCCTTCATAGATGGCACTTCCCAATACCCCACAGCCTGTTGCAACTTAGCGGTCGCTGACTCGGATGTAGCGTAGATCCGCCTCACAAAATTCTCGTCGCACACGGCTTTCCCGACCTCATCGAAGGCCTCGCGATTTGCCAGTTCTCGCAGTGCGAAACCTCCCTTTTGCAGATGGACGCTCAGCAGCTCAGCGGCCAAGGCTCGTTTCTCCCCGCGCGGATACCCGAGCCATTGAAATAGGACAGCTTGACCGATCACGTCTTTGAAGAGGTCCCAACTGTCCAAGACCAAGTTCCGCAGGGGAACTAAGATCAATCTCTTTCCGAAGTGCTTCTCTGCCACCTCGCCCCATTTCAGACGAAAGCCTTCATCGCTGGAAGGCAAATTCCAGGCATCGCGAGAGAATTCACCCTGAGGATCCAATACGAAGACGGATGTCTCAGGATGGCGGGCAAATCCGAGCAGGAGCAACTTAGCCAGGACCGACTTGCCTGAGCCGGTCTTTCCGAATATGCCCATGTGATACGTATCTCCGGCCCCACCCCCGCCAGAGCGAAAGTGGCGCACCCACGTGGGAAGGAGTATTCGCCTTCCCTTCGCCCCGCTGTAGGCTGTACCGAGAAAGAAGAGGTCGTCGGTCTGCTTGGCGAAGAGCCGCTCTATAAAGGCATTATCGACCAAACAGACAGGCGTTCCCGAAGGAGGAACTGTGCCCATCATCGATGGGAGCACCGCTCCGCTATGTTCCTTAGAAGACCTGGCGAAGGTAGCTGTAACTTGGATTTCTGCCCTGTAGAGATCCTCTGAGGCCGAGGCCGGGACCTTACCGAGGCGCGACACGACTGAGCGTGCCGTGGTCCCCTCGAGCAGATCGTTTCGCATCTCCACCGACATAATCTGCCCTACGGTCAGCGTATCGACGCCGTCTTGCATAAAGGGGATCGCAACCCATTCTCCGACGAGAGACTCTTTTGTCTTATCCATCAAGATGTCTGCGCTCATCCGCTCCGTCGAGTTGGGAGAACCTACAACCCCTATCCGAGCCGATGCCGCATCGTCCCACCAAGCAGAGAACCTATCTTCCGTTCTATCTTCCACTCCCGGCATGGGCGAAGGTCCTTCAAGGCGGGCCCATGCAGTGGGATCAAAGGCATTTTCGTTCATCTTACGGACACCCTCCCATCGTCGACCTCCCAGCGGCGCGGGAAAGCCGCAGCCACATCGGGCTCATGGGTTATCACTCCCACAAAAGCCCTCTGCCCCATCGTATTTAAAACGTCCACCATCTGCTCAAGGTGTGCGTCGTCGAGCATGGCTAATCCCTCGTCTATAAAGAGGACTCCCTGAAAACCGAGCCTCATTGCAAGACAACGCAGCATAAGCAGTGCCACCAATGAGCGCTCGCCGCCGGAAAGGCCTGATGCGGGGCGTTCTTCATCGCCTTGAATCACCCTGATGGCACCGTCTCTCGAAACCAAACGCCATGGCTTGTCCGAGAGCTGCTCGTTGACCCAACCCAATATCTCCGCCGTGATTCGATTGCTCACATACTGGATGAAACCCCTGCCCTGGGTGAGTTTGACCAGCTTAGTTGCTGCTTTTAGCGGCAACTCAAGGGCACGGCGTTCATCCCGCGCTGCTTTAAGACTCTTTTCGAGGCATCTTCGATGTTCTAACGCCGAGCGCTCAGCTGAAAGCTTACCCACAACAGATTCGATGGCTTTATCTTCGTCAGCCATTGCCGCTTCCAAAGCCTTGCGAGGCGGTGGCTCGCTCGGCAAGCCGTTTAAAAATAGCTCCAACTCTTCCTGTGCAGCTTTGAGAGTGCGAAGAGCCCCCTCATATTCTGCCCTAACTTGCAAGACTTCGCTCTCTTCGACCGGCGGAAAGGATTCGGCTATGGCGCTCCTTAGCTCTTCCACCGTCCATCTGTTGAGGTTCTGCAACTTCCTCCATTCCAGGACAGAACGGCGTAGGTCATCGAGCTCCTGGACTATCGCCTCTTTTAGAGCGCTGACCTCCATGCGCTCTCGCTCTACCTTTTTTTCAAGCGGGCGCATCTCTTCGTTGACTCTCTCTCCGCGGTCCCTTATTTTATCGATCTGCACCAGGAGCTTCTCTCTCGCGCGTGCCGCCTCGATGATCGAACCGATTTTTTCTTCAACCGCCAGATCTTCAGGGAGCGCCCTCAGGCTCCTTTCAGCCCTATCGCTTTCCTCAACGCACAGGGCAAGCTGCCCTGCTATTTTTTGTTCTATCGAGCGCAACTCGTTTATTCGCTTCTCTAAGGCCTCAGGCTGCTCTTCTACTTGCTCTTCGCTGTCGGACGGAGGAAGCGACATGAGCTCCTGGCGCAATCTCTGCCCTCGAAAAAGCGATTCGTAACAGCGCTGCTTGAGCGAAGCCCACCTGGACAAGGCATGTTGCAATCCAGAGGCTTCAAGTGTGCGCGCCAATTCGGCGACGTTTAACCTCTTCTTTATCTCTTCGACGTATAGAACGCCATCGGGGGCGAGAAAGGAAAGCCACGATAGAAGAGAGCGGCGCACGCTCGAAACGGCCTCGGCCAGCTCTCTGCTGTATTTACGATGTTCCTCCAGTACCTGGCCTAACATCCTCTCAAGCTCCTGGCGCTTGGCCGATGAAAGCTTGGACTCGGTTTTTTCTCGTTCGCAGACCACCCGGTCGATCTTTCGAGATAGCTCTGCAGTGCGAGCGCTCATCTCCTTTGTTCTATCCAAGATCTTGCGAGCTTCCACGGCGAGATCGACACGCGACGCTAAAGGTTCTACCTCTTTCCTTGCAGCCTGAGCTTCTGTGTAAGCCTTGCGCAATCCGTCACGCTGATCTTCGAGGCGAGAGAGCTGGCTCTCAATTTCTTTGAGTTCGATCTCGCGGCGACGAAGTTCAGACTTGGAGGATCCGTATTTTGAAGCTGTCTCTCTGAGCCGGGAGAGAGCAAAAGAAGCTTGGGCCATGCGAAGCCGCTTCTGCAGCTTGGCTTGCCGCATCTCGGCCTCTTTAAGACTCAACTGCGCGCTCCTTTCGCGAAAGACGAGGTCGTCGAGCTTCCTTCTGGCCTCTAAGGCGACCCTCAAGCCCTGGAGGCGCTTTTTTCGCTCATCTATCGTCTTCTCCAAATTTAGGAGCCTCGAAAGTATTTCTTTTTCCTCAGGCAAGGCTTCAAGCTCGCGCCCGAGCGCCTCTATTTTTCCCTTTATCGAGGCTTCGCTCGCGGAGGCGATGCGCCCCAATTCTTTTGCCCCTTCTTGAAGCGCCTCCTCGGCTTCCAG
>Ga0116169_1001603_pt1 | contig 18246 bp, 15 predicted proteins | sample AD_UKC130_MetaG_FD_89796 | JGI IMG/M metagenome (GOLD analysis project Ga0116169, IMG submission 89796) | Active sludge microbial communities of municipal wastewater-treating anaerobic digesters from Canada - AD_UKC130_MetaG | ecosystem: Engineered > Bioreactor > Anaerobic > Digestate | place...
GTTTGTGCCGGGCCTGATCGACGGCACGGTGGCGTTCGGCGGCGAAGAGTCCGCCGGCGCATCCTTCCTCCGCTTCGACGGCACCGTGTGGACCAGCGATAAGGACGGCATCCTGCTGTGCCTCCTCGCCGCCGAAATCCTCGCGGTCACGGGCAAGACCCCGTCACAGCGCTATGCCGAGCTCGAGGCCGAGTTCGGGGCATCCGTCTATGAACGAGTGGATGCCCCAGCCACCCCCGCGCAGAAGGCCGCGCTCGCGCGCCTCGCACCCGAGGCGGTCACGGCCAGCGAGCTCGCGGGTGAGCCGATCACAGCGAAGCTCTCGCACGCGCCGGGCAATGGTGCCGCGATCGGCGGGCTCAAGGTCACGACCGAGAATGCCTGGTTCGCGGCACGCCCGTCGGGCACCGAAGACGTCTACAAGCTCTATGCCGAATCGCTCCTCGGCGGCGAGCACCTCCGCCTTGTGCAGCGCGAGGCCGAGGCGGTCATCTCGGCGGCACTCGCGAAGGGCTAGCCGCGCACGACGCGCTGATCACGCGAGCTGGCGGCCAGGCGCGCGCCGGCCGCACGCAACCAGCGGGCCGGGTCTTCGAGCGCCGCCGCGGTGCTACCCGCGAGCTCGGTGAGCGAGTGCGCCCTCGCAAACGCGTTCAGCTCCGCGCCCTCCTCGATGCGCCCGGCAATCAGCGCCGCGGGCACGCCCGCTTCGGCGGCGAGCACCGCGACAAAGCCGGGCACCTTGCCGGCGGCTGACTGCGCATCGAACGATCCCTCGCCGGTGATGACGACGGATGCCCCCGCCACCGCCCCCGCCAGCCCGAGCATCTCGGCCACCGCCGGCGCCCCCGGGCGCAGCTTCGCGCCCCACGCGAGCAGGCCGAAGCCCGTGCCACCCGCCGCGCCCGCACCCGCAGCCGCGGGATCGCCCCCGAGGAACCTCACGAGCCTTGCCAGCCCCGCGTCGAGCATCGCGACGTCTGCGGGTGTCGCACCCTTCTGCGGGCCGAACACGGCGGCAGCGCCACCCGGGCCGAGGAGCGGGTTTGGTACGTCGGTGAGGATCGTGACGCCGCCAGGCGGGAGCGGGGCGAGGGCCGAGAGGTCGACGGCCGTGAGCGTCTGGAGGCCCCGGCCGCCGTGGGCGATGGGGTGGGCTCCGGCATCCATAAATTTCGCGCCGAGCGCCACGAGCGCGCCAGTGCCGCCGTCGGTCGAAGCGCTCGAGCCGAGTCCGATGACGAGGCGTGAGACCCCGCTTTCGAGGGCCGCGGAAATGGCCTGGCCGAGGCCGTGGGTGTCGGCATCGAGCGGGCGCAGGCGACCCTCCAACAGTTCGATGCCCGAGGTATTCGCGAGCTCGACGAGCCCGGTGCCACCCGGCATTCCGGCCGTCGGCGGCAGCCATAGCCACTCGGCCACGACCGGCACGCCCCCAGGACCGCGCACAGTGACCGGCATGCGGCGCGCGGTCGGAACCGCGCGGGCGACGGCGTCGAGCGTGCCCTCCCCGCCGTCGGCCATCGGGAGGCACACCACCTCATCGGCCGGGTGCACCGAGTGCCAGCCCTCGCCGAGCGCCAGCCCAGCGGCATCCGCGCCGATCGATCCCTTGAACGAATCGGTCGCGATGACGACCCGTTGCGCTGCCATACCTGCTCCTTTTCGCCGGACACACTGGGCCCCGGTCGATGCACGCGGTGTAACGTCGAATTCGTGCAACCAACCAGTTCAGTCCAGTTTGATGCCTCCGCCGCGAGCACTGTCCCTCCTCTGGAGCAGGTTCGCGATGACGTGTGGGCGATTGCCATGGCAATGCCGGGCGGTCACATCCCCTACTCGTACATCTACCTCTTCCGCGACGCGGAAGGGTCGTTGCACGTTGTCGACGCAGGCTACGACCTCGAAGAGAACTGGCAACGCTTCGTTGACGGCGTGGCATCCATTGGCAACCAACTCTCTGACGTGAAGACGATCGTCGTCACGCACATGCACCCCGATCACCTCGGCATGGCAAACCGCATTCGCACTGCAACCGGCGCCCCGCTCGTGATGCACCGCGAAGAGCAGCACGCGCTCGACGGCACCAACTGGGCCGCGAAGGCGCTTGCCGCCAACCTTGACGGCTGGGGCGTGCCCGAAGACCGCCTTCCCGAGCTCGAGCGCGTGATGAACGGCGAGGCCTCAACCGGCGGTTTGGTGCACATCGACCGGCTTCTCGAAGACGGCGAGGTCATTCAGTGGCCCGGCATTTCGCTCACGGTCATGTGGACCCCCGGGCACACCGGCGGCCATTTCTGCCTGCGCGATGACGACCGCAAATTCTTGATCACCGGCGACCACGTGCTGCCGAACATGCACGCCGGCCTCGGTCTCGGTGCACCCACGGAGACCAACCCGCTCGCCGACTACCTCGCCGGGCTGCGCCGCGTTTCGGCATATGACCACTACGAGGTCTTCCCCGGGCACGGCTACCGCTTCAATGGCATCGCGGGCCGTGCCGCACAGTCGGGCGAGCACCACCTGCGCCGCGCGCGCGAAATCTCCGTGGTGCTGGCCGAAAACCCCGAGCTGTCGGTGTGGGAGACGGCGTCGAAGCTCACCTGGACCGCCGGCTGGGAGAACCTCGCCAGCTTCTTCCTGTACTCGGCGCTGCTGCAGTGCTCGATGCACCGCGAATACCTCGCGCAGGGCGGCGAGGTATAGGCGCATCGCGCCACGCACACGCGCACGCACGCGCACGCGCACACAAACGCAAAGAGGGGCGGCACGATCTCGGATCGCGCCGCCCTTCTTGCGTGCTCGTCGTGACGGTTAGCCTTGCGGCGCGTTCGCCATCGCGAGGAGCTGGTCGATGACCTCGGGCGAGCCCGCCTCGCCCGCGATCATGCCAATGCGTCCGATCGGGAACGACGCCAACATCTTCTGCATGTCCATGCCACCGGCCGCATCGTCTCCGCCAACGACATCGGTCAGCTGCGCCATCATGCCCTGCACGATCGGGCCCGCCACCGGGTGCGCGAACACCTCAGCGAGCGACGACTCCCGGGTCAGCGGCAACAGCAGGGCATCGCCTTCGACGGCGACGGTGACCTGCGAGCGGATGTCGCGGCTCGACGCCGCGACATCGATCGCATAGTCGCCACCCTCGACGACCCAGCGGTCGGCGGCGACATGCCAGTACGCGAGGTCTGCGCGGCGCACCGTGAGCGACACCTCGCCGCTCTCACCGGGTTCGAGCGCGATGACGGCGAACGCCTTCAGCTCGCGCTCGGGCCGCTGCACGGCCTCCGACGCCAGACCTGAGTACGCCTGCACGACCTCGCGGCCGGCTCGGTCGCCCGTGTTTGTCACGGTCACCTTCACCGTGATGTTGCCGTCGGCTTCAACCGCGGCCGTTGCATCGCCGTACGCAAAGCTCGTGTACGAAAGGCCGTGCCCAAATGGATACGCCACCGCCATGTTGCGCGCGTCGTACCAGCGGTAGCCCACGAACAGGCCCTCGCCGTAGCGCACGTGCCCCTGCTCGCCCGGGAAGTTCAAGAACGCCGGGGTGTCTTCGAGGCTGAGCGGGATCGTCTCGGTCAGTTTTCCTGAAGGGTTGACCGCACCATAGAGCACGTCTACAGTCGCACTCCCACCGGCCTGGCCAAGCAGCCAGGCCTCGACGATTGCGGGCACCCGCTCGGCAAACGGCAGCGCCACGGCACCGCCGTTTGAGAGCACAACGACGGTGCGGGGGTTTGCCGCGAGCACCGCGTCGATCAGCGCGAGTTGTACCGCCGGCAGGTCGATATTCTCGCGATCGAAGCCCTCCGACTCGAGGTGCGCGGGCAACCCGGCGAACACGACGGCCACCTCGGCGGTTGCGGCCAGCGCAACGGCCTCCGCGCGAAAGGCATCGGCATCGCCCGAACCATCGTTGGTGAATCCCTGCGCGAACGAGACGTTGTCAGCGCCGCCCTGAACGACGAACTCGTCGAGCGCATTGTCGAGCTTGGTCGGGCTGATCAGCGAGCTACCGGCGCCCTGATAGCGCGGATCGGTGGCGAATGCCCCGATCACCGCAACGCTCTGCGTGGCGCGCAACGGCAACACTCCACCGTCGTTCTTCAGGAGGACGATCGAACGCCCGGCGGCCTCGCGTGCGAGGGCGTGGTGCGCATCGACGTCGAGGGGACCAGCAACGCGCGGGGCGGCCGACCACGCGGTCGCGAGCGCGGCGACGCGGGTGGCCGAGGCATCCAACACCGCCTCATCGAGCGAGCCATCGCGCACCGCCGCGACGATCTCGGCATCGGTACGACCGCCGCTTGAGGGCATCTCGAGGTCCATGCCAGCGGCAAGCCCAGCCACGCGGTTGTTGACCGCGCCCCAATCAGAAACGACGAAGCCTGCAAAACCCCACTCTTCGCGCAACACACGGGTGAGCAGGAATGGGTCTTCAGACGCGTACACGCCGTTGATGCGGTTGTACGAGCACATCACCGTGGCCGGCTGGGCGTCTTCGACGACGCGCTGGAACCCGCGCAGGTAGATCTCGCGGAGTGGGCGCGGGTCGATGTCGCTCGATGAGCGCATGCGGTCGTGCTCCTGGTTGTTTGCCGCGAAGTGCTTCAGCGATGTGCCCACGCCCATCGTCTGCGTGCCCTGCACCAGCGCGGCACCCATCACGCCCGCGACGATCGGGTCTTCGGAGAAGTACTCAAAGTTGCGACCGCACAGCGGCGAGCGCTTGATGTTCACGCCCGGGCCAAGGATCACGGCAACGTTCTCGATCGCCGATTCGAGCCCGAGCGCAGCCCCCACCCGGTGCGCCAAGTCGGCGTCCCACGACGAACCCAGCCCCACCGCGGGCGGGAAGCAGGTCGCCGGCACGCTGTCGCCGATGCCAAGGTGGTCAAAGTTTGCGCGCTGCTTGCGCAGCCCGTGCGGGCCGTCGGTCAACATCACCGAGGGCACGCCCACGCGTTCGACCGCCTTCGTCGTCCAGAAGCTGTCGCCGCTCGTCAGTGATGCCTTCTCTTCGAGCGTCATCTTCGCGACAAGCGCTGCGGCCGCGGTATGTGTGTGCGTCATGTGTTCGCTTTCTTCGAGGTTCGGTGCGTCCGTGTGGGCGCGTGAACGAAAATTGGATGCCTCAGCTCGTCGCTCGCGATGCGGCAAGTGCGCGCTCTCCGCGATGCATGAACCAGACCGGGCGACCATAGTCGGCGCGCAAGAGCGGCCAGAAGAGCCACCACATCAGGAGGGCGCCGAGGGCGCCGGCGATGAGTCCGAAGAATGCGTCGGAGAGCCAGTGGGCGTTGATGAGTGTGCGCTGCCACATCATTCCCACCATGAGGAGCGCGGCGAGCACCCACCAGATCTTCCGTAGCGTGTGCCGCGAGCTCGGAATGAGTGCGGCCACCGCGAAGGCGATGGCTCCCGCCGTGACCGCGTGGCCGGAGGGGAACGAGCCGTGATCGACCATGAAGAGCGGGCCATAGAGTCCGGCTGCCTCATCGAGCGCTGGGCGCGGGCGATCGACCAGGTTCTTTGTCACTTGCGAGATCACGGCCGGGCCGAAGACCAACGCCGAGAGAAAGAACAGCGACGAGCGCCATCGACCGACAGCAACCAGCACGAGGGGGATGATGATGATTGTCAGCACCGCCCCCGGGATCTGACCGAGGTTCTGGAAGAACATCGCGAGCGCGCCGGTGTAGAGCGTCTCGCTGGGCGCTTGCCCGATGATCCCGCGCCACCAGTTGTCGAGGCCCTGGGTGAACGGGGCCTCCGGGTTGAACGCCACGGCGACGGCCATGATGACGAAGACGGTGAACAGCACGGCGGCTGCCCAAAGCATCCCGATCGGGCGCGGCGTTGCCGCCTCGCTCGAAACATACTTCGGCGCCTCGGTTTTCGCCACAGCTAGCGCACCGCCTTGATCGGCCACACCGCGAATGCGCCCAGCACGCTGAGCACGATGCCGATCGGGAAGAGGCCCGCGTACCCAAACGTCAGCACGATGGCTCCCGCGACACCCGGCGCGAGCGTCTGGGGCAGAGTCGCCGCGATGTTGACCACACCGAGGTCCTTCGCAAACGACTTGGCCGATGGCAGCACCTCGCTCATGAGCGCGGTGTCGACGGCCTGGAACATGCCGAATCCGAGGCCTGCGATGAACGTCATGATCATCCAGGATCCGAGCGTGGGCGAGACCCAAGGGAAGATCAGCGCGATGCCCGTGACGATCGAGGAGATGAACACGAAGATCTTGCGCCGGCCGAGCTTGTCAGACAGCGGGCCCGACACGACGGTGGCGAGCAGGATGCCAGCGAGGCTGATGATTCCGATCAACGGGATCACGGTCTCGGGCTTTTCGACGTGCAGGTAGTCGGTCAGGATGAACAACTGATACCCGATGACCGCGAAATAACCGGTGTAGAGCAGGAGCCGGCCGGTGAATGCCCAGAAAAAGTCGGGGTGTTGACGCGGGCTGACCCAGAACGTGCGCAGGAAGTCGCCAAGCTTGAACGGCTCGCGGGCGAGATCGGTGCTCGGATAGTCGGGGTTGAAGATGATGAACAGCGTCAGCATGACCACCGAGAAAACGGCGAAGAAGATGTAGCCAACCGCGATGCTATTGAAGAAGAGCGAGCCGATGATCTGGCCACCGAGGGCCCCGACCATCAGGCCGATGCCCGACAGCGCGGCGAACGTGCCGCGCCGCGAGAGCGGCACACGATCGGGCATGATTGCGCTCAGCGGGCCCTGCGCAAAGTTGTAGCAAACCTGCACGAGCACCCAACCGATGGCCACGCCGACCAGGCTGTTCGCAAAGGCAAGGCCGACAAGCGAGAGCGCGCCAGCGAGGGCGCCAAGGAACATCCACGGCGCACGGCGCCCATACTTCGAGCGCGTGCGGTCAGAGATTTGGCCCGCGATCGGCTGCGCGAGCATTGCCGCAAATGCGCTGATCGTCATGATCACGGCAAGGTTCGCAACCTTGCGCACCGGGTCGGGGTCAAGAAGGGTGATCTGCTGCGGCAGCAGGATCCCGGGCACGGCGCCCCAGATCAAGAAAATCGCGAGGTTTGCCGGGATGATCCAGCCGAGTAGCCGCCGCACCCCCTTGATTGCGGGAGGAGGGTCTTGGTTGCCGGACGCGTCTTCGATAAAACTGAGCGCCTCCACATCCGCGGGGTCGGCCGGTTGCAGAGCGTCAGATGGTGTCGACATGGCGATTCCTTATCGCTCAGGAGCGTTCTTCATTGAACTTGTCGAAAACAGTATGACATTCGGTATTGAAAGGCAAGGGGCATCCGGCCTACAGTCAAGGGGTGACTCGAAGAGGTGCATACGCCAAGGGCGTGGCAAAGCGCGATGAGATCCTCCTCACCGCGCTTGAAGTGATCGCTACACACGGCTATCGGCGCGCCTCCGTGCGCGAGCTCGCCGAGGCGGTCGGGCTCAGCCAGGCCGGGCTATTGCACTATTTCGACAGCAAAGACGACCTCTTCGCCGAGGTGCTCCGCAAGCGCGACGAGGTCGACACCGCGACCCTCCTGAGCGCGGCGACGATGGACGATCTCGACCCAGTCGAGATGGTCACCAACTACCTGCAGATCATCAGGCACAACGCCGAGGTGCCGGGGCTTGTGCAGCTGTATGCCGCGCTCTCATCCGAGTCAGTCGACTCGAGCCACACGGCGCACGCGTACTTCACCCAGCGCTACAGCAACATGCGAACGTACTTCACGCGAGCGATCGAGGCGTTGCAGGCCCGGGGCGAGTTCTTGCCCACGGTCGATGCCGCTTCGTTCGCCGTCACGCTCATCGCGCTGGCGGACGGCCTGCAGGTGCAGTGGATGCACGACCCAACGATCGACATGGCCGCGCAGCTTGAGCAGCTGTTCGCGCTCGTGCGCGTGCCCGCCCGGGTGACCGACGCTACGCCAGCGCCGGAATAACCTTCTGCGCGAACAGGTCCATGCCGGAGCGGTCATATGCCGCCTCGGGGAAGTAGTGGATCGCGTATGCGAGCCCGCGCGACTTCATGTCGGTCAGTCGCTCGATGATCTGCTCGGGCGTGCCCACGCACAGCGCCCGCCCGGAACGGTAGTCGCGCATGAAACCCGCGGTGCGCTCGCCCAGGTACGGCGCAACGCGCGCTTCGATCGCATCGAGGCGGTCGGCCACCTCCGCCTCGGTCTCGGCGATCACCGTGTTGTAGTTGCTCGATCGCACGATCGCGTCGAAGTCGGTGCCAACCTCGATCGTGTGGGCGCGCAGGAGCGCACTCTTCTGGTCGAACTCCTCCGGGATCCCCGAGAAGTTCGTGTACTGCGCATACTTCGCAGCAATCTTCAGCGTCACCTTTTCGCCACCACCGGCGATCCAGGTGGGAATGCCACCGGCCTGCAGCGGGAGCGGACGCACGATCGCGCCATCCACTTGATAGTGCTTGCCATCAAGCGTTGCGCTCCCGGTGCGCCATGCCTGCTGCATGATCTGCACACCCTCGTCGAGGCGCCCGAGGCGCTCACCCGCCGACGGGAACCCGTAGCCGTAGGCACGCCACTCGTGCTCGTACCAGCCGGCGCCAATACCCATCTCGACGCGGCCGCCCGAGATGATGTCGACCGTGGCCGCAATCTTCGCGAGGTACGCCGGATTGCGGTACGTCATGCACGAGCACATCTGCCCAAGACGCACGCGGGAGGTGGTGGCCGCGAAGGCCGCCATCAGGGTCCACGCCTCGTGCGTCGGCTCTTCGCTCGGCACGGGCACGGTGTGGAAGTGGTCGTACACCCAGAGCGATTCCCAGGGCCCTGCGTCAACATACTGCGCGAGGTCGTTCATCGCCTGCCACTGTGCGGCTGGCTCAATGCCGACCAGATCGTGACGCCAGCCCTGGGGAATAAAGGTTCCGAATCGCATGCCGCCCATACTATTGCCGGCCGGGCCCGCGCGGGGCGGTGAATTTCAGTCCGACGATTCAGGGGCGGGTCACACGGGCCCACGGCATCCGCCGCTGCATCACCGCGATTGCCTCGGGGTTGTTGTCGACCAACACGGCGTTCCGCCCTAACGAGTGCGCCACGGCACCCGTCGTGCCGCTCCCCGCGAAGAAGTCGAGCACGGTGTCGCCGGGGCGCGACGACGCCTGCACGATCCGCCGCAGGATGCCGGCCGGCTTCTGGGTGGGGTATCCGGTCTTCTCCTTGCCCGATGTCGGCACAATCGTGTGCCACCAGACATCCGTGGGCAGCTTGCCGCGCGCCGCCTTCTCGGGCGTGACGAGTCCCGGCGCCATGTACGGTTCGCGATCGACCGCCGCCGAATCGAAGTGGTAGGCATCGGGGTTTTTCACGTACACAAGAATCGTGTCGTGCTTGGTGGGCCAGCGCTTATTCGTCTTGCCGCCGAAGTCGTACGACCAGATGAGCTCGTTCAAGAAACACTCGCGCCCAAACAGCGCATCGAGCATGACCTTGGCGTAGTGGGCCTCGCGGTAGTCGAGGTGGAGGTAGAGCGTGCCGTCGTCACGCAGGAGGCGCCAGGCCTCGGTCAGTCGCGGCTCGAGAAAGCCCCAGTAGTCGTCGAACTGGTCGTCGTACTCGCGCAGCTGGCCTCGAATTCGCTCGTAACTCAGGCCGTGAAAGCCTCGCCGGATCCGCGAACTATCAATCGCCTCGGCCGGATCGGCTGCGGGCTTTGCGGCGGACTTTTCTCCAGCCGCCTCCGGCTCGGGTTCTGGCTCCGGCTCCGGTTCCGGCTCCGGGCGCCGCAACGCCGACTCGACCTGTTTCTTCTGCGCCCGGCCCGTATTGAACGGCGGGTCGAGATAGATCAGCTGAAACGACGCGTCTTGCAGCGTGGCGAGCGCGACGAGGTTGTCGGCTTCGATGATGGTGACGGATGCCTCGGGCACCGCGTCGGCCGCCGGTTGCAAGTCGCCCTGCTCCCCCGTGGCGTCACTCATGGAACTCGGTGCAGCCAGGCCTGCGTGTCGAACTTCGTCGCGACCAGCTCGCGAGCCTCGGCATATTCCTCTTCGGTGATATGCCCGGGGGTCGCGCCGTAGAGCGTCGTGAACGTGCGCTCAAACGACTCGATAATCGCCGCCCGAGAAAGCCCGGTCTGCGAGCGCAACGGGTCGACGCGCTTGGCCGCCGAAACCGTGCCCTTGTCGCTCATCTTCTCGCGACCGATGCGCAGCACCTGCGTCATCACCTCGCCGTCCATGTCATAACTGAGCGTCGCGTGGTGCAAGACGCCACCGTTTGCGAGCCGCTTCTGAGCGGCCCCACCGATCTTGCCGCTTGGGCTCGCGATGTCGTTCAGCGGCTGGTAGATCGCGTCAATGCCCACCGCGCGCAAGGCCTGGAGCACCCAGTCGTCAAGGAACGCGTATGAATCGGCGAACGTCATGCCGGCGACGAGTTCACCCGGCACATAGAGCGAATATGTGATGATCGCGTCTTTGGCCATCAGCATGGCGCCGCCACCGGAAATCCGCCGCACGACCTGAAAGCCGTGCTGTTTTGCCTGTTCCTCATCGACCTCGTTGCGATACGACTGGAACGAACCGATCACGACGGCCGACTCGTTCCACTCCCAGATTCGCAGCGTCGGAACACGGCGACCATCGCCCACGCGCTGGGTCAGCACCTCGTCGAGGGCCAAGTTCATGGCGGGCGAGACCGCGGGCTCGTGCACGAGCTGCCATTCAAAGTCGCGCCAACCCGGTGCGGTGATCATCGCTCGGCGCACGGCCGTGCCCACGGAGTCGGGAGTGAAACCCAAAAGCTGAGCCCCGTCGGGCAGCGCAGCGCGCACCGCGGCAGCGATGGTGGGGACGTCGGATTCAACCGGCATCCCATTCACTGCATCGACGATCGCCGAGAGCGCCTCGTCGGGCTCAAGAAAGAAGTCGCCCGCGAGGCGGAAGTCGGCAATGCGGCCGTCGCGCTGTTCGAGGTCGACCACGACGAGCTTGCCGCCAGGGACCTTGTATTCACCGTGCATGGCCCCAGCTTAACGAAGGAGAGGCGCCCCGGGGCCGAGATCTCGCGGCCGACAATCCCGTTTTTGTCAACGACTTCTTCACGTTCATGCAACTAAAGTCGCGGCGCTGAGCGGCAAGCCCTAGGATGAAAAAAGAGCGAAATACCCGTCGTTTGTAGTCACTGTCGACGTCACCCGGAGCCATTCATGATCGCGACCCACGAAGTGGTCGATAGCGCTGCGCGCCGGGCCGGCCGGGTGCCCGCGATTGAGCGCATCTCGTCGCGCGTCTGGGCCGTTCCCGTCACCTGCGACCTGCCCGTCCGCTATACCTTCGCCTACCTCGTTGTCGGCGACGACGACCGCTTCATTGTGATCGACCCCGGCGCCGACACTCCAGCGGGCCGCGCACAGCTGCTCGGCGGCATCGACGAAGCCGGCCTCGAGCTGCGCGGCCTCATCGGGATCGTCGCAACGCACTGGCACTGGGATCACATGGGCGCGGCAGAGAAGCTCATGGCCGACACCGGCGCGTGGTTTGGCCTGCACCCCCTCGAAGCGTGGCCCGTCGAAGGCACCCCCGCCGCCGAGGCGCGCGTCGAGGCCTACTCGAACTGGCTTGCCGCCAGTGGAGCACCGGCTGAGGTTGTGACCGAGCTCACGAATCGAAAGCGCGGCCGCGCGCACGAGTTTTCGCAGCACCGCACGACACTCGCACTCGAAGACGGTGCGATGCTCCCCCTCCCCGGCCGCCGGTTGCGCGTGGTGTTGACACCCGGCCACACCGCCGGGAGCATCTGCGTTGTTGACGAAGACGAAGAGGTGCTTTTTACCGGCGATCACGTGTTGCCGAGCATCCACCCAAATATTGGTGCGTTCGAAGACCGGCCCGATGTCGACACCCTCGGTGGCTATCTCGCGTCGCTCGACAAGATCGCACCTTGGAGCGACTTTCAGATTTGCCCCGGCCACGAATACCATTTTCGGGGCCTTGCCGAACGGAGCGCGCAACTGCGCGAACGACTCGTCGGCCGGCTTGCCGAGGTCGCTGCCGCGCGCGCCGCGCAGCCTCACGCCAGCCCCTGGGAGATCACCAGCGGACTCCGCTGGCGCCGCGGCTGGGAAGGCCTGGCAAACTCAGATCGTGAGGATGCGCTCGCAGCGACGCGAGCACATCTCAACCATCTAGACCGTCTAGACCCCCTAGACCCCAACAGATCTGCGACTTAGCGGAACACAACGAAGGAGAATATCCATGAGGGAAGCAGTCATCGTCTCGACCGCCCGTACGCCGATTGGCCGTGCAGGTCGTGGAGCGTTCAACGACACCGACGGCCAGGTCCTCGCGGGCCACGCCATCCAGCACGCGGTGAGCCGTGCGGGCCTCGAGGGTGCTGAGGTCGAAGACGTCGTCCTCGGTAACGCGATCCAGAAGGGCACCACCGGCGGCGACGTTGCTCGCCAGGCGCTCCTGCGCGCAGGCCTGCCCACCTCGGTCGCCGGTATGACGATCGACCGCATGTGCTCCTCGGGGCTCATGGGCATCGCAACCGCTGCCAAGGAAATCATCGTCGACGGCTTCGACATCACCGTTGGTGGTGGCGTCGAGAGCGTCTCGCTCATGCCGTCCTCCAAGGGCGAGCGTGCGCGCAACCCGTGGCTTGAAGAGAACATCCCCGGCATCTACATGCCGATGCTGCACACCGCCGAGATCGTTGCAGAGCGCTACGGCATCTCGCGCGAGGCTCAGGACGAGTACTCGTTCATCTCGCAGCAGCGCACCGCGGCCGCCCAGGCAGCCGGCGCGTTCGACGACGAGATCGTCCCGCTCGCTTCGCGCAAGAAGCTCGTCGACCGCGAGACGGGCGACGTCACGTACGAAGACGTGCTCCTCACGAAGGACGAGGGCAACCGCCCCAGCACCAAGCTCGAAGACCTCCGCGCGCTCAAGGCAGTCCTGCCCGACGGCACCGCTTCGGCCACCTCGACCATCACCGCGGGCAACGCCTCGCAGCTCTCGGACGGCGCATCGGCAGCAGTCCTGATGGAGGCCAAGGAGGCCTCGCGTCGCGGCCTGCAGCCCCTCGGCACCTACCGCGGCATGGCCGTTGCCGGTGTCGACGCTGACGAGATGGGCATCGGCCCGGTCGCCGCAGTGCCGAAGCTCCTGAAGCTCCACGGCCTGACCATCGACGACATCGGCCTGTGGGAGCTCAACGAGGCGTTCGCTTCGCAGACGCTCTACTCGCGCGACACGCTCGGCATCGACCCCGAGCGCTTCAACGTCAACGGTGGCGCCATCTCGATCGGTCACCCGTTCGGCATGACCGGCGCTCGCGCGGTTGGTCACGCCCTCATCGAAGGCAAGCGTCGCGGCGTCAAGTACGTCGTCGTCACGATGTGCGTCGGTGGCGGCATGGGCGCAGCCGGCCTCTTCGAGGTCGCGCTCTAAGCAGCACGCCGCAGCACGATCGCGGTATCGGGCCCCGCACGCTCTCTTCGAAGGGCGTGCGGGGCTCTTCCGTTCAAGCAACAAATGCGCGGGATGCCGCAGCCTCCACGATATTGTTGGAGAAGTGCCGCACACCTCCCCCGGTGCACGTCGGCGGCACAGACGAAGCATGACGAAGGAGTCAATTGTGAAATTGCGCTGGCCCATTAAAGAAAGCTTTCAAGGCTACGTGCGCGGCGCCGCTGGCACCATCGAGGTCTCGGATGACGTGACCCACGAGGGCGTCGACTTCGTCTTCCCAGAAGCCGAGATCACCGACACCACCTGGAGCTTCTCCGGTCACGTCGACATGAACGCGCACGGCGGCTTCCTCGCCGTCATCATCGCCGACCCCATCATCACCTGGGAGGGCGACAACGGCGTGATCAGCGTGCGCACCGGCCACGACGCTGACGACCTGCGCCTCGACCTCGCCGAGATCACCCGCGTCGCCGGGACCGACCCCCTGCAAGCAACCGCGAAGCTCACGTTCGACGGCTCGCGCCTCCTCGGCGACGTCTACCGCCCGGGTCAAGACATCGACTCGATGCAGTTCACCGACTGATCAGGCATCCTGAAACAAAAATATCCCGGCCCCCACGAAGGGTGCCGGGATATTTTGTTGCCGCTTAGAGTTCGCTGAGCGAGCGGCCCTCGACGCCTGCGCGGCGCGAGAATCCTTCGCGAATGTCGAACAGCTCGGGGCGCAGCTCATCGAGCGACGAGACGCCCATGCCCAGCATCGACGAGTCAATGCCCGAACGCATGATGTCGATCACGTTGCCCACGCCGGCCTCGCCGTTGGCAGCCAGACCCCAGAGGTACGCACGGCCGATCATGACGGCGCGAGCACCGAGAGCCACGGCCTTCACGACGTCGGAACCACGACGGATGCCACCGTCAAGCAGCACCTCAACCTGGTCGCCGACAGCCGAGGCGATCGGGGGGAGGAGACGAATGGACGCGGGAGTGCCGTCAAGGTTGTTGCCACCGTGGTTCGAGACCGAGATGGCGTCGACGCCGGAGTCAACGGCGCGCTTCGCGTCGTCGACACGGCCAACGCCCTTGAGGAGGAATGGCGTGCCGCTGATCTGCGCCCACTGCTCGCGCATCCAGACAACGTCTTCCCACGTCGGCGGCGGGGTCGTCATCCACTCGTAGTAGGCACCGAAGAACGTCGGGCCCTTCTTCGCGCCCGGGGCTGCGAGGTTGGGGGCCGTGAGGTCGGGGATCTGGAAGGTCCGCGCGAAGCTCCAGAGCCACGCCGGCCGCAGAATGACCTGCGGGCCGAGCTTCAGTGCTGCGCCGAAGTTCACCTTCTCCGGGATCTCGGGGCTACCCCAGTCTCGACCCATCGAGAACGACCAGTCGAGGGTGGCCATGAGCCCCTTGACTCCGGCCGCGTGGGCGCGCTGCATCCGCTGCACCATCGTGTCGCGGTCGCCCGTCCAGTACATCTGGAAGAACGTGTTGGGGTTGGCTGCGGTGACCTCTTCGACCGACTTCGAGGCGAAGTTCGACAGACCCATGATCGTGCCGCGCGAACCGGCGGCGCGGGCAACCGCGACCTCACCCTCGGGGTTCACTGCCTGCACGCCCGTGGGCGAGATGATGACGGGGAGCGAGATGTCGATGCCCAGAACGCGGGTCGCCATCGAACGCTCGGTCTTGAGGCCGGCAACGTGCGGGGCGAACTGAATCTCCTTGAATGCCGCTTCGTTGTCATCGAGCGTCTGACCGCGCTCAGAACCAGCCACAAGTGCCGCGTATACCGGCGCCGGCAGGCGCTTCTTCGCGCGGCGCTGAGCGACGGCGACGCTCTCAAACCACGGGTTCTGCTTCCAAGGGTTCAGCTTCATTGGTTCGCTCTTCTCAGCTCAGGTGCGATGGGCGGCTTCACGCCGGCCCCGCAGACACTCGCGTGAGTGCCGGTGAAGATTTGGATGCGGCGCAATGCCCCACCACAGGGCACATCGCAACGTCGCGCGTGAACCCTGTCGATAATCATAATGGCACTCAGGGCCAAAAAGAAAGCGTGGGCTGACTTATACCTGCACACCACTGTCCTGGGTGCGGCACCGTTGGTATATTTACAGCCACTATGTCAGCCCAGCTTTCCGCCGAAGACCGCCCCACGGCGGCGCTCGGGAGGCCCGTTGTCACTTCACACGCCGACATCGAACGGGCCGCGTTCCGCCTGTTTGCGCAACACGGCTTCGAGGGCACCACGCTCGAGGCGATTGCCCGCGAGGTCGGGGTCGGCCGGCGCACACTGTTTCGCTATTTCGAGTCGAAGAACGACATCCCCTGGGGCCAGTTCGATGCGACACTTGACCACTTCCGCAGCATCCTTGCGGCGACCCCCACCGACCTCCCGGTCGCAGATGCACTGTATTTGGGCGTGCGCCAGTTCAACGAGTTCGGAGCCGACGCAGACCCGCCCCACATCGAGCGCATGAGGCTCGTGCTCGAGACGCCCGCGCTCCAGGCGCACTCTGTGTTGCGATACGCGGCATGGCGCCGGGTGGTTGCCGATTTCGTCGCCGGCCGGACCGGGCTTGCAACTGACGATGCCCTGCCAGAACTCATAGGTCACGTCAGCCTCAGCATGAGCCTGTCTGCCTACGAATCGTGGCTCAAGGCGCCCGGCGCATCGCTCCCCGAGCTCATCGGGAGCCAGCTTGGACTCCTGCGCGACTTCGTCAAGGCAACCACGCCGTAGCGGCAGTCGCGCATCACTCGTGCGCCCTCGCGGCCCCCGCCGCGCACACAAGAGCGCCCGCCGCAGCTTTCGCTGCGACGGGCGCTCTCATAAACGTACTGTGACTAGCCCACCGGAACGGCGGTGCTGGCCTGCTCCCACTCCTTGAGGTTGAAGCCGGCGGCGCCAGCAACCTCGGGGGTGAGCGCGGCTTCGCCGGCAAGAATACGACGCGCAATCATGTGCTCTCCCGGACGGTTGACCGTCTCGATTGCGAGCAACTCGTCGCCCCTGAAGCAGAGCACAATCATCTGCTTCTCATCGGCAACCTCGAGCTCGACGGTGTTGTCGTAGCCGTTCGACATGCCGGCGATCTGCAGCTTGAGGTCGCCCTGGTCCGACCAGAACCACGGCAGCGCGATGTAATCTGCCGGCTTGCCCATCAGACGAGCCGCGAGTGCGCGCGCCTGGTCGGCGGCGTTCTGGACCGACTCGAGGCGCGTGGGCGCCGAGTCCAGCTGTACGCAGGGGAAGTTGACGGCGTCGCCGACCGCCGAGATGTCTGGGTCGCTCGTCTGCAGTAGCCCATCAACGAGGATGCCGTTCGAAATTTCGAGACCAGCTTCTTCTGCCAGCACCGTGTTCGGAATCACACCGATGCCGTAGACGACCAGGTCTGCTTCGAGCACACGACCGTCGCTCGCGATGACACGGCGAACCTCGCCGTCCTCACCCTCGATGCGGTCAAGGCCGAGGCCGAAGTCAAACGTTACTCCCCAGCCCTCGTGGGCAGCACGGAAGCGCTGCGACGTGGGAACAGAAAGGGCACGGGCCATCGGGCGGTCTGCCAGCTCCAGTACGTGCACCTTCGCGCCGAGCTTGGCCGCGACCGAAGCGAACTCGAGGCCGATGAATCCTGCACCGACGACGACAACGTTCTTCGCAGCGCGCACGCGCTCCGAGACCGCATCAGCATCGGCCTGGGTCTTCATGCCGAACACGCCAGCGAGGTCGGCGCCGGGGGCAGGAAGCTTGCGGTTGTGCGCGCCGGTGGCGAGCACAAGGTGGTCGTATGCGAGCGCCGAGCCGTCTTCGAGGACGACCCGCTTGCCGTCGCGGTCGATCTCGACAGCGTGGCCCGCGAGGACCTCGACGTCCTGACCCGCGTACCACTTCTCGTTGCGGTGCAGCAGGTGCTGCGCGCTGAGCGTGCCGAGCAGGTAGCCCTTCGAGAGCGGGGGACGCTGGTAGGGCAGCCCCGGCTCGTTATTGACGATAGTGACCTTGCCGGTGAAGCCCTGCTGCCGCAGCGAAGCCGCGGTCTGGTAGCCTGCCTGGCCACCACCAATGATGACGACTGTGTTTAGTGACATGGTTTCCTCATGTTGTCGCCCGGCGACGCATGCCGCACGAGAATTTCGTTCAATGTGTTGAGCCCAGAGTGGGGCATGATCGCCGCGTTTCGCTCCACACCAGGGGCGCTTCGCCTTCGCTGGCTTGTCGCATCAGGTGTGAGTGCAACGATTCCAGCGACCGGTTTCAGAAACCGGTTTCGGGAGAGTTCCAGATTTGTACGCCGCTTCGCGTGTTCCTCTAGGTTTCTTTGGGCACACGGCCCGGTCCCGGTATTGCGGTTCGAGCGGTGTCGTTCCCACCCGTAGTAACGATGATACCGCGCCCTATCAGCACTTCAGACCTGGGGGTGCGACTTCACCGAGATTCCGAGCATCCCTCTCAAGGATTGGCCGAAATGACGCGAGTGCGGCGCGTTGTCACCTGCTCACAACGCGCCGCACTCGGTCAATCTAGATGGAATCCCTACGCGTCGTAGCGGCTCGGGATGATCACCGTCATGCTGTCGTATCCCTTTGCGAAGTTGTTGTACGCGCGCACCGGCTCGCCAACAACCTTGACCTCGGGGAAACGCTTGAGGATTTCTTCCCACGCAAGGCGCAACTGCAATTCGCCGAGGCGGTTACCAAGGCAACGGTGGATGCCGAAGCCAAACGACAGGTGCTGACGCGGGTTCTTCCGGTCGATGATGAACTCGTTCGGACGA
>Ga0116169_1001605_pt1 | contig 18239 bp, 19 predicted proteins | sample AD_UKC130_MetaG_FD_89796 | JGI IMG/M metagenome (GOLD analysis project Ga0116169, IMG submission 89796) | Active sludge microbial communities of municipal wastewater-treating anaerobic digesters from Canada - AD_UKC130_MetaG | ecosystem: Engineered > Bioreactor > Anaerobic > Digestate | place...
CTGCGTGCACTGAGCACGTCGCCGGAGTCGATCGCCTTGTCCCGCGACCTCAAGAAGCGGGGCTGGACTTTCGTCGGGCCGACCACGGTCTATGCCTTCATGCAGGCCATGGGACTGGTGAACGACCATGTGGAAGCATGCGCCACGCGCGAGCGCGCGCTGGCGGCGCGGCGGGAATTCCAGCCGCCCCGATAGGTGCGCAGCCGGCTGGCGCGGACCGGCCTGCCATTGCGCCGGTCATGCTGCTAGCATGGCGTGCAAGACGTTTCGCACACCGAGCCCCAGGAGACGCGCATGCACCAAGCCGGCCTGATGATGGACCGCCCGCTGCTGATTTCAGCCGTGATCGAACATGCCGCCGCGCAGTACGGCGAGGTGGAAGTCGTATCCCGTGAGACCCACGGGCCGCTGTTTCGCTACACCTACCGCGACTGTGCGCGGCGCTCCCGCCAACTGGCCAACGCACTGGCCGACCTCGGCCTGAAGCCAGGCGACATCGTAGGCTCGATCGCTTGGAACAACCACCGGCACCTGGAGGCGTATTACGGTGTGTCGGGCAGCGGCATGGTCATCCACACCTGCAATCCGCGCCTGCATGCGCAGCAGCTGATCTACATCATCAACCACGCCGGGCAGAAGGCCATGCTGTTCGACGCGACATTTGCGCCGCTGATCAAGGGCATTGCGGCGCATTGCCCGACGGTCAAGACCTGGATCTGCCTGTCCGACGCGGCCCATCTGCCGGCGATCGACGGCGTGGCCGATGTGCGCGCCTATGAGGACCTCATCGGCCCTTGCAGCGCGCAATTCAACTGGCCCGAATTCGACGAGAACACCGGCGCCGCACTCTGCTACACCTCGGGCACCACCGGCAACCCCAAGGGCGTGCTGTATTCGCACCGCGCCATCGTGCTGCAGGCCATGGCCGGCTGCATGCCCAATGTGCTGTCCGTGTCGTGCCGTGACACGATCCTGCCGGTGGTGCCGATGTTCCACATCAACGCCTGGTGCATCCCCTACGGCGCGCCGATTGCCGGTGCCAAGCTGGTGCTGCCGGGCCCGCGTCTCGACGGCGAATCGCTGTACACGCTGATGGAAGACGAGAAGGTCACGCTCAGCGCCGGCGTGCCCAGCATCTGGCAGGGGCTGATCGCCTATGTTGAACAAAAAGGCCTGCGCTTTTCCACCATGCGCCGCACCGGCGTCGGCGGCTCGGCCATGCCGCAGGCGCTGATCGCCAAGTTCGCCGACACCTACCAGGTCGAAGTCCGCCACGGCTGGGGCATGACCGAGACCACGGCCGTGGCGACCATGGGCACGCTGACACCGCGGGACCTGGCCCTGCCGAAAGAGCAGCAACACGCCATCGTGGCCCGCCAGGGCAAGAGCCTGTACGGCGTGGAGATCAAGGTCGTCGACGCTGGCGGCGCCACGCTGCCACGCAACGGTACGTCACAGGGCGAACTGATGGTGCGCGGCCCGTGGATCCTGCGCGAATACTTCAAGGGCGAACGCTCGCCGCTGCAGGACGGCTGGTTCCCCACCGGCGACATCGCCACCATCGATGCCACCGGCACCATGCAGATCCGCGACCGCACCAAGGATGTCATCAAGTCCGGCGGCGAGTGGATCAGTTCGATCGACCTGGAGAGCGCCGTGGTCGCGCATCCAGCCGTCGCCATGGCGGCCGTCATCGGCGTCAAGCACCCGCAGTGGGACGAGCGGCCGCTGATGTTCGTGGTCTGCAAGCCGGACCAGGCGGTGGAAAAGGACGAACTGCTGGCCTTCCTGGCCGAGCGGGTCGCCAAGTGGTGGCTGCCCGACGACATCCGCTTCGTCGACAGCCTGCCGGTCGGGGGAACCGGCAAGGTGCAGAAAGAGGAGTTGCGCAGGAAGTATGGCGGGGTGTTCGGCTGACACCCATGCTGGCGTTCGGCTGCCAGCGTCCATAGAGTGTCGAATTTCGTTACAGCACCCGCTGACTCCGCACGCATCGACAATCCCTCGACCGGAAAACGGGGTCAAAAAGTCCTGGAATACGTGTTTTTGTCCGCCAGATGTCAACAAATCGAGGCCGATTCGCATCACTGGTCTGGAATTTGCTGTCTGCAATGACGCAAACCGTGGTCGACCCGTCAAGCCGGGACAAGGCCGCATCATCCAGGAAGGACGGACAGATGAAAGCGAACAGTTGGATCAAGGGCGGGCTGCTGGCCATAGCGGGATTGAGCAGCCCCGCATGGGCATTGCTGGACATCAACCCCGTACCGGTCGGGACACTCACCTTCGAAGCGGCTTCCGGCGACGTCGGCCCCACCGACGTGATACCGGTCATGGTGCGGCTGACATTGGCCGACGACTCAGCCCCCTTCATGGGCCTCAATTCCGGCAACTACGAGGAATTCGCCAGCGTATTGCCCGAGGGCTTCCACATCGACTTTGCGTCGATCTCGTATTCGTTCACACACGGGGGCACCTTCTCGACCAACGGAATTTCCGGGCCACCGTACGACTTCAGGTTCGCCAGCGATTCGCCGCTGGACAACGTGTCTCTGCAAGCGGGCGAATCGGCCACTTTCGAGTTCGGCCGCTTCACCCCCTCCAACGGGCCGGTCGCCCCAGGAACGTATTTCGGCAATCAACTCTCGGTCAATTTCGCATTCACCGACAATTCGCAACCCGATCCCAATGCCCCCGTCGGTTCGCCGAATGGATGGACCACCTACCTGGCGGTTGCAAGCACCTGCAGCAATTGTTTCCAGCGAACGGTGGTGGCCGCCGTTCCCGAACCAGAAAGCTACGCCATGCTGCTCGCCGGCCTGGGGCTGATGGGCTGGATCGTACGACGCCGATCCACCTGAATCGGGCGCCGCGCCCATTACGCGCAGGCAGCGCAAGCAAGGCCTCTGCAGGCAGCTGCAGAGGCCTTTTTCATGCGCCCCGGACCACCCGGCAAGCATCAACCGCTCTAATTTCGGCATCACGGATATAGAAAATTAATTCTTGCGCGTACACACAAGCGTCATCAGAATCAACTCCGACCTTCAACCCCAGGAGTATTTCCATGCGTTCTTCTCCCGATCTGACCCGTCGCCGTCTACTCGCCGCAGGTGGTCTCGCCAGCACTGGCGCGCTCTTGTCCATACCGGCCCACAGCCAGGGCAAAGCCAGGGTCAGCATGCAGCTGGGCTGGATTGCCGGTGGCAACCAGATCGGAGAAGTCGTGGCCAAGCGACTGGGGTACTACGACACCGAAGGCATCGACTTCTCGATCCAGCCCGGCGGTCCCAGCATCGACGGCGTGGCCATCGTGGCATCGGGTCGCAATGAGGTCGGCCAGGTATCGTCCAGCCCGTCCAACATGCTGGCGGTGTCGCAGGACCTGCCGATCCAGGTGTTCGCCACCGGCTTGCAGCAGCACCCCTACACCTTCTTCTCGCTGAAGAAGAACCCGATCCGAACGCCCAAGGACATGGTGGGCAAGAAGATCGGCATCCAGTCCACCGGCATGGTGCTGCTGCGCGCGCTGCTGGCCAAGAACAAGATCGACGAGAAGTCGATGACCATCATCCCGATCGGCTCGGACATGACGCCGCTGCTGACCGGCCAGGTCGACACCGTCACCGGCTGGCTGACCAACACCACCGCGCTCAATCCATTGGGCGCCGACCGCGTCGACATGCGCCTGTGGGACACCGGCGTGCACCTGTACGCGCTGCCCTATTACGCCCATACCGACACGATCCGCAACAAGCCGGAACTGCTGCAGCGCTTTCTGCGTGCCACTGCGCGCGGCTGGGCGTATGCCAACAAGAACCGCGACCAGGCGGTGGAACTGCTGATCAAGGAATATCCCAATCTGAACGGTCCCGACGAACGGGTCGCCGTCGATGCGCTGATGTCCTTCGCCTACAACGACCTGACCAACAAGAACGGCTGGGGCACGATGGACAAGGGCGTCTGGCAGGATCAGATCGCGCAGTACGCCAGCCTGGGCCAGTTCACCAAGCGCGTGCCCAAGGTCGAGGAAGTCATGACCATGGACATCCTCAACGCCACCCGCGAATACCGCCTGCGCAACTCGTAGTCTGCCCGACTGCCCACCCGCCATGTCGACTGCCATTGCCCATGCGCCGCTGGCGCAGGGGATGCGTGTTTCCGCCGCCCAGGCCCACGCACCCCAAGCCACCGGCTTCTCCATCAGCTGCCGCGAGATCTCGGTGCGCTTCTTCACCGACCGGCGCAGCGTCACCGCGTTGAGCGACATCAGCCTGGACATCCGCGACGGCGAGTTCCTGACGCTGCTCGGCCCCTCGGGCTGCGGCAAGTCGACCTTTCTGCGCGTGGTGGCCGACCTGATCACGCCCAACGGCGGCAGCATGCAGGTGCTCGGGGCCAGCCCCGAAACCGCGCGCTTGCGGCGCGACATCGGTTTCGTGTTCCAGGATGCGGCGCTGCTGCCCTGGCGCACGGCGCTGCAGAATGTCGAACTGCCACTGGAGGTGGCCAAAGGCAAGGCAGACACCACCCGGGCCTCGCGCGCCACGCCGCGCGAACTGCTGGAGCTGGTCGGTCTCAAGGGCAGCGAGAACGCCTATCCGCATGAACTCTCCGGCGGCATGCGCCAGCGTGTGGCGATTGCCCGCGCGCTGGTCAGCGACCCCAAGGTCCTGCTGATGGACGAACCCTTCGGTGCGCTGGACGAGATCACCCGCGACCGGCTCAACGAGGAACTGCTTCGGGTATGGCGCGATCTCGGCATGACGGTGCTGTTCGTCACGCACAGCATCTACGAGGCCGCCTTCCTCGGCCAGCGGGTGTTGATGCTGGCGGCCAACCCGGGCCGCGTCAAGGAGATCGTGCCGGTCAACCTGCCGCCGGACCGCGGCCTCTCGATCCGTGAGACACCGGAGTTCGTGCAACTGGCCGCGCACCTGCGCCAGGTGCTGGAAACCTGCTGAAGGAGACACCCGATGTCCACCACCACCTTGCAAGCACCGATGTCCAAGAGCCGGGAAGACCAGGACCTGCTCGACCACCAGGCCCAGCGCCGCCGCCTGGTCTGGCGCCGCCGCCTGCTGCCCGCGATCGGCGTGGCCACCCTGCTGTTCGCCTGGTGGGCCATCGTCGTCGGACTGGGCGTCAAACCCTTCATCGCGCCGTCGCCGTTTCTGGTGCTCGAAACCCTCTATGCGAAGCGCGCCGTCTTGCTCGACAACCTGCTGCCCACTGCCATGGAGGCTGCCGGCGGCTTTCTGCTCGGCAACCTGGTCGCGATCGTCATCGCCACCATCTTCGTGCACAACAAGACGCTGCACGACATCTTCTTCCCGGTGGCACTGATGCTCAATGCCATCCCCATCGTGGCCAAGGCGCCGGTGCTGGTACTCATCATGGGCAACGGCGTCGAGCCCAAGATCGCCATTGCCGCGCTGGTGTGTTTCTTCCCCTCGCTGGTCAACATGGTACGCGGCCTGGACGCAGCCAACCCGCAGGCGATGGAGCTGATGCGGGTGCTCTCGGCCAGCAAGACCGAGGTGTTCTTCAAGCTGCGCCTGTACAGCTCGCTGCCCTATCTGTTCTCGGCGCTGCGCATCTCGGCCTCGCTGGCCGTCATCGGCGCGGTCGTCGGCGAGTGGATCGGTGCCACCACCGGCATCGGCGCGCTGATCATCCAGGCCACCTACAACTTCGACTCGGCACTCCTGTATTCGGCCATCGTCATGAGCGCGCTGCTCACCGGTGCCTTCTACCTGGCCGTGGCGCTGCTCGAGCGGACCGTGGTCCGCTGGCAGCCCGAACAAGCCCATTGAGCGAACGCTCCACTTACAGATACGGAAAGGACACTCTGTCATGACATCAACATCTCCCGACACCGTCCGGCAACCGATGCGCGACGTCAAGGTGGCATCCCGCGCCGACGTGGTCGTCGTCGGCGGCGGCCCGGCCGGCGTATCGGCTGCATTGGCGGCCGCACGCAACGGCGCCCGCGTCACCTTGCTCGAGCGCTACAACCACCTGGGCGGCCTGGCTTCGGGCGGCATGGTGCTGGTGCTCGACGACATGTGGGACAACCACCTGAACGAGATCTCGGTGCGCGGAACCTGCCAGACCATGATCGAACGCCTGTCGGCGCTGGGCCTGGCGCAGTATCCGCGCAGCAATGAGTGGGGGCTGGATCCGGAATCGATCCGGCGCTGGTACCGCTGGGGCACCTTCGATTTCCACACCCATGGCACGCCGCACCCGATCTGCTTCGCCGCCGCCTTCGACCCGGATGGATGGAAGCGCGCCGCGCTGGAAATGGTGCAGGAGGCCGGCATCGAATTGCGCCTGCATTCCTGGTTCTCACACACGCTGGTCGAGGACGGCGTGGTCAAGGGTGTGGTGTGCGAGAGCAAGAGCGGCCCGCAGGCGATTCTGGGGCAGATGGTGATCGATGCCACCGGCGACCTGGACGTGGCGGCCTCGGCCGGCGCTCCGCATACCGGCGGCAACTACATCATGACCACGGTGTTCCGCCTCGGCGGCGTCGATACCGAAGCTGCCGAACGCTACGAGCGCGAGGAGCCCGAGGCCTACGCGGCGCTCGACCGCCAGATCAAGAAGATCCTGGGGGGATCCTGGGGCCTGTGGTGGCTCAAGACACCGCTGCCCGGCGTGGTGTGGTGCAACTGCCCGCACATGGCGGGGCTGGACGGCCAGAAGGTCGAGGACCTGACCCGCGCCGAGATCCAGGGTCGCAAGCACCTGCATGCGCTGGTCGATTTCGTTCGCGCCCACCTGCCCGGCTTCGAGAAATGCCATGTGGTCGACGTGGCGCCGCAGACCGGCGTGCGCCAGACCCGGCTGCTCGAGGGCGAATACATCATGACCAAGGAAGACCTGCAGCAACGTACGCGTTTCGCCGACAGCATCGCCCGCGGCCGCGACTACTACATGCCGTACCGCGTGCTGCTGCCGCAGCAGATCGACAACCTGCTGGTGGCCGGACGCCACTATTCGGTCACATCGCAGGCGCAGAAGATCTCGCGCGAGATCCCGCCCTGCATGGCCATGGGCGAGGCCGCCGGCGTCGCCGCGGCACTGGCACTGAACCAGGGTGTCCTGGCTCGCAACGTCGACATCGCCGCGGTGCAGAGAACCCTGCGTGCCCAGGGAGCCGACCCGGGAGACCAGAGCGGCCGCAATGCCGACGTGCCGGCTTTCGCTGCGGCACTGGCCGTCAACAAGAAAGTGCTGGAGGCGGTATGAGCATGCAGACAACGTCCGGTGCCGAGCTGCCACTCGCAGGCATCCGGGTGGTCGATTTCACCCAGGTCATGATGGGACCGGTCTGCACCCAGATGCTGGGCGACTACGGCGCCGACGTGCTCAAGATCGAACGCAAGGGTGCGGGCGACCTGAGCCGCTCGACCTTCGAGCCGGTGCACGGTGCCGACAATCCGATCTTCTGCAGCCTGAACCGCAACAAGCGCAGCGCCGCACTCGACCTGCGCGACCCGCAGGCGCTGGCGGCGGTCAAGGCGCTGATCGCCGAGGCCGACGTGGTCGTCAACAATTTCCGGGCCGGTGTCATGGAACGCATGGGTCTGGGCTATGAGGACTGCGAAGCCCTCAACCCGCGCATCATCTATGCAGTCGGCACCGGCTACGGCGACAGCGGCCCCTATGCCCACAAGGGCGGGCAGGACGTGCTGGCGCAGGCCATGAGTGGCGTCATGCACCGGCGCGCCGATCCATCGGTACCGGTGTCCGTGTACCCGACCGCCCTGTGCGACTACAGCGCCGGCATGCACATGGTGCAGGGCATTCTGCTGGCCTTGCTGCAGCGTGCGAAGACCGGCGTCGGCCAGAAGGTCAGCGTCTCGCTGTACAACTCCATGCTGGCGATGCAGATGCAGGAAGCGGCCATGATCATGATGGCCGACTCCGAGGTCAACTGGGCCGCCATGCCGCTGTCGGGCGTGTTCGATACCCAGGACGGGGCGCTGGTGCTGGTGGGTGCCTTCAAGGCCAACCCGCTGCAGGACATCTGCACGGCGCTGGGCCTGCCCGACCTGTCTGCTGACCCGAAGTTCTGCAACCTGAACCAGCAGTTCAAGCACAAGGCTGAACTGCAGGCACTGTTCCGCCAGCAGTTCGCCAGCAACACCCGCGACCACTGGCTGGGCCGGCTGGAAGCGCAAGACCTGCTGTGCGCACCGGTGCGCGACCTGCGCGAGGCCCTGGTCGACCCGCAGACGCTGCACAACCAGATGCTGATGGAAGGCCCGGGCGAAGGGCAGACCTGCAAATTCATCGGCAGCCCGATCCAGATGTCCGGCGCCAAGGCCGTCCTGCACCGGGCGCCACCGCGGCTGGGTCAGCACACGCAGGAGATTCTGGACCTGGTGCAGGCACAGGCGCAGGCATCATGAGCGCCGTGCGACATGACCCGAGCCCTGGCACGGTACGCGACGCCGGCACTGCCGATGGCGTACGGCTGGCGATCGAGAACCATGTGGCCCACGTCACACTGAACCGTCCGCAGGCGATGAACGCGGTCGACCTCGCCACCGAGGCCGAACTGCAGCGCATCTGGACGCAGATCGAGAACGATCCGGACGTCCGGGTGGTGGTGCTGACCGGCGCGGGCGAGCGCGCCTTCTGCGCCGGTGCCGACCTGAAGAACCCGTCGGTCACCGGTCTCGAATACTGGGCCGCCAACCGCGTCGGCGGCTTTGGCGGCATTGCGCTGCGCGAGACCCTCAACGTGCCGGTGATCGCCCGTGTCAACGGCTTCGCGCTCGGCGGCGGCCTGGAAATGGTGCTGGGCTGCGACATCGTCGTGGCCTGCGAGGAGGCCAGCTTCGGTCTGCCGGAAGCCCTCGTCGGGCGCATGCCGCTGGACGGCGGCATGGTGCTGCTGCAGCGCCAGGTTCCGTTTCGCCAGGCGATGGCCATGATGCTGACCGGCAAACGCATCCAGGCGCAGCAAGCGCTGGCCATGGGCCTGGTCAACGAAGTCGTGCCACGCGCCGAACTCGATGCGGCCGTGCAGCGCTGGGTCGACGACCTGCTGGCCTGCGCGCCGTTGTCGCTCAAGGCCATCAAGCAGGTGGTTCGCCTGACCGGCTCGATGACACCGTCGCAGGCCCATGCGACCCGCCTTCCGGCCGTCGTGGCAGCCTTGCAGTCGCAGGATGCGGATGAAGGCGTGCTGGCGTTCCAGCAAAAGCGCAAGCCGCAGTGGAGCGGTCGCTAGCAGGCCGTCGCCCGGCACCATCCCGAAGCGAGAATCCGCGTCTGCCATGGCCTACGTCATCGCCGAAACCTGCATCGACTGCAAGGACGCGGCCTGCGTCAGTTGCTGCCCGGTCGACTGCATCTACGAGGGCCCGCGCACCTTCTACATCCATCCGGATGAATGCATCAACTGCGGCATCTGCGTGTCGGTCTGTCCGCCGGAGGCGATCTGGGAGGACACAGACCTTCCCGCACCGCTGCAGCGCTTCATCGCCATCAACCGCGAGTTCTTCGGCCCCGAAGTGAGCGGTCTGGGCAGCCCGGGTGGCGCCAGCAGCGTGGGCGCCGCCTTGCGCGACCACCCGCTGGTGGCGCAGGTGGCCCCAGAGCGCTGAGCGCCGGTTCACAGGCCCCGGCGCCCTGCAAGCCCACCTGGCGGCAGCGCTTGCCCTGGCAGTTGGCACAGGCGCATCGTCCACCCCGTTCACATCCCGCGCATGCGACGCCAAGGGCTGCGCGACCGGTGCATACTGTCAGCCTTTTCCCGCAACACGAGACCTGCCATGCCCCGCTTTGCCGCCAACCTCAGCATGCTCTACAACGAGCATGACTTCCTGGATCGATTCGATGCCGCCGCCAGCGATGGCTTCCAGGCGGTCGAGTACCTGTTTCCCTATGCCTTCGCAGCGTCCGATCTGGCGCAGCGGCTGTCCGACCATGGCCTGCAGCAGGTCTTGTTCAATGCCCCGCCCGGCGACTGGGACAAGGGCGAACGCGGACTGGCCTGCCTGCCGGGGCGCGAGGCCGAGTTCCGCAGCGGCTTTGCCAGCGCGCTGGAATACGCGCAGGCACTGAACTGCCCGCGGGTGCATGTGATGGCGGGCCTTGCGCCAGCCGGCGTCGACCGTGCCAGGCTGCAAGCAACGTACGAAGCGAACCTGGCCTGGGCCGCAGAACAGGCCGCCGGCGCCGGGCGCGACGTGCTGATCGAACCCATCAACCCGCGCGACATCCCCGGTTTCTTCCTGAATCGCCAGGACGAGGCGCATCGCGTCGTCGCCGCGGTCGGCGCAGCCAACCTGAAGGTGCAGATGGACCTGTACCACTGCCAGATCGTCGAAGGCGACGTGGCCATGAAGATCCGCAAGTACCTGCCCACCGGCAAGGTCGGCCATATCCAGATCGCCGGTGTTCCGATGCGCCATGAACCCGACCTGGGCGAACTGCACCACCCCTACCTGTTCGACGTCATCGACGAGGTCTCCGCCGCCTGTGGCTGGCAGGGCTGGGTCGGCTGTGAATACCGCCCGGCCCGCGGAACCCAGTCCGGCGCGACCTCAGCCGGACTGGGCTGGCTGCGCGCGCGCGGATAACGCGCAATACCCGCGGCGCACGGCCGCCGCGCCGGAGCCCCTGGCGGGTGCCCGCCATACGAATCCGTTCGCGCACACGGGGCGGCGCAAGCCCCTGACCCGCACTCCGGCAATCGCGCCGGTGCTGGATCATTGGCGCCGCTGCCGCCACAATCGGCAACACATCGCAACCCCGCATCGGCCAGCGCCGCCACCGGTTCCGGGCACGCGTGGAACCCTGTTGCGAGGCAGCCATGACGCTTCCCCTGAGTTTCCTGTGGCCGCAGTTCCTGTGGCTCCTGTTGGCCGTGCCCCTGCTGGTGCTGATCTACGTCTGGCTGCTGCGACGCAAGAGGAAGCTGGCGCTGCGCCTGGGCAGCGTGGCCATCGCCAGGCAGGCCCTGGGCGCCGGCCTGCACTGGCGCCGCCACCTTCCGCCGGCCGTGTTCCTGCTGGCCCTGGTGCTGGGCCTGCTGGCGGCGGCGCGGCCGCTGGCGGTCGTGACACTTCCGTCAGACCATGCCACCGTGATGCTGGCCATCGATGTGTCGCTCAGCATGCGCGCCACCGATATCCAGCCCAGCCGCATCGTCGCCGCGCAGGAGGCCGCCAAGGCCTTTCTCAAGGAGTTGCCGCGCAATGTCAAGGTCGGCATCGTCAGCTTTGCCGGCACGGCCCAAGTGGTGCAGCCGGCCACGCTGCAGCGCGAGGACCTGGTCGCCGCGATCGACCGCTTCCAGTTGCAGCGCGGCACCGCGGTCGGCAGTGGCATCGTCGTGGCCCTGGCCGAACTGTTTCCCGACCATGGCCTGGACGTGGGCGAGATGACCTATGGCAACGGGCGCCGCGGCAAGAGCATCGACGAAGCACCGGCCAAGCCGAAGAAGGAAGTCGTCCCGGTCGAGCCGGGCTCATACACGTCTGCCGCGATCGTGCTGCTCACCGACGGCCGGCGCACGACCGGTGTCGACCCGCAGGAGGCGGCCATGCTGGCGGCCAACCGTGGCGTCAAGGTCTATTCGATCGGCCTGGGCACCGTCAGTGGCGAGGTGGCCGGGTTCGAGGGCTGGTCGATGTACCTCAAGCTGGACGAACCCAGCCTCAAGGCCATCGCCAACACGACCCGGACCGAGTACTTCTATGCCGGCAATGCCGACGCGTTGCGCACGGTCTACGAGAAGCTGGGCACCCGGCTGCAACTCGAACGCAAGGAGACCGAGGTCTCCGCGCTGCTCGCGCTGGCCTCGGCGGCACTGGCCTTGCTGGCCGCTGGCTTATCCTTGCTGTGGTTCAACCGTATCGTCTGATCGCCATCGCACCACCCGCGCCATGCATGCCGTCGTCCTGAAGTATTTCCTCGAAGTCGCCCGCCACGGCTCCATCCGCAAGGCAGCGCAGACGCTGTTCGTGGCCTCCAGCGCGGTGAACCGGCAGATCCTGCGACTCGAGGAGGAGATGGGTACCGAACTGTTCGACCGGGTGCCCAGCGGCATGCGCCTGAACATCGCCGGTGAGCGGCTACGCCGCCATGTGGCCGGCACGCTGCACGACTTTCACCTGATGCGCACCGAGCTCGATGCACTCAAGGGCGAACGCAAGGGCCACGTGACGGTCGCGGCCATGGACTCGCTGCTGATCGACTTCCTGCCGGCCGCGGTGGAAGATTTCTCCGAGCACTACCCGGCCGTGCGCTACAGCATCCTGTCGGCCATGCCCAGCGATGTGCCGGAATGCGTAGCCTCAGGCGACAGCGACATCGGCATCTGCTACCTGGGCAAGTTGCCCAGTGCGCTGGAGGTGATGGCCAAGGCGCCGTTTCCGCCGGGCGTGGTGATGGCGCCCTCGCACCCGCTGGCACGGCAGGACATGATCAGCTTCGACGACTGCCGCGGTCATGCCTTCATCCAGATCAGCCGCATCTCGCCGATCCACACGCTCGTACAGCCGGAGTTCTCGCGCTTCTGGGACGAGCTCGTGCCATCGATCTCCTGCAACTCCACCACCATGGCCAAACGCATGATCGTGGCCGGGCGCGGCATCTCGTTCTTCTCGAAGATCGGCTTCATGGACGAGCTCGACCGTGGCCAGGTGGTCTGGCGGCCGCTGGCCAACAAGGCCATCAACGCGATCGAGGTCGGCATCCTGATTCCTTCGCACCGCAACCTGTCGCATGTGACGCGCCAGTTCCTGGAGCGCATCACGCGCCGGCTCAAGCAGCTGGAGATGGCGGCGTCGATCTAGGCACGGGCGCTGGCTGGCGGCCGTTCGAAGGCTCAGGAGGCGGCGACGTCGGCACCCTGGGCAAGCAGCAGTTCGCGCAGCACCGAGCGGTGGCAATGCGCCTCGTCCTCGCAATAGCAGCCGACGGCAAAGTTCGTCTGGTGCGACAGGCGGGCCAGCAGGCCGATGGCATGCGCATGCTCCGGCTCGGCCATCTCGGCGCGGTACTTGCGCACGAAGGCAGCCCACTGCGCCGGGGTCGTCGCTTCCTGCGCCATCTTCATGGTCTGCAGGCTCGGCGCCAGATTGGGGAACCAGACGTCGTAGAAGTTGCGCGACGCAAACTCGGCCTTCGGAACGCCCCGCGGCGGACGGCGCACCGTGCCGATGCGGGTGCCTTCGTCAGCGCTGCGCGCCGATCCCAGACGGACAATTCGAACCACCATGATGGAGCCCTCCTGCGCGCGTGCGTTACGGATGTTTCGGCCACGCCCGGCGGTTTCGCCGTGCCGAGCCGCGTGCGCCTGACACATGCCCGTCTCGTGGGTCGTGCGCGGGGGGTCGCTCGGTCGTCGCGCTACCGTCAGGCAACGCGGCGAGCCGGAAGGATCCTGCAAGCCAGCGCACCGGCGCATCCCCGGACTCATGCGGGGCCATGTGAGCCCTCCAGCGACAGCACCTGCAGCGAGACACGTTTGCGGCGCGTGCCCACCACCTGGCTGCCGACCTCGCGGAACCCGCGCAACTGGTGAAACCGCATCGATACCGGGTTGGGCGGATCCTCATCGATCTCGCAACTGACCAAGGGCACATCACTGGCCCGTGCAAAGGCCAGCAGGTCGTCGTACAGTGCGTGGCCCAGCCCCCGGCCCTGCTGCTCGGAGGCGATCACGATGCGGTCGATGTACAGGAAGCGCGGATAGCGGCTGGCAAACCAGCGGTAGTTCAGGCTGTCGTAGGCCTGGCCGTCGCGCAAGGCCAGCAGAAAGGCCCCCACCGTGCCACGGGCGTCGGCGCTGACGCGGTGGTAGGCGGCCTGCGCGTGCAGCATGGCCAGCCGTGGCGCATCGAGCGGGCTGAGGAAATGCACATGGGCCTCGTTCAGCGCCAGAATCTGCGGAAAGTCGGCCGCAACGGCGTCACGAATCGTCATGCCGGCGGCCCCTTGAACTCCACCACATTGCCTTCCGGGTCCGTGACGTACATGGACGGACCCTCACCTTGCGCGCCAAAGCGGGATTCGACCGGCCCGGCCGTGTAGCCGTGCTTCTGCAACTGGGCCCGGATCGCCACCGGGTCGAAAGGCTCGACGCGCAGGCAGAAATGGTCCAGGTTGCGACCTTCGGTCGCCGGCGCCGCGCCACCACCACGGCCGATCGGCCCGTCGACCGGAACCAGGTCGATCATCGCGCTGCCGGCCTGCAACTGGATCAGGCCGATGTCGTCACGGTGCCGCGCGATGGTGCAGCCCAGGGCCTGGACATAGAAGTCGAGCATGGCATCCAGATGCACGACACGCAGCACGATGTGGTCGATAGCGCGGATCGGGATCATGGTGTTGGAGCGTGAAAAGGTGTGCGCAACGGATGCGTCATGCGACGGATGGGGTGCGCGCGTGCGGCAAACTTGCCGCCGCCACCTGCGCGCAAGCCTCGGAGAAGGCCGCGACCGGATCTTTCGCACGCGTGACGGAGCGCCCCATGACGACATGGCTTGCACCATTGCGGATCGCATCGCCCGGCGTTGCCGTGCGCGACTGGTCGGTCGGCCTGTCGCCTGCCAGCTGGGTCCCTGGCGTGACGATGGCCATGCCGGGCGGCAGATGCTCGCGCAGCAGCTGTGCCTCCAGCGGCGAGGCGATCACGCCGTCGCAGCCCGCCTGTGCGGCCAGCACGGCAAGCCGCACCACCTGCAGCGCAACACCCGCGTCCACGCCCACTTCGCGCAGATCCGCATCCGCCATGCTGGTGATCACCGTCAGTGCCAGCACCTGGAGCTGCGGATAGCCGCGCGCCGCCTCTACCGCAGCCCGCAGGACGGCCGACCCGCCCGACGCATGCACCGTGACCATGGCAACGCCCAGCGCACCGGCCGCAGCCACCGCGCCGGCGACCGACTGTGGAATCTCGTGCAGCTTCAGGTCCAGAAACACCTGCTTCCCCTGGCCTACCAGTTCGCGCACGAGCGCGGGGCCCTCCGCCGTCAGCAGCTGCATGCCGATCTTGTAGGCCGGCGCCGCATCACCCAGCTGCGCGACCAGGCTGCGCGCCTGCGCCGCATCGGCGAAGTCGAGCGCAACGATAACCCGCTGCTGCGCCGACAGCATCGCCGCGCCAGACCAGGCCGGGGGCAGCAACGCCCAGTGGCGCTGTACGCGCTCGGCATCGCCATCGGCAACGGCCGGCACGGCCTGCAACTGGCGGACATACGCACCGGGTAAACCATGCTCCATGGCACCACAGACCACCAGCGCCTTGTACCAGTCGAACGGCAGCATCGCGGCATCGATGGCGGTCGCATGGTAGGTCCAGGCGGTGATCGCGCCCGACACTGACTCGAGAACGACCTCTTTTTCGTCGTACCCGTTGCCCAGACCCTCGGCTGCATCGAGCAGATGCTTTTCGTCTGCCGACAGCGTGTAGACGACACCCATGACCTGATCGTCGGTGGAGCCTGTGGGCACGATGTCGCATTTGGCCGACCCGTCCTGCCCCGCCTTGTGCCAGCGCAGCATATGGCCTGGCAGAACCGCGGTGCCGATCGCGCGTGCAGAAGGCACACGCTGCCTGATGCGTGCGCTGAGCATGTTCGAGCCGTAGGAAAAGTTCAGCAACGTGGTCATGGTGGAAACGAAAACCTCTGGCGCCAGCCCGGACACACCCGGCGCGGGAGCGTCTACGGGCTTGCCGCCATTTTGGCCGATCCATCCGAGGCCTGCACCGAATCGCCGAAAGCATCGACCCGGCATGCCATATGAACCTTGGCCCTGTACCCTTCCGGGGTGCGGATGGCCATCGGCTCGGTGCCGAACGCAGCAAATCCAGCCGACCGATAAAGGCGCATCGCCGACAGGTTGCCCTCGGTGACCGTGAGTACGACCACCGTGATGTCCGGACGACGGGTACGCAGATGCGCCATCGCGGCGTCCAGGAGCAGCGTGCCGGCGCCGGTTCCCCGTGCACCCGGCTGGACATACATGCCGATCAGATGAGCCTTGTGCCGTGTCTTCGGCTTGGCCGAGAACTCCAGCGCCACCGCGCCGACAAGAACCGTGTCCCGGAAGGCGCCGAACACAACGCTGGCACCCGACGGGTCCGCAATGCGCCGGACCCACCAGGACTCGGGCTCCGCCTCCCGCTCCTGCGGCGTGGAGGTGAAGGCATCGGGCGCCCGGGCATAGGCCTCCAGCATCAGCGCCCGGTAGCCTACGGCGTCACCACTGACCAGCGCCGCCACGCGGACGCCTTGCGCCGCGGGCGCCTCCCGGCGTGGCGCCATGTCCCGCGCGCCCTGCTGCAAACGGATCAACACGTCCATGGCCGCCTGCGCCAGTTGCTGCGGCACGAAGATGTGGTCGTGACAGGCGCCCGCAACGACGTTGCAGCTGATGCCGGCGCGCCCCAGCGCATCCGAAAATGCGGCGGTCAGTCCGACGGCCTGCAGGTCTGAATGCACATGCAGCGTGATCCAGGCACCGACGAACAAGGGCGCAAGCCCTGCCCGCTGCGCCACGTCCTGCGCCACCACCACGGACACGCCCTCGCGCTCCCGGATCGACGCCATGACATGCGCGGCATCCACGGACTGGCCAGGCTGCAAGCTGGCGAAGACATAGGCACCCGGGTTCAGCACCGGCTCCATGGATTGCAGCAGTTCGTCCAGGTCGGCGATCGGTGATGTCATGCGGCACTCCCTGCGCCCGATGCCCGCAGCCGCGATCGGGCTGCGGCCAACAGGGCGCGCGAATACAGTTTGAACCGCCCCGGAATTTGAGGAGGCTCCTTCGATTGAGAGAATGGAGCCAAGATGAGAAAGTCCCCAAAATATTCCCCCGAGGTCATCGAGCGTGCGGTGCGCATGGTCTTCGATGCCAAGGACCAGTACCCCTCGCAGTGGGCAGCGATCGAATCGATTGCCGGCAAGATCGGCTGCACGGCCGAGACGCTGCGCAAGTGGGTGCGCCAAGGCGAGCGTGATCGCGGCGTCCGACCAGGTTCGACGAGCGCCGAGCAGCAGCGAATCAAGGAACTCGAGCGTGAGGTGCGCGAGCTGCGCAAGACCAACGAGATCTTGAAGCTGGCCAGCGCATATTTCGCCCAGGCGGAGCTCGACCGCCATCACAAGAGGTGAACGCCTTCATCGACGAGCACCGCGCTCGTTGCGGGGTCGAGCCGATCTGCACAGCGCTGCAGGTCGCCCCGTCGGCGTACTGGTGCCATGCAGCGCGCCAGCGCAATCCTGCGCTTCGGCCAGAGCGCGCCAAACGCGATGCCCTTCTGCTGCCCGAGGTGCGGCGTGTGTTCGACCAGAACCTGCAGGTGTACGGCGCCGACAAGGTCTGGCGCCAGTTGCACCGCGAGGGCCTGGACATTGCGCGTTGCACCGTCGAGCGGCTGATGCGTCTGGCTGGGCTGCGCGGGGCACGGAGGGGCAAGTCGGTGCGCACGACCGTGCCCGATGCCAAGGCGGCATGCCCACTGGACCGGGTGAATCGGCAGTTCAAGGCCGATCGACCGAATCAGCTTTGGGTGGCCGACTTCACTTACGTCTCGACCTGGCAGGGCTTCGTCTACGTGGCCTTCGTTGTCGACGTCTTCGCCCGCTATATCGTGGGCTGGCGGGTGAGCACCTCGATGCAGACGGACTTCGTACTCGACGCACTGGAGCAGGCGCTTTACGCGCGCCGGCCTGAGCGCGACGGGGCCCTGGTCCACCACAGCGACCGCGGCTCGCAGTACGTTTCGATCCGCTACAGCGAGCGGCTGGCCGAGGCTGGCATCGAGCCCTCGGTGGGCAGCACCGGCGACAGCTACGACAACGCGCTGGCCGAGACCATCAACGGGCTGTACAAGGCCGAGATCATCCACCGGCGCGGGCCCTGGAAGACCCGTGAGGCGGTCGAGTTGGCCACACTGGAATGGGTGTCGTGGTTCAACAACCACCGGTTGCTCGAACCGATCGGCTACATCCCGCCGGCCGAAGCCGAGGCAAGCTACTGGCACCAGCAAGGGCAAGCCTCATCCACAACCAAGCTCGCCGCACAGGCAGCGCCACAGGAGGGTTGAACCATGAGTACATGGCCCAACCGGGGGGGCCTCCGGCGGCCCCTGCGGGGGGCAGAATCAGAGAGAATCCCAAAATCCAAGCAACCAACTTGACCGTCAGACCACTCCGGTCCGACTCAAGCCAACAGGCCTCCTCGAAACCCGGTGTGGTTCA
>Ga0116169_1001609_pt1 | contig 18235 bp, 19 predicted proteins | sample AD_UKC130_MetaG_FD_89796 | JGI IMG/M metagenome (GOLD analysis project Ga0116169, IMG submission 89796) | Active sludge microbial communities of municipal wastewater-treating anaerobic digesters from Canada - AD_UKC130_MetaG | ecosystem: Engineered > Bioreactor > Anaerobic > Digestate | place...
AAATAGAAGGACTTGTCGGGCCAGGCCAGGTTGTCTATGCCGCGTTTGGCCGCGATCACCGCAAAGGCGAGAAAGCTCGACATCGTGCCGCAAAAAGCGGCCAGCAACAGTGCCGCTGCCAGCGCGTTGCGCTGCGGGTCGACCAGCGCGAAGGCCAGAGGAATGGCCGCATAGAAGACGAAATCCAGCGCAATGTCCAGGAACCCCCCGGCGTCGGTGCTGCGGGTGCGCCGCGCGATCGCGCCATCGAGCCCGTCGCACAGGCGCGACAGCAGGATGGCAGCGGCTGCGCTCAGGAAGTAGCCCGCTGCCACCAGCGCCGCCGCGCCGATGCCGATGCCGAATGCCAGCAGCGTCATCTGGTTGGCGCCCATACCCGCGGCTGCCAGCAAGGTGGCGAGCCGGTCGATGACAGGCTTGATCAGGGTGGCAGCGGCGCGGTCCAGCACGGTCAATCAGTTCAGCAGGGTCAGGTGTGCCGGATCGGCAATGTCGGCTTCGTCATGGGTCACCATTAGTGTGGGAATGCCGCGTTTTCTTACGCGTGCAAATACGAAATCCCGCACCCGGGCGCGCAGTGCGGCGTCGAGCCGGGAGAAGGGCTCGTCCAGCAGCAAGGCCTGCGGCTCGGCCAGCAGCGCCCGCATCAGGGCGACCCGCGAGCGCTGCCCCCCGGACAACGTGGCCGGATTCGCTTCGGCCAGTTCTGTGAGTTCCAGGTCGGCCAGGCCTGCGGCGACCCGTGCCTTGCGCTCGGTGGCCGGGCCGGCGGGCACGGCAAACAGCAGGTTTTCCGCCACCGTCATGTGACCGAACAGCAGATCGTCCTGAAACAGGATGCCGACCTTGCGCTGTTCGGTCGGCAGATGGTCGATGCGCCGTCCCGCCAGCAGCACCGAGCCCGTGAACTGCAGCCCGGGCGCCAGGGTGCCGCAGATTGCCGCCAGCACACTGGACTTGCCCGAGCCGCTGGCACCCATCACGGTATGGATGTGGCCTGCTGCGACCTCCAGGTGCAGGTCACGGACCAGCACGCTGCTGGTGGTGGCAAGGCGGTCGATATGAACCTGCAGGGCGTCGGGTGGTGTTGGCATGGGTCTGCTTGGCGGCGGTCAGGGGCCGGGCGCGGGCATTGAAAGGTGTGTCACAGGTGAAGGTGATAATACGTGCGCGAGTCACCGGGTGCAGTCTGCGCGCGGGATGTCCAACCTGCTTTGAAGGAACCCGCATGAAGAAGTTGATCGTTGTCGCACTGTTGATGCTTGCCGGAGCGGCATCTGCGCAGTCGTCGCAGTCGAAGAAGGACCTGGTTGCCAAGGTGCTGGAATTGCAGCAGCCCGCGATTGAACTGGTCGCGCGTACCATGGCCGAGCAACCGGCACAGCTGTTGATGCAGCGGGCGGGCCCGCTGCTGCAGCAGCGCATTCCACCGGACAAGCGCCAGGCGGTCGCGCGCGACATCCAGGCTGACGTCAAGAAGTACGTCGATGAGACCGTACCGCTGGTACGTTCCCGTGCGGTGGCACTGGCGCCGTCGACCATTGGCGTGCTGCTGGACGAACGCTTTACCGAAGACGAACTCAAGCAGCTGATTGCCATCATCGAGTCGCCGATCAACCGCAAGTTCCAGTCCCTGGGCGGTGAGATGCAAAGAGGCCTGACCGAAAAACTGGTGGCCGAGACCAAACCCGTCATCGAGCCCAAGATCCGCGCCCTCGACCGCTCGGTTGCCGGTCGCCTGGGCATCCAGCCACCGGCAGCGGCAGCCAGCAAGTAAGGTCCATGCCAGCCAGGCCATCGTGATGCTGGCCGACATTCTGGGCGTGCGCTGGCCGCTGGTGCAGGCGCCGATGGCGGGAGTGCAGGGCGTCGAGCTGGCGCTGGCGGTTTCGGGTGCCGGCGCCCTCGGCTCGCTTCCGTGTGCGATGTTGTCCGGGCCGTCCCTGGGCGAGGCCTTGTTGCATATCCAGGCGCGAGGACTACCGGTCAATCTCAATTTCTTCTGCCATGTTCCCGCACCGGCGGATCCGCTGCGCGAAGCGGCCTGGCGCTCCACGCTGGCCCCGTATTTTCGCGAGCTGGGACTGGCCGCCGAAGCCTCGGTGCCCGCGGTCGTGCGCGCGCCCTTTACCGACACCATCGCCGATCTGATCGCGCCCTTCAAGCCGCCGGTCATCAGCTTTCATTTCGGCCTGCCGTCCGATGCCTTGCTGGCGCGTGTGCGCAGCTGGGGGACGCGCATACTTTCCAGCGCGACAACGGTGGATGAAGCCCTGTGGCTGCAGCGCCGGGGCGTGGATGCCATCATTGCGCAAGGGCTGGAGGCGGGCGGCCATCGCGGCATGTTCCTGACCCAGGACACGACGACACAGCTCGGGACACTGGCGCTGCTCCCCCAGGTCGTGCGCAGCGTCGACCTGCCCGTGATTGCCGCCGGCGGAATCGCCGATGCCGGCGGTGTCGCGGCGGCCATGGCGCTGGGTGCCAGCGGCGTGCAGATCGGCACTGCCTATCTGTTGTGCCCGGAGACCGCGACGAGCGCGGTACACCGCGATGCGCTGCAAAGCGACGCGGCGCGGCATACAGCCCTCACGCGCGTGTTCTCGGGCCGGCCCGCGCGCGGCATCGTCAACCGCATCATGCGTGAGCTGGCATCCCGCGAAGCCGTGGTGCCGGCGTTCCCGTTGGCCAGCACCGCACTGACGCCACTGCGCCAGGCGGCCGAAAGCCGGGGCCTGGGCGACTTCAGCCCCTTGTGGGCAGGACAGAATGCCAGCGGCTGCAAGGCCATTGCGGCGGCGGAACTGACGCGGGAACTCGTGCGCGGCTTGGCGTTTTGAGTTGAAGTCACGCCGCGGTTCTCCGTATTGCTTGTCGCGTGAGCGGCGCGTCAGCCGCTCAGTGCCGGTTTCGGAAACGGCGTGGCCGGCCGGCCCATGCCGCCAGTCCGAATGCCAGCACGGGCAGGCACCACTGCAGCCAGGCATAGGCGGAGGTGAGTGAGCGCTGGGCCCCGGCAGCCAGCGTGACTGCCTCGGTCGTGACGGTCGCAAACCGCCCGGCGCCGATGAACAGGGTGGGCAGATACTGCGCCACGCTGACGGCAAATCCCACGGCCAGGGCTGACGCCAGCGCGGCGCGCAGTTGCGGCCATTTCACCTGCACCAGAAAACGGATGCGTCCGTGGCCCAGCGACGCAGTGACCTGGCGGTAGCGGGGATCGAATCCGGAATAGGCCGGGCCCAGCGTGATCAGCACATAGGGCACGCTGGCCAGGGTATGGGCCAGCCACAGGCCGCTCCAGCGCGCGTCCAGCCCCCAGGCGACGGTGGCCGCGTGCATGCCGACGATCCATAGCACCGCGGGCAGCACCAGGGGCAGATAGATCACGTGGCGCATCCACCGGTCCCAGGCCGGTGGTGCGGTCTCCAGCCAGGCCACCGACCAGAGCAGTGCCGTGCAGGCGCTGGCCAGGGCCAGTGAGAGCGTGGTTCCGACGGTGGTGGCGCTGTCCCACACGGAATGCCAGGCCGCCCACGTGTAGGCCTGTGGCAGCAAAGCCGGAAAGGGCCAGATGCCCGCCACGCTGCCCAGCGCCAGCGTCAGCATGACCCCGATATACAGTGCGGCAAGGGCCTGCACGGCGGCCACGGCACCGGTCGCCACGGAGCGTGCCGCAAAGGACCGGCCGCGGCGCCCCGAGGTCTGGCGGACACGCCAGCCGCGCCAACGGGGCAGGCACCAGGCCAGCAGCGCCACCAGGGCCAGCGCTGCGGCCAGCAACCATGCGGCCGCCGCACCCTGGCGGTTGGTGGCCGGGTCGGCGTCGCGCAGCCAGGACCAGGATTGCACCGCCAGTGTCGGCGGAGCGGCAGGCCCGGCCACCAGGGCGACGTCGACGACGGTCATGGAATATGCCAGTACGGCCAGCATGGGCCAGGTCAGACGGGGCCACAACTGCGGCCAGACGACGCGCCACCAGGCCATGGCCGGGCTGTAGCCCAGGGTGCGCGCCAGGTCACGCTCGCGCGTCAGGCGTCCCGCGATGTCGGCGCGCTGCAGATGTGCCGCCGCCGCCCAGAGCAGGAACGGCACCTCCTTGGCGACCAGCACCAGGATCAGTCCCAGGCCCCAGGGGTCCTGCGTCGTGGTCCATGGCGGCGGGTCGGTGAATCCGCTGGCCCAGGGGGACAGCGCGCGCAGCAGCCAGCCGCTGGGACTGAGCAAGAACACCAGTCCGATGCCGAAGGCTGCGTGCGGCACTGCCAGCATGGGGCCGAGCAGGCGCACCAGCGGGTTCCAGCGCAGCGGAAAGCTGCGCGACATGATCCAGGCGCTCAGCGCGATGGCCAGCACGCTGGACGCGATGCCGGTCCACAGGCTGAGCAGCAGGGTGTGCAGCGTCTGTGGCGCCCCCAGCAGGTCCTGCCAGGCCTGCCGGTCCAGTCCGGCCGCCACCGAAGTCGCTGTGGCGTGCAGAACCGGGAACGCCAGCAGCAGCGCCAGCGCCAGCGCCCACACCCGATCGGCACGCGACGCGTTCAAGGGCGTTGCGTCGCGGTTCGGGCGCAGCCCGTGCCAGTCATGGGCAGGTATGGCGCAGGTGGCGGGGGCTGTTCAGGCGCTGCAAGCGTTTGCCGTGCTCAGCCGTCGTCGCGGCCCAGCACCGATTGCAGGAACACCCCGATGTCCTGAATCTCGCGCGGGTGCACGCTGTGCTGCATCGGATAGGCATGCCACTGCACCGGGTAGCCCATGGATTGCAGCAGGTCCCGCGAGGCTTCGCCGCGTGCAAGTGCCACCACCGGGTCGGCGCTGCCATGGGCCATGAATACCGGCACCTGGCGATTGGCCGGATGGGCCTCGGCCGCCAGGTCGGCCGCCAGGGGCAGGTAACCGGACAAGGCCATGATGCCGGCCAGCGGTGCCGCATGGCGCAGCCCGGTATGCAGTGCGATGGCGCAACCCTGGGAGAAGCCGGCCAGCACGATGCGCCGGGCCTCGACCCCACGCGCGATCTCGTGGGCAATCAGCGCCTCGATGGCCAGGGCCGAGCGTCGGATACCGGCCGCGTCTTCGCGCTATTGCAGGTCGGTACCGACGATGTCGTACCAGGCGGGCATCACATAGCCGCCGTTGATCGTGACCGGCATGCTGGGCGCATGCGGGAAGATGAAGCGTATCGGCCGGCATCCGGCGAGGTCGAGCTCGGGCACAATCGCAGCGAAGTCGTTGCCGTCCGCACCCAGGCCATGCAACCAGATCACGGCAGCGTCGGGATCGGGGCCGGAGGTGAGTTCGATATGGGGCAGCAGGGTGGTCATGGTGTTCGCCGGTGGCGCAGGAATGGGCCCGCAGGGGGCAAGGGTGAAACTATAACAATGGACGTGTCGCCGACGGGCGCCACGTCCGGTGCGGGCCAGGCCTGCGGGGTGATGCGATCGTGATGAGAAGGAGCAGGACTTTCGGGTCCTTGGGGCGCAAATGGCTGCTGGGTCTGGTGTGCATGCTGGCCTGGGCCCAGGGCCATGCGCAATGGACCAGCAACCGGGGCTACCAGTTGTTGCAGCGCATCGACGATGTGTTGTTCGGCATCGACAACCTGTCGCTGCAGATCCTGGATCGCGACCATGTCGCTGGAACGCTGCTGCGCATCAATGTCGACAAGCCCTACCCACTGCGAGGCCAGACGCATTTTGTCGTCGACTGCCGCAAGCCGATGCGCCTGGCGCTGCGCAGCAGCAAGGCGGGGCCGCCGGTCGACCTCGAAAAGCTTGAATATGCCGACGTGGCACTGCTCGACGGCACCTGGGCCAGTGCGGAATTCGCCTGCGAGAGCACGCGCCAGCCAGGACGCGCGTCGCAGGTGGCGCGCCAGATCTTTGAGCGCGGCGGACCGGACGACATGCAGACGCTGTATTGCGACCTGCAACCTGACGGCAGCACCGAGGTGCGCCACGGCGTCGAGGTGCGCTACAGCGCAGCGGTCAGCGCGGTGGCGGTGAACCAGCAGTGGCTCAGTTCGGGCTCGGTCACCGATGACGAGGTGCGCTTCGGCATCAACAGCCAATGGCGCATCAACCGCAAGGCGCTGGACATCCGGCGCAGCGCGCCCAGTGGCGAGATGCTGTTTTCCGGCCTGTGTGACAGGCGGGCGCCGGCACGGCGCTGATCGTGTGGCAGCCGGTGCGGCGTCAGCCACCGTAGCGCCGCAGCCATTCCTTTTCCAGCGGGTCGACCCAGCTGCCATGGGGCTCGAGGATGGTGGGCATGGCCTTTGCCAGTTGACCCGGTGCAGCGCCGGCGCTGAAGCGGGCGCGGTCTGCCGCGTTGAGCTTGTCCATGGCCAGGACGGTCGGGTCGCCCCATTGGGCGATATCGGCCTTGCGCGCCTGCGCCACTGGCGACAAAAGGAAATTCGCCACGACCTGCGCACCTTCGCGTGCGCGGGCATTGACCGGGATTGCCAGGAAGTGGGTGTTGCCTATGGTTCCGCTGGCGAGCTGGAAGCTGTAGACGCTGTCCGCCAGCCGCTTTGCGGCGATCTCGTTGGCTGCTTCGTTGGGGTTGAAGGTCAGCGCAATCCGTAATTCACCATCGGCCATCATCTGGCGGATCGCCGACGCATTTTGCGGAAACTGGCGGCCACCGCGCCAAAGGTGCGGATGCAGGGCATCCAGATAGGCCCACAGGGGCGCGCTGGCGTTGGCAAACGCCTGCTCGGTGACCGGACGGTACAGCGGCGCACGGTCCGGGTTGCGTTCGACCAAAGCCTGCTTGACGAAGCTGGTGCCGTGAAAGTCGGGCAGCCGTGGGTAGGTGACGCGGCCCGGGTTGGCGCGGGCGAATTCCAGCAGTGCGTTCATGTCCCCGGGGGGCGTCGGCACCCGCTTGCGGTCCGCAAAAAACGTCAGCTGCGCCATTCCCCATGGGGCTTCCATGCCTTCGACCGGCTCCGAGAAATCGACGCGGGTGGTCGGTTTGCCGTTCACGTCCACATAGCGGTAGTTCGGCAACTGCTCGGCGAATGGGCCGAACAACAGGCCTTCGCGCTTCATCGTCAGGAAATTTTCGCCGTTGATCCAGACCAGGTCGACCGTGCCATCCGTTTTGCCGGCTGCTTTTTCGGTTCGCACGCGCTTGACGACGTCGGATGTCTCGGTGATCTTGACGTGTTCGAGGCGCACACCGAACTGCTGCTGGATCTGCTCGCCCGCCCAGCGCAGGTAGGCATTGATGCGTTCGCTGCCGGCCCAGGCATTGAAGTAGACCGTCTGCGTGCGGGCGCGCGACACCACGGCAGCCCAGTCGGTGCCACTTTGCGCCCACAAGGGCATGGACGCGGCGCCTGCCATAAGTGCCAGGGCCTGGCGGCGATTGGGGAAGGTGGCTTGAGGTTCTTGTCGCATGGGCACTGGGTTCCGTTAGGGGGCGGTGGCGGTTGGGGCGCAGGGGTCCTGCGGACCCATGGCCTCTTCAGTGGTCGCGGCAGGGGCTGATTTCTTACCGAAGCGCACCGCCCGCAGGGCCGTCAGCCCAGCAAGGCCTGCGCGAATTCGCGTGCGCTGAAGGTTTCGAGTTCTTCAAGCTTTTCACCGACGCCGATGAAATACACCGGCACCGGACGCTCACGGGCGATCGCCGCCAGGACGCCGCCCTTGGCCGTTCCGTCGAGTTTGGTCACGATCAGGCCGGTGAGCTTCAGGACCTCGTCGAAGGCCTTGACCTGGGCCAGGGCGTTCTGGCCGGTATTGCCGTCGATCACCAGCAAGACCTCATGCGGTGCCTGCGGGTCGGCCTTGGCGATCACGCGCTTGATCTTGCGCAGTTCCTCCATCAGGTGCAGCTGGGTCGGCAGGCGACCGGCCGTATCGACCAGCACCACATCCTTGCCACGCGCGCGCCCGGCGGTCACCGCGTCGTAACTGACGGCCGCCGGGTCGCCGCCTTGCTGGCTGACGATCTCGACCGTGTTGCGGTCGGCCCAGACCGCCAGCTGTTCCTTGGCCGCAGCCCGGAACGTGTCTGCCGCCGCCAGCAGCACCGATGCGCCGCGGTAGCCAAGGTGGCGCGTGAGCTTGCCGATGGACGTGGTCTTGCCGGCGCCATTGACGCCGACCATCATGATCACGGTGGGCTTGAATTCGCCCACCACCAGGGTTTTCTCCAGGGGTGCCAGCAGTTCAGCCAGCACGTCGATCAGCAAGGCCTTCACGGCCACCGGATCCTTGGCCTTGGTCTGCTTGACCCGCTGGCGCAAGGTGTCGAGCAGGTACTGGGTCGCCTTGACGCCGGCGTCCGCCAGTACCAGGGCCGACTCCAGTTCCTCGAACAGCGCCTCGTCGATCGTGGTGCCGGTGAATACCGTCGCGATGCTGCTGCCGGTGCGGCGCAACCCGGCGCGCAGCCGGCTGGTCCACGAGGCCCGGGCCGAGACCGCAACAGGCGCAAGCTCGGCGCCCGGGCCGGGGTCCGATGCAGGGGATTGCCCGGGCAGCGAGAATCGGACCGATCCGCTGTGGGCGACCGCCGGCGGCAGCGTCTCCGGCGCGATGGTGGTGGCGTCCGGCACCACGGTCTTTTCCGGATCGGGTTGGGCGGGTGGGGTTTTTTTCCGGAAGAAACTGAACATTTGTGGCGCTTGTGGAGTCACAGCATTTTATGAAACGTTTGCTGACCTGCTTTTTCGGCCTTTCGGCTCTGCTGGCACAGGCCCAGATTGCGTCTGTGGCGCCACCGCCGTCCGCTGTTGCGTCGACCCATGCGCAAGCCCTGACCCGGTTCACCTTGGCCAATGGCATGGAGGTCATCATCCAGCCCCAACGCCGGGCCCCGACGGTCGTCCACATGGTGTGGGTACGGGTGGGGGCGATGGACGAGGTGGACGGTACTTCGGGCGTGGCGCATGCGCTGGAACACATGATGTTCAAGGGCACGCCCACGGTGGCTCCGGGGGCGTTCTCGCGCCGTGTGGCCGAGCTGGGCGGGCGCGAGAATGCCTTCACGGCCCGCGACTACACCGGTTATTACCAGCAGGTTCCTGCCGCGCGGCTGCGCGAGGTCATGCAGCTCGAAGCCGACCGCTTCGCCAACAACCAGTGGGCCGATGCCGAGTTCAGCCGGGAGATCGAGGTGGTCAAGGAGGAACGCCGCCTGCGCACCGACGACAACTCGCGTGCGCGACTTTACGAGGCCATGTCCGCCGTCACGTTCCTGGCCTCGCCTTACCGGCGCCCGATCGTGGGCTGGATGAACGACCTGGAATCGATGACGGCCGACGACGTGCGCACGTTTCACCAGCGCTGGTATGTGCCCGGCAATGCGGCCGTCGTGATCGCCGGTGACGTGGACGTGGCGCAGGTGCGCCAGTGGGCGGAGCAGACGTATGGGACGATTCCTGCCGCCGCCGTGCCGGTCCGCAAGCCGCGCCTGGAGCCGGAGCAGGCGGGCGTGCGCCGCCTCGATGTAAGGCGCAGGCCCAGCAGGCCTATGTGGCGATGGCGTTCAAGGTTCCATCCCTGGGTGCGGCCGATCTGCAGCCTGGCGGCACTGTCAGTGCCGAAGGCGCCGATGCGCTGGCGCTGACAGTGCTCGCGGCGGTGCTGGATGGCTATCGGGGCGCCAGGCTCGAGCGTGCATTGACGCAAGGCGCCGATCGCGTGGCAGACAGCGCTGGCGCCAGCAACGGGCTATGGGGTCGAGGGCCGCAACTGTTCACGCTCGACGGCATACCTGCACAGGGCAAGACCACGGCACAGGTCGACGCCGCATTGCGCGCCGAAGTGGCACGCATCGCCCGCGATGGCATTTCCCAGGCGGAGCTTGCGCGCGTGAAGACCCAGTGGGTGGCGTCCGAGGTGTACCGGCTCGACTCGCTGTTCAGCCAGGCGCGCGCGCTGGGCGCGAACTGGGCCCTGGGTTTCCCGCTGGACGCGGGACAGCGGCTGGTGGCGATGCTGCGCCAGGTCAGCGCGGCGCAGGTGCAGGCGGTGGCCGCACGCTACTTTGGCGATGATCAGCTGACGGTGGCCACCCTGGTCCCGCAGCCGATGGATGCGGGCAAACCGAAGGCCCGCAGCTCGGCGGCCGGTCTGCGGCACTGAGGAGTTCGATGATGAAGATGCCGCAGTTTCGTGTGCGCAATTGGGGGATGGTGGCATTGGTGCTGTGGGCGACAGCAGCGGCCCGCGCCGAGGTGCCGATCACGCACTGGACCCAGCCCGGTGGCGCCCAGGTGTACCTGGTGCAGAGCACCGTGCTGCCGATGGTCGATGTCCAGATCGATTTCGATGGCGGCAGCCGCCGCGATCCGGCCGACAAGGCGGGACTGGCCAGCGCCACCGCAAGCATGGCGTCGCGGGGCCTGGCGGCGGCTGGCGCCGAGCCCGCGCTTGACGAGAATGCGCTGGGTGAGGACTGGGCCGACCTGGGTGCGTCATTCGGCGCCAGCGTCAGTGCGGACCGCATGGGCTTCTCGTTGCGTTCGCTGACCGACCCCGAGCTGCTGCCCAAGGTGGTGGCGCTGGCTGCACGGCAACTGGCGCACCCGGCATTTCCTGCGCCGGTATGGCAACGTGAACGCGACCAGTGGATGGCGGCCTTGCGTGAAGCCGATACCCGACCGGCCACGGTCGCCGCCAAGGCGTTTGCCGCAGCGGTTTATGGGGCGCATCCCTATGGCTACCAGACCGGTGAGGCCAGTCTGGCCCGCATCGGGGTGGCCGACATGCAGGCGTTTTATGCGCAGACCGTGCGCCGCTGCAGTGCCAAGGTCTCTATCGTCGGCAATGTCTCGCAGGCGCAGGCCGATGCGCTGGTCACCCAGTTGCTGGCGCGGCTGGCGCCGTCTGCGTCGGCTACCGGGTGCGCCGCCCTGCCGCCGGTCGCGGACGTGGCGCCCATGGCGCAGCCCGGATCCGTGCAGACCATTCCCTTCGCGTCCGCGCAGGCCCATGTGCTGATCGGACAACCCGGCATCCGGCGCAACGACCCGGATTTTCTGGCGCTGACGGTCGGCAACTACGTGCTCGGTGGCGGCGGCTTCGTATCCCGCCTGATGGCGCAGGTGCGTGAAAAGCGCGGTCTGAGTTACAGCGTGTACAGCTATTTCGCCCCGGGTCTGCATGCCGGGGCCTTCACGGTGGGCTTGCAGACCCGCCCGGACCAGGCGGCGCAGGCGGTGGCACTGGTGCAAGAGGTGGTGGCGCGGTTCGTGGCCGACGGACCGACGGCGCAGGAGCTTCAGGCCGCCAAGGACAACCTGATCGGCGGTTTTGCGCTGCGGCTGGACAGTAACCGCAAGCTGCTCGACAACGTGGCCAACATCGCCTGGAATGGCCTGCCGCTGGACTATCTCGACACCTGGACCGCCAGCGTGGAACGCCTGAGCGCCGAAGACGTCCGGCAGGCCTTTGCACGCGTGCTGCGCCCGCAGGACATGGTCACCGTCGTGTTGGGTGGACGGGACCAGGTGCCCTGAGCCAGGATGGCCAGGATGGGCGCAATGCCCGCAGCATCGGAAGCAGTGCAGATGCAGCGGTTAAGCTTGCGGCATGGCAAAAATCGAAGCGGCGCGACAGCGCCAGTCGGGCGCCGCGGCAACCCGCAAGCCCCGTGCAGCCGGCGTGGGTGCACCCGATCACGCGTTGCGTATCGTCGGCGGGCTGTGGAAGCGCACGCGGCTTCCGGTCGCACGCATGCCGGGCCTGCGGCCCACGCCTGACCGGGTGCGCGAGACGGTCTTCAACTGGCTGGGCCAGGACCTCTCGGGCTGGACCTGCTGCGATGCCTTTGCCGGCACTGGCGCGCTGGGCTTCGAGGCTGCGTCACGGGGTGCCTCGGCCGTCACGTTGATCGAGCAGGACCGGGCCCTGGTGCTGCAACTGGCCGCGACCAAGGAGCGACTGGGCGCCGATATGGTTCAGATCCAGCGTGGCGACGGTGTTGCCGCCCTGAGCCGCTTGCCGCCGGGCAGCCAGGATGTGGTGTTCCTGGACCCCCCATTCGATGCCGACCTGTTCGGGCCGGCCTTGCGCGCAGCGTCGGGTGCGGTTCGCCCGGGCGCCTTTGTCTACCTCGAAGCCCCGGCCGCATGGAGCGATGCGATGGTCGATGCCTGGGGGCTGACCGTCGTGCGCCACCTCAAGGCAGGCGCCGTGCATGCCCACTTGTTGCGCAAGTGCGACCCGGTGCCCCATGCATAATGCGGCGCATGCGTCGTTCTGACGACAGTTACCGGGAGCGATCCATGCGAAACCAGATCATTGCCGTTTATCCGGGGACCTTCGACCCCATGACCCTGGGACACGAGGATGTGGTTCGGCGTGCAGCGCAGTTGTTCAGCCGCCTCATCGTGGCCGTCGCGGCCGGGCACCACAAGAAGGCGATGTTCTCGCTGGACGAGCGGGTCGAGATGGCGCGCGAAGTGGTGCGCCCTTATCCGCATGTGACGGTCGAGAGCTTCGATGGGCTGATGCGGGACTTCGTGGTCGCGCGCGGCGCCAAGGCCATGGTGCGGGGCCTGCGCGCCGTGACCGACTTCGACTACGAATTCCAGCTCGCCGGCATGAACCGTTCCTTGATGCCGGACGTGGAGACCGTGTTTCTGACGCCGAGCGACAAGTACCAGTTCATCTCCAGCACCTTCGTGCGCGAGATCGCGGTGCTAGGCGGCGAAGTCGACAATTTCGTCGAGCCGCTGGTGCTGCGCCGCCTGACCGAGAAGGTCAAGGCGATGAAGGCGGCCGCCTAGCCGCGTTCCTTATCCAAGCTGTGCCGGCAGGCGCTCGAGCCAGCGCAGCAGGTGGGCATTCACCGGGTCTGGTTGTTCCATCGTCAGCATGTGGCCACATTGGGCGAGTTCCACGGCCTGCGCATGCGGCAACAGGGCGGCAATTTCCCGATTTGCGTCCGGCGGTGTGAGCTGGTCGGAGTCGCCCCACATCACCAGCGCCGGACAGGCCAGCCCTGGCAGCGTCTTGCGTGCGTCGGGGCGCGCCATGATGGCGCGGTTCTGGCGGATCAGCTGCTCGGCGCCGGCCTTGAGCACGAAGTCCATGTAGCTTTGCACCAGGGCGCTATCGCGGATGCGGCTGGCATGGAAGGCCAGGGGCACGTTGGCACGCAGCACCTCGGCGGCGCGCCCGTCGGCAAACCATTGGATGGCCGTCTCGCGCAGTGCCCGGATGTCGTCGGTCTCGGGGCGCGCATTGGTGCCGAGCAGGGCCAGGCCACGGATCCGGCTGCCGCCTTGGTGCGCGGCCTGCATGGCGATGATGCCGCCCATCGACGCGCCGCACAGGATCAACTCGCCCGGATGCTCCGCAAGCAGCGCTGCCGCCATGTCCTCGATCGAATCGCAGCGGGTGGCCACGTCGGTGACCTGTGTACGGTAGTGGGCGGGCAACACCGCCAGTTGGGCCTGCCACATGACGTGGTCGCTTGCCAGGCCCGGAATCAGGATCAGTTGGGTCATGGCCGGATTATCCTGTGCGTCAGAATCGGCTTGCGCGTTACGGCGTTGCGGCACACTTGATCGAATACATGGACCGGCCACTGGCGACGCGGTATGCTGGATCGCACGGATGAATCTGAATCGAATGGAGAAATCAATGAAGATATTGCTGCCGGTGGATGGGTCCGCGGTGTCGCTCAAGGCGGTTCGCACGGCCTTGGCGATGAAGCAACAGGGCTTGGCTGCCGAACTGGTACTGGCCAATGTGCAGGAGCCTGCCAACCTGTACGAAATGATGACGGCGCCCGACCCGGAAGTGCTCGAGCGCGTCAGCCACGCGGCGGGCATCGATACCCTTGCGTCGGCCGAGGCCTTGCTCAAGTCTGCGGGCGTCGACTACGAACGCGAAGTGGGCGGGGGCGATCCGGCACACACCATCGTCGACATTGCCGAGCGCTACCGCTGCGATCTGATCGTCATGGGCGCGCGCGGCACCAGTGCGCTGCGCAGCGCATTGCTGGGATCGGTCTCCAACGAGGTGCTGCATTCGGCATCGGTGCCGGTCATGATCGTCAAGGCCGACGAAGAGGTCGACAGCGACGACGACACGGCCTGACGCTGCGTTGGCGTACCGCTTGCGGCCCGCTGCGGGCCGGCCGTGTGCTGCCGCGCCTGCGCGACAATGGCGCGCCCCGTGTTTCTTCCCTGTTTTCAAGGAGTACTCCGATGTCCGAATGGCAGCCTGCTGCACGATACCCGGATCCGTCCGTGGTCGTGGTCGACCCTGCGTTTGAACGGCTGCGCCTGCCAATGGCCAAGGTCGAGCGCCTGGCCACCGGCATGCGCTGGTCCGAGGGGCCGGTGTGGCTGGGTGACACCCGCGCCCTGCTGTGGAGCGATGTGCCCGGCGACACCATGTACCGTTGGGATGAGATCACCGGCCAGGTCAGTGCGTTCCGCAAGCCCTCGAACAACGCAAATGGCAACACGCGCGATCGGCAGGGCCGCATCGTCACCTGCGAGCACCTGACACGGCGTGTCACGCGCACCGAATACGACGGCCGCATCACGGTGCTGGCCGACAGCTTCGAGGGCAAGCGGCTGAACTCGCCCAATGACGTGGTCGTGAAGTCGGACGGATCCGTCTGGTTCACCGATCCGATCTTCGGTATTTCCGGGTTCTACGAAGGCCAGAAGGCGCAGCCCGAATTGCCGCCCAATGTCTATCGCATCGATGCCGACGGATCGCTGACGGTGGTAGCCGAAGGCATCAACCAGCCCAATGGCCTGGCGTTCTCGCCCGATGAATCCATTCTGTATGTGGTCGAGTCACGCTCCAGCCCGCGCAAGATCCTGGCGCTGGATGTGGTTGGCGAAGGGCGTGCGCTGGCCAACCCGCGGGTGGCGATCGATGCGGGACCTGGAACACCCGACGGCTTTCGGCTCGATGTGGACGGAAACCTGTGGTGTGGCTGGGGCATGGGCCAGGACGGTCTTGATGGTGTCCATGTCTTCAACCCGGACGGCAAGCTGATCGGCCGTATTGATCTGCCCGAGCGGTGCGCCAATCTGTGTTTCGGCGGCGTGCACCGCAACCGCCTGTTCATGGCGGCCAGTACCTCTGTCTACGCGCTGTATGTCAATACGCAGGGCCTTGCCTGTTGCTGATGGCGTTCGGCGCTGGCCGATCGACAGCGGTGCGGGCGACAAATTGACCCCGATGCGGAAGTGATACCGTCAACTGCAGCACAGGGATGGCAGCGGGCAGCGTCGATAATCCGGGCATGACCGAGCTGATCCTGATCCGCCATGGCGAGACCGACTGGAACCGTGAATTGCGCTTCCAGGGCCAGGTCGACGTGCCGCTCAATGCCATCGGGCACGAGCAGGCCCGCCGTGTAGGCCTTCAACTGGCGGGTGAGTCGGTGCAGCAACTGGTGTGCAGCGACCTGCTGCGGACCCGCCAGACTGCCATGCCACCGGCGCAGCAGTTGGCCATGCAGCCCGTCAATGACAGCGCGTTGCGCGAGCAGAACTTCGGTGTTGTCGATGGCATGCGGGTCGAGGACATCCAGACGCAGTTTCCGCAGGCCTGGAGCCGGTGGACCGAGTTCGACGCCGACTTCGCCTTCGATGCGGGCGAGAGTACCCGCGCCTTCCACGCCCGTGTCATGGGTGCGCTGGCGGCCTTGACCGAAGGCCGCGCCGGCCAGCGGCTGCTGGTCGTGACCCACGGCGGTGTGCTCGACATGGTCTACCGCAGCGCGCTCGGACTGTCGTTGTCCGGTCCGCGCCAGAGCGTCATCCCCAACGGTGCGATCAACCGTGTTCGCATGCAGGGCTACAGGGTCGAGATCGTCAGCTGGGCCGAGACGGCGCATCTGCAGGGCATGCCGGCGCAGCCGGTATACGACCAGAGCAAGACCGCACAGCGTGCCGCTCAGGCCGCCGTGTCGATTCCCAATACCGAGTAGACGCGTGCCGCCTGGCGCTGCAGGCGAACCGATTGCGGCTGCGCATTGCAGCGCTGTTGCACCAGTTGCTGTGCAGCAGACCACTGGCCGCACTGCATCATGGCATCCAGGTGGATCTGCTCGAACAGGTCGCGCTGGGCATGGCTGCCGCCAATCTGCAACAGCCGCGGCAATGCCTGGCCCAGTTCTTCGACCGCCTGCGCATGGCGGCCTCGCGCATGGGCCAGCAGGCCGCGGGCCGCGGGCGCGGCAACCTCGCGCCACACCTGCGCAATTGCGCTGGCACCGGCAGACCTGGGCTGCGCCCGTCCGCGGGCCTCGATATTGCGCAGCAAGGTCTCGGCCTGGGGCCGCCCTGCACGGGCCAGGCCGTAGAGGTACTGGAGATCGAGGAAGGGTAGTACCTGGTCGTCGGTGCGGCTCACCAGATGGTCGGCGACATCCTGCCAGCGCTTGCCGACGTCCAACCCTGCCAGCTCCAGCCGCGCCAGCAGGGATACTGCGCCGATCTGGTCCTGGGTGTACGCCTTGACGACACCCCACACTCGGCGGTCGTAGAGCTGCAAGGCGGCATCGGCATGGCCCAGGTCGATCTCGAACAGCGCGAGGTGCCACCAGTTGTGGGTTTCCATGAAGGAGTTCAGGCCACTCCACAGGGGGCTGCTGTGGCGCATGAAATCCCGGCCCTCGTCCAGGCGTCCTTGCGTCAGCATCACATGGGCCAGCGCATGCTGGGCCCAGGGTTCGCGGGGCGTCATGGCCAGCGCGGTGCGGCCTGCCGCTTCGGCCTGTGCCATCAGATGGCATTGCTCCCAGCCGAATGCGGCCATGCCGTGCATCTGCGCCACGTCCGATGCCGCCGGCAGGGCATCCAGTGCCAGGCGAAGCATGCCGGTGGCGTCGCCCTGGTTGAACAGATGGTATTGACCCAGTTTGACCGATACCAGGTCACGTGGATGGGTTCGGGCGAGTTCCTGGTGCAGGCGTATCGCCTGGGGCAGGTCACCATCGACCCATGCTGCGACTGCGGCCACGAACTGCCGCTCGCGGACGCTGGCGCCGGGTGACGCCGCCACTGCTGCATCGATGAACGGGCGCGCGTTGACCGGGCCGTCGCGCGATTCCGCAAACATGTGCAAGGCCGCGCAATAGGCTTGTGCAATGGCGCTGGTGTCGGTGTCGGACAGCGCCAGCACGTTGGCGGCACGGGCCTCGCAACACAGGAAGCCTTCGACGAAATCATCGAGCGCGGCCAGGCTGGCCGCGTCGTTCAGGTGGACAGGATTGCCCAGGCAGTCTTTCATGTCCCGACCTCATGCAACGGGTGCCGACGGCCTACCCGCAGCCGCCAGCAGGGGAAAGCCCGCGGGATCAGCCCCAGGAGACGGCCGACAGGTCGTTGACGAAGTACGGAACGTCCTTCCACAGACCCTTGACGTTCTTGTTGGCGATCGTGATCCATTGCGGCTGGTACAGGAAGCCGTTGACCGCCTCGTTGGCCAGCATGCGCTGTGCCTCGCCGAGAAGCTTGACGCGGTCGGCCTCGCGTGGCGCAGACTGGATGCGATCGAAGAGTTCGTTGAACTTGGGGTTCTCGTAGCCCCAGTAGTAGCCCGGCTTGGCATAGTTGCCCAGATCGAAGGGTTCGACGTGCGAGATGATGGTCAGGTCGTAGTTCTTGCTGCCATACACGCCGCTGAGCCACTGGGCCCATTCGACGTTTTCGATCTTGGCAACGATGCCGATCTTGGCCAGCTGCGCGGCAATCACCTCGCCACCCTGGCGAGCGTATGGTGGTGGTGGCAGCTTGAGCGAAAGCTCCAGCGGCGTCTTGATGCCGGCTTCGGCCAGCAAGGCCTTGGCCTTGTCGATGTTGAACGGGTTGATGCCGGTGGTGTCGACGAAGCCCAGTGCGCCCGGCACGTAATGGCTTCCGATCGGCACACCGAATCCGTCGCCGGCGCCCTCGACCACCGCCTTGCGGTCGATCGCGGCCAGGATGGCCTTGCGGACACGGACATCGTCCAGCGGCTTCTTCTTGTTGTTGATGGCCAGGATGGTCTTGGCACGTGAACCGCCCACCAGGACCTGGAAGCGCCCATTGGTCTTGAACTGCGGCACGGCGCGCGGTGTCACGCGAGGGAATGCGTCGATGTCGCCTGCCAGCAAGGCGGCGACCTGGGCGGCCGGATCGCTGATGAAGCGGAAGGTCACCTTGTTCAGCTTGATCGCAGCGGCGTTGCGGTAGCCCGCCCATTTCTTCAGCACCACCGAAGAGCCCTTGTTCCAGGCCTCGAGTTCGAACGGG
>Ga0116169_1001613_pt1 | contig 18207 bp, 17 predicted proteins | sample AD_UKC130_MetaG_FD_89796 | JGI IMG/M metagenome (GOLD analysis project Ga0116169, IMG submission 89796) | Active sludge microbial communities of municipal wastewater-treating anaerobic digesters from Canada - AD_UKC130_MetaG | ecosystem: Engineered > Bioreactor > Anaerobic > Digestate | place...
CGAGGGCAAGGAGTTCTCGGTGGCACTCCGCGAAGCGCAGGAATTGGGCTACGCCGAGGCGGACCCCACCTACGATATCGAAGGCCTGGATGCCGCTTACAAGATCGCCATCCTCGCCGCCATCGCGTTCCAGACACCGGTGGATGTGACCCGGGTCTACCACGAGGGGATCACGCGGATCTCGCCCCGGGATATCGCGCACGCGCGCGAGCTCGGCTACGTCATCAAGCTCCTGGCAACCGCCCGAGATGAGGGAAGCGCCATCGATGTTCGCGTTCATCCGGCGCTGGTTCCCCAAAACCATCCACTCGCCTCGGTGAACGATGCCTTCAACGCCGTGCTCCTCAACGGCGACGCCGTGGGCGACGTCATGTTCTACGGCCGCGGTGCCGGTTCGCTGCCGACGGGGAGCGCCGTCGTCGGCGACCTGATCGATGTGGCCCGGAACATCCGCTTCGGCGCTACCGGGCGCGTGCCTTGCGTATGCAACCGCAACAAGCCGATGCGCGACATCGCCGAGCTCTCAACCGAGAACTATATGCGCATGCTCGTCAAGGACCAGCCTGGGGTGATCGCTGCCATCGCTGGCGTCCTCGGCGAAAGCCGCGTGAGCATCGACGCGGTTGTGCAGAAGGGCACGCAGGGCGATTTGGCGGAGATCGTCTGGATCACCCACCCGGCGCCGGAGTCGAGTTTCCGCGGCGCGCTCACTCGCATTGCCCAGCTCCCCGTGGTCCACGAGATCTGCAACGTCATCCGCGTCGAACGGTGAACGGGCGATCCGGTCGCGCGGAGATTAATCTCCGCGCTGCTTGGAGGCTAAGCCCTGCCGGGCTAGCCTGGTCAGGCCCCGGACAATGCGAGCGGGCGGTGGGACCGGCGAAGGCCCGAAGGGCCGTCGCTCAGAAGCAGCGCGGAGCCTCAGCTCCGCGCTCAATGGCTCCACCGCCAGTGTGTGTTGGTCCGCGCTGCTGGTTCGCGCGCAACCGCCAGGCAGCCGGCGGTTCCGTATATCTCATCAGATAGGTGGTACTTTCCATGTGGCGAGGTGTTATCGAAGAGTATCGTTCCTTCATGCCGGTCTCCGAGCGCACCCCGGTGGTGACGCTGCTTGAGGGCGGCACCCCCCTGATTCCCGTGCCGCAGATCGCGAAGCTCCTGGGGCTGGATGTTGAGATCTACGTCAAGTATGAAGGCTTGAACCCGACCGGCTCCTTCAAGGACCGCGGCATGACGATGGCAATCACCAAGGCGCTTGAGGAAGGCTCGAAGGCGGTGATCTGCGGCTCGACGGGCAACACCTCCGCCTCGGCGGCTGCCTACTCGGCGCGCGCCGGTCTGGTCTGCACCGTGCTCGTGCCCGCTGGCATGATCGCCATGGGCAAGATGGCGCAATCGGTGATCCATGGCGCCCGCGTCATCACCGTGGATGGGAACTTTGACGCGGCGTTGCGGATCGTCCGCGAGATCACCGAGCGCTACCCAGTCACCCTGGTGAACTCAGTGAACCCCTATCGTATCGAGGGGCAGAAGTCCGGCGCGTTTGAGATCTGTGACGTGCTCGGGCGCGCGCCCGACTTCCACGCCATTCCCGTCGGCAACGCGGGGAACATCACCGCCTACTGGAAAGGCTACAAAGAGTATCGCGAGGCCGGACGCATCGACCGGCTGCCCAAGATGCTCGGCTTCCAGGCAGCCGGCTCGGCGCCCATCGTCGATGGCCACCCCATCGAGGCGCCGGAGACGATCGCGACCGCGATCCGCATCGGCAACCCGGCCTCTTGGAAGAGCGCCGAGGCGGCACGCGACGAAAGTGGTGGCGTCATTCAGAAGGTGACCGACGCGCAGATTCTGGAGGCATACAACCTTCTCGCAGCGCAGACCGGCGTCTTCTGCGAGCCGGCCTCGGCCGCCTCTGTCGCGGGCGTGATCCAGCTGGCGAAGCAGAACTACTTCCCGGCAGGCAGCACCATCGTCTGCGTCCTCACCGGCCATGGCTTGAAGGATCCGGACCGGGCCATCAAGGAGTCGAAGCCGCCGCTCGCCCTCCCGGCGGATACCAAAGCAGTGGTTGAAGCGATGGGCCTCGCGTAGGCGAGGAGTGACATGGGCTGGGGTCCCCGCGGGTCCCGGCCCTCATTCGTTAAGAAAACAGGTGTCGTTGTAGAGCTGCAACACCACGCCGGAGTCGCCCACCTCGATCAGCGAGAGCGAGGCGTTGTGCGGGCGCAGCGCCGCGTACGTCTCCAGCCCTCCCCCCAGGGCATGGGCGAGCACCGCCCGCATCGAGCCGCCGTGACCGACGATCACGACGGTTTGCCCGGTATGGGCCGCGACCACCCGGTCAAACACCTTCCCAACGCGCTGCAATAGGGCGGGAATCGACTCGCCACCTGGGGGGCGGTTGCGGAGCGGGTCCGCGCGCCACAGCTGGAGCGCCTGCGCGTACGCGGCAGCGCCCAGATCCTCCTCGGTCTTCCCTTCCCACTCGCCGAAGCTCACCTCGCGCAACCCCACCTCGGGCACGACGCGCAGGCCATGCCGCGAGGCAATCGCCTCCGCCGTCTGGAACGCCCGGCGCAGGTCGCTGGAATAGACGGCAGCCACCGGCTCATCCGCCAAGCGTCCGGCCACGCACTCCGCCTGCGCCACGCCGCGCGCGCTCAGGGCGGTATCGGTGTGCCCCTGGATGCGCCTCTGCGCGTTCCACTCCGTCTCGCCATGCCGTACCAAGAAGACCCGTGTTGCCAACCCACTCTCCTCTGAGATCCGCACCCTATCTACGGGCGGCGTTTGTTTCTGTGAACTCCGTGCTCAAGAGCGCGCCCGCCCGGCCTGGGCGCGCGGCTTTTGGAAGATGAGAATGAATTCATGCACCTTGTTGACCCGGAAAACGCTGGGATAGCCGAGGGGGCGCAGCGAGTTGTAGTCGGCATGGCGGTCCCAGATGATGATGTCATCGAGGACGAAGCCCCGGCGCGCCAGCTCGGTCGCCAGGTCGCTATGAAAGGGGTAGAACTGCTTCCCCTTGCGCAGGTCCATCACGACCACGCAACAATACCCACCCGGATGGAGGACCGTCAGGACGCCGGCGAACGCGCCACCAAGGGCCTGAACAAACTCGGCATACTCTTCGATGCGCGCCAGGTCGCCCGTAGCGCCGGCATAATCACGGGTCGCCCGGCGGTCGGCGCTCCGCGCCGCCGAGAGCACGTTCCAATAGGGAGGAGACGTGATCGCCAGATCGATGCTGTCGGCGGGCACCAGATCCGGCAACGCGCGCACATCGGCGTGGTGCAGGAGCGGCTTGGGCGCCTCCGGAGGCAGCGCTGCGATGCGCGCCTGCGCCATGTCAACGTATTCCTGACAGATCTCGATCCCCACCGATCGCCGGCCCAACCGGGCCGCGGCGAGCAGGGTCGAGCCGGCGCCGGCAAAGGGATCGAGGACAACGGCATCCTCCGAGGCAGTAAAGCACTCAATCAGCCGGGCGGGAAGCGCCTCTGGGAAGAGCGCCGGATGACGCAGGCGCTTCTCTTCGAGGCTACGGGCAATGTCGCTCCACACGGAGATGGAATAGCGGGTCCAGGTGCGGCCATCCAGGTTGTTCGCGCGGCGCGTGGGCATCCGGCGCTGCGGTCTCTCGTCAGGCATCCCGTGGCTCTCTATCCGGTGCGCATCCCCGCGCTTAGGCACCACCGGGCTTGATGATCAGCTCGTCCAGGGTGCGCTTGGGCACATGATGAACGCCCTCCGAGTCGCGGTAGTACTTGATGTCGCCATCAGGCCCCACATCTTCCAGGACAACCTTCTCCTTCGGGTAACCTAGAGCGATCACCAGGAGGATCTCGTAGCGCTCGGGAATCGCCAGAATCTCGCGAAGACGCTTGCGCTCGATTGACCCGATCATGCACCCGCCCAGGCCCTTCTCGACAGCGCCCAGCAGGATGCTCTGCGCGGCGATCCCGTGGTCACACCCGAACTGCTTGCTGATCTGGGTATCGCCGAGCAGGATGATGTAGGCGCTAGGGCGCTCCCCTTCTTCGGGGCCGGGCCAGTCGCGGAGATAGCCGGCCCAGGCGAGCGTTGGGTAGATGCGCGCGTTTTGCTCCGGGTCCGCGGAGAGGATGAACTTGAGCGGCTGCAGATTCGCTCCCGAGGGCGAGAAACGAGCAAGGCCCACCAGCTCGCGCAGGACGCTCTCCTCAACCGGCCTCTCCTGGTAGAAGCGGCGAAAACTGCGATTGGCTTTGATCAAATCCTCTATCATCTCTACCTCCCAGGCCGTCTTCTCAAGCCTCGCCCGGCGCTCCATCCGGCGAGGCGGGTGCCATGCTGCCATCCCCCACCCTACCGGGCGGTCGCGGAGGGTGGGCGCGCAGGCAACCCGACTCTCTTTTTAAGTTCCACAGGAACCTCGCCCGGGCCTTCCACTCCTTAATTTGGAAGAATGATTCTGGCATCCGCCTGTCGAAAACAACTATGGCCGGGGGGATGGCCATCCCCTCGAGCGAGCGCAACCTGGCGGGCAGCCGTCAGGAAGGGAGAAGTACGGGAGAAGGAGAAGAACCGGGACATGCTGGAACCTGGTGGCCTACCCCTACATCAAAAACACGGGTGTCTTCCGCTGCCCTTCCGACGCGGCGCCGCTCCTCATCCAACCCGGCGCGAACCCCTGCGGCGGCAGCTACAAAGGAGTTCCGGCGAGCGCGGTCGCGCATCAGCTGAGCTACGGTTTCAACCTGCAGCAGCAGAACAAGGCGCTAACTCAGATCCAGGATGTCTCCTCGGTGATGATGCTGGTCGAGGCGAGGTACCCGTGGGGAGAGGTTGGCCCTGCCTCGAAGTACAGCTACGCGAATTCGTCTACGATGAGGAACCGCCACAGCGACGGCTCCAACATCGCCTTCATGGATGGCCACGTGAAGTGGTTCAAGAGCGACGCCATCCTGGCAGGCAAGGGCATGAAGAACATCGACTCCGACGCCGGCTAGACCTGGCGGCGGCTCCTGATAACGCGAATGGGCGGGAACGCGGGGGAAACCCCGGTTCCCGCCCATCTTTGTTGTTGCGCGGGCCGAGAGCGCGGCTACGCGCCAGGCTCGACCTGCGGCGGGGCCGGCTTCTCGGGCGCGCTGGCGGCGGTCTCCGTGCTTGCTGCCTGCGGCACGGGCGCGCCCGCGCGCGACTGCGCCGCCTCCAGGAACGGCTTGAAGAGATCGATCGGGATGGGGAAAATCGTCGTCGAGTTGTGCTCCGTCGCGATCTCGGACAGCGATTGGAGATAGCGGAGCTGCAGGCCCACAGGCTCGCGACCGATCACCGCAGCGGCCTGGGCGATCTTCTCCGCAGCCTGATACTCGCCCTCAGCAGCGATGATCTTGGAGCGTCGCTCGCGTTCGGTCTCCGCCTGGCGGGCCATGGCGCGCTTCATCCCATCGGGAATCACCACGTCGCGAATCTCGGTTGCGGTGACCTTCACGCCCCAGGGCTCGGTGTGCTGGTCGAGAATCCCCTGGATCCGCCGATTGATCTCATCTCGCTCTGAGAGAAGCTGGTCCATCTCCACCTGGCCGATGACAGAGCGCAGGGTCGTCTGCGCGTACATCGAGGTGGCAGCGGCGTAGTTCTCCACCTTCACCACGGCGTCGCTCGGGTTTACCACGCGGAAGTAGACCACGGCATCCACCGTCACGGGCACGTTGTCGCGCGTCATGCCCTCCTGCTTGGGCACGTTCATGGTGATCACGCGCAGGTCCATCTTCGTCATGGTGTCGATGCCCGGGATGATGAAGAAAAGCCCGGGACCCTTAGCGCCAACTAACCGGCCCAGGCGAAAGATGACACCGCGCTCATACTCGCGCACCACCTTCACCGCAGAAGTGATGACAAACACCGCGGCGATGAGGAGGAAAAACGCAAAGGGACCGAGAGCCTCGATCAGACCGCCCATATCACGTCTCCTTTCTGACTTTCAGGACGAAGCCATCCACAGCGACCACGACCGCCTGGTCGCCCTCTCGGATTGGCTCTTCCCCCACGTTTTCGGCGCTCCACAGTTCGCCTTCCGCCAGAACCTGCCCGTCTGGCGCGAGGTCCGTCTTCGCAAGCACCGGCTCACCCAGCAGGCCCTCGATGCCCGTCGCCACCCGAAGGCGCTGGGCGCGGAGGCCGGCACCCACGATAAACGCGAAGAAGAGCGTGGTGAAAACGGTGGTCGCCAGAATGAGACGGAGAGAGACCCGGAGGAAGGGGTCTGGGGATCGCACGAGCATGAAGGAGCCAAAGCCGAAGGCGACCGCTCCCGCGGCCGTGAGGATGCCATGGCTCGGCACCTTGATATCCGCAATCATCAAACCGACACCCAGGAGGATGAGAAGCACGCCGACGGTGTTGATGGGAAGCACCGCGAAGGAGTAGAGCGCGAGGAGCAGCGCCGTGACGCCGGCGGTCCCGGGAAAGATGAGGCCCGGGTTCTGGAGCTCGGCGATGATCCCATAGATGGCGATCATCATCAGGATGTAGGCGATGTTCGGATCGGTGATCCGGTTGAGGACGCGCTCGCGGGCGTCCATCGGCATCTCCCGCACCGGCGCGCCCTCGGTGATCAGCTTGCGCCCCTCAACCGTGCGCCCATGGAGCAGGCGCAGCAGCTCGTTTCGGTCGCGCGCGATGAGATCGACGACGTTCTTCTCCCGCGCCTGCTCCTCGGTGATCGACGCGCTCTCGCGGACCGAGAGGACGTACCACTCGGCGTTGCGCCCGCGCTTCTCGGCCACGGTGCGAATGGAGGCCGCGGCATCGTTGGTCACCTTCTCGCCCGCGGTCTTGCCCGAGGCGCCATCGATGGGGTGCGCCGCGCCGATGTTGGTGCCGGGAGCCATCGCGGCCACGTGCGCTGCCGCGGTGATGAACGTCCCCGCGGAGCCAGCGCGGGCTCCTGAAGGCGAGATGTAGACCACAAGGGGCACCTTGGATGCCATCATCCGGCGGACCATGTCGTGGGTGGAGTTGAGGAGGCCGCCCGGCGTGTCTATCTCTATCACGACGGCCGCCGCACTCTCTCGCTCTGCCGTAGTGATCACGCGGTCGAGGTAGGTCGCCGTGGTGGGGCCGATCGCGCCCTCGATGGTCATCACGTACACGGCGGACCGCGACGCGGCGTGCAGCTGGAGCACGGCGATCACGAGCAGGAGCGCCGTCAGGAGAAGACCCCGTGATGTCTGCCAGCGGATCGGGCGCCCGCGGACCTCACGACCGCGACGCGCGAAAACCCGTTGCTTCCCTGAAGCCTTTCCCATGGCGTACCCACCTCTCACCGGGCCACGAACCCACCCGCCCACCGGGGACGCTCAGCAAGCTCCCCAAGGGTATCCGGCTGGATCAGGGCTGAGGAGCCGGCTCCGATGGGGGCGGCGCCAGATCTCCCGGCGGGATGTAGCCCCGCTTGGCAAGAGATGCTAGCGCCCACACCAGGCCCGTCTTGACATCCTTCTGCAACGCGGGCTGGCGCAAGTCGCGGCACAGATCCGGCTGCTCCACCACGAAGCCGCGATCTGCCAGGAACTGGAAGTCGCTCCGAGCCCAGGCGGGAATGCCCTTGGGGAGGCGCGCCGGCTTCGCAGCAGGCTTCGGGGGGCTCGCCGGTTGCGCGGCAGCCGGATTCGCCTCGATCGCGCGCAAGAGCCGCGCCAGGATCACTGCCAACTCCAGGCGGGTGACCGGCTTCTCCGGCTCGAACTGGCCGTGTGGATAGCCCTTCAACACGCCGCGCTGCGATAGCTCGTGAATGGCAGGGTGCTCCGCCTCGGCCGCCCTACCGGTTTCGGCCCCGAGAACCAATCCCAGCAACGAGGCGCAGAGGAGCCAGCTCCATCTGATCGGAAGACTCATCCCGGTCTCCTTCCCGGACGCCGCCAAGCCGGGCGGCGCCCTGTGGCCGCGGGGTCCTCTTTCAGTCGTAGCTATTGCCGATCATGCCGTATTGCTGCGTCCGGATCCAATCCAGCGCGCGCCCGGTTCCAACGGCCACGCATGAGAGTGGGTCCTCTGCGATATGCACGGGGATATTCAGCTCGCGTGAGAGCAGTTCGTCGAAGCCGCGCAAGAGGGCTCCACCACCGGTGAGCATCACCCCACGCTCGATGATATCGGCGCCCAGCTCGGGAGGGGTGCGTTCGAGGACGCTTTTCACGCGCTCCACTATCTGACCGATCGGCTCGGCCAGCGCCTCGCGCACTTCCTCCGAGGTGACCTCGATCGTCTTCGGCAGACCGGCGACCAGGTCGCGCCCCTTTACCTCGAGGCGCATCTCGCTCTGCAATGGATAGGCGGAGCCGATCTTAATCTTGATCTCCTCCGCGGTGCGCTCACCAATCATCAAGTTATAGACGCGCTTGATGTGGCGAGTAATGACATCATCCATCTTGGTGCCCCCGACGCGCAGTGACTCGCTCGTCACGATGCCGCCGAGGGAGATGACCGCGATATCCGTCGTGCCGCCCCCGATATCGACCACCATATTGCCGCTGGGGCTACCGATCGGCAGCCCTGCGCCAATCGCGGCGGCCATCGGCTCCTCGATGGGGTAGGCCTCGCCGCCTCCAGCCTGCTTAGTCGCTTCCAGGACAGCGCGACGCTCCACGGAGGTGGCGCTGGAGGGAATGGAGATGAGGACGCGAGGCCGGAAGAGTCGGCGCGCGCCACACACCTTGTTGATGAGGTACTCAAGCATGCGGTAAGTATAGGTATAGTCGGCGATGACCCCCTCGCTCATCGGGCGGATCGCCACGATGTTGCCGGGGGTCTTGCCGATCATCTGCCGCGCCTCTTCGCCGACGGCAAGGATCCGGTTGGAGGTCTTGTTGACCGCGATCACCGATGGCTCTCGCAGTGCAACGCCCTTCCCCTTGACGTAGACCAGAATATTCGCGGTGCCAAGATCAATTCCGAGGTCAGCCACAAGCCCGCGCATAGGCGGTGTCCTCTCCTTCTTCAAAGCAACCGATGGTAGCGCCAAGCGCCGAGAGCTTGGCGGTGATATTTTCGTAACCCCGCTCGATATGCTCGACGCCTCCGATCTCGGTGGTGCCCCGGGCCATCAATCCCGCGATGATCAGTGCCGCGCCAGCGCGCAAATCCGACGCGGTTACCCTCGCAGCGGTGAGGCGGTCCACGCCCGTGATGATGGCGCTCTGCCCCTCCAGCTTGATATCCGCGCCCATCTGGCACAGCTCGTCGATATGCTTGAAGCGGCGTTCATAGATCGTCTCGGTGACAACCGAAGTTCCGCTCGCAATGGTGAGGAACGAGGTGAGGGGCTGCTGCATATCGGTGGGAAAGCCCGGGTAGGGAAGCGTCTTGGCGGTGATGGGACGGGGGCGTCCCGCGCTGGCGACATGGATCCAATCGGGCCCGATCTCTACATCGACGCCCGCGTCGCGCAGCTTCAGGATCACGGCGGTCACGTGATCCGGGATGCAGTCGGTAACGCAAACATCGCCTCCTGTGGCCGCGGCCGCGATCATGAAGGAGCCGGCCTCCATGCGGTCCGGGATCACGCGGTGCGAGGTGCCGCGAAGGGATTTCACGCCCTCTATCTCGATCACGCTAGTGCCGGCGCCACGGACCACGCCGCCCATGGCGTTGACATAGTTGGCCAGGTCGATCACCTCGGGCTCCTCGGCGGCATTCTGGATCACCGTCTTACCCTCGGCGAGGCAGGCCATGGTCAAGATGTGGCAGGTGGCGCCTACGCTCGGGCTATCGAGAAGGATGTCGGCGCCCTTGAGGCCCTTGGCATGCGCTTCGACATAGCCGTGCTCGATGCGCACCTCGGCGCCAAGTGCCTCCATCCCCTTGATGTGGTAATCGACGGCGCGAGTGCCAATATCGCACCCGCCGGGAAGAGGGACTCTGGCCCGCCCAAGCCGCGCCAGCAAAGGCCCGGCGATGCAGAACGAGGCTCGCATGCGCTTCACCAGCTCGTAGGGCGCCATGTGCGTCTCAATCCGGGAAGCATCAACAAACATGCGTCCATCCGGGAGCAGACGGGCCCGAACACCTATCGCGTTCAGCAACAACTCCATGGTGTGGATGTCGCCAATATGGGGAACATTCTCGAGAACAGTCTCGCCGTATCCAAGGAGCGCAGCCGGAAGGAGGGCCAGGGACGCGTTCTTGCTGCCACTGGTGCGGACTGATCCCTGCAGCGGCTGACCACCGGTAACAAAGATCTTCTTCAACTTACGAGCCTCCTCTGAGATCCGCAGCGGGGGCACCATCCTCGCATGAGCCAGTTTTCCCCGGGCCATCTTGGCACAAACGCGGCACCATGGCGATGGTGCCACCCCGGTCGCCTCCACGCAGCTTCGCGAGAGGGGCCTTGCGTCATCCGCCCGCGGCGGTCGCAGTACTCGCTACAGGTGTTCGACGGGAAACGCGTCGTGGCATCGGACACGAGAGAAGGGTCGCTCTGGTGCCGGAATATTGCTGGGTGCAACGGGCAATATCCGGGCGGAGGATCCCCCCGCCCGCTGCCGCGCTGTTCAGCGCTTCCTTACGAAGTCAGTATACCTTATCACGGTTTCCCTGTCAACATTCGGTCAAGCCGGGCAGCGGTGGCCTCCGCGGTCACGAGTGGTTGTCCGCAAACAGCCCGTCATGGTATAATCCACACGGACGTTCCCCTTCTTGGGAAGGCCTCCTGGAGGAAGCATGCGCATTGCGCACCTGAGCGACACCCACCTCGGCCACATGCGCTACGGCAAGGTTGTTCCGGAGACGGGCATCAACCAGCGCGAGCAGGATGTCTACGACGCCTTCGAGCGCGTCGTGGATGGCATCCTGGCCGATGAGCCAGATATCGTCGTCCATACCGGCGATCTCTTCGACTCCCCCCGCCCTGCCAACCGCGCGGTCTACCACGCCGCCCGGCAGATCCGGCGTATCGTCGAGCGCGATATTCCGCTCGTGCTGATCTCCGGGAACCACTCGACGCCGCGGCTGCGCGCCACGGGAAGCCTCTTTGCCCTGCTCGGCGAGTTCTTCGGCGGGGTCCACGCGGTCTACTCCGCGCAGTACGAGAAGCTGGTCACCAGGGGGGTCGCGTTCCATGCCATGCCCCACTGTTTCTCGCAAGAAGAGCTGGAGGCGCAGGTCGCCCAGATCTCCCCGGATCCCACGGCGAGGTACAACATCGCGCTCCTGCATGTTGGCATTCGGGGGTTCCGAGAGTTTCGCATGGCGGAGGCCAACGAGCAGATCCTAGGCGAGGACCAGCTTCCGAAGGCGATGGATTGCGTGCTCCTCGGCCACTATCACAAGCACGTATCGCTCCAGCCCGGCGTGTGGTATGCCGGCTCCATCGAGCGTTTCAGCTTTGGCGAGGTTGGCCAGACCAAGGGCTATTGCCTCTTCGACCCGGAGGATCCCCAGCCCCAATTCCGCGAGATCCCGGTGCGCCCCATGCTGGATCTGGATCCAATCGATGCCACGGAAATGGATGCCGATGACCTCCTCGAGGCAATGGCCGGGCGCCTGCAGGCACAACCGCTTTCAGGCGCCATCGTCCGGCTGGGGCTGCGCCATGTTCCACCTGCCACGCGCGCCAACCTAGACCTGCGGCAGCTGCGCGACCTGGTTGCCGACGCGCTCCATTTCGCGATCCGATGGGAGCGTGAAGGCGATGGACCGGAGGAGAAGGAGGTCTCGAGCGGCACGTTCCGTCCTCTGGAAGACGAGTGGCGCTCTTTCATGGAGACGGCCGATGTGCATGGCCGCGATCGGAGCGCGCTGACGCGCGCCGGTCTGGAGTATCTGACGAGCGTGGTCGGGGAGGATGAGCCGGATGCGGTTGATCTCTTTGGATCTTGAGAACTTCCTGAAGTTCGAGCGCCTGGCTCTGGAGTTCCCCGATGGCCTCACCGGCATCCTCGGGCCCAACGGCGTGGGGAAGTCGTCCCTCGTCGAGGCAATCGCGTGGGCGCTTTATGGCTCGCCGGTCAGCCGCACCCGGAACGAGGGGCTCCCTTTCCGGCGCAACGTACCCTGCCGGGTCGCCCTCACCCTGGAGATCGAGGGGGATGAGTATCGCGTGGTGCGAGAGCTGCGCGGCGCCAGCCTCACCGCTCACGCCGAGGTTTCGATCAACGGGGTGCCCGCCGAGGTGGGCACCGAGCGAACCAACCGGCTCATTGCATCCCGCCTCCGCATGGATCACCGCGCCTTCATGGTCTCCTTCTTTGCCCGTCAGAAGGAGCTAGACGCCCTCATCGCGTGGGAGCCGCGGGATCGGAAGCGCTACATCCTGCGCATGCTGGGCCTGGAACGCGTGGATCGCGCCATCGAGGCGCTGCGTCGCGACATCACCGACGCGGAGCGCGATCTGCGGGCGCGCGAAGCGGCGCTTCCCTCTCTGGATGCGATCCAGGCGGCGCGTAAGGCGGCTCGGGAGCGCGTGGCGGCGCTCACCCGTCAGCGCGAGGAGGCCCAGGCCGCCCTCGAAGCGACAGACCGCGAGCTATCGGAGGCGCGCCAGCGCGCCGAGGAGATGGAGGCGCAGCAAAGGCGATACACCGCGGCCGAACGCGCGCGCGACCTGGCCCGCCAGGCGCTGGAGGCCGCCCGTCGGGAGGAGGCGATCTACGCCGGACGCGTACGCGACCTGCACGCCAAGCAGGAAGAGCTGCGCCGCCTCGAGCCCTCGCTGCAACCGCTCCCGGAGCTCCGCGCGCGCCGCCAGGCGCTGGAGCTCGCAGCGGGCCTGCAGCGCCGACGGAATGCCCTGGTGCGTACCATCGCACACCACGAGAAAACCGGACAGGACCTCCTGAAACAAGCCGCCTCGCTCAGCAAGGAACTCTCGACGCGCGACGGCTTGCAGTTGGCCCACAACCAAGCCGAGGCGCTCCTGGCACAGACGCGCGCGGAGCTCACCGATATCCAGGGGCAGATCCGCAGCAACGAAGCGCGCTTGATGCAGATCAAGAGGGAGCGGCAGCAGCTCGACCACGACCTGAAATCGGTGAAGGAGCTGGGCGCCGCGGGAAGATGCCCCACCTGCCAGCGTGTGCTCGATGCATCCTACACCGAGGTGGTCAGCCATCTAGAGGGCGAGCTGAAGGCGTTGGATGGCGAGCGCGATGACTACGCGCGCTTCCTCGCGGAGGATAGCGCGCGCGCCACGCAGCTGCAGCGCCAGGTGGCGGATACCGAGGCGGAGCGACAGCGGCTCAACCTCGCCCTGCGCCGGGTGGCCCAGGCAGAGGCACGTCTATCCGAGGTGCAATCGGCCATCGCGCGCAACACGGCGGAACTGGCCCGAGCGCAGGCGGAGCTCGAGGAGATGGGCGAGCAGGAGTACGATCCGGCGGCGCATCAGCGCGTCGTGGACCAGCTCGCGACGCTGGAGAAGGTGGAGCACCGGGTGATTGGACTACGCCAGGAGGTGGAGCGGCTGCCCGCGGAGGAGCAGGCGCTTGCCCGTGCCCGCCAGGCGATCCCGGAGCGCCAGGCCGCGCTGGATCGTGCCGATGAGGAGCTGCGCGCCCTTGGATTCGACCCCGCGGTGTATGCCCAACACCGCCAGCTCTGCCGCGCGCTGGAAATGCGGCGCGAAACACGCCTGCAGGAGTTCCACCGCGCTGACCGCGAGCGCGAGCGCGCCCTGGCCGAGCAACAGCAGGCGGATGCACGATACGATGACTATCAGTGCCAGGTCGAGATCATCCACGAGAGGCGCCTGGAGAAGGAGAACCGTGACGAACTTCTGGCGCTGATCTCCGCGTTCCGGGTGGATCTCATCGGCCGGATCCGCCCGACGCTTGCCACCAAAGCGTCGCGCCTCGTGCGAGACCTTACTGACGGCAAGTATGATCAGATTGAGCTAGATGAGGACTATAACCTCTGGATGCACGATGACGGCGAGCGCCGAGAGCTACGCTCCTTCAGCGGTGGCGAGAACGACCTCGTCCACCTGTGCGTGCGCCTGGCCATTTCGCAGATGATCGCCGAGAGCGCCGGCGGCGCCGAGCATGGCTTCCTCGTCCTGGACGAAGTTCTCGGAAGTCAGGATGGCGAGCGCCGTGGCCTCATTCTCCAGGCACTCGGCGCGCTGAGCAGGCAGTTCCGCCAGATCTTAATGATCACCCACCTTGATGATGTGAAGGAGATGGTCGAACACGCCATCGAGCTGCGCGAGCTGCCCAATGGATCCAGCGAAGTAGTGGCATCAAATGGGATGTGAGCCGGCGAGGGGGCGCCGTTATCCCGCTAGCAGGCAGCCCATGACATCCGGCGGGTGGTGTTGGGATTGGTAACAGGAGGAAGCATGACAGATTTGGAGTTGGCCCGCGCAGAACGAGAGCGGCTGGGATTGGCACTCGCCATCGCCCGTGACGGCGAGGTGATCGCGACGGGGAACCGCGGCGGCGTTGCGGATCTGCTGGAGATGCTCCGGCGCACCGATCTGGAGCTGGCAGGCGCGTCGCTCTCCGACCGCGTGGTTGGCCGGGCGGCGGCGATGCTCGCGCGCTGCGCCGGGATCGTCGCGGTCCAGGGCGGGATCATGAGCGAGCCGGCCATCCAGGCGCTCCGCGATGCGGGCATCCCCTACTCCGCAGAGCGCCAGGTGCCGCACATCCTGAACCGTGCCGGCGACGGCATGTGCCCGATGGAGCGCCTCTGCCTGGAGCAAACCGATCCCCACGCCTGTCGCGAGGCGATCGAGGCGTTTGTCGCATGCCAAGCCTCGCGCGCCCGGCCCTAAGCGGCGCTGAGCTCTGCCTGGCCCGTGGTTTGGTAAACACCGCTCGCGGGAAAAAGCCCGGCAATGGTGGCCGAACCGCACAACAACCCCGGGGGGTGGGCCAACCACCTGCGCAGGCTGGGCGCGCATTACATGCGCGACCTCGTCTTTGGCGCCAACGACGGGATCATCACCACTTTCGCCGTGGCCGCCGGCGTTGCCGGTGCTCAGATGCCGAACCGCGTGGTGCTGATCCTCGGCTTCGCCAACCTCCTGGCGGATGGCGTCTCGATGGGTGCCAGTAACTTCCTCAGCATCCGCTCGGAGCACGCGGCCAATCCGAACGAGGAAAACGCCGATGGCGCCCTCGACCCCGTGAAGCACGGCTTTGCTACCTTCCTGGCCTTTGTGGTCGCAGGCACCATCCCCCTCCTCGCCTATCTGGTGCCCCACCTCTTCCGCACGCCACCCTTCATCGATGCCGTTCTCCTCACGATCGTCGCCCTCTTCGGCGTCGGAGCGGCGCGCACGTTTGTCTACCCGCGCTGCTGGTGGCTGAGCGGCCTGGAGATGCTCGTCGTCGGGGCCATCGCGGCGGGGGCCGCCTACGGAGTAGGCCACTTCCTCGCCGGGCTGGTCAACAGCGTGTAGCCGCGACGGCGCGGCGCCGGCTACTCCACCGGAAAAGCCATCGTCGTGAAGAGGGTGGCGTTAGACTGAGTCACATCGAGCCGAGAGTGCTGGACCACGATGTTGCGGTCGCTCGTCACGCGCAACGAGTAGCAGGTGTCTCGGGGAATCTCCTCGCCTGAAGGCGTCTTCAGCTTGTCCAGGCGCAAGTGCAGCGAGCGCTGCGCGCCGACCGTGAACGGGATGCCGAGCATCGGGTCGCGATCCTCGAAGTAGACATCCAGCGTGCATTGCGCGGGCTCGTCGCCGTCATTCAAGATGCAAACCGACTCGTGCGTGACGTACCCTGAGGGGCCCACCGCGTCCGGCGGGGTCGTGGCGATGTAGCCATCAGGGATGATCCAAAGCTTGTGGCCATGTCCTTGGGCCATAGGAGTACCTTCCTTGTCTAGAATCGCTGAGACTGCCCTGGAATTCCGAGATAAGGAGAAGGCCGCACGCACGCGCGGAGCTCGAAGCTCCGCGCTGCTTTCCGGCAAAGCCCTTTCGGGGCTCCCCCTCCCAGCCACCGCCGTTTTGAGACATCTGGGAGTATCCCCAACCCAGCCCGGCAGGGCTTCGCTCGCAAGGAGCGCGGTGATTTATCGCCGCGCGCCGGGTTGCGCCTTGCCTCCGAGGCTTCGGATTCCTTATGTCGGAATCTCAGGAGACTGCCGGCTCCGGTGTTCATCCGGCCGTTGGGTGAAGGTTCGCCCTGCAGGCCCGGATTCCTGGCGGAAGCGATACTCGCCGTACTTCATGGGAAGGAGAAGGCCCCGTGCGCGCGGAATCTGATGGCAATAGAAGTATCTCCCGCGGCTAATATTGCTCTGGCCACGGGAGTTCTTTTGTGTACCGCCTGCGGAGGCGCCGCGGGCGATGGGAGGGCTTGCATTTGGAAGCAATCCTGGCACCAATCGGCGCTTGGGTGGCCGATGTCATTCGCTCCATGAGCTACGCTGGTATCGCGCTCCTGATGGCCATTGAGAGCGCGTGTATTCCTCTGCCCAGCGAGTTGATCATGCCCTTCTCTGGCTACCTGGTCTCAACGGGCGACTTCGACCTCCATTCCGCTTCGATTGCTGGCGCGGTGGGATGCGCCATTGGATCGGCCGTTGCCTACTGGGTCGGCGTCTGGGGAGGCCGTCCCTTCCTGGAGCGGTATGGTCGCTACGTCTTGATCCGACGTAAAGACCTGGATATGGCGGATCGCTTCTTCGAGCGTTGGGGAATGTGGGCGGTCTTCATCAGCCGCCTGCTGCCGGTGATCCGCACCTTCATCTCGCTGCCCGCCGGGATCAGCCGGATGCCGTTCGTGCCCTTCCTGATCCTCTCCTTCGCCGGCTCGGTGCCCTGGTGCTACCTGTTGACCTACGTGGGAAAGGTACTTGGCGAGAACTGGCAGAACATCCGTCACTACTTCCACGGCGCGGACCTAATCATCGGCGCTTTCCTGCTGGTCGGGTTCGGGTTCTGGATCTGGCACCACTTCAAGCCGGAGCCGGAACAGGTCAAGAAGTAAGCTGCGTTGCCTGCCAGGCTCGCGGCCAGAGTTCAAAGCCACGCGAATCGCAAGGAGGAGTATGCCGATGGCCGAGATCCGACCGATGCGCGCCGAGGAGATCCCATTCGGCCTGGAGCTGTGCCGGATCGCCGGGTGGAACCAGCTGGTGGCTGACTGGGAGCGCCTGCTCGCGCTCGACCCCGAAGGCGTCTTCATTGCCGAGGAGCAGGGAACGCCGTGTGGCACGGCTAGCGCGGTCCGCTACGGCACGCGCTTGTCCTGGATCGGGATGGTGTTGGTCCACCCCGATTTCCGCCGGCGGGGGATCGGATCGGCGTTGATGGCGCACTGCATCCAGTACCTGCAACAGCACGGCGTGGAGAGCATCAAGCTGGACGCCACCGACCAGGGCCGCCCCGTCTACCTAAAGCTTGGCTTCCGCGACGAGCGCCCCTGCTATCGGATGACAGGCGCCCGGCCAGATGGACTCCCATCCCACCCCGAGGTGCGCCCCATTGCCCCTGGGGATTGGCCGAAAATCGCGGAGATGGATCGCGCCGCGTTTGATGCGGACCGGCTCCCGCTGCTGCGCATCCTGCACGGCGAGGGGCCGTCGGCCGTGATTGAGCGCGGCGGCGAGCTTCAGGCCTACGGCTTCGCGCGCCTTGGGTTCAACGCTTCCTACCTGGGGCCGCTCGTCTCGCGCAACCCGGACGATGCGCGCGCCGTGGCCGAGACGCTTCTGGCGGCTCTCCCGGCAGGGAGCGTCTATTGGGACATCCTGCCGGACAACGCCGCGAGCCTGGCGCTCGTGGATTCGTACGGCTTCCAGGTCATCCGACAGCTGACCCGCATGGTCCTGGGCGCATCCACGGGCTCAGACGGCGTGGCCCAAATCTACGGCGCGGCCAGTTTCGAGTTGGGGTGACGCGATAGCGCGCCGGCGCCCCCTTCCAAGGAAGGAAAGACTGGCGAGCCCAGACCGCGCGTCCCCCAAGCACCGGCCTACACCGGCTCTTCCTCGTCTTCGTCTCCGTCGCGGAGCCTCTGTAGGACGTCGGAGAGGGTTTGGTTCTTGGACCGCCCGAGGGTGACCAGGAGCAGATCCTTGCCCATCAGGAAGCACCAGACTCCGTTGCCCAGCATCCAGATCCGCTCGAAAAGCATCTCCCGGCCGCCCACGATCAACTGGCCGACGCCCTGGACACCGCGCACGCTGAGTGCATCCAGGGTCAGGCGCAGGCCCAGGCCGGCGCTCATGCCGGCCAGGAGGGGAGCTGCCACGGCG
>Ga0116169_1001614_pt1 | contig 18203 bp, 16 predicted proteins | sample AD_UKC130_MetaG_FD_89796 | JGI IMG/M metagenome (GOLD analysis project Ga0116169, IMG submission 89796) | Active sludge microbial communities of municipal wastewater-treating anaerobic digesters from Canada - AD_UKC130_MetaG | ecosystem: Engineered > Bioreactor > Anaerobic > Digestate | place...
ATTGTGTCGCAGTTCTACGAACGGCGGTAGATTCTTCAGGAGCGGTGTACGCGGCCCGTACGCACCGTTCTGTGAGAGGAAAGCCGCTAGGCTGATCACCTAGCGGCTACCTACTCGATTTAGAACAGCTTGTGGATGAACAGGCCGCTGAGCAGTTTGGGCTCGAACCAGGTGGATTTGGGCGGCATCACCTGGTTGCCGTCGGCAACTGCTAACACTTCCGCAATAGAGGTGGGATACAGGGAAAAGGCCACCTGCATGTCCTCCTGCACCCGCCGCTCCAATTCGGTCAGGCCGCGGATTCCGCCCACGAACTCGATGCGCCCATCGCGCCTGGGGTCCTCAATTCCCAGGATGGGGGCCAAGAGGTGGTCTTGCAGTACAGCCACATCCAGGCTGTGCACAGGATCATCAGCCGGCACCAAACCTGGATGGGGGGTGAGTTTGTACCACTTGCCGGCCAGATACAGGCCAAAGGTGCCCTTTTCCGCGGGGGCAAAGGGGGAGGAGGGGGCCTCCTCCAGGACAAACCTTTCCTTTATGCGGCTCAAGAACTCCTCCGTGGTCAGACCAGCCAGATCCTTGACCACGCGGTTGTAGGGCCAGATCTTAAGATCGGAGGCGGGGAAGATTACAGATAAGAAGTAGTTGAACTCGGCCTGGGGGTCGGGGTTTTTCTGGCGCAGTTCCATGCCTACGCGCACTGCGGCCGCGGAGCGGTGGTGTCCGTCGGCAATATATAAGTTGGGAACCGCGGCAAAAAGGGAGATGAGCCTTTCAATTGTCTCGGGGCAGTCCACTTTCCAGCAGATCTGTTCCACGCCGTAGGCGCTAAACTCATACAAAGGGGCATGGTCTTCTGCCCAGGCGCTGATCAGCTCTGTGATCTCCTCCTGGTCCCGATAGGTTTGGAAGATGGGGCCTGTCTGGGCTTCCAGGGCCTTAATATGCTCGATGCGGTCCTGCTCCTTGTCGGGCCTGGTGAACTCGTGCTTTTTGATCACATCGTTGTTGTAATCATCAATGGAAGTGCAGGCCACAAGGCCCGTCTGGGTCCTGCCGTCCATGATCTGGCGGTAGATGTAAAAGCAGTCCTGATCATCCTGGATGAACTGGCCCTTGGCCAGCATCTCCAGGAAGAGTTGCCGAGCTTTGGCATACACCTGGGGAGCATGGGGATCCACAGGCTCAGGGAAGTTGATCTCGGCCCGGTCTATGCGCAGGAAAGAAAGGGGGTTGCCTTCCACCATCGTTTTAGCTTCCTGGGAGTTCATCACATCATAGGGGAGCGCGGCAATCTGGGACGCCAGCTCCTCCGCAGGCCTTACAGCCCGAAAGGGCTTGATAACCGCCATGGTTCGTCCTCCTTTACGCGCTTAGTTCACCCGATTCTGTACCGGCCGGCCCAGGGCAAAGTTGAGCACCTCTTCCGCCACAACCCGGGCCACCTTTAATTGGGCTTCCTTGGTCGAGGCGGCGATATGGGGAGTGGCCGTCACTTGTTCGAGCTGCATGAGATCATAGCTGGCCGGAGGTTCCTGGGCAAAAACATCCAGCGCGGCTGCAGCCACATGCCCGCTTTCCAAGAAGCGCTTGAGGGCTGCTTCGTCCACGATTCCGCCCCGGGCAGCATTGATGATCATCACTCCCTTTTTGGTCTTCTGTAGGTTTTCGGCACCCAGCAACCCTTTAGTCTCCGGTGTGGCGGGGGTATGCAGGGTGATAATGTCTGCGGTGGTGAGGATTTCTTCCAAAGTGCTGGCCTTAGCTCCCGCGGCCGCAGCCTTTTCGGGAGTGAGGGAACGGCTGTAGGCTAAGACATTCATCTCGAAGGCCCGGGCCCTTTTGGCCACCTCCTGTCCGATGCGGCCAAAGCCGATAATGCCCAAAGTCTTGCCGTACAGCTCTGTGCCCCTAAAGGCGGAGCGGTTCCATTCACCCCGGCGGATGGAAGCGTTGGCCAGGCAGAGTTTGCGCACCATGGCCAGCATGAGCGCGAAGGTGTGCTCAGCTGTGGCAATGGTATTGCCGTCGGGGGCGTTGACCACCACAATTCCCCGCTTAGTGGCCGCGGGTACATCGATGTTGTCCACACCCACCCCGGCGCGGCCGATAATCTTTAATTGGGGCATTTTGCCCATCAGTTCTTCCGTTACTTGCGTAGCACTGCGTACCAGGAGAGCATGGTAGGTGTCTAGATCTGCGGCTTCGCTCACGTTCTTTGCCACGACTTCAATCTGGTCACTTTCCAGCAGGGGAGTCAATCCTTCGGGGGCGATCTTGTCCGAGACTAGCACACGGAACATGGGCATTCTCCTTTGCAGAAAGATTTTCCTAAGGTTTTACTATTATATCACACAGCTGAGCCCCCGGGACCATTTTGCTGTAAAAAGCGTGTGAAGGCCAGCGGGGCATTGGTTGTCATTTTATAAAATTATGATAGTATGAAAGCAAAGCCTGCATGTTAGGAGGAGTGGCATGAAAAGAGCGTACAACTTCAACGCCGGACCAGCGGCATTGCCCCTAGAAGTGCTGCAGGAAGCCCAAGCGGAACTTTTGGATTTCCAAGGGACAGGCATGTCTGTCATGGAGCTCAGCCACCGCAGCAAAGACTACGATGCCGTACATGAAGAAGCCCGCATGCTGCTGCGGGAGATCATGGATATTCCCGACAACTACGACATCCAGTTCATCCAGGGCGGTGCCAGTCTGCAGTTTTACATGGTTCCCCTCAATCTGCTCGCGGAAGGTCAAACGGCCAACTACATCCTCACCGGTTCTTGGTCGGAGAAGGCCTTAGCGGAAGCGGAAAAGGTGGGGAAAACTAAGGTCGGCGCCAGCACCGAGGGCGAAAAATACAGGCGGATCCCCAACCTCCAGGAGCTGGAGATCAGCGGCGATGAGGCTTATGTGCACATTACCTCCAACAACACCATCTACGGCACCCAATGGCAGCAGTTCCCCGACACCAAGGGGGTTCCCCTGGTGGCCGATATGTCCAGCGACATCCTCTCCCGCCCCATTGAGGTGGAGAGATTCGGCCTGATTTACGCCGGAGCCCAGAAGAACTTGGGACCTTCAGGGGTAACGGTGGTGATCATCCGGGACGATCTGCTGGAACGGTCCAAGGATTCTCTGCCCACCATGCTCAGCTACGTCACTTACGGCAGGACCAGGTCCCTGTACAATACGCCGCCCACCTTTGCCATCTATATGCTGTGGAAGGTGCTGCGCTGGGTGCAGAGCCAGGGTCTGTACAATATCACCAAACTGAACGAAACCAAAGCCAAGCTCCTCTACGAGGTAATTGACGGCAGCAACGGCTTTTACCGGGGCCACGCTGAGCCAGAGAGCCGTTCTCTGATGAACGTTACCTTCAACCTGCCCACTGCCGAGTTGGAGCAGAAGTTCCTGGCCGAGGCTAAAGAGGCGGGCTTTGTGGGTCTGGGGGGACATCGCTCCGTGGGCGGCTGCCGCGCTTCTATTTACAATGCGGTGCCCCTGGAAGCCTGTGCGGCTCTGCGCGACTTCATGCTCGTCTTTAAGGCCAGACACTAGAGGAACCCAAAGAAGCGGTCACCGGGCTGTCCCCTACGGGGGACGGCCCCTTTTTTTCTGGATTTTCCTTGAACCGCACAGCCCATAATGTTAAAATAATAATACGATTTACTCGTTTGGAGTAAAATTATTTATATTTATGCAAACGCACCTAGTAAATACTCACATGCCAAAAGGAGGTAACTTATGTCCAGGACCAAGGTGATCATTCTGGGAGCTGCGGGGAGGGATTTCCACAACTTCAATACCTACTACCGGGATAACGAACGTTACGAAGTGGTGGCCTTTACAGCCACGCAGATCCCCGATATTCATGGGCGGAGGTATCCGGCTGAGTTAGCCGGCCGGCTTTATCCTGCGGGCATTCCCATTTACGATCAAAGTGAACTGGAAGACCTAATTAAAAGATACGATGTGGACGAGTGCGTCCTCTCCTACAGCGACATACCCTATGAGTATGTCATGCGGTTGAGCGCCTTGGTAAACGCGGCCGGCGCCAACTTCACGCTCTTGGGCCCCAAGCACACCATGCTCAAGAGCACCAAGCCGGTGATCGCGGTCTGCGCCACCAGGACCGGCACGGGCAAGAGCCAAACCTCCCGCAAAGTTGCGGAAATCTTGCTCCAGCGGGGTATTAGGGTGGTGGCGGTGCGCCATCCCATGCCCTACGGGGACCTGGCTGCCCAAAAGGTGCAGCGCTTTTCCACCATTGAGGATCTGGCCAAGCACAACTGCACCATCGAGGAGATGGAAGAATATGAACCCCACATTGTGCGGGGCAACGTGGTGTACGCGGGCGTAGATTATGACGCCATTTTAAGGGAAGCGGAAGATGATCCGGAAGGCTGTGATGTGATTCTGTGGGACGGGGGCAACAACGACTTCCCCTTCTACCAGCCCGATCTGCACATAACGGTGGCCGATCCCCACCGGGCCGGACATGAGCTGAGCTATTACCCCGGTGAAGTGAATCTGCGTATGGCCCATGTGGTGGTGATCAACAAGATCGACAGCGCCAGCGCAGAAAGCATCGAAACCGTGCGGCGCAACATTCGCCAAGTGAACCCCGGGGCTGTGATCATAGATGCCGCTTCGCCCATTCGAGTTGAAAAACCTGAGTTGATCCAGGGTAAGCGGGTACTGATTGTGGAAGATGGGCCTACCCTCACCCATGGGGAGATGAAGCTGGGCGCCGGGACCATAGCTGCCCAGAAATACGGGGCCCTGGAGATCGTGGATCCCCGGCCCTTTGTAGTGGGCAGACTGGCCGAAACCTTTGCGACCTATCCCCATATCGGTGCTCTGCTGCCAGCCATGGGCTACAGCCCTGAGCAGCGGGCCGATCTGGAAGCCACCATCGCCAATGTGGACTGCGATGCAGTAATTATCGGCACGCCCATTGACCTCAACCGCGTAGTACGCATCAAACAACCTAACACTCGGGTGTACTATGATCTGCAGGAGATCGGCAGCCCCAATCTCGAAGAGATCCTAGATCGTTTTATCCAGTGGCACAAGTTGGGTAAGTAAAAGGAGTTGGTGTTCGTGGCCAGGACGGAAGAGTTGATCCGCGAGGTGGAGACATACAGCGCACGGAATTATAACCCCCTGCCCGTGGTGATCGAACGGGGGGAAGGGGTGTGGGTGTATGATGTGGAGGGCAGGAGATATCTGGATATGCTCTCTGCCTACTCCGCGCTGAACCAAGGGCATAGGCACCCCAAGATCATCCAGGCCCTGCTGGACCAGGCGTCCAAGGTGACCTTAACCTCCCGGGCTTTTCATAATGAAACAATGGGGCCGTTTTTACGCCAGCTCTGCGAGCTGACCGGCTATGGGAAAGCCCTGCCCATGAACACGGGGGCTGAGGCAGTGGAAACGGCCATTAAGGCGGCGCGCAAGTGGGGCCTGATCCGCAAGGGAGTCCCCGAAAACCAGGGCGAGATTATCGTCTGTGAAAACAACTTCCACGGGCGCACGGTGACCATTGTGAGCTTCTCCAGTGAGGAGCAGTATCGGTACGGGTTCGGCCCGTTTACGCCCGGTTTTGTGCTCGTGCCCTTCGGCGATGCCGCAGCCCTAGAACAAGCGATTACACCCAATACCATCGCGGTCCTGGCCGAACCCATCCAGGGCGAAGGGGGAGTTTTGGTTCCTCCCCAGGGCTATCTAGCGGCCATGCGTGAGCTGACCAAAAAACACAATGTCCTCATGATGCTGGATGAGATCCAAACTGGCTTGGGCAGAACCGGCAGGCTCTTTGCCTATGAGTACGAGGAGGCCAAACCTGATGTGCTCATCTTGGGCAAGGCCCTGGGCGGTGGGGTGTACCCTGTCTCCGCGGTCTTGGCCAGCGAGGAAGTGCTGGGCGTCTTTGGCCCCGGTGACCACGGCTCCACCTTTGGCGGCAACCCCTTGGGGGCCGCGGTGGCCAAAGCCGCTTTAGAGGTTTTGTTGGAGGAAGACCTGCCGGCAAGGGCCCAGGAGCTGGGCAGTTACTTCAAAGGGCGCCTACACGCCCTGGACAGCCCCTATATCCGAGAAATCAGGGGCAAAGGGCTGTTGATTGGTGTGGAGATTAAGCCCGAGTACGGCTCGGCCCGGCCTTTCTGTGAGCGGCTTATGCGGGAAGGGCTGCTCTGTAAGGAGACCCACGACCAGACCATTCGCTTTGCTCCCCCCTTGGTGATCACCAAGGAGGAGCTGGACTGGGCCCTAGAGCGCATCGAGGGGGTGCTGGGGGCCTAGAGGAAGAGGAGGAACACTCCGCCTATGGAGATTAGTGCTCCCAGGATTTCTTTGGGGAGCACTTTTTCTTTCAGGATCAGTATGGCAAACGGTATGATCAAAACGGGTGATAGGGAAGTGAGGGAAGAGACAATCCCCGCTGCCGTGTGTTGGAGGGCAAACAAGGCGGCGGTCACGCCTAAAAAGGGCCCCAAGATGGCCCCAAGGGCGATAAAGCGCAGGGCTTGGGGATCGCGCACGGCAGCGGCCATCTCCGGCCACTTCTTCCTTAAGGTGATGATTACGGTGAAGGCCAGGAAAGCTGCCAGCAGCCTAATCTGGGTTGCGGCCAGGGGGTTGTAGGAGCCCATACCCAACTTGCTGAAAACCATCCCCAGTGCATCGCCCAAGGCACCTAAGGCCGCGAACAGTACACCCCGCAGGGGGCGGTTCAGCTTGACCTTCTTTTCCTCAGGGTTGCGGCTGAGGATGACCAGGGAAATGCCCAGCATAACCAAGCAGATGCCCAAGGCGCCTAAGGGGGAGATCCTCTCCCCTAAGATCAAAAAGCTCAACAGGCCGGTAATGGGCGGGCCCATTGATTTGAACAGCAGGGAGATGCGGGCCCCGATTTCCACAAAGGCTTGGAAGAGAAAGATGTCCCCGAGCACAAAGCCCAACAGGCCCGAAATGGTGAGCCAGAACCAGGCTGTTGGTGCGGCATCCAGCGGCAGGGCTGCTCCCCTCACAAGCCAGGCGGTGAGGGTTAAGAGGGGAAAGGCCACAAAGATCCGGAAGTAATTCACGGCCAAAGAGCCTACCCGTTTACCTGCGGCCTCAAACGCCAAGGAGTTAAAACACCAACAAAGGGCGGCCGCCAGTGCCGCCAGTTCTCCCAAATGTGCGATGACTACTGCCTGCATGTGTGCCCATCCCCTGTACCTTAGTTAATATTGCACTGTGCTTACAGCACCATTATAGTCCTGAGAAGGGGGGAAGGGAAGGGCGAAGCCCAGGTCAAGCAGGAATGTTCCCTGGCTGATAGAAACTAAACAGTAGTTTCCCAAAGCAAGGGGGTAGGGTGTATGCTCAAGTGGTGGCAGGAGCGGGTAGTCTACCAGATCTGGCCCCGCAGCTTCCAAGACAGCAACGGCGATGGGATCGGCGATCTGCAGGGGATCATCTCCCGCCTGGATGAGCTAAAAGATCTGGGGGTGGGCATTATCTGGCTTAGTCCCATCTACCCTTCGCCCAACGTGGATTACGGTTACGATATCAGCGACTATAAGGCCATCAACCCCGAGTTCGGCACCATGGAGGACTTCCACCAGTTGCTGGCGGAGGCGGAAAAAAGGGACATCAAAATCGTTATGGATCTGGTGATCAACCACACCTCTGATCAGCACCCCTGGTTCCAGCAGAGCCGGGACAGAACCAGTCCCTACAGGGACTACTACATCTGGCGCCCGGGTAGGGGGAGAAAGCCTCCCAACAACTGGGGCAGCTTCTTCGGCGGTCCGGCCTGGACCTATGACGAGCAGAGCGGCGAGTACTACCTGCACCTTTTCGCCAAGAACCAGCCCGATCTCAACTACCGCAACCCCCGTGTGCTGGAGGAAGTGAAAGAGGTACTCCGGTTTTGGCTGGACAAGGGCGTAGCCGGCTTCCGCTGCGATGTGATCAACATCATCTGGAAGTCCAGCCTCGCCAACGGCAAGTGGCGCCCGGCCCTCAAGGGCCTGGAGCATTACCTCGCCCAGGAAGGCTGCCACCGCATCCTCCGGGAGCTGCGGCGGGAAGTACTGGACAGTTACGACTGTTTCACGGTGGGGGAGACGGTGTTTATCACCACCAAAATGGCCAACGAGTTTCTGCGCTCCCGGGAGTTGGATATGGTTTTCTCCTTCGAGCACATGGCCGCCGATGAGCTACTGCTTAAGTGGTTTAAGACCAAATTCAAACCTGAACGCCTGGCCAGGGCCCTCACCAAGTGGCAGCTGGAAGTGCCCTGGAATGCCAACTACCTGGAGAACCACGACCAGCCCCGCTCTGTGTCCCGCTTTGGCGATGAAGGGGAGTTCTGGGAGCAGTCGGCGAAGCTCCTTGCTGTACTGCTGCTCACCCTCAAGGGTACGCCCTTTATCTACCAAGGTCAGGAAATCGGCATGACCAACTTCGATTTCACCGGCATGGATCAGATTAAAGACATTGAATCCCACAATGTGTACCGTTTAGCTAAGCGCCTGGGTTTTCCGGCCAGTGCGCGCTGGAAGCTGATCAAGGCTTCTTCCCGGGACAATGCCCGTACACCGGTCCAGTGGAACGCAGGCCCCAACGCTGGGTTCACCACAGGAACACCTTGGATCGGCGTGAACAGCAACTACAAGCGGATCAATTTGGAGGCGCAGCTCCATGATCCCCACTCCGTCCGCAGCTTTTACAAGCGCCTCATTGCCCTGCGTGCCTCCAGCGATATTCTCAAAGCAGGGGCATTTGAAGCGGTGCAGATCAGCAGAAGCTTGTTTGTGTACAGGCGGAAAATGGACGGCAACTCCCTGCTGGTTCTGCTCAACTTCTCCAAGGAGGAAGCTGCGGCGCCCTACCGGGGCGAAGTGGTCCTTTCCAATTACGAACGCCCAAGCTACACCGGCAGGTTGCAGCCTTACGAGGCTGTGGTGCTGCAAGAATAGGAGGATGGTTATGGAAGCGGGAGCCAAGCGCAACATCTACACCTTTGGATTGGGGACCATTGGCCGGGATATGGTCTACGCCATGGTGAGCATGTACCTGATCTACTACCTCACCGATATCCTCAATGTGTCCAGCGGCACTTTATGGGCCTTGAACGTGATTCTGCTGGTGGGACGCATCTTCGATGCCCTCAACGATCCCATCATGGGGGTGATTGTGGATAATACCAACACCCGCTATGGCAAGTTCAAACCGTGGATTGTGTTCGGGGCCATCAGTTCAGGGATTATCACCATCCTCTTTTTTACTGACTTTGGTCTTAGGGGAACTAGTTTTCTGGTGGTGTTTGGCCTCCTCTTTATCCTCTGGGATCTGGCCTATACCACCAACGACATTTCCTACTGGTCCATGCTGCCCGCGCTTACCACCAACCAGCATGAGCGGGAGAAAATTGGCTCCTTTGCCAAGATCTGCGCCGATATTGGGCTCTTCGCCGTAGTGGTGGGGCTTGTGCCCATTACCGGGCTCCTCGGGTCCAAACTGGGCAGTATGGTCCAGGCCTACCACGTCTTTACCGTGGGCTTGGTTGTGCTCATGTGGGTTGGGCAGGCCATTACCGTGTTCGGGGTGAAGGAGAACAGGGAAGCCTTTAAACGGGAAGAGGCCACCACCCTGCGGGGTATGGTGCGGGCCATAGCAGAAAACGATCAGCTGCTCTGGGCCGCGGTGTCCATGTCCCTGTTTTTGATTGGGTATGTGACCACCACCAGTTTCGGCATCTACTTCTTCAAATACGCCTATGGGGATGAGGGCATGTATTCTGTCTTCGCCCTCATTTTAGGGCTCTGCCAGCTAGGCGCCTTATCGGTCTTTCCCTTGTTCAGCAAAAGGTTCAGCCGCCAGAGCCTCTACACGGCCGCCACTGTGCTGGTGGTCCTGGGCTATCTGCTCTTTTTCTTTGCTCCCATGAACATGCTGGTGATCGGGCCTGCAGGTATCCTCATCTTCTTGGGCGAGGCCTTTATCCAGATCCTCATGCTCATGTTCTTCACCGATACGGTGGAGTACGGCCAGTGGAAGCTGGGTAAGCGCAACGAAAGCGTCACCTTTTCCCTGCAGCCGGTCATTTTCAAACTGGCCGCGGCGGTGGCCAATGGAATTGTGGGGGTTACGGTGATCCTGGCCGGGATCACTGAGGCAATGCGGCCTGAGGATGTGACCGCGGGGGGACTGATCATCTTGAAATTTGCCATGCTCATCCTGCCGCTCCTGTTTATCCTCTTGGGATACTGGATTTACCGCCGCAAGTATATCATCGACAGCACGCTCTACCAGCGCATTTTGGACGATCTACAGCAGCGCGGGCATCTAAAACTGTCCTAAGTAATCTTCACGAAACTTCCTGATTTTTGAGGAAGGGACTTGTGGCGCGCTGCCGAAGAAAAAAAGCAGCAACGCCTTGGGGAGAGGAGAGAAGTCTGAGAGTGAGCCGGACAAGCGCTCTGCAGCTGGTGAGGGAGCTGTATGGCACCCAGCGCCGGGAAGGGCTGGACAAATACAGTGTGGAGCATCCCCTGGATGTGGTGCAGTACTGTTTCCTGCACCTGGAACCGGACAACCTGCGCGTCATGCGCATGCTGAACGTGGCTCTGCTCCACGATGTGGTAGAGGACTACCTGGAGGAGGGCTACACCTTAGAAAAGGTGCAGTCGGTGGTGGGGCTGCAGCCCAAGGAAACCATGCTCTTGGGGCTCTTAACCAGAAAACAGGGACAGGAGGAGGATTATCTGCCAGAGCTGTTTTCCGTGGAGGAGGCGGCCCGCATCAAGCTCGCGGACCGCATCGCCAACTGCCGAGACTTACTGAGTTGGGTGAGGCAGGCCCAGGGCTTTCCCGCCAGGGCTAGGCGCATCTATGAGAAGTGCAGAAAAGAGAACGAGCTCATCTTCCGCTTGGTGCACGAGCATTACGGCAGACAGTTGGAAGATCCCGCCCATCCCATCTCCCAGCAAGTTCAGCTGCTGCAGGAGGTTGCGGCGGAGCTGGAGCAGCTCTATACCCAGTATGTGGGCAGCTGAAAAAGGAGATCCGCACCAACGGTGCGGATTCTGCTTTTGGAGGATGCTTTTACGCTGAGCCGCAGCAGCGGCCGAAGTTGAGCTTACTGCCGCATGGGCAGGGGGCCTCTGGGCTCATGGGGCGCCTGGTGAAAAAGTCGTACACCACCGCTCGGCGGTGGTGATCCGCCGCGGCAGGCTTGGTCTCGAGGGCAGTACCGTCCATAATCTCCTCCGGGGAGTAGCCTTTGAGCACCCAGTGGGGTGCGCTGTGGTAGAAGTCGAACACCACCAGAGTCAGTTCAGTGAAGTCAGCTTCCGAGGTGAGCTCCATGTGCTCCAGCAGTGCGTACACAATCTCCGGGGGTGAGAGGTCCGTCTGCACCAGACTGAAGAGCAGATCGGTGAAATAGGGGGCGGACTCATCATCCAGCTGGTGCTTCCTCAGAAAACTGCGCAGCTCCCGCAGCTGGCGGGTACACTTGTGGTAAAAAGATGGATCACCTGCCTGCCAGGCTTGGTGGTAAGTGAGGGGGCGGTAGTCTAGACCCTTTCTGCCCTGCAGCTCTTTGAGGACATAACCCAAGTCAGTGAGGCGCCCATCACAGAAGTAACCCTGGTCGAAGATGACCTTCCAATGGTAGGGTCCGATTTCCTTGAGTATCTGCCCAATCCGGGTCCGATCCACAGGCCGGGGGAGCAGGCTGGTTAGAATCCTGCCCAACTCCTGCCAGGACAGGCAGCCGTAATAGTGGAGAATTCCCCTGCTTAAACGGGCAATCTCAGTATTCTCCCGCACCCGTTCCCGGTACGAAGGTCCATCCAGGGCAAAGAACAGCTCCTGAATCTCCAGGGGAATGATCGGGTAGGTTGCATCGTCATCGGTATCCAGAAAGGCCACAAACTCTTCCAAGAGGTAGTCCTCGGCTGGGGTGCTGCGCACCGCATCCAGCCTGTGCACCTGGGACAGGGTAGCTATTTCCTGCACTAGACCGTAGATCTGCTGGTCCCAGCAGAGCATTTTGCCCGCGATAATCCCGGGCAGGCGCTGGCACAGCAGGCCGATGAGCTTCGATTTTCTCAGACCGCTGGCTCCCTTCACCTGCAGCCGGCGGCAGAGATTGGTGAGCTGGGCTTTGGTCTGCCTAGCTAGGAGCGATTCCAGCAAAAAGGCGCTGTTGGCGGTACGGTTGGACATTCCCTTCACCGTCCTTAATTTAGAGCCGGAGTCTCAGTTCCACCGGGCAGTGGTCGCTGCCCAGCACCTGATCGTGGATGAGGGCATCCACCAGGTGCTCCTTGAAATCTTCGGACACCAGGAAGTAATCGATGCGCCACCCGATGTTCCGTTCCCGAGCTCGAGCGAAATAGGCCCACCAGGTGTAGGCGTCGCGCCGATCGGGGTAAAAATAGCGGAAGGTGTCGATGAACCCTGCCTTAAGCAGCTCGCTGAATTTCTCCCGTTCCTCATCGGTGAACCCTGCGTTTTTGCGGTTTGTATCGGGATTCTTCAGGTCGATCTCTTGATGGGCTACGTTGAGGTCGCCGCAGATGACCACAGGCTTTTCCCGGTTCAGCCCTTGGACAAAGGCTCGAAAATCGTCATCCCAACGCATCCTGTAGTCCAAGCGGGTTAAGCCCCGCTGCGAGTTGGGGGTATACACATTGATGAGGAAGAAATCCCCATACTCCAAGGTGAGCACACGCCCTTCCTGGTCGTGTTCGTCTTTGCCCAAGCCGCGGCTCACCGTCAGCGGCTTGTGTTTGGTAAACACTGCGGTTCCGGAGTAGCCTTTCTTTTCGGCGTAGTTCCAATACTGCTCGTAGCCGGGCAGGTCCAGTTCTACCTGCCCCGCTTGGAGTTTGGTTTCCTGTACACAGAAGATATCCGCATCTATCTCTTGAAAGAAATCCAGAAAGCCCTTGTTCAGGCAAGCCCTCAGGCCATTGACATTCCAGGAAACAAGCTTCATGCCATTACCTCCCACTGGCACAATTCTCTAGTGGGAGCAGTGTTCCTGCTTCTGCCGTGAAAACGGGCAAGGCAGGAGGGGTAAAGGAGGCCGGAAGGAATATAGTCTTTGACAGCGAAATGTAACTTCTTAACGTTCAGGCGAACCCGCCGAGGAGGGGTAGCATGCTCATCTTAGTTACCGGGGGAACCGGTTATATCGGCAGCCACACCTGTGTGGAACTGCTGAACAGCGGTTATGATGTGGTCATTTTGGATAATTTGGTAAACAGCGAGCGGTCAGTGGTGGACCGCATTGCGCAGATTACCGGCAGACGCCCCCTGTTCTACCACGCCGATGCCACCGATGCCAGCGCAGTGGATGTAATCTTCTCTGCCCATCCCATTGAGGGCGTGATCCACTTCGCCGGACTAAAGGCGGTGGGGGAGTCGGTGGAAAAACCCCTCACCTATTACAGAAACAACCTGCTCAGCACGATGGTAGTTCTGGAAAAATGTATCAAGTACGGAGTGCGGCGCTTTGTGTTCAGCTCTTCCGCCACCGTGTACGGCGAGAATGAAGTTCCCTTTGTGGAGACCATGGAACTGCGGCCCCGGGCCAATCCTTACGGTGAGACCAAGGCCATGTGCGAGAAGATCCTCAGTGATGCTGCCGCCAGGCATCCAGAGATGTCCGTGGCCCTCCTGCGCTACTTCAACCCCGTGGGGGCCCATGAAAGCGGCTTGATCGGCGAAAAGCCCCGGGGAGTTCCCAACAACCTCATGCCCTACATAACCCAAGTGGCCCAGGGCATTCTCCCAGAGCTTAGGGTGTTCGGTGCCGATTATCCCACCCCAGATGGCACAGGGATCAGGGACTACATTCATGTTATGGATCTGGCATCTGGGCACCTCGCGGCCTTGGAGAAGATGGGGCCCGGAGTGCACATTTTTAATCTAGGCACCGGGCGCGGCACCTCGGTGCTGGAGCTGATCACCACCTTTGAGCAGGTGAACAAGGTGCAGATACCCTACCGGATTGTGGGGCGCCGCCCCGGGGATGTGGCGGCCTGCTGGGCCGATGTGGGCAAAGCCCAGCGGGAGTTGGGCTGGAGGGCCACCAGGGGGATTGAGGAGATGTGCCGCGACTCCTGGCGGTTTCAACAGCTGTCAGGTTGAATGGGGCAGGGAACAGGTAAGCTGCTCGGGCAAACTCGTGGGGAGGGTCACCTAGCGTGAACAAGTTCCATTCCATTCGTATGAAAGTAGTTGTGTTCCCCTTGATTTTGGTCTTTTTGGCCGTCCTGCTCATCAGCGTGATCAGCAACTACCTGACCTACACCAGGACCCTGGAGCAAAAGCGACTCGGGGGCTTGGCGGTAGCCCAGCAGATCCGCAAGCGCATGGCCGAACAGGCCCTGTCCCTCGCGGCCCTGGAGGAGCTTGGGGAGTCCGCGGCGGCCCAAGCGGAGCTTGCGGTGCTGAGGGAAGAGTTCAGTGCCCAAAAGCTCGTAGTGGATGTGACCAGCGGCGCCACCTTAAGCTATGCGGCTGTGTTTGGTGCCCAGGGCGAGCTGCAGGCGGCCAGCCCGCCGCTTAAGGGGGATCAGCTCCTGGGGGATGCTGCCAAACGGAGCGCCTTGGAAAAGCGCTCCAATTACCTGGCCCTCACCGGGCATCCCCTCACCGGCGAACGGGTCTGGGATATTATGCTCCCAGTCTATGCCGGTGAGGAGTATGCGGGGGCGGTAAATGTGGGTGTGAATCTGGAAATCGTGGGGCGCACCATGCGCACCAGCATCACCCTCACCTTACTGATCAGTGGGGCAACTTATCTTATCTTGGCTGCCCTTTTAGTCCTCACCGAGTCGCACCTGGCTAGGGCCATCGACGGGATCGGCGCCCACATCAAGTTGATTGGCAGCAGGGTGCTGCATCAAGATGTGCCTAAGGCCTTGGCTGGCAGGAAGGATGAACTCGGTCTCATCGCCAGGGGAATCCAAGCCATGCAGGATGCCCTCCGCAGCGTGCTTGGCCAAGTGCTGGAGGCGGCCAGATCCACGGCCCGGGCCAGTCACGACCTGTCCGCGTCCACAGAAGAGGCTAGTGCATCCATTGAGGAGGTTGCCGCCATGGCCAATCAGGTTGCCTCCACCGTGGAGACCATGGGCCAAAACGTGGGCGGGATGGTGGAAGCGGCCGAAGGCATCCAGACCTCCGCCACCGAAGGCCAGACAGTGGTGGCCAGGGCCGTGACCTTGGCCGAGCAGGTCAAGGAGGACATGGCTAAGCTGGCCCAGGCGGTGACCGGTTTCGGGGAGCGCTCCCGGGAAATCGGGAAGATGGTGGGTGTGATCACGGCTATCGCCGATCAGACTAACCTCCTGGCCCTGAATGCTGCTATTGAGGCGGCCCGGGCCGGTGAACACGGCCGTGGTTTTGCGGTGGTGGCTGAGGAAGTGCGGGCCCTGGCAGAACAGGCCGCCGCCTCCAGTAAGCAGATTACCGAAATGGTCCATTCCATCCAAAGCGAAACGGAACAGACGGTGCAGGGGATCCAGCGCAGCGCGGCCGGCGCCCAGGAGAGCGCCGCGGCTGTGGCCAGAAGCGGCGAGCTGCTCAGCTCTATCCTGCGCCAGATCTCACAGATCACGGTTACCATCCGGGAAGTCTCCCAGGGGATAGAACAGATCAGCGGAGACAGCCAGGGGCTGGCGGCGGCCACGGAAGAGCAGTCTGCCTCCATGCAGACCATCGCCTCCGCTGTCCAAGAGCTTACCCACATGTCTGAGCGCCTCAAGGAGATGGTGCAGGAGTTTGAGCTGCAGGAACAGGCTGCCGCGGTCAAGGGTTAAAGAGAACAGGTCCCAGGGCGGGGGACCTGTTTTTCTTAGCGCGCTTGGCAGGAATTTGCAGCCCTGCGGTGTATTACTAACTTCCTTACCTTATTTAGAGTGGGTGAATGGAATGCGGTGGCTGCAGGACAAAGGGCGGCTTCTGTGGGAAGCCGTCAGGGAACTTGGTGTCGATGGTGAGCTCCAGCGGCAGGCAGTTGCTGCCAGTGTGCAGCGGGTGTTTTGGACTGCCCCCGTTTTGGTGCTGGCGAACTTCTTGGCCGCTTTCACTTTTTGGCTGCGCAGTGCGCCCACAACTGGCCGGGAGCTGTTGTGGAGAAACCTGATTATCACAGCCAACCTGGGCGTCAGTGTGCTCACCATGCTGATCTGGCTGATCTCAAAGAAGCTGAAAGGGTCCAACACGAGCACCAGGGTGCAGGCCCTGTTCGTGTATTTTGTGGCCGCCTATGTGCTGGCGGCAGGTTCGGCCATTTCCCTCGTTGACCAGTTGGTGATGGCCAGCATCACCCCGTTCTTGCTCTGCGTAACTATTGTGGGGACCTTTTACTACCTCCATCCCTGCTGGTCCCTCTTCCTGTTTGCCGCGGCCTATGTGGCGTTCAACTTGGCCCTGGGCGCGGTGGGAGGCTCCTACCTCAATTTGATCCAAGTGCAGTCCAACCAAGTGAACGCGCTGGTTGTGACCGGTTTGGGCTACGCGCTTTCCCTTTTGAGCTGGCTGCATTTCCGGCGGGAAGTGCTCCAGCAGCGCATTATCGCCGGCCAGCAGGAGCAGCTGCGCAACTGGGCCTATCAGGATCCCCTCACCGGCCTGCCTAACCGCCGGTATTTGGACGAGCGCATCAAAGAGGAACTTAACCGGGTTAGGGGCCGGGATATTCCCGTGGTACTGCTCATGTGCGATATCGATCGGTTTAAGCAGGTGAACGATACCTACGGCCATTTGGCGGGAGATAACCTTTTGCGGGAGCTGGCTTGCCTGCTGCAGCGGAATACCCGGGGGGACAGCATCTTGGTGCGGCTGGGGGGCGAGGAGTTTGTGATCCTTGTGCCAGGAGCGAACCTGCGGGAGGGAACACTCCTGGCGGAGCGGCTGCGGCAGTTGGTTGAAGAGCACCGCTTCACCTTGGGCGGCCGCGAGGTGCGGATTACCCTCAGCATTGGCGTAGCGGACCTCACAGGCAGTGAAGATGGGCGCGCTTATTACAGCAGAGCAGACCGCGCTCTCTACCAAGCGAAGGAGCTGGGGCGCAACCGGGTAGTCGCTGCTCGGCAAGCTGGAGGGGAGAAGAAACAAGCAGGTTCCGCAGCTCTGCCGCGGAACCTGCTTCGGGCTACTCTTCTGTTGGGGAAAGCCAGTCCTGCATACTGCCCAGCCCCTTGTAGGCCGTGGTCAGCTGGGCCACAGCTTCAGGATCCAGGCCTTGGGCCAAAAGTCTCTGGGCGAAGATGGCCGCAGCCTTTCTCCGCTGCAGTAGGAGGGAAGGCCCTACGGAAACGGCCCTGCCCAGCGTCTTACCTAGACCAACGATTACCCCTAGTGCTCCTCCCAGCATGGCGCATCACTGGGAGCTGCCGTATTGCTTGGTCAGGGACTTGAGGGTGTCCAGGTATTCCTGGGTGAGATAGAGGGCATCTTCCTTGTCCATGCCCGCGGCAATGAGGTTTTTGTAAAAGGTGCCCACGGCCTTGCTCATGTTCTCGGCCCCTTCTTCGGAGTAGAGGGTTTGGTAAAGCTCCCGGATCAGCCGGGGAAGTTTTTCGGAAACCAGATCCAGCATTTCACCAATTTCTTTGACCGGGATATCAGAGTTGCTCACTGCACAAGACACTCCTTTCAAAGATCTCCCATACAGGTCCCGCCGCTTGAGGCAGGGTCCGCTCCAACACCTTGCGTGCCACCGCCTGGAACACCGCCCGCCTTCGAGTTCCTTGGATTGAGGCCAAAACCCGTACCTTCGCTTCCGGGGGCATGGCTGTTTTCAGCTCTTCGAGAGCGTTTTTCAGCGCAGCTTCCCGCCTCAGTACGTCCACAAACTCCGGTTCCGCCGCCGCCAGCTGCAGGGCGCGCCTTTTTTCTTCTTGATCCAAGGTGCCGTACAGCAGACCCCAGGCCAGGTCGGCGTACCTCGTGTGATCATTCATTTCGGGGATCCCTCCTGCAGCCAATGATAGAGGCGTTTTCGGGCATAGTGGGCCTTGCTCTTTACCGTCCCTTCAGGAAGCCCCAGCATCGCCGCGAGCTCCCGGTAGGTAAGCCCTTCCACATACAATCCGTAGACTATGCTGCGCTCCGGTTCCTCCAGCTGGAGCAGGGCCTCCCGCACCAGCAGGGTGGAAGGGGCAGGTTCTCCATCTGCA
>Ga0116169_1001617_pt1 | contig 18197 bp, 14 predicted proteins | sample AD_UKC130_MetaG_FD_89796 | JGI IMG/M metagenome (GOLD analysis project Ga0116169, IMG submission 89796) | Active sludge microbial communities of municipal wastewater-treating anaerobic digesters from Canada - AD_UKC130_MetaG | ecosystem: Engineered > Bioreactor > Anaerobic > Digestate | place...
AACATCCGGCTCGCGCATGGCATCTTCCAGCTCACCACCAACCATCCGGCCAAGGTCGCGGCCCACGTGGCCAACCTCGACCTGGTCTCCAAGGGTCGGGTCGAACTCGGTCTGGGCGAGAGCGCCTCTTCGACCGAACTCGACCCCTTCGGCGTCAAGTTCGAGGACAAGCGCGCGATCTGGGAGGACGCCGTCCGCTGCCTGATCCCGATGTTCAAGGACGAGCCCTGCGAGTACGACGGCCCGCACTTCAAGTTCCCGTGGCGCAACGTCGTGCCCAAGCCGCTGCAAAAGCCCCATCCGCCGCTGTGGGTGGCCTGCTCGCAGCTGGACACCATCGAGTACGCAGGCCGCCGCGGCATGGGCGCGCTGGGCTTCCAGTTCGTCTCGGCCGATGCGGCCAACGCCTGGGTCCACGCCTACTACAACTCGGTCACCCGGCACCTCGACAAGCTCGCCGACTACCCGGTGAACCCCAACATCGCCCTGGTCTCGTACTTCATGTGCGCCAAGACCGACGAAGAGGCCCGCAAGCGCGCCGAAGGTCTGACCTTCTTCCAGTTCGCGCTGCGCTTCTACGGTTCCAGCGCGAACCGCGAGCGTCCGCGCGCCGGCACGGTCAATGTCTGGGACAAGTTCGTCGAATGGAAGAACGCCAATCCCGAGGCGGTCCAGACAGCGTTGAAGGGCGGCCTGGTCGGATCACCCGACACCATCCGCAAGAAGCTGCGCAAGTTCCAGACCAGCCATTGCGACCAGATCATCCTGCTGAACCAGGCCGGCAAGAACACGCATGAACACATCTGCGAAAGCCTCGAGCTGTTCGCCAAGGAAGTGATGCCCGAGTTCCATGCCGCCGAGCCCGGCCATCAGGAGTGGAAGCGGCAGGTCATGGCGCGCGAGATCGAGCTCGAGACGCTCGACACCTCGCAGCACAAGGACCGGTACGGCAAGACGCTGGCAGCGGTGGGCCCCGGCGCGAAGGTGGCCTGAGCGGCGGCGGTCGCCGGCAGGGCCGGGTCGCGTGTCCGCCCTGCTGTTTCTCGCTGCGCTGCTCGGCATCCTTCGGACAGGTCAACCAGCGCGACTGCGTGCGAATTCAGCCGACCGACGCCTGTGCGGCGAACCTGAACGTCGATGAAATGCTGGTCTTCAGCGACCGGCTGGCCGAACTGCGGCAGAGTCTCGCGCCCGTCACTCCTTCGGAATCTCGTATTCCGTGACGAAGACGCGCCAGGCTTCGGCGAGGGGCGGGGGATTGCGGTAGCTTCGGATCCTTCCCGCATTTCCGGCAAGACCCGAAAGGACGCCCGATGAGCCTCACACCCGTGTACGACAACGACTTTCGCGCAGTCAGCTATCCGCTGCGGCTCTACAGCGGTCAGGATGCGCTCGAGACCCTGCCCGCCGAGCTCAAGCGCCATGGCGCTCGGCGCGCGTTCATCGTGTGCGGGCGGACGGTGTCGCGCAAGCTCGATCTGATCGCGCGGATCAGGTCCATCCTCGGCGACACCTGCGCCGGCGTGTACGACGAGATGGACAAGGACACGTCGATCTCGGCGGTGACGGCGGCGGCGGCCGCGGCGCGCGCCGCCAACGCCGACCTGCTGATCAGCGTGGGCGCGGGCAGCGTGACCCAGGGCACGCGCGTGGTGGCGATCCTGATGGCCGAGAAGCGTCCAGTGGACGAGCTGATCACCCAGTATCCGCCCAATTCGCCGGCGATCAGCCCCAAGCTGCTCGAACCGAAAGTGCCGATCATCAACGTGCTCACCGCAGGGACCAGTGCCCAGAACCGGGCCGGCTCGGCGGTCAAGGACCCGAACCGCGATCACCGCATGGAGTTCTTCGATCCCAAGACGCGGCCGGTGGCCCTGTACTGGGACTCGGACGCCCTGATGACCGCGCCGCAGTCGCTGGTGCGCACCACCGCGGCCTCGATCTACTGGCGCTCGATGGTGAACCTGGGCGCGCCACGTCTGTCGCCGCTGTCCGAAGGCGACCGGCTCGAGGCGTTCCGGCTGTCGCAGTTCGCTCTGCAGCGGGTGGACGATGCGACCGATCCCACGCCGCGCATCGCGGCCTGCGCGGCCTCGTTTCTTCAGAATCGCGACGCCGATGTCGGCGGCTCGTTCACCGGCGGACTCTGGGTCACGCGCGTCGTCTACGCGTTCGCCACGGCCATCTTCCAGCGGCATCCGCATGTCGGTCAGGGCGAGGCCAATACCGCCGTCACCTCGGCCGTCTTTCGAAAGCTCGGACCGCGCGATCCGCAGGCCATCGCGCTGATCGCTCAGGCGCTGGGCGTGTGGAATGACAGCGACGCGATTGGATCGGCTCCCGACAAGGCCGCCGACGAACTGGTCCGGGTGTTCTCGGCGGTCGGCATGCCGGTTCGGGTGTCGGCGCTCGGCATTCCACGCGACAGCCTGCCCCTGCTGGTCGAAAGCTCGCTGAAGAACTTCAACGCCGATCCCAAGCGCGAGTTCGTCCGGGAGCGGCAGATGCTGCTGGATCTGATGGAGGCCTGCTGGTAGGCGCCCGAGCGGAACGCAAAGGTCCAAGAGACGCTTGCACTTCCCGGGGGCTCTGCCGATCGTTGATAGCATGGGCCCCCTGTCAACGGATGTAGAAGGCCCCGATGGAAACGCAAGACAGTTCGCTCCCCTTGGCCGGCATTGTCGTGCTCGATCTCACGCGCGTGCTCGCGGGTCCGTATTGCACCCGGCTGCTGTCCGACATGGGCGCGCGCGTCATCAAGGTCGAGCGCCCCGGCACCGGCGATGACACGCGCATGGCGACCCTCCAGCTCGAGCCGGGACGGCTCGACCAGAGCACCTATTTCAGCCGTGTGAACGCGGGCAAGGAGAGCGTCAGCATCGACCTGTCGAGCGCGGCCGGCATGGCCGTGCTGCTCGATCTGGCCCGCCGCGCCGATGTCTTCATCGAAAACTTCGCGCCGGGCGTGGTCGGCCGGCTGGGTTGCGGTTATGACTCCGTACGGGCGGTCAAGCCGGACATCGTCTACTGCTCGATCTCGGGCTACGGACAGAAGGGACCCTGGTCCGATCGTCCGGCCTTCGCCCACACCACCAATGCGATGTCCGGGATGATGCATCTCGAGCAGGGCGACGAGCCGGTCCCCCGCGCCTCCAATCTGCAGGCGGCCGATGTCCTGGCCGCCACGCAGGCGTCGGCTGCGATTCTCGGCGCACTGCTGCGGCGCAACCGCACCGGCAAGAGTGCATTCCTGGACGTCTCGATGATCGAGACCCTGATCGGCGCCGACAGTGTCAGCTACCCGTCGGTGCTCAATGGCGGCAAGGAGTACGGCAACCCCCGGCCGGGCATGGTGGTGCACCGGCTGGGCGATCGTTACGTCGCGATGCAGATCGTCGGATCAGCCGACCTCTGGAAGCGCACGCTCGATCTGATGAAGCGCCACGATCTGAACGAAGACCCGCGCTTTTCCACATCCGAGGGCCGTTCGAGCAACTGGCCCGCGCTGCGCGAGATCCTCGTGACCTGGCTCGACAGTTACGGCACGGTGGATGCCGCGCTGCAGGCGCTCGAGAAGGCGCGAATTCCTTGCGCACCGGTGCTCACGCCGGCAGAAGTGATTGCGTCCCCCCATCTTGCCGGGCGGCAGTTTTTTCCTTCGCTCAACCATCCGGTTGCCGGTCCGGTCCGCGTCACGGCCAGCCCGTATCACCTGGACGGCCAGCCGGTTCACCCGCGCTCGCCAGCCCCTCACCACGTCGGGCAGAACACCCGTGATGTGCTGAGCGGCTTTCTGGGCTACGACGCGGGCCGGGTCGCCAGCCTGTTCTCCGAGGGCGCCGTTTCGGGGCCCTGAGGGCCCACTGCCGGTCAGCCGCCGCGACGCTCGACCGGCAGGCGCACGACTTCAGAGGCGCTCGCGCCCAGTGCCGGGCGGAACGCGGACTTCCGGCGCCTGGTCATGCGCCGGCGGTGACGCGGCCAGATCCAGCCCCTTCTCTGCCGACTCGAAAGTCTGCGTGGTGCCAGGCGCCCGTTCCACCAGTTCTTCGATGATGAAGCGACCGTAACGCTGGGCCGCAACCGCATGCTGGCTCTTTGCGACGGCGGCGGCCTGCTCCGCCAGTTCATCGCTCGGCGCGGGCACCACCAGGAAGCTGCAGCCCTCTTCGGCCAGAGTGCGATGCGCCTTGATGAGATTCAGTTCCTGACCGAAAGAGGCCATCGAACTCGCCGAGTCGATCTGCCGGTCGGCCTGCGCGGACATCTCCTCGGGCGTGTAGCGGACAAGATCATCCGCCGCGAATCCGCTTCGGGTCAGCGTCTCGGCCGCCGATTCCATGTCGTGCGCCGATCGGAACGCCATGACGACGTGCCCCGAGGGCTTGAATACGCCAAATGAGGTCGGCGGGTCTGTCTTGTCCATTCGCGTCTCCTTGCCTGACGGCGTGACTGTTCATGTCTTTCGGATATTGCGTGTCCGCTTCGCCGCCGGCAGTCGGACAAGGGGAACGGCAACCGTCGGACAAGCACCCCGCGGCGACGGTCGCCGGCTCGTGTCGCGGGTCGTCTGCCCGCCCGTGAACACTGGCAAACTGTGTGACCCGCCCGTCGGTCCGCGGCCCCGCGGGGCGCCCGGGCACGATGGCCATGTGAGGAGACAACGAGATGTCAGATTCCACGCCCTTTCAGGCGCCCGCGCGGCGCATCGGCCGCCTGGTCCGGTCCGACTGCGAGATCCATTACGAGGTGACCGGCAGCGGGCCGGCGATTGTTTTTGCCCATGGCCTGGGCGGCAATCAGATGTCGTGGTGGCAGCAGGTCGGCCACTTCGCCCCGACACACACCTGCGTGACCTTTGCGCATCGCGGCTTTCCGCCGTCGTCGATGCCGCCGGGCGGACCGAACCCGGCAGATTTCGCCGATGATCTGGCCGCGCTCGTCGATGAACTGAAGCTCGAGCGATTCCACCTCGTCGGCCAGTCGATGGGCGGCTGGACCGTGGTCGAATACGCGCTCCGACGCACGGGCCGGCTGGCCGGCGCGGTGTTGTGCAACACCACCGGCTCGATCGACTTCAGGAAGATTCCGCAGCCCTGGCTGTCGCGGGTCGATGAATGGGAAAAGGCCTCGCGTGCAACGGCCGCGCGCCTGGTCGCCGCGGGGGTGCACGCCGGCGCCGGTGAACGGCTGGCCCGCGAGCAGCCCTCGCTGCACTGGCTGTATCGTCAGATCGACGACATGGGTCATGTGCTGGACAAGGATGCCTTCCGACCGCTGCTCAGCGGCATGCGCCGGCGCGACCCCAGCGAACTCGCCACCATCGGCTGCCCGGTTCTGTGCATCGTCGGCAACGAGGACATCCTGATCCCGCCGTTCGCGCAGGAGGCCATCGCCAGCGTGGTGCCGAACGTCCAGGTGGCTTACGTCGAGGCCTCGGGCCACTCGGCCTATTTCGAGCGCGCGGCGGAGTTCAACCGGCTGCTCGCCGAATTCGTGGCCGGCTGATTGAAGCGCTGAGCTCACCCGGTCGGTCTTCGCCGGCCGGGCGGCTCGGATCGATCGCCCGGCGAGTCAGAATCCGCGCGCGGTGGATCGATCGTCGTCGGCCCCCGGCTAGAATCGAATGCAATCACCCAGGGAGACAATCGAATGCACCTCGAAGGAAAATCCGCCATCGTCACCGGCGCCGGTCGTGGCATCGGCCGTGAAGTCGCCTTGCTGCTGGCCCGCGAGGGCGCCCGCGTCATCGTCAACGACCCCGGCGTCGGGCGCAGTGGCGAGCAGACCGAAGAGCGCCCTGCCGATGACGTCGTCAACGAGATCAAGGCCGCCGGCGGCACGGCCGTCGCCAATTACGACAGCGTCGGCGACTACCAGAAGGCAGGACGGATGGTCGCCCAGTGCGTCGACACGTTCGGCAAGATCGACATCCTGGTCAACGTCGCCGGCATGCTGCGCGAGAAGATGATCTGGAACATGTCCGAGGACGATTTCGACTCGGTCATCAATGTGCACCTGAAGGGCCACTGGGCGATGTCGCACCACGCCATCAAGTACATGCGCCGAGAGGGCTACGGCCGGATCGTCAATTTCTCGTCCGACGCGTTCAAGGGCTCGGTCGGGCAGTGCAACTACAGCGCGGCCAAGGCCGGCATCATCGGGCTCACCCGATCGATCGCCCGCGAGACCGCCAAGTTCGGCATCACCTGCAACGCGCTGTGCCCTGCCGCCGACACGCGCATGATGATGAACGACGCCGTGATCGCCAACCAGAAGCGCAAGCTCGAATCGGGTCTGCTGACCCAGGAGCAGTACGACCGCTTCTTCGCCGGCCGCGGGCCCGAGCACATCGCGCCGCTGGTCGCCTACCTGTGCACCGATGGCGCCGACACGATCAACGGGCACCTGTTCCACATCGAGAAGGGCCGCATCAACAGCTACTTCTACGGCGAGGACTTCAAGACCCTCACCAACGACGGCTCGGTGTTCACGGTCGATCAGCTGATCGAACTGATCCCCGCCACGGTGATGAGCGGCGTGACGCCGGTGGTCCCGACGGTGCGCATGAAAGACGCGATCAAGTCGACCGACGTCAAGAAAGAGAAAGTCGGCTGAACACGCTGGCCGGGGCTGAACACCCTGGCCGGAGACGAGGCGCTTGCAGCCGCCTCGTCCGCAGCCTGCCGTGCCTCATTCGGCCTTGATGCTGGCGTCCTTGATCACCTTGCTCCACTTGGCCGAGTCGACCTTGATCTTCTCGATGGTCTGCGCGGGGCTCAGGAACTCGGCATCGCAGCCGGTGGCGTTGAGCTGATTCTGCAGGGCCTTGTCGGCGCCGGCCTTCTGCAGCGCCTGCGTCAGCCGCGCCACCACCTCGGGCGGCAGACCGGCCGGCCCGATCAGGCCGTACCAGGCGGTGGAGTCGAACCCCTTGATGCCGACCTCGTCCATGGTCGGCACATCCGGAAACGCCGATGAGCGCTTCAGCGACGTGACCGCGATCGGGCGCACCCGGCCGCTCTTGGCGGCACCCACCACCGGACCGAGGGACGAGAACAGCATCGGCACCTGCCCGCCCATCAGGTCGGTCATCGCCGGGCCGCCGCCCTTGTACGGAACGTGCAGCAGGTTCGCACCAGTGACGTTCTTGAAGTACTCGCCCGACAGGTGATGCGGTCCGCCGATGCCCGAGGTGCCGTAGCTCCACTTCGCCGGCTCGCGCTTGGATGCGGCCACCATGTCGGCCACGCTGGTGAACGGAACGGAGGGGTGCACGACCAGCATGCTGCCGCTGCCGCAGATGTGACCCAGGTGGGTGAAGCTGGTGATGGCGTCGTAGTTGACCTTGGCCAGATGCGGCGCAACGGTCAGCGGTCCGCTGTCGGCGTAGTACAGCGTGTAGCCATCGGGCGAGACCTTGGCTGTGTAATCCAGCGCCACGCCGCCGGCGGCCCCCGGCCGATAGTCGATCACCAGCGGCTGGCCGAGCAGGCTCTCGAGCACCTTGGCCAGCGGGCGGACGCCGGCGTCTGCCGAGCCACCGGGCGTGTATCCGACGATGACGCGGATCGGCTTGGTCGGGTAGGCCTGCGCGAGGCTCGCGGGGCTCCACGCCGTCGAGGTGACCAGCATGACCGTCGTGGCGAGTGCTGCGGATCGAATGGACATGTTGTGTCTCCTCCTGTTGTGGGTATCGGGACATTCTAGTGTCGAACGCGGGGCTTGGCGGCTGGCGCGGGTCCGGACGATCAGCTAGTGTCACAGGCATCCACCGTCGTCCGATGTGACAGAAAAGGAGCGCCCATGACCGTCCGGATCGCCCAGGTCAGCGATGCACATCTGTCGGCCGCGAGGCCGTTCTTCGCAGGCAACTTCGCGCGGATCGCCGATGACATCCGCCCGCAGGGAATGGACTTCCTGCTGGCGACCGGCGACCTCAATCTGGTCGGCGAGCAGTCCGAGGAAGAGCTGATGCATGGCATCGCGCAGCACGCGGCCATCGGCCCCGAACTGATCAGCGTGCCGGGCAATCACGATGTCGGCAACGACCCGGTTCGCGGCGGCAAGGGCATCGCCACGCCCGAGCGGGTCGCGCTGTGGAACAAGCATTCGGGTCCCTCGGCCTGGGTCCGCGATCTGCCGGGATGGCGCCTGATCGGCCTGGATTGCCAGAGCCTGGACTTCCACACCGAGCAATGGGAAGTGCTGCACAAGGCGGTGCAGGATCTCGGCACCCGCCGGATCGCGCTCATCCAGCACATGCCGCTGACCGATGGTGCGATGGACGACACGCGCGCCGCCTACTGGACGATGACTCCGACGGCCCGCCAGCGCCTGCTCGGCGCCTTCGGCCAGACCCGTCCGGCCGTCGTGATCAGTGGCCACGTGCATCAGTGGCGTGACCGCACCGCCGATGGCATCCGGCAGATCTGGGCGCCTTCGACCGCGTTCGTTCTGGGCGATGCCTACCAGCCGACCTTCGGCACCAAGGTGGTCGGCTGGGTCGAGCACGCGTTCCATGCGGATGGCACGCATGACGCCCGACTGCGGACAGTCGACGGTCTGGCGCTCGATGACCTCGGCCACATGCCGCATGTCTATCGACCTCTGCCGCGGCTGGACGAACGGCCCGATCTCTGGGAGACGAAGTCGTGAGGCGGCCGGGCCGCAAGGCGGCAGGCTCGGCGGGCGGCGCATCCCCGCGTCGACGGTTCACTCAAGCCGCTGCCGGCGCAGCAGTCATGGGTCTGGGCGGACCGGCCGCCCTCCTGACGGCGACGTCCGCGCGCGCCCAGGAGGCCTATCCGAGCAAGACGATCCGCTGCGTTGTCGCGTTCGGCGCGGGCGGCATCGTCGACATCACCACCCGCGTGGTCGTCGCGCAGATGGCCGCCCAGCTCGGCCAGCCGATCGTGGTCGAGAACCGTGCCGGCGCCAACGGCAACATCGGCACCGAACATGTGCTGCGCTCACCGGCCGACGGTTACACGCTGATGGCCTGCTCGCCGTACATCGCGATCAATCCGCACCTGGTCGCCAACACCCGCTGGAAGGCGGCCGACTTCGCGGGCGTCGGCCTGGTGGGGGCGCCGCCCAATGTCTTCGTCGTGCCCGCGTCGCTGCCGGTCAGCACGATGCGCGAGCTGGTCGACTACGTGAAGGCGCGGCCCGGACAGCTCAACGTCACCAATCCCAGCGCCGGCAGCTCCAACCATCTGGGCCAGGAACTGCTCTTCGGCCTGACCGGGATGGAGATGCAGAACGTGATGTACAAGACGCAGGCCGAGATGCTGCCCGACCTCATCAACGGCATGCATGCGCTCAGTCTGGTCACGATCGGCCTTTCGCTGCCGCACATCCGTGACGGCCGCCTGAAGGCGCTGGCCATCAGCGCGCCGCGCCGTGCGCCCGATCTGCCGAATGTGCCCACGCTGGCAGAAGCCGGCTACCCCGACGCCATGTTCCTTCCCTGGTTCGGTCTTGTGGCAGCCGCTGCCACCCCGAGGCCGATCGTGCGCCGGCTGGCCGCCGAGATGCAGAAGGCGCTGGCGCATCCCGAGGTGGTGTCGCGGCTCGAGAAGATGGGCACCCTGATCACGCCGATGCCGGCCGAGGAAATGGACGCCTTCATCGCACAGGAGAACAGCCGCTGGGCCAGGGTGATCGCCCAGCGCAACATCAAGCCGCTGACCTGAGATCTGCGGTACGCTGCGCGCGCAAGAGTGCGCGATCCCAGCGCACCGAACGTCAGGAGCATGCAGGCATGTCACGCCTTTCCAAACCGTCCGCGCCGGCTGGCGCGAATCTTCGGAGCTCGCGCCGCCGGACCAGCGCCGCCCTGCTGGCATTCGCGGCATCGGCCGTCGGCCTGTCGGGCAGTGCGCTCGCCCAGACGGCCGCCCCGTTCCCGAGCAAGCCGCTCACGCTGATGGTGCCGTTCCCGCCAGGTGCGGCGACCGATGCGGTGGCCCGTGCACTCGCGGTGCCGCTGGCCAAGCATCTGGGCCAGCAGGTGGTGGTGGAAAACCGCCCGGGTGCGGCTGGCACGATGGCCACCTCGATCGTGGCGCAGTCCGCCGCGACCGACGGCCACACCGTCGCCATCGCACCGGCGACGATCTTCCGTGTCCCGCACCTGCAGAAGGTTCCGTACGACACGCTGAAGGACCTGACCTTCATCATGAATTTTTCGGGCTACACCTTCTCGCTGGTGGTGGCCGAGAGCACCGGCATCAAGACCGTCCCCGAGTTCGTCGCGTATGCCAAGGCCAACCCCGGCAAGATCAGCATCGGCGCCAGCGGGGCCGGCAGCACCGGGCACATTGCGACCCACATGCTGGCCCAGAAAACCGGGACCGACCTCACCTTCGTGCCCTTCAAGGGCGGCGCCGAGGTGCTGAGCGCCTTTGTGGGCGGCCACATCAGTGCCGTGATCGACGGCGGCTGGGCGCAGATCGAAAAGCAGGGCAAGGGCCGGGTGCTGATGACCTTCCAGGAGCAGCGCATTCCGCGTCTGCCGAATGTGCCGACCGCCCGCGAGGCTGGCTACGACATCGTGTCGATCAGCCCGATCGGACTGGTCGGCCCCAAGAACATGGATCCCAGGGCGGTGAAGGTCTGGCATGACGCGATGAAGGCCGCGCTGAGCGATCCGATGTATCGCAAGCTCCTCGAGCTGCACGACCTCGAGGACGCCTACATGAGCGGCGACGACTATCGCAAGCTGGCCCAGAAGCTCTGGGTCGACGAGAAGAAGAACTTCGACATGATCGGGATGAAGCCGCAGTAAGCGGCCATCGTGGGGGGGGGCAGTCGCCCAAAAAAGGGCGACCGCGGCTGTTCGAAAACCAGGAGGAGACAGGCATGAAGTCGGGATTCAGATTCACCGCGGGCATCGGCAGGCTCGCGCTGGCGGCGGGCTTAGGCCTGGCGCTGGGCAGCGCGCCGCTGGGCGCTCTCGCCCAGACCGAGAAGCCGCAGTACGGCGGCAACCTGAGCATCGGCATGGTCTACGTGACCCTGTCGCCGCTGTCCTGGGACCCGACCGACTGGCCGTGGAAATACGCGCAGGACGCAGGCCTGATGCACGAGTCGCTGATGGCGGCCGACCTGATGAAGTCCAAGCGGCGCGGCGGAAAGTACCCGTTTACCGCCGATTCGTGGTTGCCGTCCGACGCTATCCGCGGCGAACTGGCCGAAAGCTGGAAGTTTCTCGAGAACCCGCCGCGCGTCGAGTTCAAGCTGCGCAAGGGCATCATGTTCCCCGACAAGCCGGGCATCATGAAGTCGCGTGAATTCGTCGCCCAGGATGTGGTGGCCAACCACAACCGGATGGACAAGAGTCCCAAGAAGACGCCCACCATCCTCGACCACATCGAGAAGGTCGAGGCGACCGACAAGCACACGGTGGTCTACACGTTCAAGAACTACTTCGCCGAATGGGACTACCGCTCGGGCTGGGGCTACAACTCGAGCATCGTGCCCCAGGAGGTGTTCGATGCCCCCGGGGCCGGCGCGAAGGACTGGAAGAACCATGTCGGCACCGGCCCGTTCCAGCTGACCGAATACGTGCAGAGCAACTCGGTGACGTTCACCAAGAACCCGATCTACTGGGACAAGGAGCAGATCGGTGGCCAGCAGTACAAGCTGCCTTTCGCCGACAAGATCATCTACCGGATCATCAAGGACGAATCGGCCTACCTGACCGCGCTGCGCACGGGCAAGCTCGATGTGCTCGAAGGCGTGCGCTGGAGTGCGGTCGAGGAGCTCAAGAAGAATGCGCCGGCGATCAAGTGGAACCGCTGGCTGAACACCGGCGGCAACTTCCTGGCGATGCGGGTCGATCAGAAGCCGTTCAACGATGTGCGGGTGCGCCGCGCGCTGAACATGGCGGTCAACAAGCAGGAGATCGTCAAGGCCTTCTATGGCGGCAACGCCGAGCTGTTCGCCTACCCGATGCACCCCGACTACCTCGGCTACTACGAGCCGCTCGAGAAGATGACCGAGTCGGCGCGTGAGCTGTTCGTCTACAACCCGGACAAGGCGAAGGCGCTGCTGGCCGAGGCGGGCTACCCGAAGGGCTTCAGCTTCAAGGTGCAGGTCTGCGCATGCTCGCCCGACCACATGGAGCTGCTGCCGCTGATCGCGGCGTACCTCGACAAGGTCGGCGTCAAGATCGAGATCCAGCCGATGGAGTACGGCGCCTTCCTGTCGGCAATGACGACGCGCACGCACACGGCCGGCTACTTCATGCAGAACGGCCACACGAACCCGACGACGTCGATCCGCAAGAGCTTCGTCACCGGGCAGCGCTGGAACCCGTCGGGCTATTCCGATCCGGAGTTCGACAAGCGGATGGACACGGTCTATGCCGAGCGGGACGAGGGCAAGCGGCAGCTGCTGATCAAGATCATGACCCGCGACATCGTCGAGAAGGCGCCCTACATCTGGCTGCCGGTGCCCTACGTGTACACCGCCTGGTGGCCGTGGATCAAGAACTACGGCGGCGAACTGCGCGCCGGCTCTGAGCGTCCGGGACCGATCCACGCCCGCATGTGGATCGACCGGGACATGAAGAAGAAGATGGGGTTCTGATTCTGCGGCCGAGGGGCTGAGGCCCCCCGGCCAACCCGGCAGCGCGGCGCCCGATCGGAGCGCCGCCTTTCAGGTGCGGCTGCTTGGCCTGCCTGCCCTGATTACTTGGCCTGGATCCCCGCCAGGTCGGCGACCTTCTTGAAGCGCTCGTACTCCTTGCGCTGGAAGTCGCCCAGTTCCTTCGTGTGCATCATCATCGGCGTGCCGGTCATCGTGTTCAGGAAGTTCTTTCCTTCCGGTGAGAGCATCGCGGCGCGCAGCGAGTCGGCCAGCTTGTTGGCGATGTCGTCGGGCACCCGCCCGTCGGTGTAGAGCGACGCAAACACGTAGCTCTCGAAGTCCGCATAGCCCAGATCCTTCATCGTCGGAATGTCCGGGAACATCGGATGGCGCTTGGCGTCGGTGATGGCCAGCGCGCGCAGCCGCCCCCCGCGGATGTGGTCCGCCACGCCGCTGAAGTCGTTCACGCCCAGATCGAGGCTGCCGCCGATGAGGTCGGTCTGCATCTGCGTGCCGCCCTTGTAGGGCACATGGTTCACCGGCACGCCCAGCGTCAGGCCCAGCCAGGTGGCCAGCAGCATGTAGCCGTCGGAGTAATTGCCGACGTTGATCGACTTGCGGTCGCGCTTGGCCGCGGCGGCCACATCGGCCAGCGTCTTGAACGGCGAGTCGGCCTTCACGACAAAGGTGGCGGGCCCCCAGGCAAAGCCGTGGATCGGCTTCACGTCCTTGAATGCGTCATAGGGCAGGTTCTTGACCAGCACCGGCATCACGCACATCGGCGAGGTGGTGCCGACAATCAGCGTGTGGCCATCGGGCGGCGCCTGACGCAGGGCCTGCATCGCGATCAGGCCGCTGGCGCCGGGACGGTTCTCGACCACGATCGGCTGGCCCAGCGTGCGCGACATCAGCTCGCCGAAGAAGCGGGAGTAACTGTCGGCGCCGCTGCCCGCATTGAAGGGCACGAGGATCTTGATCGGCTTGGACGGATAACCGGCGGCCTGGGCAAAGGCCCGCGGGGCGGCGGCCGTGGCGCCGAGCGCGCCGACGGATCCCAGGAATTGTCTTCTTGTCATCGCATGTCTCCTCAGTCGATGTTCGTCGCGGAACGCCCGACCAGGGTGCGGTGCAGGCGCCCGCGCTGTGCGCTTACTTCGGCAGCAGCCCGGCCGCGTCGGCGACCTTCTTGTAGCGTTCGTATTCCTTGCGCTGGAAGTCGCCCAGCTCCTTCGTGTGCATCATCATCGGGCCGCCGGCGTTGGCCGCCTGATAGGCCTTGCCCTCCGGGGACAGCAGGGCCGCCCGTACCGTGTCGGCGAGCTTCTTCGTGATGTCGTCCGGCGTCTCGGAGCGGATGAAGAAGGCGGCGAAGGTGTGGGTCTCGAAGTCGGTGTAGCCGAGTTCCTTCATCGTCGGCACCTCGGGGTACTTGGGGTCGCGCTCGGTGCTGGTGATGGCCATCGTGCGGATCTTGCCCTCTTTCTTGAGGGCGGCGACGCCGCTGGAGTCGTTCATGGCCAGATCCAGCTGCCCGGCCGCCAGATCGGTCTGCGCCTGTATGCCGCCCTTGTAGGTGACATGCACCAGCTTGACGCCGGCCACCGCGCCCATCCAGGTGGCGACCAGCATGTAGCCGTCCGAGTAGCTTCCGACCGTCAGCGAACGGTTTTCGCGCTTGGCCGCAGCGAGCAGCTCGGGCAGGCTCTTGTAGGGCGTGTCGCCCTTGGCATTGATCGTCACGCCGCCGATCGACAGACCGTGCAGCGGCCGGAAGTCCTTGAAGGCGTCGTAGGGGAGGCTTTTGTTGAGCACCGGCATCACGCACATCGGCGACGTGCTGCCCGGAAAGATGGTGTAGCCGTCGGCGGGGGCCTGCCGCACCTGGGCGATGGCCACCAGACCGCTGGCGCCGGGCCGGTTCTCGACCACCACCGGCTGGCCGAGCATCCGGCTCATCACCTCGCCATACACGCGGGCCGTGCTGTCCGCACCGCTGCCCGCATTGAAGGGCACGATGATCTTGATCGGCTTGCTGGGGAAACCGCCGGCCTGCTGCGCGAAGGCGCCCGGAGCGGCCACCGATGCGCCCAGCGCGCCCATGGATCCAAGGAAGAATCGTCGCGACATGAAGTGCTTCTCCGAGAACGTCGGGGTGGCCACGTGGATCCGTCAGATGCGGCGGTAAACCGCACCTGCGGTCAGTGGCGGTTTACTTCGGCTGGATGCCCGCTGCTTCGGCGACCTTCTTGAAGCGCTCGTATTCCCTGCGCTGGAAGTCGCCCATCTCCTTGGTGTGGAGCATCATCGGCCCGCCGGCGTTCAGCGCCTGGTAGGCCTTGCCTTCCGGCGACAGCATGGCAGCACGCACCGAGTCGGCCAGCTTGTTCGTGATGTCGTCGGGCGTCTCGCTGCGCACGTACAGGGAGGCGAACACATAGGTCTCGAAGCCGGCGTAGCCCAGTTCGAGCATCGTCGGCACTTCGGGGTACTTCGGCTCGCGCTTGTCGCTGGTGATGGCGAGCACGCGGATGCGGCCCTCGCGCTTGAGCTGCGCCACACCGCTGGAGTCGTTGATCGCCAGGTCGAGCTGACCGGCGGCCAGGTCGGTCTGCGACTGGATGCCACCCTTGTAGGGGATGTTGTTGATCTTCACGCCGCCCACCGCGCCGACCCACTGACCGACCAGCATGTAGCCGTCGGAATAGGTGCCGACATTGAGCACCTTGTTCTCGCGCTTGGCCGCGGCCAGCAGCTCGGGCAGGGTCTTGTAGGGCGAGTCGCCCTTGACGATGATGGTGGCGCCGCCGACCGACATGCCGTGGACCGGCCGCAGGTCCTTGAAGGCATCGTAGGGCAGGTTCTTGGTCAGGACCGGCATCACGCACATCGGCGACGTGCTGCCGACGAACATGGTGTAGCCGTCGGCCGGGGCCTGCTTGACGAGCTGGATGGCCAGCAGGCCGCTGCCGCCGGGGCGGTTCTCGACGACGACGGTCTGGCCGAGGCTTCGTGCCATCACTTCGCCATAGACCCGTGCCGCGCTGTCCGAGCCGCTGCCGGCGTTGAAGGGGACCACGATCCGGATCGGCTTGCTCGGAAAGCCGGCGGCCTGGGCCCGGGCGACCCGATCGGTGACTGTGGTGGCGAGTCCTGCGGCTGCCAGGCCGAGGAGCTGACGGCGCCCCGGGTTGTGCTGCTCGGTGTCGTTCGACATGTGTGTGTCTCCGCTTGAAGGAGGCCATTCGGATGGCCCTGGTTTTGTGACCCGCATGATGGCACAGGGCTTCTGTTCAGCCGATTCAACCCCGCAGTCGGGCCGGCGCGCAGTCGCCAATTGCGGAACCGCGCCAGTCCGCTTGCGCGGCGGTGCGCCGGTTTGCGGGATCGGCCGGCCGCCGGGCGTGCGCATGCACCGCATTGGTCGGCGATCAGCGCAGACCTTTCCGGGGATAAAATGGCCTGAAGCTGTCCGCCGGGAAAACTGCACGGCCGCCCTGTCTGGGACCGGTGCAGCATGCTGTGGGCGGATCACCCGCCAACTTGGCCGTCACAACCAACCTGCGATCTCATGGAAATCTCAATCAAACCCAACCCGGCCTGCGCATCGCAGGAGGCACGCAACCAGATCCTGGCGGCGCCCGGATTCGGCAAGTTCTTCACCGATCACATGGTGTCTGTCACCTGGAGCCAGGGCCGCGGCTGGCACGATGCGCAGGTCATGCCCTACGGCCCGATCGCGATGGATCCGGCCAGCGCGGTGCTGCACTACGCGCAGGAAATCTTCGAGGGGCTGAAGGCCTACCGGCATGCCGACGGGTCGGTGTGGTCGTTCCGCCCGCAGGCCAATGCGCAGCGCTTCAATCGTTCCGCGGCGCGGCTGGCCATGCCCGAAGTGCCCGAGGACCTGTTCCTGCGGTCGATCGGCGAGCTGGTCAAGATCGATGCGGCGTGGGTTCCGAGCGGCGGCGAGAACAGCATGTATCTGCGGCCGTTCATGTTCGCCTCCGAGGCCTTCCTGGGCGTGCGGCCGGCCAACGAGTACAAGTTCATGGTGATCGCCTCGCCGGTCGGCGCGTATTTCTCGGGCGGGGTCAAGCCGGTCAAGATCTGGCTGTCGTCCAACTACGCCCGCGCCGCGTTTGGCGGCACCGGGGCGGCGAAGTGCGGCGGCAACTATGCCGCCGGTCTGCTGGCGCAGATGGAGGCGTCCGAGCGCGGCTGCGAGCAGGTGTGCTTCGTCGATGCCACCGAGCACAAGTGGATCGAAGAGCTGGGCGGCATGAACCTGTACTTCGTGTTCAAGGACGGCACGCTGGTCACGCCGCCCACCAAGGGCACCATTCTCGAGGGCATCACCCGCGGCTCGCTGCTGGCCCTGGCCGGCGAACAGGGCCTGAAGCCCGTCGAGCGCCCGATCAGCGTCGATGAATGGCGCTCGGGCGTCACCAGCGGTGCGATCACCGAAGTGTTCGCCTGCGGCACCGCCGCCGTCATCACGCCGGTCGGCAAGCTGGTCTGGGAAGGCGGCGCGGTCGGCGACGAAAAAATGGGCGAGACCACGCTGCGCCTGCGCAATGCGCTGCTCGACATCCAGTACGGCCGCGCGCCCGATCGCCACGGCTGGATGAGCAAGCTCTGCTGAGCGGGTGATCTCTCGCGGGCGGGGGTCAGCCGCGGGTCAGTCCAGCTTCACGTTGGCGATCCGGGCGACCTCGCCCCACTTCTTGTTCTCGGCGGCCACGAAGTCGCCGAAGCGCTTCGGGGTCATGGGGTCGGCAATCGACCCCCGCCGCTCGATCTCGGCGGCGACCGCCGGGTCGCGCAAGATGGCCTGCACATCGGCGCTGATCTTCGCAACCAGCTCGGGCGGCGTGGCCTTCGGCACGATCATGCCGGCCCAGCCGGTGGCCTCGAAACCCGGGATCACTTCCGAGATGGCGGGCACATTGGGCAGCGCGCTGACCCGTTTGGCGGTGGCCACGCCCAGCGCCTTCAGCCGTCCGCTCTGGATGTGCGGCAGGGCGCTCGAGACGCTGTCGAACATCAGCGGGATCTGGCCGCCGAGCAGATCGGTCATCGCCGGCCCCGAGCCCCGATACGGAATGTGCACCAGGAAGACGCCGGCACGCGACTTGAACAGTTCGGCGGCCATGTGCTGCGAGGCGCCGGGGCCGGCCGAGGCGTAGTTGAGCTTGCCGGGATTCTTCTTCGCGAAGCTGATCAGCTGCCCGATCGAGTCGATGCCCAGGCTGGGATGCGCGACCATGACGAGCGGGGCGATGATGACATTGGTCACCGGCGCAAAATCGCGCGCGAAATCGTAGGGCAGCTTCGAGTAGACCATCGGATTGATGCCGATGGTGCCGCTGGTGCCCATGCCCAGCGTGTAGCCGTCGGGCGGGGCCTGGCGCACGGCTTCCATCGCGGGCACCCCGCCGCCACCGCCCTTGTTCTCGACGACAACATTCTGGCCCCAGATGGGCAGCAGCTTTTCGGCCAGCATGCGGGCGAAGATGTCGGTCGCCTGGCCAGGCGGGAACGGCACGATGAGCTTCACCGGGCGATTGGGAAAGCCCGCCTGCGCACGGGACGGGCCGCTG
>Ga0116169_1001619_pt1 | contig 18174 bp, 6 predicted proteins | sample AD_UKC130_MetaG_FD_89796 | JGI IMG/M metagenome (GOLD analysis project Ga0116169, IMG submission 89796) | Active sludge microbial communities of municipal wastewater-treating anaerobic digesters from Canada - AD_UKC130_MetaG | ecosystem: Engineered > Bioreactor > Anaerobic > Digestate | place...
ATAATTTATTAATCAATTTAATAATCCTCCTTTAATGCTTGTATTAATTATATTATTATTTACAAATGTTTTGTCTGAATCTTTATATTCAATTTCATATGTGTCTTCTAAAACTAAAGTAAAACATTTCGGGCATTCAAACCCAAGCGCTTCAACGTGCTTCGGCTTCATACCTGCCCGAAAACCACCTTTAGGATATTCCCCAACACCAATACAGTTCTTTAAAGTTAAAGATTCATTACACTCAGGGCATTTATATGGGAAATTCTGTTCTTTAAAACCTGAAAAATCTAATATAATAATACTCCCTTACATTATTATTATAACATTAAACAACATATCTATCAATGTTATAATATAAAAAACGGCTGTTTTTTTAGCAGCCGTTTTTTGTTTTAATATGTTTTATATGTTTGAGACTTAAACCATTCGGCAAGCTTATTATAAAGTTCCGAACTTATTTCAAATTCAACAAGTGTTTTATCATATTTACTTGCTGACGCCATATCAGTTCTTAATGGTACATGAACTTTCTTGTTCGAATATACATTAATCCATGGGATATACCCGTTTTCTGCATTTATTTCCTTATCATAAACAAAGTATATCTTGAAATAGGAGTTCGGACCGTTTTCATAATCTTCGTCATAAATAGCCAGACCAGTTGTTGAACTGATTACTTTATACAATTCTTCCTGAAGTTCTTTGGAAACAGGCTTATACAGAGAATTCATTTTATCAAGCAATTCCTGTTCATCTTTTGTTATCGCTTCTCCTTTTGTTCTCTTAGCGACAAGTGTTTCAGCCAATGATTTTAATTCTTTATAATTTGCTGAATCTCTTTCACGCATATCATTTGGTTTGACTATATAACTAAGGTCGACCTTCTGATATGTCTTATTAAACCAGTCAACACTTGGCGTAGCTTTTCCGTTATTGTAATAAGTGCTGTATATATAGAGCATATAGTTAATGTTGTCTTTTTCTTCCTGCGTAAGCACGTGTTCTTTTTTCTGATATCCATAGAACGTTATTTTTGCGTTATTCGAGTTTGCGAGAACGTTCATGTCATTCAATAACGTTGGCGTATCAATTTCATTAAAGTATATCCATTCAGACAGATAAGAATCGTTAAGCGATTGTCTTTTCTTGTTGCTTCCAACAGAACACGACCATTCATTACCATCACCATAGAAATAAATACTTTCAAACATTATCCACTGCCTGCTGTTAAAGCCTGCGACTATATAAAAGTACGCATGTTTTTCATTCGCATCATAGAAAATCATCGGATATATATTTCTATTTTCTTTTATATTGGCTGAATCCATGTCAAATCCTTTAGGAAGGTGTTTTATATTTCCAACTGGGTCTATACGCGTTTCAAGTTTAGAAAAATCTTTTTCCCTTGTAATCGCAAGCTGTTGGTTCTTTTCTTCTTCAATTCTTCTTAAGTAATCAGCTACAGCCTGGTTTTCATGCGTAGTCGTTGCATAAGTCAAACCATATTGCGGATATCCTTCTTTTTGTATAATATATTGTCCATTTGCCCCGAAAGCTTTCTTGACAACTTCTGGTTGAGGATAATCTTCTTCGTCAAATCGCAAATACGCTACAACTGTAACTTTAGGATTTTCCCAGTTATCTGGGATTTGGAACCTTTCCTTGCTTTCACCATTCTTATCTATTTTACTGTAAATCACTTTTTTGAAATCTCCACAATAAATTTCATATTTAATAACAGCACCTTCTGGAATTTCTTTATTAGGAGAAAAAAGGTTTATTTCAAGCTCATCCTGCGGCTGATAAACATACAGTTTTAAAACAGGATTTAGATTGATATACTGTATGCCAGCATCCTTTATTTTTAATTGCTTTAATCCTAAAGATGAATTAGGATTAGAGACAATATTAGTATCATTCTGTGAAGGATCTCCGTTTGTTGCTGGACTTTGTCCAACCATCAGGAACTTAGCTATCATAAGTATAAGCAATCCGCCAATAATCATTAATCCTGCCCTTACTACAACCTTTTGTTTGTCTGGATCTTTTATAAAATTCAATATTCCCGAAAAAGCAGGCTTTTTGTCTACTGGCTTGCTTTCATTCAAATCTTCAGATGGCTTCTGTTCTTCTTCCTGGACAAAATCATCAAACATATCCTTTTCGACAGCATATAAACTGTTAACATTTAATTTTCCATTTTTTGAAATAATTTGCAAAAAATTCATGTCATTATCATCCAAAGCTATAATAGCAAAATCGGCAATAAGGTCAACAAGTGTCTGCATTTCATCCCCGCTATTTTCAAAGACTTGGTAATTAAAACAGTCTGTAATAATAGCATACCTTATATTGGCATTTATGGCAAAAGCTTCCTTAAGAAGATCAGAATATTTACTGAAATCAGTGCCGTATTCAACAACTTTAATAACAACTTTAAATTTACCTTCTTCCACATCTTCCGCCAAACCATAATCAAAACTTTGCGTTCCGCTAATGTTATACACAGGGGAAACAACAACTTCATATGGACTTGTTGTATCATAGCCTAAAATTTCTATTAGAGGAAATAATATTTCCATTTTATTTTTATTTATATCGTTATAGTCTTTCGTATCAAGCATACGTCTTGCTTTGGATATAATATCCTGAATGTTTTTATCCATAATAATGTTTACCCCCTTTCCCCAATATACATATTATTATATTTTTGCTGCTAAAAAACATAAAAAAAAAGATCCCTATTTAAATATCTTTTTTTTATCAAATATAAAAACCCACACTTTTTAAGTGTGGGTTTTCGTTTTTATTCAATTGGTTCTTTTAAATAGTTTATAGCTCTTGACAGCATAACAGCCATTTCTGAACGTTTCAACAGATCGTACGGTCTGAATTTCTCTGCCCCAGATATAATCTTCAAGCTCAAAAGGTGGTTCAGATCGTCAACCCATTTTTCATCAGGATTTACATCTTTAAATACAGGGTTATTAACTTCATTATGATATTCATTTTCAAAGATTGTACGTGAAAGTACCTGAACAGCTTCTTTCCTTGTTATAGCTCTGTTGAACGAACTGTTTTTGCCGAATATTTCGTTTATTTCATTTTCAGTCAGTCCAATCAATATATTGCAACTTCCGAAATAATCCCAATCTTTTTTCGACAACGGAATTGTTTTTTCCTTCTTGACAGAAGGAATTGTTTCAAGCATAGCCATTTTAAGCTTATTAACTATGCTAAGGAATTCCTTTATCGTTATTCCGTTCTCTGGCTTGAACCTTCCGTCTTCTGGATAATCCAGAATTCCAATTGTCGTAAGATCTGCCAAATATGGTTTAACCCAACTATCTGAAACATCAATATACCTTGGAAGCTGTGGAGATAATTCAACAACTTCGAATTCTATTGTCTTAAGTTCATCCTTGACAACGTTCAGAAGCTGTATTGTCTTTCTACCTTTTGCAGTAAGCGTTACAACATCTCCATCTTTCTTTATGTCAGAGCTTGCACCTTCAAATATGATGAATTCTCCTTGCTGTTTAGCATTCTTCAAGTCTGTCGTAGCGGTCATCAGAACATCTGACAGCTTGAATGTAGTGCCGACAAGGAATGTATATGGGAACTTATTTTCACTGAACGAATATACGCTATTCAGATTCTTTATGTCGTCAGTTACCACAACGTAGAACTTAACAGTCTTGCCTCCTTTTGACGCTGTAACAGTTCCAACTCCGATCTTATCGGCAGTTACCATTGAATCATCCCTTGAAACGTATTTTTCATCAGCATACCATGTGATTCCGTTTATAGTGCCGAATTCTTCCATAAGCTTATCTTTGAATGCAAGAATAAAATTCAATTCACTGCCTAATTGCACCACGACAGTTCTGTTGGATGAACCAGCGTTAAGTGTTTTAGCAAGTATATCAATTATCTGTCCAGTTTCTAAATCCTGGAGACGAATAATAAACTTACCGCTTCCAGTTATTGTCATATCATTTCCACTGAATGAGACATTTACGCCTTCAAATATACGGTAATCGCCTGTCAGGTTGAATTTGTTCTTAAATAGCGTCAACCAGTAAGAAACAGGCTGTGTTTCTCCCTGATTAAGCATCAAAGGATTATTTACATTTACATTCTTCAATTTTTCAGGAAGCGTCGATTCAAGCAGGTTTATTGTTACAGAAGCAACATTTCCAGCCTTGTCTCTTACTTGGATTATAACAATGTCATTTTCCATAACTCTCTTGTAGTTTTCTTTTACAAATTCACCTTTCTGATTCCTTGCGCCATCTATCATAAATGAATAAGCATATTCAGCCAAACCGCCCTTATCATATGCGTTAACATATAACCTGTTTTCTTTAAGGACTATGCTTGTTATCACAGGCGGCGTAACATCAGCTGTCATAACTTCATCTTTCTTTGAATAAAGAACACTTCCATCTTTTTCACTGACAGCAGATTGTTTAATTTTATAAACAGTAGAGTCTTCAAGTCTTGGAACCATAACCTGTTCAGCTTTGTTAAGGCGTATTCTGTAAACTACACGTTCAGTATCTTTTTCCAAAACTTCTACAACGTAATCATACTGCGACCAGTCAATATTTTCCATATTTTCATCTGGATTGATAATGACTCCACCGCTGCCACCGCCGCCAGTTCCACCTCCAGGCGGAACGACTATAATATCGCCTCCACCTTCGTCTCCGCTACCATCACCTGGAGTAATAATGTCTTCATATCCATCAGGGATATCGCCTTTATAGCTGGTATTATCTTTTGTAATGAAATATTTTTCTCTTGTAATGTTTCCAGCATTATCCCTCAACATAACTTCAATGTACATAGGAATCATGATTTCCTGGAAGTTTTCTTTCTTATATATTTCAGTATATTGTGGTATTATCGTGTTAGCTGGAATCTTGACACTTATACCAATTTCAGTTACACCCACATAGTCAGTACTGATTATCATATCTTCCAGAGGATTAAATCCATATGCAAACGGAGCCAATCCTGAATCAGCATCAAAACCTTCAACATACAGCTTACCTTGATATGTGTAAACTTTTGTTATAACAGGCGGTTTATCGTCCTTTATTTCATCTTCATTTTCATTCTTTCCTTCTTCTTTTTTTATGATGTCTTCAATATAATCTGGCACTTCGCCGACAAGTACAGCATTTTCCTTGGTAATCAATATTTGCAGCTCTGTAACATTGCCTGCAGCGTCCCTTACTTTGAATGTAACCAAAGCAGGGATGCTTACCTTTGCAGTACCAACCTGCCTGTAAATAAGAGTACCAGAAGGTATTGTTGTTCCAGCTGGGACTGATACTTCGTCTCCGCCTTCACTGAATCCTGACATATCCATTCCAGCAACCACAGTTGTATCAAATCTAAATCCATAAGGGAGATTGTGAAGTTTCACATTATCTCTTGCCAAAACATGGATTTCACCTTTGTAAATGTATATACCTGTTATTTCTGGCGGAGTCTTATCGGTAGATTCGTCTTGACCACCGCTGATTCTGTCTCTTTCAGCTTTTAACATATTCTTTATATATTCAGGAATACCATTCGGATATGCTGGATTTTCCCAAATTACATAGTTGTTCATATCATGAGTTATATAGAAGCCTTCAGGATCCCCAGCAACAGCAATATTTCCGTTAGCATCCCTTAATTCGACAATTATATGTGAATCAATCAGCATACCAGTTGATGAATCTCGTCCTATCCTCTGTTTACTTTCAACTTTAAAGATTTCAAAGCCGTTAGGAATGGATGTATTTGCTTCCAGCCTTCTTGTCTGACCATATCTATCAAGACCTGTAATTTCAAATGAATAGCGTGTTAAACCAGAAGGATTAACCCACTTGAAGCCGTAAGGATACTGATCCAATCCAACAGCGGGAACACCATTCACAGGTAAATCTTCACCAACTATATACAATTCATCACGATACATGTAAATTCCATATATAACAGGAGGATCCCTGTCGACAACATCTCCATTGTTAGCTGCGTCTATTAAATCTTTAATTTCCTGCGGCAATTCGTTTGAACCAAATAGAATCTTATTGTCAGAACCTTTTGTAAGGTTAACAGTTTTGAAAGTTGAAATAGTAATATTTCCAACCCTATCTGCCAGATATAACGTCATCGTCATAGCCTGGTTCTGCAAATCCATCTTCATATATGTCTGGCTGGTCCAGATTGTCGTTCCAGCAGGAATAGTTTCGCCAGCATTGAAAGTCTTCGGCGCATCATTCACTATTCCAGATATCGCAAATGGCAAAACTGTTGCCTGTTCAAACTTAAATCCATAACCAGTTTTCCCTATACCACTTGCCTGTTCATTATTAGGATTCGGATTAGGAACTTCATCAGCACCATAAATATACAGGTTGCCCTGATACAAGTATGCAGCTTTAATAACAGGCGGCGTATTATCAACTATTGTATCCCCAATAGGATTTGTATAGTTGATTTCATATTTATTCTTATCATGTATCTCTGATATCTGGGCATTCTCCGATGCTTCAATCTCCATTATTGCTACCCAGTTGTCGAATTTAGGCACAAGCATAATTCCTTCAATTGCAGAAATCGACATAACTTTCAAAGTTGTTGTATTTACAGAAGCAACAGTATCCATCCTTAACAGATAGTAAGCAGATGTATTGCCATAATCAAGCAAATATAGCGGGTATTGTATTCCATAAGTCGAATCGGTAGTTCTTACAGACAATATTCCGCCATGTTCACTAAATTTTACACTTTCTGGAATTGCACCTATCATGATTATATCATGGTCAGTAAGGTAAGTTATGTCAGTATTTGTCCACTTTACGTTCGCAGCTAGCTTGTTGCCTATGGTTGCCGTAAGTTCATTTGTTAGATCATAAACTTTGCTTTCGTTTTCATTCTTTATCCAAGAACCATTAATAAAATCATATACATCAACTGCATAGAAGTTCTCGGACATCTTTGCAATAACAATGTTATTGCCTTCCTGATAGAATGGTCTCTCCGAATAATAACACTTATATACGCCATCAACCAGAGCAACCATCTTGACAACTTTTCCAGAAACGTTCGGAGGAGCAGACACAGGCAGTTTGTCTACACTACCAGCAACCTTATATATAGCTGAGTTATATTTATAACGTGAATCAAATACAACTTTGTTATTTGTATCAAGCAAATCTGTCGACGCATACTGTATTGAAGACAGTGCATCCATTCTCGTATAATATCCGTTTTCATCAATAATGTTTGTTGCGTCAGGAGCATCTATCCACATACCCTTGCTGAATATCTTTTCAACTACCTTGCCTCTTTGTTCAGCTGTCAAATTGAACTTGATCCTTCCACCTTCGATAACAGGAACAACAGGATATTCTACAGCCCTTATTCCATAAAAAGGAGAATTCATAATAAAGTAATTGTTCCCTTGGAATGTCTTTGAATACTCCTGGAAGTATGAAAGGTAGTTCGGATCCCTGATATCTACTTCATCAATATTAGCAGAAAATCCTAACGCTTGAATATCTTCGCTTGAGTACTTCAAATAGTATGCGAATGTTACCTTATCTGTAAACTTATACTGATTGAACGCAACGCCAGCATCATCATTCAACACCCATCTGTTTTGAACAAGTGAATAGAATTTGGCATTGCTTGGATATATGACATCATTGCCAGATATAGTTATCGGGGAATCGGCAGAAACAAGGAAATAGTTACTTAACCCCCTTACAAAGATATATTTATAGTTTCCAGATATACCACCGAAATTAGGCAATGATATAAGTTTATAATCAGGAGCTATTGCGTCATTGTTACTATTTCCGTTTGCCTTTAAAATAGTCATTCCAGAAGCTGTCTTCAAATCATAGTTTATATATTCAATACAGTTTTCATTAGGATCGAGAATAATCCTTGTATCTGTAGATACACCCTTCAAGTCATTCAGCTTTTCCCATCCAGTAGCGCCAATAGCCTTATAAATCTGCATATCTACTCCTGCTATTGAAGATTGGAATGTAAGATACGTTCCATCAGCATTGTATTCTATAATCGGCATTCTGGATGTATAGAACATCAGCTGGTATTCACCATAGTTCACCAATGTCCTGTAATCGTAAACACCTGTCGTAACAAACGGGGCATATCTGCCAAGATATAGCAATGAAGGTTCAAATGATTTACGGAAGACAAATTCTCCTTCAACTTTGTTTGCAGGTTTACGTTCTACTTGTAAGTCAACTGTAATAACACCATCTGTTAACCCACTGCCATTCACTCTTAATGTAAACATCCTGTAAGCATTTTCAAATTCAAAAGCAGAATCCCTGTAGTCAAACAATTCTTGCCTGTCTACCGTAATGCGACCGTTATTATCTATACTTAATCCGCTTCCACTTACAAGCCCGTCAATGGACCATGTCAAGGCTGGACCGTTATCAATAGCGTTATTGTCTTCATCATAATAAACTGCATACATTTGTTCATTCAAAATGTTCGGATCTGTTTCAATCATCTGTATAAGTTTTACATTCGGTGTAACAGTTCTATCAATAAATGATCCGTTTATTTCCACCCTGACAGCTGGTTTCGGTTCAGGACGTCCAAGAACCGTAATAGAATATGTTTTCGCGGATGTTGCACTGCCAACACGAACAGTTGCTGAAATGTTAAAGGTCTGATCATTTGCTGCTCTTTTAGGTGTTACAATAATTTGATTATTGACAGCGTCATCTTCTATTTCCCATGTGCCAGGAAGCTGGCTAAGATCCCATTCTATTACAGCCTGCGGATATTCAGGAATATACTTCTTCAATTTGAATTGGTTTACTATCTTATTTGGGCTTTCATTTGGAGCCAAACCAAGTTCCCTTGTACTAAGATAAGTGCTTGCAAGCCTTTCAGCCAAAACATTATCACTTTCATCTTCCTTAAGTACTCTTATATTAAATATTTTTACAATACCACTGTTTGCAATCATAGCCTTCAACTCAATATTAGCGTCGTTTTCAGTCGAAGGTCTTCTTGTAAAGGTTACATCTTCTCCATTTATTGTCAAAAATCCTGAATCATCAATCCAAGTCAAAGGAACTTCCTGTCCTTTATAAAGAACCTTAGTCTTTACTTTGAACGGGGAAACTATTGTATTTAAAGTTTCATTGCTGTTAATAACAATGAAGCTGTTATTCAGTATATTATCACGGATAAATTCATAATCCTCTGTCTTAAGCTCCCTGTCAGCAGGATCATCTTTTAATACCCTTATTTCAAAATTTCTTTGTCTGAATTCTGCTACTGAGTTTGTTTCACTTCCTGCAACAGCAGTTAATCTTACATATTCATCGCTTACCTGTCCAGTATGGTTAATAACACCTGTGTCTGAAATCCTTCCAGGAACAGCAGACTTCCACGTAATCGGAACATTTACTCTATTCACTGAAACGCTGGAAGGCAGAGTAATATTGTTATATGCACCATTAATACCTTCCCCGCTTGCAAATACCAAATCCTGAACCTTTAACACCCTTATAGCCATTTGGTTCTTTTCCAAATCAGTAAATGTATTTGCAGCGTTTACAAGAATGTCAAAAGTCCTTGTAGCTGTACCGCCTACAGTAGCTGTAAGCCTTACTATCTTTGAACCTTCTGTTGCGGTAGGATATGTTACAGTTACATGCCCATCTGTATCAATAACAGAAGTATTGTTTGAACCCCATGTAATTAAATTATTGTAGAGGATACCATTATCAATATAATTTGTCTTTAAAGACAATGTGTCTCCTACCGATAAACCAGTATAAAATTGGTTCTCGGTTATGCCAAGTATACGATAATCAAGTTCATTTGCTATTCTTGCATTTCTTTGTGCTTCCGTTTCTCCAGTTCCATCTGATGAAGATGACAAAACCTTTATACTGAATGTATTTACAGCATCCTTGTTAAGTTCTATACCGTTTAAATCAACAGGCAAATATGAACTTCTGCTGTTGTCTTCATACAAGGTAACATACGTATTATCATACGTTTTTCCATTTACAACGAAAGATACTTTCGGAGTAAGAACAATAGTTGTATCAGAAGACGGCAATGTTACAGAAGCATTTCCTCCTGATATAGATACTATGCCTGGTTTATCAGAAGTCCAAGAAATATCATATGTCCCATCATACAAATCTGTTCCGTTAATTTCATCAACTTTAACAGAAGTACTCAATACAAAATCGGATCTTATATTCTGAGCAGACGTATAATCCATATTTAAAGCATCTTTATATGTCAGCTCTCTTATAATTTTTCTCGCTTCCAATACTTTGGTATCTATCAGATCACCAATATAGTTATTCCTTAAAAGACCACTTTGATCATAATACTTGTTATATTTTCTTCCAGCTTTTCCGTCTATGTCTTCAGGAATTTTACCATCATGCTTATTTCCGCTGGAATCAAAATATACAGGATTGTTTGAATAAGAAGGACTATAGAATGTTCCGTATTCATCAAAGTATTCATTTGCACTTACATATCTCTTTTTATTCCTTCCATAACCATCAAGTGTCATTGCCTTTCCCATATTGACAATGATATTGAAGGATTCGCTTTCCTGGGAATTAACTTTTACTTTTCCTTCAAATGTTGACTGCTTCTCATTGCTTATAACTTTTGGCGCAGCAATAACAATCCCATCGGAACTTACAACACCAATGTCATAATCAGGGTTTGTCCAAACAACCTCATATTCAGGAGCAATAAGAGTAGTAAAGAATTCCCTGATTTTTCCAAACAATGTTACTTTTCTATCTATATATGCAGTATCACCAATATTTAACCTTAATGCATTTATACCAAGTTCCTTGGCAATTCTGTCTGCCTTAGCTTTATCGTTTGCATCAGGAACAGGGGTATTATTTCCTTCTTCAAGGACAGTTATGTCAAATGTCTTACTTGCCGTTGCTCCATCAACAGTAACAGTAGCAGTGATTTTTCCAACAGCATTTCCGCTTCTAGCTGCAGGTCTTGTTACTTTACCAGTAGCAGAATTAATTGCAGGGTTTGTAGTTTCCCATTTAACAGTGGCACCTTCAAAGTATGAAATAAGCTGTATGTCATTTTTTACACCCATCATAGTGTCGCCAAAAGACAACAGTATACCAATATTGTTCCCGTTCTGATCTACACCGACACCAATTGACGAAGCAATCCTGTCAGCTTTTTGTTGCGGAGTTTCATTAAATGTATTATAGCCAGCATTTTTTACGACAAGCTTAAATTCACGTCTGTTTTCATTGTTTGTTACAGTATAAATAGCTTCATCATCAATGTCAATGGTTCCATCACCATTAAGGTCATATTCCAATGTTTCAGGAACTACGACAGCAGTCAAAACAACTGTCTTATCCTGAGTTTGCCTCATAACTACTCCAGTTTCAGAAATAACAGTAGGATCACTGCTTTGCCATGTAATATTAGCCACACGTTTAGCATTTGGATCACTTGGCAAATCAGCATTATTCCCAAAATACAATTTTCCATTATATGTGTAAGCAATAGATGGCAATTTCAAATTTTTAGTAACAGCAATCGATCTGTCAGTAACAGACATTCCAATATCTGAATACTTCATTTCCTTCGCATAGTTAGCTGCCATTTCATTGAACAGTTTTTGAGCTTCCGCAGTTCTTTCTTCTGGACTACTTGCAGTTTCTTTTATATTAATAGTAAATGTTTTTGAACTTTCACCAACTTTAACCTTTAATTCACTTGTTCCATCTTTTCCAGAAATTGACACAGTATTACCCTGAACTGGCTGATCATCCAATTCCCAAGAAAGTGAACTTCCGCCAAACGAAGGAGAAACATGGAAGCTGTTCTGAACAGATGTAGTATTGATATCCCCAAGCTGTGCCAAACCTATACCGCTTATAACTCTTTCATTCTTATCATCTTCTGCTTCTTCTTTCTGCTTTACAACAAAAGTAAAATCATGTGAATAGGTTGTTCCAGTATCATTATTTGAAGCAGTAAGAACAACAACTTTATTTCCTTCACCAAATTTAGGTCTTTTTACTGTTACTTCTCTAGTTGAATGATTTACAACCAGAGCTGTATCGTTTGAACGCCATGTAATGGTTTTCCCTTCTATAGTTACAGGGACATAGAAGTTATCTGTGATATTGCTCGGATCTATAACTGTTGTTTTATCAGAATAAGTAAAATAGTTTACATCAATGTTTTCAATTATTCTTTTTATCGTAACGTCATCAGATTCTGGTTTTTTTAAAACTCTTATATAAAACTTCATTGTTTCTCCAGAAGGAATAGACGCTGTAAGATAAACATCAGCGTCAGGCTGTAGGTTTGAAGGTCTTGTAACCTTCGCAACTCCTTCTGAAATTACAATTGCAGGGTTAGAACCATCAACTGTCCATGTAATACCTGTTCCATTCTTGTTAGGTGGAAGCCTAAAGTTACTCATGACATTCATATAATCTTCGCCAGAAGCAAACGAAATATCATCATATGTCAGGCTGTACAAATCATCAACAGCTTTATCAGCAGCACTTTTAGGCTGCTTAATTACTTTAAGCCTGAAATATCTTGAAGGTCCAGATATCCCATCTATTGTAGCCGTAAGGTCTACATATTTATCACCTTCACTGAAAAACGGTCTGTTAACAACAACTTCCCCTATTCCAGATGTAACACAAAGAACAGAAGAATTTGAAGATTCCCAAATAATATTATAAGTAATGCTTTCCTGTGACCCATCGGATTTATATACAGTTTCAGTCTTGGACTGAATAGGCGTAAAATTAGTTTTTACATTATTCGGGTCTTCACCAGGAGCAAGTCTAAGATCACTAACGGATAAGTTGTCCAAAATCCTTGTTGCAGCTTCTACTTCACTCTCTTCTGTTCCTTTTACGGTAAGATAAAAATGTTTAATCGCAAAATCATCAGGAGATGCCCCCTGAATACGTACAATAGCAGTCAATCTTACATTAATATCCTTATCCTGTCTTGTTACCTTTCCAGTAATGGCAGATATAATAGAATTATCAGTGGACTGCCAGTCAATTGTATAGTCGCATCCATAAAGTTTACCTGATTTCTGCAAATTAAGTGAATGAGTGACAGCAGAAGGAATATCCCCTTCCTGTAATCCAAGAACAGAAATAGTCAATCCAGCAGCAACTTGCTCTGCCCTCATCTTATTTGTAAGAACCTGCTTGGAACCAATAATAAGATAAGGCTTAACATTATGGTTCAGAATGTTATCACCATAAGTGTTATTAAATGAAGTACCATCCAATGTTTCACCACTTATTGAACCAGCAACTTTACCAGTATAGTCTGTTATATTAGCAAGTGTGAATGTAGCGCTTTGATCTTGGTCTATATTAAAATACCCTTTCTGGTTCAAAACGGATGAATATACGCTCTGCTGTTTCCATAAACCTTCAGCAGGTGAATACATGAATTTTTTGATGGTAGCATTGTTTTCAAGAACCACCAGTTTATTTTCGTCATATATATACCAAATTGGTGCTGAACTCTTATATACGTAATAATTGTTTCCACTTTTTACAATAACCATGTATGGCACAGATTCGTCCTGCTCAATTGGACAATATAACCCGCTATCCATACCACCAGCAAATACATTCATGGGAAACAAGCTTAATAATATGGATATTGCAAATATCAGAGATACCGTCTTCACGAATCTTTTTTTCATTTGAAAACCCCCTTTACGTCATTAATGTTGCTGAAAAATTATATAATCTACCATATTTAAAAACAAACAAAAATTGTCTTATAAATAAAATTATATAATCTACCATATTTAAAAACAAACAAAAATTGTCTTATAAATATTAGAAAAAAATTATGAAACCTGTTTCTCTTCATTCCCTTCCTTAGTTCTTCTTTTTTTTATGATTTCATCTATTTCAGAATTATTCAATGTTTCCTTCTTCAAAAGTTCCTCAGCTATTTCAATTAAAATATCTTCATTTGCTTTTAAAAGATTAACTGTTTCATCGTATAATGATTTTGACAGTTTCGAAGCTTCATCCAAAATGTTTTCATTGCTTGCAACACTTAAAACACCTGTGCCTTTAGCAAATTCATTAAGATTTATCATCCCGAATTTTTCAGACATCCCATAAGTTGTAATATACTGTTTTATAAGATTTGTCGCCTGTTGAATGTCGTTGGAAGCTCCTGTCGTTATTTCATCTTCGTTTTTAAGTAATAAGAATTCACCAACCCTTCCAGCATACATAATTTGTATAAGCTTTCTTAAATACTTTTTGCTGACAAGTGATGTCTCTTTTGGGGTCCTGAAAGTAACTCCACCAGCGCCAGATGTTGAAGCTATTATTGTTACCTTGGGAACTTCTTCGTCTGTTAGAAGTTTTGTTGCCAAAGCATGACCAGCTTCATGATATGCAGCTATTCTAAGCTCGTTTTTATCCCTTGAATGACTTTCTTTCTTATCACCTTTCATAATAATTCTCCAAAATGCAGTATCTATATCATTCATATCTATGCATTTTTTCTTTTCATTAACAGCAATAAACGCAGCTTCATTCAGCAATGCCTCCAAAGCAGCGCCACTGAAACCAACAGTCATTGCTGCAATGTCTTCAAGTTTGACACTTGCGTCAAATTTTTTGTTTTTTGCATGAACTTTTAATATTGCCAATCTATCTTCACGTTCAGGCAATGGAACAGCGATATGTTTATCAAATCGTCCTGGTCTGATTAAAGCATGATCCAAATCTTCAATCCTGTTTGTTGCAGCAATTGTAACAATCCCTTCTGTCCCATTAAAACCATCAAGCTCGTTTAATAATGCATTAATGGTTTGATCCCTTTCAGAATTGTTAGTTGTACCCCTTTCAGTTCCTACAGCGTCAATTTCATCTATAAAAACAATACATGGCGCTTTTTTTCTAGCTTTATTATATAAGTCCCTTACTCTTTTTGCGCCTAAACCAACAAACATTTCAACAAAATCAGAACCACTGACACTGAAGAATGGAACCCCAGCTGTCCCAGCAATAGCTTTCACTGTAAGTGTTTTACCAGTTCCAGGAGGTCCATAAAAAACAATTCCTCTTGGCATCCTGGCACCCATTTCTGTATATTCTTTTGGATTTTTAAGATAATTTATAATAAATTGCATATCTTTCTTCAATTCTTTACAGCCTGCTATATCATCAAAAGTAACATTTGGAATGTTATCTGTTATTTCTTCATTTCTTTGCGCTGGAATAGTCCTCTTGAAAAGCCATATTCCAAATGCAAAAAACAATATAAATCTGATACTGTTTAAAATTTCAGTTACTAATGCGTTTTGGCTTGTTGATTCCACTTCAGTAACACTTATTCCTTTTTTCAAAAGAAATTCTTTAAAATCTGCTGTTTTTGGATTTTGGGTATAATAATACTTGTCTTCATTATCCTGGAAGCTGAATACAGGTTTTTTCAAATCAAGCGCAACAGCTTTTACTTTACCTTCATCAACCATTTCTAAAAATTCAACATATGAAACTTCTTGCGGAACTTCCTGTTGCTTAATATTCGCAGAATATGAATTTAAATATAACCCAAAAATAAAACATGCTATAAAAGTCAAAATAATAAATCTGTTATTTTTGTTAAGCTTGCTTATAAATTCCTTTATTTTTTTCCACATGCTGATTTATACCCCCTTGCTACATATACTTTTATATGCAAAAACATTCATCCCCCACCTGTAGAGGTGGAGGTCTTCTGTTTTAAATTTTATATAAAAACATCTATGTAAAAAATATATATTTCATTTCTTAAGTTTCAACTATAACATATTATATTAAAATGGCGTAGCAACAGCAACTTTTCAATGTATTATCAAGTTCAACAAAAAAAAATAAAATAAAAAAAACATAACTTCCGTCGTAAATAGGACGGAAGTTATGTTTCTTCCCACTTCTTCGCCTCCATTTTTGACCTCTGTCTGTTATAATCCTTTACGGATTTATGAGCTCCCCCACGTGGAGTCTTTACCATTGTGCGGATGCTTCGCATCACTTCAAAGGTATCTATCTTCCCGACATGAATTTTTTTCTTCTTTGCCATAAATGTCATTGTTTCTTCTTTCCCTCCATTTATTTATATTCATTTAAATTATATTAAAATAAGGATTTTAATATTCATTGATATTTAAAAAAAATAAAAACACCTGCATTTGCAAGTGTTTTTTCGCAGGAAATACCACCATTTGAAAGGGACAACATTAGATTAAAACGCCCCCCGAGGCTCGGTGATTTGCTGCTGTCTGCTGGGTTCGCTCGGCAGCCTTCAAAGACCCAATCAGAAGTCCCTGCCACTCCTTACTTATAAACCCCGTAACATCATTCATCAATAATTAAATAAGCAATAATACTAAAAAGAAACACTAAATTATTCCCTGCGCAGGTTAAAAGAACAATAAAAAATTTCAACTTATTATTTATATTCATTTAAATTATATTAAAATAAGGATTTTAATATTCATTGATATTTAAAAAAAATAAAACACCTGCATTTGCAAGTGTTTCATCCATCAATAATTAAATAAGCAATAATAATAAAAAATTTCAACTTATTAACTGTTTGATTACTTCATCTATTGTTTCAACTTCTATAACCTTTATTTTTTCCAACTTTAAATCAAATACATTGTTTTTCGGAATAAAAACTTTTTCAAAACCCATTCTTTCTAAATCCTTAAGTCGGCTTTCAATATTCGGAATTCTTTTTATTTCCCCTGTCAACCCTACTTCACCCAAAAAAACAGTTTTCCCATCAACGGAAATATTCTTCATGCTTGAATAAATACTTACAACAACACCCAAACCAACAGCTGTGTCTTTTACCTTAAGCCCGCCACCTACCTGCAGATATACATCATGTTTTTTCATATTCAACTTTAATCTTTTATCAATAACAGCGATAAGAATCTGTACAAAATCCTTGTTTAATCCTCCGCAAATCCTTGTAGGAAAAGAAAACGCATTTGATTCTGTTAAAGATTCTATTTCAACGGCAATATTCCTACTCCCTTCACGAATCATCGTTATTACGCTTCCTGTTACTGGATGATCTCTTTCAGTAATAAAATATTTGCTTGGATTATCAATTTCTTTAATCCCTTCATCTGTCATTTCAAACAAACCGATTTCTTCTATATTTCCAAACCTGTTTTTACTTGCCCTTAAAACACGAAGAGTACTTCCTTCTTCAGCTTCAAGATTAAAAACAGCATCAACCATATGTTCAAGTTCCCTCGTTCCCCTTAATTCATCATCTTTTGTCATTTGCCCAACAAAAAACATTACAATTGGTTCTTCCGTTTCCTTAGCTTTCTTCAGAAGCGTTGAAGTACAAAGTATAATTTGTTTATCACCACCTGGAACATTTTCTATATCAGGTGAATAAATCATTTGAATTGAATCTATAATCACAAACTTTGGTTTAATGGAATCGATATCTTTAAGTATATGGTTTAAATTACATTCTGCCTTTATATATAAGTTTTCAGATATTTTCCCTTTTAAAATCCTATCAGCCCTTAACTTTATCTGGGATTCACTTTCTTCGCCGCTTATATATAATGCATTTAATCCCTGTTCAGCAAATTTGTTTGCAATATCAAGCAATAATGTCGATTTTCCTGTTCCTGGAGGGGCTGTTATTATATTTACACTGTCAATTACAACTCCTCCCCCCATAACCCTGTCAAATTCTTTAATTCCAGACTCATATCTCTTTAATGCATTTACCTTTACTTCCTTCAGTTTTACAGGAAGACTAGTGCTAGTCATTTTTGATGCAGTATACGCGCTTTTAACTTCTTCTTCAATTATCTCTTCTTTTAATGTATCAAATGACCCGCAATGTGGACATCTTCCTATAATATAAAAGAAACTGCTATATTTTACAGTTTTATAACCACATTCCGAACATATAAAAGGCATCCTTATCACGAAACTTGCGCAAGGAAGCCCCTGCCTTTAGGCACGGGGAGGAATTGCGCCTTACGCAAGTTCCGCTCCCTCCTTTCTGTAAGTATATCCATCAAATCGCTGAATGACTTGAATATAT
>Ga0116169_1001620_pt1 | contig 18174 bp, 18 predicted proteins | sample AD_UKC130_MetaG_FD_89796 | JGI IMG/M metagenome (GOLD analysis project Ga0116169, IMG submission 89796) | Active sludge microbial communities of municipal wastewater-treating anaerobic digesters from Canada - AD_UKC130_MetaG | ecosystem: Engineered > Bioreactor > Anaerobic > Digestate | place...
GGCTGCCCCGCAAGGTGAACATCCGGACATCCGACGAAGTGTTGGGGACAGAGCGAAGTTCACTGCGTGTAACTTCGGTCTGTCCCGCAAGGTCTCAGAATTCGGCGTCGAGCTCATCGATCTCGTCGACTTCCGCCTGGGCTGCGGCGACCCATTCCTGCATGGCGGGCAGTTCCATGATGCGCTTGCAATAGGCGGCGATGGTGCTGTTGACGGGGACGTCGTAGGTGAGCAGACGGGTGACGACGGGCGCATACATGGCGTCGGCGGTGGTGGGTTGCTTGCCAAACAGGTAAGGGCCGCCGTAGCTCGCCAGGCACTCGCTCCAGATCGCCAGCACCCGGTCGATATCGGTCTGCGCGCGCGACCAGACCTTGAAGCCGGGAAAGCGGGCCTTGATGTTCATCGGCAGGGCAGCGCGCAGCGACGCAAAGCCGGAGTGCATTTCGCCGCAGACCGCGCGGCAATGGGCGCGGGCCTTGGCGTCGGCGGGCAACAGCTTGGCCTGGGGCTTGATTTCGTTGAGGTATTCGGCAATCGCCAGGGTGTCCCAGACCTTGATGCCGTTGTGCTGCAGCGCCGGCACCAGCATCGAGGACGACAGCAGCAGCATCTCGGCCTTCATCGCCGGGTCGTCCGGCGGGATCACCTTCTCGGTGAAATCCAGGCCCGCGAACCGGGCCAGCAGCCAGCCCCGCAAGGACCAGGCGCCATAGTTCTTGCTGCTGATGGTGAGAACGGCCTTGGCCACGCAAGCCTCCTGGAGTCGATGGACGATGCAGCATGCATCGCAAGGGCTGTGCCAGCCGCGGACGGGCCGGGCCAGACCGCACGTTGCGCTGGCCCGTAACTTGCCTTGTCCACTTCATCGGATTCACGTCCGTCCCTGTTCAGGAGATCCATGTTGTACCAGGCCTACCAGACCCAGTCTGACCTGATGTCGCCCATGCGGCTGCTGGCCCTCAGTGGCGCCTCCGCGTTCTGGATGAGCAACACCGAAGGGACGCTGCTGCGCAAGATGTCCGCCTCGCTGGAGGTGTTCTCGCGCATGCGACTCACCCACAGCCGACCGCCGTACGGCATCACGCACGTGACCGTCGATGGCCAGGACCTTCCGGTGCAGGAGCATGTCGTGCAGAGCCTTCCGTTCGGCGACCTGCTGCACTTCCGCAAGCCCAGCCTGTCCAGCCAGCCGAAACAGCCTGCCGTGCTGCTGGTGGCCCCGCTGTCGGGCCATTTCGCGACGCTGCTGCGCGAGACCGCGCGCACGCTGCTGCAAGACCATGAGGTCTACATCACCGACTGGAAAAACGCGCGCGACGTCAGCCTGCGCCATGGCGGCTTCAGCCTGGACGACTACATCGCGCACCTGATGCAGAACATCGAGTCGGTCGGCCCCCTCTGCCATGTGGTCGCGGTCTGCCAGCCCTGTGTCGCAGCCCTGGCCGCGACCGCCTTGATGGCCGAGGACGACCATCCCGCGCAGCCAGCCAGCCTGACACTGATGGCCGGCCCGGTGGACTGCCGCGTCAGTCCCACCGCCGTCAATACGCTGGCGACCAGCAAGCCGATCGAGTGGTTCGAGCGCAAGCTGATCAGCCACGTGCCGCTGCCACACAAGGGCTACATGCGCCGCGTCTATCCGGGCTTCGTGCAGCTCGGGGCCTTCATGAGCATGAATCTGGAGCGCCATCAGCATGCGTTCAAGGACCTGTACCGCTACCTGGTCGACGGCGAGCTGGACAAGGCCAACCCGATCCGCGTGTTCTACGAGGAATACATGGCGGTCAACGACCTGCCGGCAGAGTTCTACCTGGAGACCGTCGAGAAGGTGTTCCAGACCTGCGATCTGGCCCGCGGCGTGCTGCAGTTCCGCGGCCGCACCGTCAACCCGGCAGCGATCCGGCGCACCGCGCTGATGACGGTCGAGGGCGAGCGCGACGACATCTGCGCCATCGGCCAGACGGTGGCCGCGCACGACCTGTGCCCGAGCATCCGTCCCTACCTGAAAACCCACCACGTGCAGACCGGCGTCGGCCACTACGGTGTGTTCAGCGGGCGCAAGTGGAACCAGCAGATCTATCCGCGCGTGCGCGAACACATCCACGCAAGCATGGGCTGACGCGGTCGCCGCTGCGGGGTCGGCACCGCGCCCTACCTGCCGCCGGACCGGCCTGCTTCGCGAAACTCGCCCCCGCCGCGCGCGGCAGCGGCCCCGTCCACAGGCTCGGTGCGCTGTGGCACCGGCGGCCCTGGCGCTGCTGCCGGCACCAGAGCCGGCGCCGGCGCCGGTGGCACATGCCCATTGCATGCCCTGCCTGCAGGCGCGATGACCATGCGGTCCCGGCCTTCGCGTTTCGCGCGGTACATCGCATCGTCGGCGCGCTCGATGCAGGATTCGAACGACTCGCCGTCCGTCGCCTCGGCCAGGCCGGCCGAGAAGCTGACCCGCAGCGCCAGGTCGACATCCGTCCATGCCACAGCGTGAACGGCCGACCGCATGCGCTCGATGACCTCCGCAGCAGCGGCCAGCCCGGTTGCCGGCAACAGCAACAGGAACTCCTCTCCGCCCCACCGCGCCAAGCTGTCGTTGCGCCGTATCGACGCCTGTGCATGCTGTGAAAACCGGCGCAGAACCACGTCACCCGCCGCATGGCCCAGCGTATCGTTGACGCGCTTGAAGTGGTCGATGTCCAGCATCGCAATGCAGGTCGGCTCCCCGCTGCGTTCGCGCCGCAGGAATTCCTGTCGCAGCACCTCGGTCATATGGCGGCGGTTGACCAGTTGCGTCAATTCATCATGCCGTGCCATGTCCTTGATACGGTCCAGGGCCGTGGCGAGTTCCAGCGCCCGCTCCTTCAGAGACTTTCGCAGGCGGCTGAGCGTGACCGCCATGATGGCCACTGCCACCAGCATCGCACTGGCAATGACGAACTGGGGCAACTCCTGCTGCCATGGATAGCGTGACGGGTCGGACTGCGACTTCCAGAGCATCGTCAGTCCGAGCAGGGAAATGGCATAGCCACACAGTGCCCGCACCTGCGCCGGCGTCGAGGAAAACCCGCCGAACACCAGCACAACCACCAGGATCGACAGCGTGACACCGCGCACCGGCCCGATCAGTGCATACGCACAGATGATGCAGGTGATCGCGTAAACGCATTGCAGGTTGTTGAGCAGCGCGGCCGGAATGTGCAGCCTCGGGCTGGCACGGATCGCGGCATATGCGGCGGCCGCGCCGGCGATCGACGCGGCACTGAGCCAGATCACCGGGCGACGCGGCGCGTCACCGACCCATACCTCGTACCACAGCATAGCCAGGCTCACAAGGTAGAGCACCAGGCCCAGCGCCCAATAGTGCAGCAGCCGCTGGACGCCGGCATCGCGGCCCAGGAGCCATGGCAATAGCGGGGTACGGCTCAGGGTCATGGTGCTCGGCTATGCGCGCCCCGCGGGCAGGCGTCATTCCCGGCGCGGCACTCGTTTCGTTGTGGACGAATTCGTAGCCTACCCGCAAAGTGCGGCCCGCGCCACCGGGTCAGGACAAACAGGCCCGCGATTCAGACGCCCGCCTTTGGCGGAAGCAACTCCGCCTTGCCGACACGCGCGGTCCTGGGCGCGCTGGGAAGCAGGCCCTGCGCAGCAGCGGCAGACATCCCGAAAGAGGCCAGATTCGCGGCCCTTGTGCGGCCGCTACAAGACCCGTTTCAGATACACCCCGGTGTGGCTGGCCGGATTCGCCGCAATGTCCTCCGGCGTACCCTCACCCACCACGGTACCGCCGCCGGAGCCTCCCTCCGGCCCCATGTCGATGATCCAGTCGGCGGTCTTGATGACATCGAGGTTGTGTTCGATCACGACGATGGTGTTGCCGGCATCGCGCAGATGCTGCAGCACCTTGAGCAACAACGCGATGTCGGCGAAATGCAGACCGGTCGTGGGTTCGTCCAGGATGTACAGCGTGCGGCCGGTGTCGCGCTTGGAGAGTTCCAGCGCCAGCTTGACACGCTGCGCCTCGCCCCCCGACAGCGTGGTCGCCGACTGCCCGAGCTTGACGTAGGACAGGCCTACGTCGAGCAGCGTCTGCAGCTTGCGCGCAATCGTCGGCACGCTCTCGAAGAATTTGGCTGCGGCCTCGACGGTGAGATCCAGCACCTGGGCGATGTTGCGGCCCTTGTACATGACCTCCAGCGTCTCGCGGTTGTAGCGCTGGCCGCGGCAGACATCGCAGGGCACGTAGACGTCAGGCAGAAAATGCATCTCGACCTTCTTCACGCCATCGCCCTGGCAGGCTTCGCAGCGTCCGCCGGCCACGTTGAAGCTGAAACGGCCCGGGCCGTAACCCCGCTCCTTCGCCATGTTCATCTCGGCCATCAGTTCGCGGATGGCGGTGAACATGCCGGTATAGGTGGCCGGATTGCTGCGCGGCGTGCGACCGATCGGCGGCTGGTCGACGTTGATGACCTTGTCGAAGTACTCGATGCCCTGGATTTCCTCATGGGCGGCCGGCTCGACATGCGCGCGGTACAACTGGCGCGCCACGGCCGCGTACAAGGTGTCGTTGACCAGCGTCGACTTGCCCGATCCGGACACACCGGTCACACAGGTGAGCAGGCCGACCGGAAATGCCACGTCCACGTCGCGCAGGTTGTTGCCGCTGGCCTTGACCACACGGATGGCCTGCAGATCGCCCTGGGTGGCGACATGCTCGGCCTGGCGCTCGGCCCACGCAACGGCAGCCGCGCTGGGCCGGCCCTTCGCCGGTCGCGGCTGCACGGTCTCCACCGTCGGCAGCCAGGGCGTCCGTTTGCCGGGCACCTCGATGCGCAGCACATGGGCCAGGTATTGCCCGGTCAGTGACTCCGGATTGGCGCGGATGTCGTCGAAGCTGCCCTGCGCCACCACCCGGCCGCCATGGACACCAGCGCCCGGGCCCATGTCGATCACGTGGTCGGCGGCGCGCATCATGTCTTCGTCGTGCTCCACCACCAGCACGCTGTTGCCGATGTCGCGCAGATGCTTGAGCGTGTCGATCAGCCGGTCGTTGTCGCGCTGGTGCAGTCCGATGCTGGGTTCGTCCAGCACGTACATCACGCCGGTCAGGCCGGAGCCGATCTGCGAGGCCAGCCGGATGCGCTGCGACTCGCCGCCGCTGAGTGTCTCGGCACTGCGGTCCAGGCTCAGATAGTTCAAGCCCACGTCGTTGAGGAATTTCAGCCGCAGACCGATCTCGCGCACCACCTTGGCCGCGATCTCGCCCTTGGCGCCATGCATCTGCAATTCGCTGAAGTAGCGCAGGCTCTCACGCAAGGTGGCGTGGCTGACCTCGTAGATGGCCCGCGCCTGCGCGCCTTCGCCGACCTTGACATGGCGCGCTTCGCGCCGCAGCCGTGTGCCCTGGCATTCCGGGCAGGCCTGCTGGCTGCGGTAACGCGCCAGGTCCTCGCGCACGACCACCGAATCGGTCTCGCGGTAACGCCGTGCCATGTTCGGTATCACGCCTTCGAAGGGATGCTTGCGGGTGAGCTTCTTGCCCTGCTGCGCACCGGACTCCATGACGTAGCTGAACTTGATCTCTTCCTCGCCGGAGCCGAACAGCACCGCGTGCCGGGTGGCCTCGGGCAGGTCTTCGAACGCCGTGTCGATGTCGAACCCGTAGTGGCGCGCCAGGCTCTCGAGCATGGCGAAGTAGTACGCGTTGCGCCGGTCCCAGCCCTTGATCGCGCCGCTGGCCAGGCTCAGCGACGGGAAACCCACGACGCGCGACGGGTCGAAGAACTCCATCGTGCCGATGCCGTCACAGGACGGGCAGGCGCCCATCGGCGAGTTGAACGAGAACAGTCTGGGCTCGAGTTCGGCGATCGAATAGCTGCACACCGGGCAGGCGAAGCGCGCATTGAAATAGTGCTCGCCGCCGCCGGCCGGTGCGCCATCCGTCGCTGCATCCATGTCGACCACCAGTGCACGGCCGTCGGCCAGCGCCAATGCGGCCTCGAAGCTCTCGGCCAGGCGCTGGCGCAACTGGTCGCGCGCGGCCATGTCGTCTTCGCCGCGCACCTTGATGCGGTCGATGACCACATCGATGTTGTGCTTCTCCGTCTTCTTGAGCCTGGGCAGGTTTTCCACCTCGAAGGCCTCGCCGCCGATCCGAAAGCGCACATAACCCTTGGCCTGCAGTTCGGCGAACAGTTCGACGAACTCACCCTTGCGCTCGCGCACCACCGGCGCCAGCACCATCAGCCGCGTGCCTTCGGGCATGGCCAGAACGGCGTCGACCATCTGGCTCACCGTCTGCGACTGCAGCGGCAGTTCATGGTCCGGGCAGTACGGCGTTCCGGCGCGGGCATACAACAGGCGCAGGTAGTCGTGAATTTCGGTCACCGTGCCCACCGTGGAGCGCGGATTGTGGCTGGTGGCTTTCTGCTCGATCGAGATCGCCGGGCTCAGGCCCTCGATCATGTCGACGTCGGGCTTGTCCATCAACTGCAGGAACTGGCGCGCGTAGGTGGACAGGCTCTCCACGTAGCGGCGCTGGCCTTCGGCATACAGGGTGTCGAAGGCCAGGCTGGACTTGCCCGACCCGCTCAGGCCGGTGATCACCACCAGCTGGTTGCGCGGGATGTCGAGGTCGACATTCTTCAGGTTGTGGGTGCGGGCACCCCGAATGCTGATAATGCGTCCATGCGCGGCATGGCGGCTGGAGCCGGAAAGATCGTCGTGGTCGTGGGTCGATGAAGAAGGCATGAATCTGGTAGGGGCAAACGCGGTCCCGGGACGAATCGTCCGTCCGCGCCAAGGGCAACCCGACATGATAGGGCTTCGGCACCTGGGCTGCCAGATCGCCCTGCTGTAACCCGAACCTGACCGATGTCGCCCTCGCGCAACCGCGCCAGGCCTGACCAGCCGCAGCCCATCCCGGCCCCCGGAGAACCCATGCAAACAAACCGCCACAAGCCCATCCCCAAGGAACAAGTCCTGCAACTCCCGCCGTTCGAGGGCCTGCGCCTCGACCAGGTCGTCCTGCCGGACTCCGATGCCGCGCGCAGCCGGGCCCGCGCGGATTTGCTGGAAAGCCCGTTCCTGGGTTTCGACACCGAGGTCAAGCCCACGTTCAAGGCCGGGGAGCCGATGCGCGGGCCGGACGTGGTGCAGTTCGCCACCGGCACGCAGGCCTATGTGTTCCAGATGCACGACGACGACAACACGGAACTGGTACGCGAGGTGCTGGCGGCACGCGGCGTCGTCAAGGCCGGGTTCGACCTGCGCAGTGACCAGAAGCAGTTGATGCACCGACTGGGCACCTATGCCCAGCCGCTGCTGGACCTCGACTTCGTGTTCAGCGGGCGGGGTTATCCGCGCTCGATCGGCGTCAAGGCCGCGGTCGCACTGCTGTTCAACCGGCGGCTGCTCAAGTCCAAGCGCGTCACCACCTCCAACTGGGCCAATCCGACGCTGGAGGCGCGCCAGATCCTGTATGCCGCCAACGACGCCTATGCAGCCTGGGCCGTTCTGGATGCGCTGCGTCTGCCCCTGTCCGAGTTGCCGGTCTGGACCGGCGACGCCCCCTGAGCCAATGCCTGGGCGGCCATGCCACGTGCATGGCCGGGCATCCGAAGCCGCCGCTGCGTCACGTCACTGGCGCACACACTGCATCATGCTGGCGGCACGCGATGCGGCATCGACAGGCTCGGTGATCGCGCAGGCCATCACGCCACAGATGCAATGCGTGATCCGGCTGCCCATACCCGGAATCGGGACAGCGGCCGAACACTGGCAGGCCGGCGCCGACATCGGCCCCTGGGCCGACTGCGCCAGGGCTGGATCAGCGCGCAACAGCACCGCGGCGCCCGCGGTCACGGCAAGCACCGCCAGCGCGCCGGTCAGCCGGAGGCGATAGGGTTTCAGATCGAATGGCATGCGGGTCTCTCCCTGGCAGTTGACCCCGGCAAGCGGCACCGGGTGCTGCCACGCTACCACGAGTGGCGGCAAGGCGCAGGTGCGTCCATGCGCGAATGCCAAAATGGGCCATGTCCGAGACCATCGACTCCTCCAGCCATGCCCTGGCCATGGTCACCGTGCTGGACCAGTCCCAGGAAAGCCATATCGACCAGTTGCACCGCGCCGCGATCGGCCCGGTCAATGCCGGCTACTACCTGCCCATCCTGGCGCGGTTCGAGGCCTACGATCGCGGCAGCCCGAGCTGGAACTGGGCCGCCAGCCTGTGCACGCTGAACTGGATGGCGTTTCGCGGCCTGTGGCGGCCGGCGCTGGCCTACCTGGCCACACTGGTGGCGGCGGCACTGGGCCTGATGGCGCTGACGCATTTTTCCACCGGCATGGCCGAATCGATCCGCTGGGGCCTTTGGTCGGCACTGGCCACGCTGGCCTTGCTGGTACCCGGCTTCTTCGGCAACATCTGGCTGTTCAACAACCATCGCAAGCGCCTGGCGCGGGCGCTTGCCGCCACACCGACCTTGCGCGACGCCTGCCTGCAGCTGAGCCGGCAAGCCAGTTCGCGCCAGCGCCTGATGGGCCTGGGCATGGCCAACGGGATTCTTGCCATCGCCTTGGCATCGGCGTGGTTCTGGTACCCCAAGAATGCACGGCATGACACCGCCAGGCTTGAACATGGCGGTGCCGTGGTCGGTACGGCGTCTGTGGCGAGCGCGGCGTCGCAGGCCGCTGTGCCAGCGTCCGCGCCCGCACCGGCCATCGACTTGGAAGTCGCCGCCAGCGTACCCCGTCCGGCCGCGGCCAGCCAGCCGGGCGCATCGGCGTCGGCCGTTGACGAGCGACCGCCAGCCCCTGCTACTGCTGCATCCGATGCGGCGGCGCCAGCGCCTTCGACCCTGCCGGTGACAGCCGCCAGCACGGCGGTGGCCACCGAGCCCGCGGTGTCGGATGCCGCTCCCGCAGCGGCACCCCAGGCAACAGCACCGGCTGCGCCACCGCGCCTGTCACAGGCCGCCACACGCCATGCGGCCATCGCGTCCCGCTCGCGCAAGGCGCACAGGACCGCCGGGGTGACATCAGTGTCGGAACCCGCCGTTGCAGCGGCACCGGCCCCAGCATCCGCATCGCGACCGGCAGCGATACCCGAGGCGCCAGCGCGCACGACAGCCGCACCCAAGCGTGCGCCGGACGCCGCAGCCAGTGCCACGCCGTCCGCCCCGGCCAGCCGCGCCACGACCGAAGGCCGCTTCCAGATCAATGTCGGCCTGTTTGCACAGCGCGACAACGCACAACGGGCGTTCGATCGGCTCCAGGCTGCCGGGCTGCCGGCGACCACACAGGAGCTGTCCCGCAACGGGGGCAGCTTGACACGGGTACGGGTCGGACCTTTCGCAAGCCGTGAACAGGCGGATGCCGCAGCACGACAGATCCGCGCACTGCAACTCGACGCGGTGGTGGTGCGGCCGTGAGCGGCGTGACCCTGCGCCAGAACCTGATCGATCCCAGGTTCGCGCCTGGCGCGTCCCGCCAGCGAGCAGGCAGGTCGCCGTGGATCAGCCTGCCGGCGCCCGGCTGAGCTCGATCAGCCAGGCCTGGAACAGCGCCACGACCGCGCTGTGGGCCGGGTCCCGCCGTGCCGGATCCCGCGGCTCGACGAACCAGTAGCCCAGGCTGGCCGTCAGTTCGTGGTTGTCGAGCCGGCGCAGCCGCTGCTCGGCGATTTCGCGTTCGACCATGGGCGCATCGACCACCGCCACCCCCGCACCGGACACGGCGGCATTGATGGCCTGGTCCATGGTCGAGAACGCGATGCCGGGGCGCGGATCGACATGCCGTATGCCCAGCGATGCCAGCCAGTTCTCCCACAAGGGCAGCCGTTTGCTGCCGGCCAGCACATGCAGCAAGGTGAGCTTGTCCAGCGCCGGCGCCAGGCCGTCCTGCCACAGCTCGGGGCTGGCGACCGCCACGTACTGCTCCTGGCGCAGCAGGCGGCAGTCGCCCGTGGACCAGGGCTGGTCGAGGAACAGCACCAGGCAGTCGTAGGCCTGGGCCTCACGGCGGTTGGCGACGGCATTGGTGGTGATGGTCAGGTCGATGTCCGGGTGCCGGCTGTGAAAGGTCCGCAGGCGCGGGGCCAGCCAGCGGGATGCAAAGGTCTCCGGCACGTTGACCGAAATGCGCTGGCGCGCGCCCAGATGGCCGATCTGCTCCACCGCGTCCTGGATGGTGCCGAATGCGGCGTCCAGGCTTTGCGCCAGCAGGCTACCGGCCGGCGTCAGCGTCAGACCCTGGTAGTGGCGCACGAACAGTGGCTTGCCCGGTCAGACTTCCAGCACCTTGACCTGCCGGCTGATCGCGCCCTGCGTCACATGCAGGGATTCGCCGGCGCGGGTGAAGCTGCTGGTGCGCACGGCCGCGTCGAAGGCGCGCAAGGCGGTCAGGGGCGGCAAGCGTTTCATGCGGCCCGGAACTCCTTCGGCGTCTCTGGCCAGACCTCAGGGAACGACGCTGTCGATCATCAGCACGAGCTTGCCGGAACCGACGTCGACCGGGCCGATCTGGCCCATCAGGTCACCGCTGCGCGGCGTAGCCTCGCCGGACGCGGAAATGCGCGCGCCGACGATGACCTGCTTGAACCCGGAGATGCGCAGCTGCGGGGCCATCGCGCTGCTGTCGTCCAGCGTGAAGGTGAACGGCAGTCCGGACGCGGTATGGCGGATGATGGCCAGCGGCATGCGCGGTCCCTCGGCCGCCCGCGCAAACACGAACAAGGTGTCGCCAGGACGGATGCGCTTGGCCAGCACCGGTGTCACCTGCACCTCGCCACTGACCTGCCCGGCACCTGCCACGCCTGCTGGCGCCGCCTTCTTGCTGCCGCCATCGCTGGCGGCGGCGCCCTGGTGCTGGGCCTTGTCGTTGGCGGCGCTGCCGGCAGCAGCCACCGTTTGCCCGCTTTGCGCAGCGGCGGCGCGCGCCTGCTGAAGGCTGTTGGCCAGTCCGGCGGCGAAATCGCTGCCCGGCGGTGCCAGCGGCTGGGCCTGGCTCCAGTAGTTGACCGCGCCGGCGTAGTCGTGCCGCTCGAAGGCCCAGCTGCCGGCCATGGTCAGTGCCTTGAGGTTTTTCGGATCGATCTGCAAGGCGCGCATGACCAGCCGGCCCGGCTCGCCTTCGACGCTCTGGTTCTGCAGCATCGCCAGCACGTCGGCGTGGTCGGCCAGCAGCTGGGCGCTGTCGGGCGCCAGTGCCCGGGCCCGTGCAAAAGCCTTGCTGGCCTCGGGGAAGCGTTGCAGCACGGCATAGGAGTTGGCCAGCATGGTCCAGCCCTGCAGATCGCCTTCCTGTGGCGTGGTCTGGCTCTCCAGCCGCTTGGCCAGCCGGTCGACCATGGCCTCGACCTGCGGCAGCGTGACTTCGCCCTGCGGCGCTGCGGCTACGACAGGTTCGACCGCCTGCGGCCGGCCCAGCGCGGCATACAGCAGCACCGCGAATACCGGTATGGCCAGCCCCACGACCACCGCCGTGCGAGTGGCGCGGCGCGGCGCCGGCGCGGCGGCATCCAGACCGGCAGCCTGCTCCTCGTCGAGGGCCCGGCGCTCGATGTCGGTCCGGCTGAGCTGGTATTGCTCGGCATCGATGGTGCCCGCTGCAAGGTCCGCCTCGACGGCTGCCAGCTGGTCGCGCAGCACCTGCAGGTTGGCGCGGCGCGCATCCACTGCCGCCACCGAACCCGACGCCACGGGCTTGCGCCGCAGCAAGGGCGGCAAAACCATCCCCAGAGCCAGGGCGATCAGCCCCAGCATCCCTATCAAGAACATGCTCATGCGAAAACGCCGGGGCGCCCCCAAAAATGTGACATCCCCAGCGAATGCCGAACGCCATATTGAATCCCCATGGCGATCATGGCCGCCCCCCGGCTTCATCGAGCAGGGCCTGCGCGCGCTGCGCCTGCTCCGGGCTCCACGCCTGTGCAAGCACGTCGCGACGGCGGCGCCGGATATTGATCGCCATCACCACCGCACCCACGATCAGCAGCGCGAAGGGGCCCAGCCACAGCAGCAGGGTGCTGGCCTTGAGCGGCGGGCGGTACAGCACGAAGTCGCCATACCGCGCCACCATGAAATCGACGATTTCCTGTTTCGACTGGCCCGCCTTCAGCTTGATCCGGATCTGCTTGCGCAGGTCGACCGCGAGATCGGCGTGCGATGCGGCAATGGTCTCGTTCTGGCACACCAGGCAGCGCAGTTCCTCGGCAATGGTCAGCATGCGCGCCTCCAGCACCGGATCGTCCGACTCCGGCACGGCTTCCTTGGCGCCGGCACCGACCAGCACCAGCGCCAGAGCGCAGGCCAGCAGCGGCGCCGCCAGGCGACGCCAGAGGGGCAGGCGCGCGTCAGCCACCGAGCTTCCTGACCAGGGGAATGATGTCATCACGCAATACCTCGGGAGTGACCGGGCCGATCTGCTTGAAACGGATCACACCCTGCTTGTCGATGACAAAGGTCTCGGGCACGCCGTACACGCCGAAGTCGATGCCGACCAGGCCTTCGGTATCGGACAGCGACCGGGTGTACGGATTGCCGAACCTGGCAAGCCAGCCCATGGCGTCGTCACGCTTGTCCTTGTAATTCAGGCCGTACATCGGCACCACGCCCATCTTCGAGAACTCGACCAGCAGCGGATGCTCGATGCGGCAGGCCACGCACCACGACGCCCAGACGTTGAGGATCCACACCTTGCCGCGCAGATCCTGCGCCGACAGGGTCTGCTCGGGCGTATCCAGCAAAGGCAGGCTGAACGCCGGCGCCGGCTTGTCGATCAGCGGTGACGGCACCTCGCGCGGGTTCAGGCCCAGGCCGACGGCCAGAAAGCCGACCAGCACCAGAAAGATCGCCAGGGGAATCAGGAACTTCTTCATGGTGTGGAAGGGGCCGGGGCCTCGGGAGCCGAAACGGCCGCAGCCGACGGATGGGGGGTCTGGGCACCGCGACCGGCATCGCCTTCGGCCGCGGCCGGCGTGGTTGCCCGGCGCGGTACCCGTACCTTGCGATAGCGCCGGTCGAGCACGGCCAGGAAGCCGCCGAGGGCCATCAGCACGCAGCCGATCCAGATCCAGTTGACAAACGGCTTGTGGTGCAGGCGCACGCTCCAGGCCGTGGCGCTGACCGGATCACCCAGGGCGATGTAGACATCGCGCAGCAGACCGCGGTCGATCGCCACCTCGGTCATCGGCGAGCGGCTGACGTTGTAGACGCGCCGGTCCGGTGTGACCGTGCCCACCGTCTTGCCGTCATGGCTGATCGTCAGCGTGGCCCGCGAGGCCTGGTAATTAGGGCCGGTCACGTCCTCGATCTTGTCCAGCCGCACCTGGTAGCCCGCGACGCTGGCGGTATCGCCCGGCTCCATGCGCACATCGTTCTCGGTCGCAAAGCCGCTGACGATGGTGACGCCGACCACGAACACCGCAACGCCGAAGTGCGCCAGCAGCATGCCGTAGAAACTGCCCGGCTGGGCCAGGAAACGGCGCGACCACTGCGGCGAGCTGTTCTCCTTCAGACGCGACACCAGGGCCACCACGGCAGTACTGGCAATCCATGCCGCCAGCGCGAGGCCCAGGCCGATCATCGGCGTCCATTTGCCCAGTGCGAAAAAGGCCACCACCGCACTGGCGACGCTGACACCCAACGCCCAGCGCAAGCGGTAGGCCAGGTCCGGCAGGCTGGCCTGGCGCCAGCGCGCAATCGGGCCTATGCCCATCAGGAACAGCGCCGGTGTCATCAGCGGCACGAACACGGTGTCGAAATACGGCGGGCCGACCGACAGCTTGCCCATGCCCAATGCATCGATGACCAGCGGATACAGGGTGCCCAGCAGCACTGCCGACGCAGCCACCAGCAGCAGCACGTTGTTGGCCAGCAGCATGGACTCCCGCGACACCGGCTCGAAGCCGCCGCCCAGGCCGACCCGCGGTGCACGCCACGCAAACAGCGCCAGCGAACCGCCGATGACCACCGCCAGGAAACCCAGGATGAAGACGCCACGCGCCGGATCGCTGGCGAACGCGTGGACCGAGCTGAGCACGCCGGAGCGCACGATGAAGGTCCCCAGCAGCGACAGCGAGAACGCCAGGATCGCCAGCAAGGCGGTCCACATCTTGAAGCCGCCGCGCTTTTCGGTGACCGCCAGGGAGTGGATCAGCGCCGTGCCGACCAGCCAGGGCATGAAGGAGGCGTTTTCCACCGGATCCCAGAACCACCAGCCGCCCCAGCCGAGTTCGTAATAGGCCCAGAAACTGCCCAGCGCAATGCCGCAGGTCAGGAAGCACCAGGCCACCGTGGTCCAGGGCCGCGACCAGCGCGCCCAGGCTGCATCCAGACGGCCCGACAGCAATGCCGACACGGCAAATGCGAAGGCGACCACGAAGCCGACATAGCCCATGTACAGCATCGGCGGATGGATCACCATGCCCGGATCCTGCAGCAGCGGGTTCAGGTCGTTGCCGTCGGCTGGCGGCGGGAACATGCGCTCGAAAGGATTGGAAGTGAGCAGCGTGAACAGCATGAAGCCGCAGCTGATCAGGCCCATGACGCCGAGCACGCGCGCGACCATGCGGTCGTCGAGCTGGCGCGAGAAGATCGACACTGCCAGCGTCCAGCCCGACAGGATCAGCGACCACAGCAGGATCGAGCCTTCATGGTTGCCCCATACCGCCGTGATGCGGTAGACCAGCGGCAGCGTCGAGTTGGAGTGGTTGGCCGCCAGCGCGACCGAGAAGTCGTTGGTGATGAAGGCGTGGGTCAGACAGCCATAGGCGATCAGCAGGAACAGGAACTGGCCGCGCGCGGACGGTCGCGCCAGCGCCATCCAGGCGGCATTGCCGGTCTGCGCGCCGATCAGCGGCAACACGCTCTGGGAGAGCGCCATGGTCAGGGCCAGGATCAGGGCCAGATGGCCCAATTCGTAAATCACGGTTTGGCTCCTGCAGAGGTGGACGGTGTCATCGACAAGGTGGCGGTCGACTGTTCCTTGTGCGCGGCCGCATTCTTCAAGGCCTCGGCCGCTTCCGGCGGCATGTAGTTCTCATCATGCTTGGCCAGCACCTGGTTCGCGTGGAAGAGGCCGTCGGTGCCCAGCTTGCCTTCGGCCACCACGCCCTTGCCTTCCTTGAACAGATCCGGCAGCAGCCCGGTATAGGTGACCGGAATCGTGTGTGCCAGGTCGGTGACGGCAAAACGCACGGTCAGACTCTTCTCGTCGCGCACGATGCTGCCCTGCTCGACCAGACCACCGATGCGGAAACTCCGCTCCTGCGGCGCTTCCTTGGCCATCACCTGGCTGGGGCTGAAGAAAAACACCAGATTGCTCTGGAAGGCCCGCAGCACCAGCGCACTGGCGACCCCCAATGCCGCCAATGCCAGCACCACGGCCATGGCGCGTTTCGTACGAGGTTTCATGCCTGTGCTCCTGCGTCGGAAGTTTCGACGCCATCTTCTATTTCGTCATGCAAGGCGCGCCGGCGCATTGCCAGCAGGCCGAGCTCCAGCGCCAGCACCACGCCACACATCGCGAACGAACCCCAGACGTAGAGGCCGTAACCGCCCATGGCGAGAAAATCGGACCAGCTCGACCAGTTCATGGGCAACCTTCGGCGCGGCGCACGGCCGCCTGGGTAAAGGGAAAGGGAACGGTATTCATGCGACCAGCACCTTGCGCACCCACTGGGCATGTCGTTCGCGCTCGAGGATGACGGCACGCACCCGCACCAGCGCCACGGCAATGCAATAGGCCCAGAACGCCAGGCTCATGACCAGCATGCCGATCAGCATCGGCGGGGCCATGCTGGGCGCACTGGTCAGACTGACCGAGGCCCCCTGGTGCAGCGTGTTCCACCATTTGACCGAGAAATAAATGATAGGTACGTTGACCACACCGACGATGGCCAGCAACGCGGCCGATCGGTCGGCGCGCCGCGTGTCCTCGATCGCCGCATGCAAGGACATGTAACCGATGTAAAGAAACAGCAGAACCAGCTCGGATGTGAGCCGCGCGTCCCAGACCCACCAGGTGCCCCAGGTCGGTTTGCCCCACAAGGCGCCGGTCCACAGCGCCAGAAAGGTCATCCAGGCGCCGGTCGGGGCCAGCGCAGTGGCCAGCATCGACGACAGGCGGGAATTGAAGATCAGGCCGATGGCGGCCCAGAACGCCATCGCCGTGTAGACCACCATCGACATCCAGGCGGCCGGCACGTGGATGAAGATGATGCGGTAGGCGTCGCCCTGCTGGGCGTCGGTCGGGGCCGCCCACAGGCCCAGGTACAGGCCGATCGCGCACAGGATCACGGCCGCGAGCGAAAACCACGGCACCATCCGCCCCGCCAGCGGATAGAAACTCTGCGGCGCGGCGTACTTGAACCAGTTGATCCGTTTATCAGCCATGACAAATATAGTGAGCCTCTGAATTTACCCTAGTCGCCCATACGGCCAACGCCATCAGGGTAATCAGCCGCAAAAAGAGCTTCATTCCAGGGCAATCCGCAAGGCGGTGGCGGTGGCCCAGGGCGCACCGATCAGCGCCAGCACCAGAAATGCGAGCAGCAAGGAGAAGTGGCCTTCGACCGACATCCCGGTACGACTCGCATCGACCGCAGCCGTTCCAAAAATCAGCACCGGAACACACAAAGGCAGGACCAGCAGCGGCATCAGCACCGCTGCGCCCCGCACGCCGACGGTCAGCGCCGCCCCGACCGCACCGATCAGGCTGAGCAGCGGCGTGGCGATCAGCAGCGAGAGCAGCAGCACGCCGGTGGCCGGCCAGCCCAGGTCGAACTGCAGCGCCAGCAGCGGCGAGACCAGCGCCAGCAACAGGCCGGAGGAAATCCAGTGCGCCACGATCTTGGCCAGCGCCAGCAAGGGCAGCGGACAGGCCGACAACAGCAACTGCTCCAGCGTGCCGTCCTGGTAATCATCGGCAAACAGCCGCCCCAGCGACAGCATCGCCGCCAGCAGTGCCGCCACGAAGGCCACGCCCGGCCCCATCGAACGCAGCAGTGCCGGTTCGGGCCCCACCCCCAGCGGAAACAGGCTGGCCACGAGCACGAAGAACACCAGCACGCTGAGCGGATCGGCGCGCCGGCGCAGCGCCAGGCGCAGGTCGCGCACCAGCAGCGCACGCATCGCATCCAGAATGCCGGCGCGCACCACGGGCGCGGCCTGCGGCACGCCTGCCGTTGCGGCGGCGCCCGGCGCGCTGCGCACGGCCGGATCCGGCTGGAGATCGGTACGGCGGCTCATCGATTCACTCCAGCAGCAAGGGCACCAGCCGGTCGGCTGGCGCATCCAGTGCCACATCCTGGTGACTGGTCAGTACCACCAGGCCACCCGCATCCAGGTGCGCGGAGATCACCTGGCACAGCCAGTCGGTGGCGGCGACGTCGAGCGCATTGAAGGGTTCGTCCAGCACCCACAAAGGCACATCGCGGCACAGCAGAAGGCGTGCCAGTGCAACGCGCCGGCGCTGCCCCTGTGACAACTGGCGTGCCGGAACCCGCCAACGCCCAGGCAGGCCGGCCTGCGCCAGTGCGTCGCGCGCCTGTGCTGGCGTGACGACCAAGCCACCCAGCAGGCAGGCGGTCTGCAGATTTTCCGGGCCGGTCAGATCGTCCTTGAGCGCCGCCGCGTGGCCCAGATACACCAGTTCGCGACCGAATTGCCCGCCCAGGTCAGCGATGCGTTCGCCGCGCCACAGCACCTCGCCCTCGGCTGCCGGCAACAGACCACACACCAGGCGCAGCAGACTGGTCTTGCCGGCGCCATTGACGCCGCGCACCCGCAGCAGCTGACCCGCGCCAAGCCCGCACTGCAGGTGGCGGAACAAGGCGCGGCCACCCCGCACGCAGGTCACGTCACGCAGTTCCAGCAAGGTGGCGGAAGTCGAATTCACGAAGAAATGTCACGCAGCAGGGGTTCGGGAGGGCGCTCAGACAGGCGCATGACCTTCACGATCGACGCGGCTGACCTCGCGGATTATCGACGCCCGGCACCGCCCCCCCCAGCGCGCCCGGCCGCCCGGCCGCACACCCGCCCCTCAGGGTTCGATGCCACGGCGCTGCAGCAGGTCGCCAACCAGCTCAAGCCGCACCAGTGGGTTGTCCAGCGCCATCAGCCGTTGCTGCAGCTCCAGCGGCAGGCCGAGCAATTCGCACCATCGGTTGGCGACCCAGCCGCA
>Ga0116169_1001622_pt1 | contig 18134 bp, 2 predicted proteins | sample AD_UKC130_MetaG_FD_89796 | JGI IMG/M metagenome (GOLD analysis project Ga0116169, IMG submission 89796) | Active sludge microbial communities of municipal wastewater-treating anaerobic digesters from Canada - AD_UKC130_MetaG | ecosystem: Engineered > Bioreactor > Anaerobic > Digestate | place...
CATGTTCGATGTCGGCTGCGTGTCGACCATTCTGCAGATGCTCAAATTGCCGGACGGAACCGTCAAGGTGCTGGTCGAGGGGCAGCAGCGCGCGTCGGTCAACAAGATCGAAGAGGGCGAATCCCATTTCTCGGCCAATGTGACGCCGGTGCAACCGGTGCTCGAAACTGCTGGCGCGGCCCGCGGCCAGGCCAGCGAGATCGAAGCGCTGCGCCGCGCCGTGATGCAGCAGTTCGACCAGTACGTCAAGCTCAACAAGAAGATTCCGCCGGAGATCCTGACCTCGATTTCCAGCATTGACGATGCCGGCCGCCTGGCCGACACGATTGCCGCCCATCTGCCGCTCAAGCTCGAGAACAAGCAGACCGTGCTCGGCCTGAGCAATCCGAAGGACCGGCTGGAGAACCTGTTCGAGCAGATCGAACGCGAAGTCGACATCCTGAACGTGGACAAGAAGATCCGTGGCCGCGTCAAGCGCCAGATGGAGAAGAACCAGCGCGACTTCTACCTCAACGAGCAGGTCAAGGCCATCCAGAAGGAACTGGGCGAGGGCGAGGACGGTGCCGACATCGACGAGATCGAGAAGAAGATCAAGTCCGCGCGCATGCCCAAGGATGCCCTGAAGAAGGCCGAGAGCGAACTCAAGAAGCTCAAGCTGATGTCGCCGATGTCGGCCGAAGCGGCCGTCGTGCGCAATTACATCGACGTGCTGACCGGCCTGCCGTGGAGCAGCAAGACCAAGATCAAGCACGACCTGGGCAATGCCGAGGGCGTACTCAACGAGGACCACTTCGGCCTGGACAAGGTCAAGGACCGGATCCTGGAATACCTCGCGGTGCAGCAACGTGTCGACAAGGTCAAGGCCCCGATTCTGTGCCTGGTGGGCCCCCCCGGCGTCGGCAAGACCTCGCTGGGTCAGTCGATCGCCAAGGCGACCGGGCGCAAGTACGTGCGCGTGGCCCTGGGTGGCATGCGCGATGAGGCCGAGATCCGAGGCCATCGCCGCACCTACATCGGCGCGATGCCAGGCAAGGTGTTGCAAAGCCTGTCCAAGGTGGGCACGCGCAATCCGCTGTTCCTGCTCGACGAAATCGACAAGCTGGGTACGGATTTCCGTGGCGATCCGTCGAGTGCCTTGCTCGAGGTGCTGGACCCGGAGCAGAACCACAAGTTCGGCGACCATTACGTCGAGGTCGATTTCGACCTGAGCGACGTGATGTTCGTGGCAACCTCCAACTCGATGAACATCCCGCCGGCCCTGCTGGACCGGATGGAAGTGATCCGCCTGTCGGGCTACACCGAGGACGAAAAGACCAACATCGCGATCCGCTATCTGTTGCCCAAGCAGTTGAAGAACAACGGCGTCAAGGACAACGAACTCGAGATCAGCGAGGCGACCGTGCGTGACATCGTGAGCTACTACACCCGCGAGGCCGGCGTGCGATCGCTCGAGCGCGACCTGTCCAAGATCTGCCGCAAGGTGATCAAGGGTTTGCAGCTCAAGAAGATGACCGCGCCGGTGGTCGTCACGCCCGACAACCTGAACGACTTCCTGGGCGTGCGCAAGTACACCTACGGCCGTGCCGAGGACAACAACCAGGTGGGGCAGGTGGTCGGATTGGCGTGGACCGAAGTGGGCGGCGATCTGCTGACCATCGAGGCGGCCCTGATGCCAGGCAAGGGCGTGATCACGCGCACCGGTTCGCTGGGCGATGTCATGAAGGAATCGGTCGAGGCCGCCCGTACCGTCGTGCGCAGTCGCGCAGCCCGGCTGGGCATCAAGGATGAGGTGTTCGAGAAGAAGGACATCCACATCCACGTGCCCGATGGCGCCACGCCCAAGGATGGCCCGAGTGCGGGCGCCGCAATGACGACGGCCTTCGTGTCGGCGCTGACCGGCATCCCGGTGCGCGGCGACGTGGCGATGACCGGCGAGATCACCTTGCGCGGCGAGGTCACGGCAATCGGCGGGCTCAAGGAAAAGCTGCTGGCAGCCCTGCGTGGCGGGATCAAGACGGTGTTGATTCCGGAAGAGAACGCCAAGGACCTGCAGGACATTCCCGAGAACGTGAAGAATGGCCTGGAGATCGTTCCGGTGCGCTGGATCGACAAGGTGCTGGAAGTGGCGCTGGTGCGCATGCCGGTGCCTTTGACCGAAGAGGAGATCGCGGCATCTGCAGCGGCTGCATCTGCTGCCGTGCCGGCGGCAGTGGTGGCCACGCGTGCCGACGGAGAACGGTCGATCAAGCATTGATGCAGGTTGAGGTCGGGTGTCGTGCGCCTGGAAAAAAGTTGCGCGAGGCGCTCGATCCGCCCCAAAAGTTGTTATATACTTCGGGGCTTGAAACGCGGGAATAGCTCAGTTGGTAGAGCGCAACCTTGCCAAGGTTGAGGTCGAGAGTTCGAGACTCTTTTCCCGCTCCACATTCCATAGAAAAGGGAAGCCCAGGCTTCCCTTTTTTGTCGGTGCAGTGTCAGCCACTGCCACCGGCAGACCGCAAGGAATACTGGCGCGATAGCAAAGCGGTTATGCACCGGATTGCAAATCCGATCAGCCCGGTTCGACTCCGGGTCGCGCCTCCAGTACTGTGACGCTTGATGGCCAGAACCACACTGCCATCGTCGGCGGCAGCCAGCACCCTTGGTGTGGCAGGCTCGCCGGAAGTGACGGGACATCGTCGGTTGGCGGCTCATGGACTGCCGCTTGATGCGTGTCAACGACCAGCCGCTTCCTGGCGTGCCTAATGGCTGCATCTTCAATGCGCGGAGTATGCAATGCACGCCCTCAAGGATCTCTTCACCACCGACGTCGGCTTGATGAGCGCGGGCGGCATTGCGTTCATGATCGGAATGGCAGTTTTTTTCATTCGGTTCTTCCTGCGGCATATGCGTGAGGATGAGGCAAGGGAAAAGGCGCGACGGCATTGAAGGGGTCGCCCGAATGACCCTGCCGCGGCGCAGGTGTACACGCTGCTGAACCGCGAGCCGCACCCGCGGGTCGTGCAGACGTCGGATAGGTTTTCATCGCCACACCATCGGGCTGGGTGCATGCTTGGACAGACATGCGGGGCCCCGCAACAGCGCGCATTGAACGCTCATTGGGCGTTGTGCACAATGGGTGCGGGTGGAGGAGCACGAGGAAGAGACATCCCAGGGCAAGGAGGTTGTGGCCCAGGCCGTCGTCGTCCGCCAGGCTGAGTCCACCAGATTTTCAATGCCCATGCCATTGCCTCGCGTCCATTCACAGATGGATCCCACGCTGATCCAGGCCTATCGCCAGGCAGAATACCGGGTGCTTGGCGATGAGCCCATGGTGCTGCGGATCGACGTCGCCTCTGCCCCACTGGCCGGTCTGCACCGGACCTTGAATGTCGATTGCAGCGCGTTCATCACGGCATGGAACCCCTTGAGTCAGCTGACCCCTGCCTCCGTCAACCGCGCACGGCATGGGCAACTCGCAGCCGACATGGCGGCGCGAGGTCTGTACGCCATCGAAGCGATCGGGGTGGATCCTGCAGGTCATTGGCCCGATGAACCCGGTTATCTCGTTCCGGGACTGTCGGAGCAGGACGCACGACAGACCGGGCGTCGCTACGGGCAAAATGCCGTCGTCTGGGCGGGATCCGAAGCAACACCGCGATTGATCCTGCTGCGCTGAGCGGCCCTTGCGTGAAAGGAAAGGCCGACGTGCGAGGGAGGCCGTGGTCTTGCGGGCCTGGCTTGGTGCGCGGGACGGGAATCGAACCCGTACACCCTTTCGGATACGGGATTTTAAGTCCCGGGCGTCTACCAATTCCGCCACCCGCGCCATGCGACCTGGCATCGTAGCAGATGCGTCGATACCGAGAGCCGGTCGCGCGCGCAGTGCGCTCGCGCGCAGCACATGCGGCCACGCATCCAATTGAAAATCTCAATCGAAACATGTTTGTCGATAAGCGCATGCCGGGCTATAGTAAAAATACGTAAAGCAGCGCATCCGATGGTCGGGCTGCTGCGCGTGTAGCTGCGTCGGCAGAGATGCCGTTGCCGTGTACTTGCAAGGCGAGCTGGCGCGTGGCCCGGCGGGCAAGAAGCATGGTCGGTCGCAATTGCAGAGAGTCGTCGTTCGGTCGACGCGGCGCTGGACCTGCCGAACGCCGAAGACCGCCACCATTCACACGCGCAGGAGGGCTTGGCCGTGCAGCACCATCACATCCCGAATCGGGCTCCGATAGCCAGGCGCAGGCGCATCACTCCCAGCATGCATGGCTGGGCGCGCATGGCGCTGCGGCTCACCCCGTGCGTGGCGGCCTTGTGTTCTGCAGGCCTGTGGTTGCAGCCGGTCAGCGCGCAGCAGATCGTGCCCGACGGCCGCACCGCCACGACGCTCAGCACGCACAGCAACGTCACCGACGTGATGACGGCCACGCAGCGTGGCGCCAACGCGTTCAACTCCTTTGTGCGCTTCAATGTCAATGCCGGCAACATTGCCAATCTGCATGTGCCGGCGTCGGCTTCGAACCTGGTCAACATCGTCAGTGGCAGCGCCAGCAACATCGACGGCGTGCTCAATGCCGTCAAGAACGGCCAGATTGGCGGCAATGTCTGGTTTGCCAATCCGCACGGCATGGTGGTGGGCGCGGCGGGTGTCGTCAATGTCGGCAGCCTGCATGTGTCGACGCCGACCCCGGGATTCGTCGACAACTTCTTCACGGCGCCTGGCATGCCTGATGACGGGGCGGTCGCCCAGCTGCTGGCCGGCGAGGCGCCGCGCAATGCCGATGGCGTGATCACGATCGACGGCAAGGTCCATGCGGTGGACAGCGTGGCGCTGTCGGCTGGCGCCGTCAATGTCGGCGGCGCGGTCTACAGCGGTGCACGGTTTGTCAGTGCGACGCCAGAGTTCAGCGACGTGGTCAATGCGAATGGCATCGCCACAGCGACGCGGGTGGTCGAGCGGGGCGGCAAGATCTTCATCGTGGCCGACGGTGATGTGGCGGTGTCCGGCATGGTGAACGTCGACGGATCGGCAGGCGTGAAGGCCGGGACGGTGAACGTGCGCGCGGGCGGCGCACTGAATCTGCAATCCGGCGCAGTGATCAGCGCCAGGGGCGCTGGCGTCGCCTCGGATGGCGGTTCCGTGACCTTGTGGGCCGACGCCACGGCGGTGGCCCGCCGTGGCGCGCTGGTGGATGCGTCCGCTGGTAACGGCGGCGCTGGCGGCGACGTCGAGTTCAGCGCCAGGCGGACGGTTGAACTCGCCGGAGGCGAGTTCCGCGCGGATGGCCGCAACGGTGCTGCGGGTCGTGTGTTGATCGACCCGGCCAACATCGTCGTCAGCGACCATATCCTGCGTTCCGATCCCGGGTATTCCAACCTGCCGGATGGCGGATCGGTCACGGGCGCGGATCTGACGCTGCTGGCCAATGAATCGGTGGTCGTCAACGAGAACATCGTGGTGTCCAGCCGCATGGTCGGTTCGGCCGATGTGGCCGTCCATGTCGCGGGCGCATCCACCGGGGATTCGGGCGACATCACCTTTGCGGCTCCTTCGATCACGCTCAAGAGCGGTTCGCAGGTGCTGGCGCAAGGCGGCAATGGCCATGCGGGTGGCACCGTGACCCTGAATGCTGCAAGCCAGCCGGTGGTGAGCATCCTGGGCTACCGCGAGGCCACGTCGGCGATACAGGTCGGCGACGCGAATGGCGGGGCGACGATTCGCGCCGCAAAGGTGGACCTCAAGGCGTCCACCGACATCAGCACCCGGTGGGTCTACCAGAAGAGCGACGGCGGGTCATACATCGACGATCCGACCGACCTCGACACAGCCGGACGTACCCTGGCGCTGGGGGCGTCGACTACCGCCGAGGCGGCGGTCGGATTCCTGGCCACGCTGGTCGGTGTGAACCTGGTGCACAGCCAGGCGGTCGGCACGTCGACGGTTGTGGTCAAGGGCGGCAGCACCATCGAGAGCACTGGCGACGTGTCGCTGACCGCGCAGAACACGACAACCGCCGGCGCCGCGCCGGAGACCGGAATCAGCGGTCCGGGTACCCAGGTCGACACGCCGCTGGGGCTGGGCGCACTGTATGCGCGCAACAAGTCGGTTGCCTCGGTCACGGTTGAAAGCAACGCCACGATCAAGAGCCAGAACCTGGACGTGCGGGCCCACAATACCGCCGCGCTGGAGGCCGAGATCGCGTCGGCCGATGCCGGCTCGGACAGCGGCGACATCGCGATCGCGCTCGGTGTGACCAACGCCGACATCCAGGCCGATGCGCTGGTCGCACAGGGCGCCAACATCAAGGTCACCGGCCGGGTGTCGGTGGCCGCGACCAATGTCAACACCTTCACCACCAGTGTCGAAGCCCAGACCGGCGCCGGCGGCAAGGCGGCAGCGGCCATTGCCGTGAGTGAAATCTCCACCCGGGCGACGGCCGACCTGCGCGCCGACGTCGCGGACGCCACGTCGATCGAGGTGGTGGCCATCAACGACAACCTGAAGAATGCCACCACGGCGAACTCCAAGGCCGGTCAGTCGCTCAACGACATGATCCTGGCCGGTGTCAAGGAGAAGCTGGAGCCACTGACCGACCCGTCCGGATCGCTGGAGAATTTCCTCTGGGACAAGCTGCTGGCGGGCGAAGAGCCAGACGCCAAGGTCAAGCCCCAATCGACGCCATTTCGCATCGGCGGCGCCATTGCCCATGCGACGAGCAGCGCGCAGGCGCAGGCCTTGGTCGGCGAGGACGCGAATCTGCATGCGACCGACCATATCGCCATCGTGGCGCGGACCAAGGCCACCGACCTGCAGATCTCGGCCGATGCGTCGGCCGTCTCGCAGTCGCGCGAGCGGGCCGCCGCCGACACGGTCCGCACCACGTTTTCGGCCGGCGTGGCCATCGGGAACTACCAGCACGATGCATTGGCCAAGGTCGGGCGTGACGCCGTCCTCACTGCGCCGCGTGTCGGGGTGGCCTCCGACGTCATCATTCCGGTGCGTGAAAGTATCCTGACCGGTGGCTCGTTCGACCGCTGGAGCGGCCTGTCCACGATTTCCAGCTGGCTCGACTCGCTCACCAGCGCATTCGACATCTTCAACGGCGCGTCGTCGGCGTCATCGACATCGGACAACTCCAACAATTCGGTGTCGCTGTCGGGCTCCGTCAGCATCCTGTCGTATGGCAACACGGCGCGCACCGTGCTCGACACGGGCGCTACGGTGAACATCACAGGTGCCGAGACCGGCGCCTGGTCGACCTCGTTCGAACTGGTCGCGGACGATGCGACGACGACCGATACCGACGAGCAGGTGCTGCACGAATGGTCGTTCGCGGCGCCCGCCCATGTGCGTGCTGACAGGGACGTCACGCTGCTGTTTCACGGCGGGAAGTTCATTCCGTCCAGCGGCGGTGCGGCCAAGGGCCTGGGATTGTCGTATACGCAGACCGACCTGACGGGTGTGACCGAGGCCATCGTGCGCGAAGGCGCAAGCGTGCGGGGGATCGACGAGTCGGCCTCGGCTGCCGACGCCGATGGCATCCGGACCTGGAGTGTGGACGCGGTTCGCAGTACCGGCGAGGCGCAGGTCACGGCGCAGGCCGACGACCTGCTGATATCGATCGCAGCGTCGGGCGGCTACGGTGGCAGCTTCGGGCTCAACGGTGCTGCCTCGATCATCGGGGTCAACAATTCGACGCGGGCGCTGGTCGACGACGAGGCAGTGCTGCGGGCCGAGAAGATCACCCTGCTGTCCAGGGACACGCCGGTGGCGTGGTCGATTGCTGGCGGCTTCAACAAATCGAGCTCATCCGGCGTGGGTATCGGCATCGGGTACAACAGCGTGACGACGAACACCCACGCCGCGATCGCCGACAACGACGGCTACCAGGGGGAACTGGACGCCGCGCGTACCTCGCTGATCAACGGTGCCGGGTCGGTCATGGTGCGCGACCTGCATGTCGAGGCGCGCTCGGGCGGACGGGTCGAGACCATTGCCGTCACCGGTGCGATTTCCAGCGATTCGGACAGCGACAACAGCGGCGGCTTCTTCAGCAACGTCAAGAACAAGTACGAGTCGATCCAGGGCAAGCTCGGCGGACTGGTCGGCGTCAAACCCGACGCGGTCTCCCCCACCAGTGGCAGCAGCCAGGGCACGGGCAACGATCCCAAGAACACCTTCGGCCTTTCGGGGGCCGGCAGCGGTGCGGTCAACGAGGCCGAACTCAACACCTTCGCGCACATCGAAGGGGCTACCATCGTCCAGGACACGACACCGGGCAACAACAGCCTTGTGCTGCTGGGCGTCTCCGACATGGACGTGGTCACGGCCGCCGGGGCCGCGGCGCTGACCCGCGCCAACAACAGCAGCCAGACCGGTTCTGCGGCCATCACCGGCAGTGTGGCCGTGAACATCATCGACAACGCGACGCAGGCCGTCCTGCGCGACACGACGGTGTCGAACGCCCATGACACCTCGGTACAGGCGCTGCAGGGCGGCGAACAACTGTCGATCGCGATCGGTGCGGCCATCGACGCCAGCAACCAGCAGAGCAAGACCAAGTCGCTGTCGTTCACCGGATCGCTGTCGCTGAGTTTTGTCGAGAACGACGTCATTGCCCGGATGGATGGCGTGACGCTGACGGGGCAGACGGCCATCGCAGGGCGCGATGCGGATGTGACCGCCTACAACCGAACCTTCATTGGTACCGGCGGCGGTTCCCTGTCCGTCGGTGGCAAGAAGGCTGCCGGTGGTGCGGTCACCTACAGCGACATTACCAACACGGTCAATGCCGCCATCACCGGGGGCTCGACACTGACGGAACTCGACACGGTTGCGGTCAAGGCCTACAACGCCACCGAAATCGGCGCGGGCGCCGCGCACGCAACGGTTTCCACCGGCGCGAACAGCAATGCGCTGGGCGGGGCGGTGGTGATCACCGAGATCACCAACTCCACGACGGCCGAGATCTCCGGCCTGAGCACGGTCACCGCGACCGGGCAGGTGGACGTGCTGGCCAAGGACCAGGGTGCCGACGTGGCGCTCGAAGACACCATCGAGCCGGGCTCGGAGCGGGAGAACACGGTCAAGGGCCTGGACTACTGCGGCAACGCCACCGGTGTGGTTGCGACGCCGGGGGGCAACTGCATCACCTCCGTCGCCGGCATCGTGCAGGTCACGCCGGGTGGTGGCAGCAACAACATCGGCCTGTCGTTCAACTGGAGCCAGATCGAGAACAACCTGACGGCCAAGGTCGAGGATGCGGCGGTCACCGGCGATGCGCTGGCCGTGCTGGCGCAGTCGAATGCGACGATTACCAGCCTGGCCGTGGGTGTCGGCGTGTCCGACAAGACTTCGGCCGTCGGGTCGGTGGCGGTGAACAAGATCAACAACCACATAGATGCCTCGGTGCGCGCGCCGTCGAACAATGTCGCCTTCAACACGGTGACCGCGTCGACGATCGACGTGCGCGCCAAGGACAAGTCGCGCATCGACACCCTGGGCGGTCAGATCGCGGTCAGCATGAATGGTGCGGCGGTGGGTGCGGCGGTCACGTATGCCGAGATCGGCAATTCCGCGCTGGCGCGGGTCGAGACGATGAACCTGCATGCTGCCGATGCCGCGGGGCTGTATAGCGAGAATGACGCACGTATCCGCAGCCTGGGCGTGGCCGGCAGCGTGGTGGCCGGCGGATCATCGCCGGCGATCAGCGCATCCATCGCGGTCAACTTCATCGGCAACACGACAGCGTCAACGCTGACGGACTCCGGCGTCGACGATGGCAGCGGCGGCAGCAATGCGGTCACGGTATCGGCAAAGGACACATCGCAGATCCAGTCGCTGGCCGGCAGTGTGTCGGTCAGTGGCACTTCGGCGGCTGGCGGCGGCGCGTTCGCGTACAACAAGATCGGCAATACCGTCACCGCTGCGGTGGACAACTCCACGGTCAGCGATGCGGCCACGCTGGACCTGTCCGCCGCGCAGATGTCGACGATCCAGAATATCACCGCAGCCGTCGGCGGCGGACAGACGCTGGCGATCTCCGGTTCGGTCTCTTTGAACCTCATTGGCAGCTATGGCGACGGCGGCGACCCGGACGAAGATGGCAACGTCACGACGGCCCGGATTGCGAACAGCGGTGTGACGGATGGTGCGACCGTTGCATCGGTGCTGGCACAGGATACTTCGCGCATCGAATCCCTGGCGGGGGCCGTGTCGATTTCGGCCGGCTCCACGGCGGTCGGCGCTGCAGTCGCCGACAACGCGATCCGCAACGTCGCCAAGGCAACGGTGTCGGATGCCGCCTTCGCCGGTACCTCGGCCTTGACCGTGGCTGCGACGAACGGCTCGGTCATCGATTCGCTGTCGATCGCCGGCGCTGGCGGCGCGTCGGGTGCAGCAGCCGGGTCGGCATCGTCCAACCGGACAGACAACCGTACGATCGGCGAGATCTCCGATTCGACCCTGAGCGGTTCCACCGCATCTGTGCGCGTGGCGGCAACGGATACTGCAGCGATCCGCTCGCTGGCAGGGGCCATCGGTGTGGGCGGCTCGGCCGGCTTCGGCGCCGCGGTCGCGGTGAACAAGATCGGCAACACCACCGATGCCCATGTCTCGGGGATGCGGTCCATGAGTGCCGGGTATTCGGTGTCCGACCTGATCGTGTTGTCCGATTCGCTGGCCAGCATCCGGACGGTGGCCGTTGGCGTGGGGGCCGGCGGAAGCGTGGGTGCGGCGGGTTCGGCCGCCATCAACCTGATCAGCAGTGATACCCGCGCCTACATCGACAACGGCGCCAAGGTGGAGGCCAGCGGAACGGTTGCCGTCGTCGCCGAGAGCGACGACACCATCGAGGTGGCCGCAGGTGCTGCCGGCGTCGGTCTGGGCGCCGCGGGCGTGGCCGCCTCGACCGCGGTCAACAAGATCGACGGTACCACCGAGGCCTACGTGGATGGTGCGGCGACCGAGGTCAAAGCGCGGGCGCTGACCGGTACCGGCTTCATGGTCGATAGCGGCGTGTTGTCGGGCGACGTGGACCTGGCGGGGATCGTGGGTGGATCCACGACGGCTGTCGACCTGGTGGCCATGCGCCAGCAGCAAGCGGTGCGGGGACTGGCAGTCAATACATCGTCCACCCATCAGGTGCGGACGACGGCGGTCAATGTCGCGGCCGGCTTCTATGCCGGCGTAGGTGCGACCGCCAACGTCAATGTCATCGGCGGCGCGACCCGAGCTTCCATCACGGATGCCCGCATCAATGGCGGTGACAACAGCGGGGCCGATGCCGCACAACAGGTGCAGGTCAGCGCCAGCGACCATGCCTATGCCAACACCTTCATTGGCGGGGTCAGCGGTGGCCTGGCCGGTGTCGGTGCCGCGGCCGACGTGAATGTGTTCGACCGCAATACGCTGGCGTCGGTTGTCGGCAGCGCGGTGGATGCCAAGGGGCAGTCCGGTGTCCAGGCACGGTCGACCCAGGGCGTGTCGTCCCTGGTGGTGGGACTCAGTGGCGGCGGCGTGGCCGCGGTGGGAACCGGCGCGCTGGCCAAGTTCACCAGCCGCACCGAAGCCTGGGCCGACGGGGCCACGCTGCAGGTCGGGGCGCTGGATGTCATCGCCGACCACGATAGCCACATGTTCCTGTCGGCGGGTGCGGTGGCGCTCGGTGGTGCTGCATTTGCGGGCACCTTTGCCGTCGGGCTCGACAACAGCGTCACCAAGGCGCATGTCGAGGGCGGCAGTGTGGACGCCCCTGGCGCCATCACCGTGCAGGCGGCGTCGGATACCGAACTCAGGAACATCGGCGTCAGCGGCGCCGGTGCCGGCGGAGCGGCCGTCGCCGGCATGGCCGTGGTGGCGCTGATCGGCAACACCACGCAGGCCTATGTGGCGGACGCCCGGGTCGGCTCGGTCGCCACGCCATCCGGCAGCCTGCAAGTGAAGGCAACGGATATCGTGGCGGTGGACAACAAGGCGGGCGCGGCGGCCGGCGGAGGTAGCGCCGGCATCGGACTGGGGGCGGGCGTCACCAAGATTGCCAATACCGTTTCGGCCTACGTCGTTGACTCCGATGTCGACGTTGCGGGCGACTTGACCGTCGATGCGCTGGCGCAGCGTGACCTGTTCACCTTCGCCGCGACCGCCGGCGTCAGTGCCGGGTTCAGTCTGGCGGGTGCGGCCGGCGTGACCATCGTCGGTTCGACGCTCTCGGACGAGGCCAAGAAGGAACTCGGGACCGATACCGACAGCCAGGTCAATACCTTCGCCACCAAGGACAGGCTGAGCTCGGGCGGCAACATCGACACCAATGACAATTTCAGCCAGTCCGACATCGATGCCATCAATGCGTCGGGCAAGACGTCGACATCGAACAATCTGACCACGAGTTCGCTAGCACCGGGCAGCCTGGACCAGCGCACCAAGGCACAGGTCAGCGGCACCGGAGCCCACCACGTGACGGCCGGACGCGACGTTCGCGTGTCGGCGACCGAGCAGGACAAGGCGGCGATGCAGGTGGGATCGGTCGCCGTCGGAGCGGTGGCCCTGGGCGGCTCGGTCGGATTCCTGGACATTACCAACCAAGTCGAGTCCGAGGTTTCCGGCAATCTGCAGCTGACCGCGACCGGCGGCAAGGTCGACGTCACGGCACAGGCGGGCAAACTGGTACCTGGCGAGACCGCGGCCAGCGTACAGACCCTGCAGGGCAGTGGCGGCGTCGTTGGCCTGGGGGCGGCAGTGTCCAAAGCCAAGGTGAGCAACAACGTCGCCTCCAGCATCGGAGCGGGCACGACTACGACCAGCCTGAACGGCAACGTCACGGTTGCGGCGCTGGACACCAGCGACCTGAATGCCCAAGCCGTGGGTCTGAATGTCGGACTGGTGGGCGCGGGTGTGACCATCGCCTCGGCGCAGAAGTCGGGCTCGACCCTCGCCCGGGTGGGCGGCTTCGAGGCCGGTGCTGGCGCTACCCAGGTCACGCTGGGTGACGATACCCTGCAGGTGCAGGCCACGCGCAGTGGCAAGGTCAGTGCCGATGCGACCGCGGGTGCAGGCGGCATCATCTCCGGATCCGGTGCGGACACGACCGCCAGCGACAGCGGAGTGGTTCAGGCCGCTCTCGGAAATGCGGTGACGGTCGCCAGCACGAACGGGAACGTCCGCGTTGCAGCCACTGCGACTCCACAGACCGAGGCTGAGGCGACAGGCGTGAACATCGGGGCCGGCGCTGTCGGTGCGTCGCTGGCCCATGCCGGTTCCAGCGCGGATGTCGAGGCCCTGCTGGGTGAGGGAACCATCGTCAACGCGGCGCAGCTGGATCTGCTGGCGGTCCGTGCCGTTGGCGCCGGGCCGGCGGCAAAGGCGTATGCGCTGGGTGCGTCCGGCGGCTACCTGGTCGGCATCAATGCGACGCTGGCCACCTCGGAAAGCACTGGAGAGACCCGTGCCGCCGTCGGTGACGACAGCCGCCTGACCGTGTCCGGCGCGTTGACGGTCAAGGCACAGAACGATACCGACCAGCGGGCGGATGTCACCGGCCTGGCCGCCGGTATCGTGGCGGCTGGTGCCAGCGAGGCCAATGCCCGCTCCACCACGGGCACCTACGCACTGCTGGGCGACGACGTCAACATCGCCGGCGGCGTGTCCGGAGCTGTCACGGTGCTAGCCACCGGCAAGGACACCAATATCGCGTCTGCGGTCTCGGGCAGTGGTGGCGTGGTCGCCGGAGCGGCCGCCTCGGCCAACACGGTGACGGTCAGCGACACCCGGGCCGCAGTGGGTGCGTCCAGCTGCGGCGTGGCCTCGCCATCCTGTGGCATTGTTGCCGGGAGTTTCTCTTTGCGCGGCGAACACGACAGCGTCTACAACGGCAAGGTCGACAGCACGCAGGCCTCGGTGGCAGGCGCATCGGGTTCGAGCAACAACCATGAAGTGACCAGCACGCTGACCGTCGACGTTGGCGACAACGTCAAGGTCACGGCGGGGCAGATCGATGTGTCGGCGCTCAACGCCACACACAAATACTGGTGGGGTCGCTTCGACGATGCCAACACGGTGGCCGTGGCCGACGGCGCGGCCTGGAACGTGGACTCCGGATCGGGTGGGCTGATCGGTGCCCCAGCCGGATCGACACAGGCCAGCGTGCTGCAGGACACGGTTCTGAACCTGGGCCGCAACGCGATGTTCCATGTGTTGCTGCCGACCGCCGGCATCGGCGCTTTCACGGTAGATGCGAACAATCTGGTGGTGGCCTATGACAAGGTCAAGATCGATTCCGGCGGTGCGATCGCGCTGGCCGATTCGAGCACGAAGATCAACGTCGATGCCCAGGTGAACGTCAACGTCGGCGCCGGTACGGTCATCACCAGCGACTCGGGCGATATCGCCATCGGCAGCCGCACCGATGCGCGGATCGACGCGCGCGCAGTTGCCAATGCCTACGGACTGGCCGGTCTGCCTGCCGGTGAGGCGTTCATCGACTTTTCCGGCGCGAACACCACCACGGTGGGCGCGGGTGCACTGCTGCTGGCCACCGACGCCGACCATGGGGCGATCGGGCTTGCGGCGGGCCGGGATTCCGCCGGCGCGGCTGGCACCATCGATGCCCGCAGTGCGGTCAACATGTGGAACAAGACGGCGGTGCCGATCAACACCACCCCGGATGCACGTACCAATGTGTCCCAGGATGCATCGGTCGACCTGCGCGCCGGCAGCAATCTGCTGGCGGCCGGCGACATCGCCCTGGCGGCCGATCGGGGCGCCATAGCCGTGGCCGCCAAGGGGGTCGCCAAAGACCTGTACCGTGAGGCGGCGGGCGCGATCGCAGGTGCCGTTGGCATCAAGGTGTCGCTGGATATCACCGGTGGTTCGGCGCCGTCGCCAGGCGGCCAGGCGCGCGTGAATGTCGATGGCAAGGTCTTATCGGGTCTGCTGCGCCAGTCCGCGACGCAGATCGATGTCGAGATCCTCAGTCCCAGCAGCGACCCGAACGTGATTCCGGCATGGCGCCTGGTCTACAGCGGCATGGACAGCCTGAGCAATGCCGGGCTGGCCTCCAATCCGCTGGACGCGAGCCTGAGCAATCCGTTCATCGATTCTGTGGCGCCGCCGCAGGTGGTCGAGTCCGACATTGCACCCGACTCCAAACTGTTGTCGCGCATCGAGTTGCTGTATTCGTTGCAGGCGCAGTATGCGTCCGACCCGGTGGCCAGCGCCGCCTACCGTTCGGAAATCGCGTTCCTGGAGAACAAGCTCGGTCCGCAGGGCATCGGCCAGAGCAACAGTGCGATCACGCCGCGAGGCAGTGCGGCGCTCGACGCGGCCAGCGATGCCAATGATGCGTTGCGGCTCAAGCAGGCGCTGATCACCGGAAATATCGACGGGGCGGACCGTGCCGCGCAGATCGGCGCCGTGGGATCGCTGGTCGACGCCTACGGCGTCATCGAAGCCAACAACGATGCGATCGACATCGCGCTGACGGGCATGAAGAACAAGAACCTGGCGGCAGGCGACTACATCAGTCTGAACAGCAAACGCCAGCTGGCGGATGGCGCGTACACGGACATGCGGGGCCGCGTGCAGGATATCGGCAACTACGGCTTCTCCTGCAATGTCGGCGATGCCGGTTGCGCCGCTCCGAGCGGGCCGCTGGGTGCGCTGGGCGCATCCGTGTCCAATGGCGTGCTGGTGGTCGCCGGTTCCGGCTACCTGGGTACGATCCAGGGCGACCTGCGCAACATCAGCCTGCTGGCGCTGCAGCAGTCAGGGGCCAGCGGGACGCTGGTGTCCAACGTGACCGACCTGTCTGCGCGGATGGACAACGTGCGCGCGGCCAATACCGGCATTCTGACGGCGGCAGCGTCGATCTACACCAACCTCACGCAGGCGTCGGCTTTGCAGGCCGCGCTGTCCGGCGCGTGGCGCGACACGGCCTCGTCCGGCAATGTGGACACGGATCGGATCGCTGCTGTGTCGGCGCTGGTCTCCGCCAACAGTGCGCCGATCGGCAGTTTCAATGCCGCCACCAACGGCAGTGCGGCCAACACCATCAGCAACAATGCGGTGGATGTTTCTGCGGCGGCCGACGCCGCTGGGGCCAGCGTGGCGACGGTCACGGCGGCCTCCGACAGTTCGTCCCCTGGATCCCAGAAGCTGATCACGCTGCCCGACATCGCAGTCAAACTGGGAAATGTCGACGTGGCAGGCGACGTCCTGAGCGGTGCGGGCACGCTGCAGGCGCCGGGTGATGCCAGGATCTGGATCGTCAACAACGCACCGACCTCGATGGACATCGGCAACCTGACGGTTGACAGCAGCGGCGGCAATGTGCGGCTGAACGGCTTTCTGGTCAACGGCGCGGACGACGTGCGCCGGTTCAATCCCGCCAATACGGGCGCCATCCCGACCATCGTGTCGCGTGAGAACGGCGTGGCCGGCGCACCCGAGATCCGCATCGTGAGCAACTACAACCCGGGTGCCTATTCCGCCGTGGCGGCGCAGCCGGCGCAGCGGGTTCCGGCCGCTGCCCCTGACATCACGCTGGGCTATCGCAGCAACGCCAACGAACCGTCCAAGCTGATCTCGAATCCGAACGGGCTCGTGGCGGTGACCAGCGCCGCGGGGGACATCTATGTGGACGGCAGCATCACGGCCGGCAGCGTCGCCATCCTGGCACGCAATGGGGACTTCGTCCAGCAATACGTCAACGGCTTCAACTCCGTGGCCGGCGAACCCAACAGCAACGTGCAAGGTGGTGGTGGGGTGCTGGCGCCGAACACCGGGGCCGCTCCCGGGCCGGGTATCGTTGCCAACGGCAATGTGTTCATCAGTGCGCGCTATCTCAACATCAACGGCCTGGTGCAAAGCGGCATCGTCAACTACCACCTGGACATACCGGCGGATGCGGACCTGCGCTTCGTGCTGCCCCAGAACCAGTGGAGCGGCTTCATCACGGCGTGTGGCGGGGTGACGTGCACCCGCACGCTGGGCAATGGCCAGTTGGTGCGCTACGAGAAGGAATGGCAGGGGCTGGACGGCTCGACCGGTCGCGTCGTCGGCAACAAGGCCTATATCGACCAGGTCGTCGGCCAGCCCGTCGCCGTGGCGGTGACGACCGACGGCGACCGGGATTTCGGTGCGATCGATGCCGTCTACGATCCGGCAGCGCAGAAGATCACGATGACCTCCAGTGTCGCGGTGCGTGGCGGCAACATCACGCTGTTCGGCCAGATCATCAACACGGCGAATGGTGGCTCGGGCGGCACCGGCAAACTGGCCGTGCTGGACGGCTTCGGGCAGATCGCCGTGAACAACCTGAGCACACTGCCGGTCGAACTCAAGTCCATCGATACCGGCGTGGACCCGGACCCGACCAATCCCGGCCGCGGAACCGTGGGTACGATCGACATCACCGATGTGCAGTTTGTCGGTGCGGGTGGGGACCAGAACCTGTATGCCATCCATACCCTGATCAGCCGGGACCAGGATGCCATCACCGTCGACCAGACCGGTCTGTGGAATGCCGACGGCAGCTTCTGCGCCAATTGCACGACCACCAGCTACGCGCTCGATGGCAACGCGCTGTCAAGAGTCGCGTCCGGCGGGCCGCGTCTTGGCGCGTACAACCCGCAGGCCGGACTGCGCTACGTGTTCACGACCGGCAAGAAGACTTCGACCGAATACACCTGGCGCTTCAGCGGTGCCAGCTTCTTCGGTACCTCCAGCCTGGCGCTGCCGCCGGACAGCGTCAGCCGTACCCGGACCAGTGGCCCGAATGTCTTGTCCAACGTCAACCTGAAAGACGGCACCTACCTGTCGTACCTGACACCTGGTGGCGTGACACCCCATCTGAACAACCTGTCCGCCGACAGGGCTGCACAAAGCCAGGGCAATCTGCCGGTGAGTACCGACAGCCGCTCCTATACCAACAGCTCGGTCTACAACAAGGTCAAGGAGTGGAACGACTGCAACTGGTGGACCTTGTGCATTGCCTCCCGCTACACGTCGATCTGGACGCAGACGCTGGGCACGACCACGATCACCACCAATTCGGTGCGGGCCGACTATCCGATACAGATCGAGTTCATGGGTTCGAACACCGCGGGCCTGACGATCGCCTCGCCGCTGGCGCGGGTCGACCTGGCCGACCAGAGCGTGC
>Ga0116169_1001623_pt1 | contig 18123 bp, 14 predicted proteins | sample AD_UKC130_MetaG_FD_89796 | JGI IMG/M metagenome (GOLD analysis project Ga0116169, IMG submission 89796) | Active sludge microbial communities of municipal wastewater-treating anaerobic digesters from Canada - AD_UKC130_MetaG | ecosystem: Engineered > Bioreactor > Anaerobic > Digestate | place...
AAGGATTGAGGAATATAAGAATGAGTTGGCAATAAGTTGGGGTTATAAAAAATGCAAAACAGGGGACGGATGACGATGAGCTGTTGGGCGGTTGTGTTGTTTTTGCTGTTATTGGTTGGCTGTTCACATGAGGAGAATATCGAATGGCAGGAGGTACGCCGCACGGTGTTGGTTTATTTGGCAGGCGACAACAGCCTTTCGCCGGAGGTGGTGGCTAAGCGTGAAGCGCTGGTTCAGGCATGGTGTCCCGAGAGGGAGGGGCAGCTGCTCATCTTTACCGACCGTAAGGGAGGAGTGCCTGTATTGGAACGGGCGAGCGTTCTCAACGGTGCGCCGGTTACAGATACGCTGCGCGTATACACCAACGACAATTCTACATCGGTAAAACTTCTTAGCGAGGTGATTGCCGACATGCAGTTGCTATCACCTGCTCGTTCTTATGGATTGTGGTTGTTCAGTCACGGCACGGGTTGGCTGCCGGCGGGTTTTTTCGAAAATCCTTACGGTATAGCTGTATCTGCCACACCGCAAGTATGTTCGGAGGTTTATCGTGAGCCGATCGTCACAACACGTTCGTTTGCTCGCGACGGCAATCGTGAGATGGAAATTACCGATTTGAAGACAGCGCTTCCCGATGGGCTCTTCGACTTCATCGTTTTTGAATCCTGTTTTATGGGAAATATTGAAACGATATATGCTTTGCGAAACAAAGCACCCTGTATGTTGGTTTCGCCCACCGAAATCATCAGTCCGGGGTTCACCTCCATTTACGATAAAGTCTTGTCGAAGCTTTACGATGCGAAAGCCGATTTGCAGGCGGTGGCCGAGTTGTTTTACCGCTATTTTGATGCACAGCAGGGGGCATATCGCGGTGCGGCCGTTACGTTGGTGAATACTGTAAGCACAACGTCTCTTGCCGAGGCTTGTAGGCCGGTGTTGCAACGTGTGGCGCGCGAAAGCACAAGCACAATGGCTTCGTCCGGCCGGCCGTTCGTGCCCGACCGAGCGCTTACGCCGAATCCGTTGTTTTCCTTCGACCCCTTGCTTTCGCAAGATTCACTGCTTTTGCCAGACTCGCTGCTCCCCATCGACCCATTGGTTCTCCTTGACCCCTTGCTTTTTTCTGGCCCTTTGCTTCCTCTCGACCGCTTGGATAAACACCTCTTTTTTGATTTTCGTCACTATTTTTCTCTTATTGCCGATCCATCCGAAATGAAGGCGATTGATGCAGCCCTTAACCAAGTTGTTGCGTGCTACTATCACACGCCGAAGATGATATCTGTTTCGCTCGAAAATACTTCAGGTTTGTCGATTTATGTCGAGCAGCCCGACCTGAAAACCCTCAACAGCCTCTATCGGCAAACGGAATGGTGGACAGACCTGGTTGGCCCGTGAAAACCGATGGAATTAACCTATCGTGTCCACCGTACTTGTTCCGTCAATACCATGCGGCCATGCAGCAAATTATATTCTATTGTGGGTTTCGGACAAATTTTGTCGGGATGACTGGATTCGAACCAGCGACCACACGCCCCCCAGACGCGTACTCTAAACCGGACTGAGCTACATCCCGAAAAGCGATTGCAAAATTAGCTTTTTGTTTTTATTCCGGCAAATTTTGTGCGTTGTATTTTCCATTTGGAGATTCAACCGGAACGGCTAAGTTCAAATTAGAAGTGCAAATTTCCTGCTAATTGTTTGTAAAACTCATTGTTTGGTGATGTAAAATCTAATTTTTCTCTTGGTGTAGAATTCAACCGACAAGTGTGGTACGTGCAAAACGATACGCATTGGGGCTCTTCTGAGAGCCGTGCGTACTTTATGCTTAATAGTTGTTGAATTCTCTGATCGATATCCGATAAAAAAACGCTCAAAGGACATAGAAAATCGTTTTCCGACGAGAGTGAAAAGTTTTTTTATCCTCTGTCGGATTTTCCGACGGACATAAAAACAATGTTTTTCCCCATTTTTAACAACATCCTTTAACAAATTAGGTGCATTTACCCTTAAAAAGCACTTATTTTTACACAAAAAATAACATAATGTGTCTGTCGGATTTTTCGATAAAGGATAAATTTTTTTTCTAGCTCTTCGGTTTTTCCGACGAGGGAATTTAGTTAATAATTATCAATGTTCGTCTTCCGAAAGAGGATAAAATTTTCGTGCGTTCTAATTTCGATTTTCGGCGGAAGGATTTTTTTTAAAATCGCTTTCATCGGATTTTCCGTACGAACGAAATAATGTATATTTCTTTATTCCTGTTTTTTGAAAGCGGTTGGTTTTTTGAACGATTGCAGGCGGATTTTTACGAAATAGGAAATTTAATCTCTGAATCTTTTGGTGAGATCTTCGTAGGCATCGATTCGTCGGTCGCGAAGAAACGGCCATATCCTGCGGGTGTGTTCGGTGCGGAGGGTGTCGATTTCAACTATTTTGGCCACCTCTTTATCTGCCGGTGCGCGGAAAAGCATTTCGCCCTGAGGGCCACAAACAAAACTGTTTCCCCAAAACCGGATGCCGTGCGTTTGACCGGAAGGATCGGGTTCGTAGCCTGTGCGATTTACCGAAATAACGGGAAGGGCGTTGGCCACGGCATGCCCACGTTGTACGGTTATCCACGCATCGATCTGTCGTTGTTGCTCTTCTTCGGTATCGGTCTGTTCCCAGCCGATGGCGGTGGGGTAGATCAGCAGATTGGCACCGGCCAGTGCCATCAATCGTGCAGCCTCGGGGAACCATTGATCCCAGCAGACCAACACGCCCAATTTTCCAACGGAGGTGGGGATGGGGGTAAAGCCCAGATCGCCCGGGGTGAAGTAAAATTTTTCGTAATATCCCGGGTCATCCGGGATGTGCATTTTGCGGTATTTCCCCGCGATGGTGCCGTCTTTTTCGATCACGACGGCAGTGTTGTGGTAAAGGCCGGCGGCACGTTTTTCAAAAAGCGAAAGCACGATGACCACACCCAGCTCGTTGGCCAATGTTCCGAACAAGGCGGTAGAGGGACCGGGGATGGTTTCGGCCTGTTCGAAAATGTGCGGGTCTTCCGTTTGGCAAAAGTACAAACCATTGTGCAGTTCTTGCATCACAATGAGTTCTGCCCCTTGGTGGGCAAGTGTGCGGATGGTGGTTTGCAGTCGCGAAACATTTTCCTGTATATTGGCGGTGTTGGCTTGTTGTATGATTCCTGCTTTCATTGTTTTAGTTGTTTTTTCTTTTCACTCTTCTCTCTTCATTCTTCCCTTCTCTTTTCTCTTTTCTCTTTGTTCTTTGTTCTGTTTTTATGGTTCCAACGAAACCTTGTGGATATTGGATCGTTTACCTGCTTGTCGCATTTTTCGTATATCCCGTTTTAAAGAAAACTTTGCGGATATTGCATAGCGATGCAGTGCAGTGAACCGTACTGTAGGATGAGCGGGCGGCAGTTGATGCCGACGATTTCTCTGTCGGGAAAAGCTTTTTGTAGCCGGTGTTTCGCTATTTCGTCTTTCGGCGTGCCATAGAAAGGCATGAGTACCGCTCCATTGATGATGAGAAAATTGGCATAGGTGGCGGGAAGCCGATAGCCTTTGGCATAGACGGCATCGGCCATGGGAAGTGGGATCAATGTGTAGGGTTTACCGTCGGCCGTAACAAACGACTGAAGTTCTTTTTCCATCGCTCTTAGTTCGTCGAAATGTTCGTCGTTCTTGTCGGTACACTGCACGTAAGCAATGGTATGTTCGTTGCAAAAACGGGCTAGTGTATCGATGTGGTGGTCGGTGTCGTCACCCTCTAAATAGCCGTGATTGAGCCAGAGTACACGTTCTGCCCCCAATGTTTTTTTTAGATAGTACTCAATATCCTCGAGATCCATCGGTTGGTTGCGATTGGGCGACGTGTGGCATTCGGAGGTGGCCAGGAGGGTTCCTTTGCCATCCGACTCTATTGAACCTCCTTCTAGAATGAAGTTGAGATGGCAGCGGTATTTCACTTCGGGTTGAAAAATGTCTTGATCGTAAAGTATGCTTGTGATTTGATTGTCGTAATTTGCTGCAAATTTCAGCCCCCAGGCATTGAATCCGAAGTCGAGAATCACGGGCTTTCCATCGATAAAGACCGAAAGCGCACCGTGATCGCGTGCCCACGTATCGTTGCTCCTAGCCACAGCCAAGAGCAGGTTTCTTTGCTCTTCTTTATTGAAATGACGAAGCACTTCGTCTTCTTCCGGACAAACGACGAGAAGTTTTTCGCGTTTCAGGATTTCTTTTGCAATTGCAACGTAGCATGTCGTTACCTCGTTCAGTATGTCGAACCAGTCGGTGCCGGCATGCGGCCATGTGAGTTGTACGCCGCTTTGCGGATACCATTCGGCCGGAAATACCGTGCGTGACATAATTTATACCTCCATGTTGCCTCGAACGATTCCTCGGGACGAATTACGAACAAAATCGAGAATATACTCGCGGTCGTCGGAATTAGGAAGCTCTCTTTCTATCCTTTCCATGGCCTGCGTGGTGTTGTATCCCGATTGGTACAGGTAGCGGTATATTTCTTGGATAGAATTGATCCTTTCGCTGGTAAATCCTCTTCTGCGAAGCCCAACCACATTTAATCCCACATAAGAAATGGGTTCGCGACCTACCATTACATAAGGAGGAATGTCTTTGGGAATTTTTGAGCCGCCTTGAATCATGACATGAGCCCCTATTCGGGTAAACTGGTGGATTAATCTGCCGCCGCTTACGTTGGCATAGTCCTCAATTTCTACTTCGCCGGCCAGTTGCGCGGCATTGCCAAGAATGACATGATTTTTAAGAACACAATCGTGTGCAACATGGCTGTAAGCCATAATGAGACAATCTTCCCCAACAATTGTATGTCCTTTTGATGCTGTACCCCGATTTACGGTAGCACATTCGCGGATAACGGTTCTGTCTCCGATAATAGCAACTGTTTCTTCTCCTTTAAATTTCAGATCTTGGGGGATGGCGGATATGGTTGCATGAGGAAATATGGTACAATTTTTTCCGATGCGTGCGCCATAGAGAATAGTTGCTTGGGTCATGATACGTGTCCCATCACCGATTTTCACATTCCTATCGACGTAGGCAAAGGGTTCGATAATCACATTACTCCCGATTATTGCTTCGGGATGCACAAATGCCAAAGAAGAAATTAATTTCATGTTTTAGCTTGTTATGTTTATTTGTTTTTTATGACCTGAGCCGTAAAATCGGCTTCAGAAACTACTCTATCGCCTTTGAAAGCAAGTCCTCGCATGGTGGCGATGCCCCTTCTGATTTCACTCGTTAATTCTACCCTGAAAATAAGCGTATCGCCCGGGACTACTTTCTGACGAAATTTCACATTGTCGATTTTCAGAAAATAGGTCGAGTATTTTTCCGGTTCATCCAGCCCCGATAGAACGAGCAATCCGCCGGTCTGTGCCATCGCTTCCACTTGTAATACACCCGGCATAATGGGTTCTTCGGGGAAGTGTCCGAGAAAAAAGGGCTCGTTGGCCGTGATATTTTTTATACCCACAATATATCTGTCGGTTTTTTCGATGATTTTGTCTACCAACAAAAAGGGATAACGATGGGGCAGAATTTGTCGGACACGGTTGATATCCATAAGAGGTTCCTTGTCGGGGTCGTAAATGGGCGGTTGCACTTCGTTTAACCGGATATCTTTGCGGATGAGTCTTGCTAATTGGTTATTGATGTGATGGCCGGGACGTTTGGCGATGATTCTTCCTTTCAGCGGTTTTCCGATGAGTGCTAGATCGCCGATGAGATCAAGAATTTTATGTCGTGCCGGTTCATTAGGGAAAATAAGCCCTCCTTGATTTAAATATCCGAGTTCTGCTGCATTGTGATGGGGAGCGTTCATCAAATCGGCCAATTTGTCGAGCTCTTCCTGGGGAATTTTGTGTTCGTAAATAACAACGGCGTTATTCAGGCTTCCCCCTTTTATCAATCCTGCTTTGTGTAAATTCAGTACATCGCGAACAAAAACAAATGTGCGTGCAGGAGCAATTTCTTTTTCGAATTCTTCTAATCCTTCCATCGAAGCCGATTGGTTAGGAATATATTGCGAATCGAATTCGATGAATGAATGGATACACAAACAATCGTCGGGAAGGAGGGTGAGCTTCGAACCGGTTTCCGGATCAGAAACTTCTATCTTTTTCCTTACGATATAATAGTCTTTATCTCTTTCTTGATCGATAATTCCAGCTTCTTTTATTGCTTTCACATATTCAATAGCGCTGCCATCAAGATTGGGGAATTCCGGTGCATTCACCTCAATCAGGCAATTGTCGATTTCTAGACCATACAATGCCGCCAAGCCGTGCTCTACCGTACCAACAGTTACGTCGTCTTTTCCGAGAATGGTTTCACGTTGCGTATTGACCACATTTTCGGCCAGCGCTTCAATGATGGGTTGATTTTCCAAATCAACACGCTTAATTTTATATCCATGATCTACAGGCGCCGGTTTAAATGTTATTTCAATATCCAAACCCGTATGTAATCCTACACCCTTAAGGGTAAAACTTTTTTTTAACGTTTTCTGTTTCACTATTTTTTTAATTATTAAAATTCCACAAAAGAGATATTGTTTGTTTCACGTAAAAGGTAGGTTATTTTTCCGCCAATTTCTTCTTCAATTCTTCAATTTCTTTTTCAAGAGATCTTAATTGCCGATCCATGTCGGGCAATCTGGCAAAAAGAACACTCGAGCGAAAGTAGTTTTTAACAGGAATGGCAGGAGTTCCGATGATGCGGGAACCTTTTGGAACATTGCTGAGGATACCCGATTGGGCACCGATTTGTGAATCGTCGCCAATGGTTACATGACCACTGATACCTACCTGACCGCCGAAAACGCAGTTTTCTCCTATCTTGGACGACCCCGCAATGCCTACTTGTGCTGCCATAGCAGTGTTTTTCCCTATTTCGCAATTGTGTGCGATATGAATAAGGTTATCGAGTTTGACACCTTGATGAATAATGGTTGATCCCATGACCGACCGGTCGATGGTGGTGTTTGCTCCGATTTCAACATCGTCTTCGATAATCACATTCCCTGTTTGAGGGATTTTTCGATAACCGTCTTTTTCGCGACTAAAGCCAAAACCTTCGGCGCCGATAACAGCTCCGGAATGAATAATGCAATTGTTTCCGATAATGCAATCCTTATATATTTTTACACCGGGATAAATAATGGTGTTTTCTCCAATTTTTACATTGTCACCAATATAAACTTGGGGATAAATTTGACAATTATCGCCTATCTCGGCATTTTCTTCCACTACGGTGAAAGCACCAATATAAACATTTTTACCCAATTGAGCCGATGAGGCTACAGCACTTTGAACGTCGATCCCTGTCTTTTTCGGTGTGTTTTTTTCTACCATTTCCAACAAAGCGGCGAGTGCCGTGTAAGCATTGGGAACTTTAATTAGTGTGGCTTTTATGGGTTTTTCGGGAACAAAATTACCGTTTACTAAAACAATATCGGCTTGAGTTTCATAAATATAACGTGTATATTTCGGGTTAGATAAAAACGTAATAGTTCCCGGTTTCCCTTCTTCTATTTTGGCAAATGAATGAACCTGTACATTTGGATTGCCAATCACTTCACCTTGCAAATAATCAGCAATTTGTTTCGCAGAAAAAGTCATTATGTATTCTTAAACTTAATAAGTGAGTGTTATTTATTTTTGCAAATTAACGAATAAATTTTGATTGTACGAAAGAATAGTGTCATAAAAATAATCAATAAGTTTGCAAAAATTTCATCCGATTGCCTGGTTTTTCGGTATATATTTCCTACATTTGCACGGAGTTTTGTGAGAATTAAAAATAGAAAAATCGAAAAATTGCGTATTTTATGAAAAAAACATACAGCGTGATCACGGGAACGGGGAGTTGCGTGCCTACAAAACGAATGACGAATAACGATTTTCTTTCGTATGAATTTTATGATACGAATGGACAAAAATTTCCTATTCCTAATGAAGAAATTGTACGAAAATTTGAAGAAATCACTACTATTTCCGAAAGGCGTTATGCTGAAGACGACCAAGTTACTTCCGACCTGGCACTTATTGCTGCTCAGCAGGCGATAGAAGCTGCAGGGATTGACAAGGAGGAGCTTGATTATATTATTGTTGCACACAACTTTGGTGAGACACGAGTAGATAATATCCGCGTAGATATTTTACCCATGCTCGCTTCACGTACAAAGCAAAAACTCGGAATTGCTAATCCGTTTACCGTTGCTTACGACGTTTTGTTTGGATGCCCGGGATGGATTCAGGCCATTATTCAGGCTGATTATTATATACGTTCGGGAGATGCTAAAAAAGTGCTGGTGATTGGGGCCGATGTGTTGTCGCGTATATCCGATCCTCATGATCGCGACAGTATGATTTATGCCGATGGAGCCGGTGCCGCCATTTTTGAGCCTTGCGAGAGCGATACGCCGGTGGGTATTTTAGGGCATAATAGCCGCACCGATGCGCTTAATTACGCTCACTTGCTTCATATGGGATATTCATACAATCCCGAATTGGCAAAAAACAAGGATTATTATTTGAAAATGAATGGACGCCGATTATACCAATATGCTTTGGAAAATGTGCCGTCGACCATCAAAGCCGGACTCGATAAATTGAATATAGGGATTGAACAGATAAAGAAAATACTCATTCATCAGGCTAATGGCAAAATGGACGAGGCTATTCTTAAGCGATTATATAAACTTTACAATATAAATGAAGTACCTCGTGAAGTAATGCCAATGACCGTTTCATGGTTAGGTAATTCTTCGGTGGCTACGGTTCCTACTTTGTTGGATATGATTGTTCGTGGCGAATTGGATAATCATGAACTGGCAAGCGGAGATACGGTTGTCATGGCGTCGGTTGGTGCAGGAATGAATATTAACAGCGTAGTTTATCGTTTTCCGTAAATTCACTTTTCGGAAAACGATACCAAATAGGGAACCCGGGCAAATTTGCTTGGGTTTTTTTATTGGCTAATAGGGGGTATGTTTAATGCGTTAAATCAGTTGAATCTATACCTTAAACTTAATGCAAACCCGGCGTACCAGTAGTCGTTGTAGTCGTTGACGAAGTTAACGGTCGGTTTCCAGTCGAGCGAAATGGCAAAAGGAGCTTGCGGAAAAATATATTCAACTCCCCAGATAATATCTGCTCCCAAAAGAAAGCCGTTGCTCCGATGGCCTTTATCGTAAAGACCTCCTAAATGAGCACCAAGGCCCAAATACCAGTCCAGGCTGGGAGCCCCCGGAACGGGTTGTTGGTATTCGTACAACGCGGTTAACTGAAAATGATGAGGCGATGCGCTCAAGATTCCTTCGAAGGCATTTCCAATAGAAAAGAAATTCTTGTATGTCAGACCACTATCGTAACCTAGTCTGACGCCGAAAGCGGTTTGATAATCCTGCGCATGAAGTGTAGTTGTTAACGCAATGACCAATAAACTTGTCACGAAGAATTTTTTTAGTTTCATAAGTGTGTATATTTAAAATGTAGTTCATTCTTAATTTAGATAACAAATTTTAAAATGAATTGTTTATTTCCCTCTTACTATTTTTTTGATTTCGTTGAGTTTGTTGAGTGTTTCAATGGGGGTTAAAGTATTTATATCTAAATTGATGATCTCGTCGCGTACTTGACTTAGCACCGGATCGTCCAGTTGGAAAAAACTCAGTTGATAACCTTCGCGTTTTTCGATAATGTCTTTAATGGGTCGGCCAATACCTTCTTGGCGGTTGTTTGATTCCATTTGTTCCAGGATGGCTTCAGCTCTTTTGGTGATACTCTTCGGCATCCCGGCCATTCGTGCCACATGGATTCCGAAACTGTGTTCGCTTCCTCCGGGTACCAGTTTACGAAGAAAAATCACCTTGTTATCGATTTCCTTTACGGCTACGTTATAGTTTTTGATGCGTTTGAACGATTTTTCCATTTCGTTCAATTCGTGATAGTGGGTAGCAAAGAGCGTCTTTGCATGTGCATGAGGGTGCTCGTGAAGGTATTCAACAATTGCCCAGGCAATGGAGATGCCGTCGTAGGTGCTGGTTCCACGCCCCAGTTCGTCGAAAAGCACAAGGCTGCGCTGCGAAATGTTGTTGAGAATATTGGCTGCTTCGTTCATCTCGACCATAAATGTGGATTCGCCCAGCGAAATATTGTCGGATGCGCCGACGCGGGTGAATACTTTATCGACCACGCCGATTTTTGCCGAATCGGCAGGCACGAAACTGCCCATTTGTGCCATAAGGGTAATGAGTGCTGTTTGGCGTAGCAAAGCCGATTTGCCCGACATGTTGGGACCGGTGATAATGAGAATTTGTTGCGTTTCGCTGTCGAGATACACATCGTTGGCAATGTATGGCTCGTCGGGAGGAAGTTGTTTCTCAATAACCGGGTGGCGGCCGTTTTTGATGTCGATGACGTCCGTTTCGTTGATTTGGGGGCGGTTATATTTGTTTTCCCGAGCCACCTTGGCAAAAGAAAGCAAACAATCGATTTGTGCAATGATGTTGGCATTGATCTGGACAGTAGGGATGTATTCTATCAAACTTTCCACGAGCGCATTGTAGAGTTCCGTTTCTAAAAGGATGATTTTTTCTTCTGCGCCCAGAATTTTTTCTTCGTATTCTTTTAACTCTTCGGTGATGTAGCGTTCGGCACTTACGAGGGTTTGTTTGCGCACCCAGCTTTCGGGTACTTTTTCTTTGTGGGTGTGTCGCACTTCAATGTAATAACCAAAAACATTGTTGAATCCGATTTTAAGCGAAGGAATTTCCGTTTTCTCACTTTCGCGTTTTTGAAGCTGCGATAAATAATTTTTTCCCGAGTGGGTAATTTTGCGAAGTTCGTCCAATTCGTCACTGACCCCTTTTCGGATGATGCCGCCTTTATTCAGAAGGGTAGGAGGGTTGGATACGATTTCTTTTTCTATGCGGTCGCGGATCAACGGACAGGGATTCAGCTTTTCGCCCATCTCTCTGAGATTGACATTGTCGGAGGCAAGGAAAGCGTTTCGAATGGGCTCGATGGCGGTAAGGGCTATTTTTAGTTGCACTACTTCGCGTGGGGTAATTCGTCCGACGGCGGCTTTTGATATAATCCTTTCCAGATCGCCAATAAGAGAAAGCTGTTCTTCGAGCAGATCGTTGAGTTCCGGTTCCCGGAAAAAATTTTCCACGAGGTCCAGTCGTTTTTCGATGGGGTTGATGTCTTTCAGTGGAAATACGATCCAACGGCGCAACAGCCGTGAGCCCATAGGTGTAATGGTTTTGTCCAGCACATCGAGCAGACTTTTTCCTCCTTCATTTAACGGGGCGAGTAATTCCAGATTCCGCACCGTAAATTTGTCGAGGCGGACGTAATGATCTTCTTCGATGCGTTTTAACGATACAATGTGACTGATCTGGGTGTGATGGGTGATATCCAGATAGTGCAATATGGCTCCCGAAGCGATGATTCCTAATGGAAGATGTTCCACGCCGAAGCCTTTCAGGTTTTTGGTTTGAAAATGTTTCAACAATCGTTCTTGTGCAGCATCTTCGGTAAAAATCCAGTCGTCGAGCTCAAATAAAAAGTAATTGCTGCCGAAATTTTCCTCGAATTTCTTTTTGTTGCCCCGTTCAACAAGAATTTCTTTGGGCGAGAAGTTGGAAAGCAACTTGTCGATATCTTCTCGCGATCCTTCGGAAGTCAAAAATTCACCGGTAGAAATATCGAGAAACGAAATACCGAATAGTTTGCTGTTCGAAAAATAAAGTGCACAAAGAAAATTATTTTCTTTGTGATTGAGGATATTATCGCCAATGGAAACGCCCGGTGTTACCAATTCCGTAACACCCCGTTTAACGAGCTTTTTTGCTTTTTTGGGGTCTTCCAGTTGATCGCAAATAGCCACGCGTTTGCCTGCACGAACCAGTTTAGGGAGATACGTGTCGAGTGCATGGTGCGGAAAACCTGCCAACTCCACAAATTGTGCAGCCCCGTTGGCGCGTCGTGTGAGGGTGATTCCTAAAATTTCCGATGCAACGATGGCGTCATCAGAAAAGGTTTCATAAAAATCGCCTACCCGAAACAACAGCACAGCATCGGGATACTGTTTTTTAATCGTGACGTATTGTCTCATCAGGGGAGTGTCGGCAATCTTTTTACTCATAGCTACAGGTTCGTTCTCTCGATTTTAGATAAACAAATTTACATGATAATTTTCAATTTACATACTGATACATAAAAAATTCCTTTTTTGCAAATTCAATCTTTCTTGCATGTTCATGGGGTTTTTATCACAGGAATATATACATGATGTGTGACATTAATTTATGATGAAAGTTTGTTTGAAATTTTAAAATAAACAAATGAAACGGATGGGGTTAAATCTTTCTTGAATACAATATGAATAAACGAAACGAGTAGAAATAAAAAACGCCGTAATTGAGGAGTAATTACGACGTTTGAGTTGATACGTTTGATTATGTAATACAAAAAAAATTGAATCGAGTAAATTCTTTTGCGGTGCGGACGGGACTTGAACCCGCGACCCCATGCGTGACAGGCATGTATTCTAACCAAGCTGAACTACCGCACCAAAAACTACTATCTGTTTTTCGATAGCGAGTGCAAAGATAATTATATTTTCTTAATCGCAAAAACATTTGTAAAGATTTTTTCAATCCTAATTATTTTCTTAGCCACTCGTTGAACCACCGGGCAAACTCGCGCTGAAACAGAATAGCGTTTTGTGGTTTTGTAATCCAGTGATTTTCGTCCGGATAAATCAATAAGCGGGAAGGGATTCCTCGAAGTTGTGCTGCATTGAAGGCCATCATTCCTTGTGATGCGAGAATCCGGTAATCCAACTCTCCATGTGAAATCATGATGGGTGTATCCCATTTATCCACGAAGCGGTGGGGAGAATTGGCAAATGAGCGTTGTGCCACAGGATTCGACTTATCCCAGAAGGGGCCGCCCAAATCCCAGTTGGCAAACCACATTTCTTCGGTTTCGAGGTATTGGGCTTCCAGATTGAAGATACCGGCATGAGCAAAAAAGGCTTTGAACCGTTTGTCGTGATTTCCGGCCAGCCAATATACCGAAAAGCCTCCGTAACTTGCGCCCGTACAACCCAATCGGGTTTCGTCTACATAGGGTTCTTTGGCTAAGGCATCGATGGCGGAGAGATAATCTTTCATGTTTTGTCCGCCATAATCACCACTGATCTGTTCCAGCCACTCCATGCCAAATCCCGGAACGCCGCGACGATTGGGTGCTACTACAATATAACCGTTGGCGGCCATCATTTGAAAATTCCACCGGTACGACCAGAATTGGCTAACTGTGTTCTGCGGTCCGCCCTGACAATACAGTAAGGCAGGATAGACTTGGGTTGAATCGAAGTGAGGCGGATAGATTACCCATGTATGCATCTGTTTGCCGTCGGTGGTTTGTACCCATCGTTCTTCCACTTTTCCCATGGTCAGTTGGTCGAGAATGTCTTTGTTTTCGAAAGAAAGCTCAACGGCTTTTCCCGATGCAATATCCACGGAATAGATTTCATCGGGTTTTAACATGGAATGGCGTTTGGCAATCAGTTTACCTTTTTCACCCAACGCCACCGAGGCATAGTCATGAACTCCTTCGGTAATTGCTTTCACTTCTTTTGTTATTCGGTCGGCCGTGAAAAGTTGCGTTTTAGCTTGCACGCAAGAGATGATGAATAACGTTCTGTTGTCGGAATTCCATATAAAAGCATCGGTATTGTAATCGAAATTTTCGGTTACGTAAGTTTTTTCTTTTGTTTGAAGATCCATAACGAAAAGGCGGTTTTTGTCCGACTCGTAGCCGTCGCGCTCCATGCTTTGCCAGGCGATATATTTTCCATCGAGAGAGAATTGCGGGTTGGTGTCGTAGCCCGGCATACCTTCTGTAATGTTGGTAGTTTCTTCGGTTTCCACATCGTAAAAATAAATGTCGGAATTGGTGGACAGTGCATATTCCTTTCCTGTTTTTTTGCGACAAGTGTAAGCAACGATTTTACTGTCGGGGCTCCATGCCAGCTGTTCCATTCCGCCAAAGGGCAGCATAGGCGATTCGTAAGGCTCCCCTTCCAGTATATCTTTGGCGTGTTGCAATTTGCCTTCCGAAAAATCGGCTACGAACGGGTGAGGTACTTCCGTTACCCACTGATCCCAATGCTTGTACATCAGGTCGTTGATAATTCGTCCCGATGCTTCGGGTAAATCGGGATAGATGTCGGCAGCTGTGGGTTGCGTTTTTACGTTTTTGACGAACAACACCTTTTTTTCGTCGGGTGAGAAAGCGAAACCGCCGATTCCGCCTTCGATATCGGAAATTTTCTCCCAACCGCTTCCGTCGATGTTCATGGTCCATAGCTGAGACGTACCGTCTTTATCGCTCAGAAAAGTGATTTTTTTCCCGCCGTTTATCCAGCGGGGATTGCTCTCACGGGAATTGGAATGGGTTAATTGTTTTTTCTCCGAACCGTCGGCTCTCATCACGAAAAGCTCTGTATTCGTCTTGTTTTGCGGTATGCTCACATAAGTGACTTCATAAACAATATGCGATTTGTCGGGAGAAACTTGTACTTCGCCAATCCGTCCGAAACTGTACAGCACTTCCGGCGTCATGATGTCGTTTTCTATTTTGGGAGACGACTTCCCGATGATTCCTTCTGCTTCGGATTTTTTATCCGATTTTTGTGTGTTTGTCGTGCATGACAACAACAGGGCTCCTGTTAACATATATGCGATAATCATTGATTTTCTTTTCATAAAAGGATGATTTTAGGTCCGTTTTTGGTTTAATAATTCTTCGGGTCGATAAATTTTTCCGTCTTTCAAGTGGATTGTCCTGTCGGTAAGCGATGCCAGCTGTTCATCGTGAGTGACAATAACGAACGTCTGATTGAGTTTGTCGCGTAACTCAAAGAACAGTTGGTGAAGTTCGGCTTTGTTTTTTGTATCTAAGCTCCCCGACGGCTCATCGGCCAAAACCACCAGCGGATCGTTAATCAAGGATCGGGCTACTGCAACACGCTGTTTTTCACCGCCCGAGAGTTCGGCAGGCTTATGATCCATTCTGCCTGTGAGCCCCATCATATGTAGCAACTCTTTGGCTTTTTTTTCTGCATCGTTGCGTTTTCGGTTCCCGATCAATGCCGGAATCATCACGTTTTCCAGTGCGGTGAATTCGGGCAACAATTGGTGAAACTGAAACACGAAGCCGATATTCTTGTTGCGGAAATCGGAGAGTTCCTTCTCTGCGAGCCGACTCAGGTCGTCGCCATTGAAATAAACTTTCCCGGAATCGGCCCTTTCAAGGGTCCCCATGATCATCAACAACGTGGTTTTTCCTGCACCGCTGGGACCTACAATGGATACGATCTCCCCTTTGTTGACTTCCAAATCGATACCCTTCAAAACTTGAAGATTGCCGAAACTCTTGTATATCTTTTCAACTTTTATCATGAATTAGTTTTTCGTCGCGTATATTTTCGATTTGCGAAGTTAAGAAAAAAGCCGGGAATGTAAACCAAAAAACTGTGGAATATGGTCATTGTCTATTCGACCCACACGCTCAGAGCGATAAAAAGAGCAGCGTTGATTGCTGAATTTTTAAAATTGCAGATTCAACCGCCACATGGAGTACATGTGGAGTACATGCAAAACGTGAAAAACGATGCGCCTTTGGCGTGAAAAGCATCAACTGGACTGTTGTACATTTATTTTGAACTTAGGTTATGTAGTAAAAGCTGAATTTGGTGGATTAATCTTTTTAAGGTGATTTTGCATATAGTGGTCCTGGTTAAGGAATCGGTTCAAATGTCGATTGTTTCGGTCTTTAATTTTTTTTCTATTTTCAGGTTAACTAAAACTAATAAATAATTATCTTTGCCGTACCTCATCATCTTCTAAAATTATCGAATGGATATTAACGAAAATGAAATATTATTGATAAGAGCATTCAAAAAAGGCGATCCGAAAGCTTTTGAAAAACTTTTTAATCGATACCATAAAAATTTATATGCTTATTTAATGCGTCTTCTTGGTTCAAAAGAGGATGCAGAAGAGATTGTGCAAGAAAGTTTTATTAAGATATGGGAAAAAAGAGAGGAATTTATAGAAGGCTATCCGTTTGATGCTCTTCTTTTTAAGATTGCCAAAAATACTTTTTTGAATTTTACTCGCGAAAAAGTCAATCGCAGAGTTTTCGAAGATCATTTTCATCTTCTTGTTGATTTGGACACAAGTGAAGCAGACGATTACATTATTTTTAAGGAAATGCGTGAAATTATTCGGCTTATTATTGATGAAATGCCGCCGAGACGGAGAGAAGTTTTTATTATGAGAAAAATCGAGGGGTTATCGCGAAAGGAAATAGCCGAAAGGATGGGTATTTCGATTATCACGGTGGACAGCCATTTGCTCAAAGCCAATAATTATTTGAAAGATGAACTGAAAAAATACGGTTTGCTTTTGCTCTGCATTTTTGCTATTTAAAACCCAACTTTATCATAATAGTTTTCCCTAACGTTGGATCGATTTGCTCGAATTATTTTTTATTAGTTAGTTCTTACTCTAAATTGAATAACCATTAAGTTTATTTTTTATGAAAAATATACAACCTTTCACTATTTTAAGAAAGTAATTGTGAGCCAATAATTTAAACAGGAATACTCCTTGTTGTTTTATTTTTTTTGTTGCATTTTCCAAAATTTTCTGAAAACAAAGTCATAGTTTTCCCCTTTTGAAGTGTATTCATATAAAAGGGCAAGATCCAAATGAATCATTTCAAAGAAACAATGCATCGATTTTTTTCCGGTTCGTATTCGGAAAATGATCTAAAAAACTTGTTCCTATGGCTAAACAGCGAAAAAGGGCATGCCGAAATGGGTCGGTTGTTTGACGATAACCGCCTTTCGGGCGATGTTGATGAAGATATTCCCGTGGATTCCGAAAAGATGCTTGAACACATTCGTAAAGGTATCCGACACAGGAAATCGCTTAAAATCAAACGCGCTTTTAACCGGTTGTTGCCTTATGCAGCCGTGCTGATCCTGGTGTTGGGGTCGGTTTTCTTCTTTTCTCATAAAAAGAACATTGATAAGGCAGCTTTTAATAACAGAGTAGTTACCGTAATTACCCAAAACGGCCAGCGCTCACAGGTTATCTTGCCCGACAGCTCGATTGTTTGGCTGAATTCGGGAACCACGCTCACATACCGTCATAATTTTTCTAAACATCGGAGAGAAGTTGTATTGAATGGCGAAGCTTTTTTTAAGGTTGTGCACAACGAGAAATTGCCATTCGACGTTCATTGTAACGATGTCGTGGTGTCGGTATTGGGAACGGAATTTGATGTTAATGCGTATCCCGAAACGGGAAAAGTCTGTGTAGCGCTCGAATCGGGCAAAGTGGCATTGTCCCACAGCCGGATCGAATCGGTCAACTATACCCTAAAACCGGGTCAAATAGCTGCTTATGACTTGACGCAAAATACCATTCACGTAGATGAATTTGATGTTTCACAATATGCTTCGTGGAAAGACGGGCTTTTGGTATTTAAAAACGAACCGATAAAAACGGTTTTCGAAAAGTTGGAAAGGTGGTATAATATCGATATTGAAGTAACGGATGAAACGGTATATGAATCTATTTTTACGGGAACCATTCAAAACGAAAGTTATGAACAGATATTCAGGCTTATTGAATATTCTTGCCCGGTGAAATGTCAGATTAATCATAATTCCGATTCGGCATCGCTTCCCAAAGTCATCATTTCAAAAAAATAACATGTAAAACCCTAAAAACTGTTTGTCTATGAAAAAGAGTGTATTCTAGAAAACAAATCATTGAATTTGTTTACCATTTATTTCTAAAAACTGCCAATTACAATATTTAGTCGAATTATTAACTCAAATTTTAAAACAACAAATGGAAAATAGTTATTATGCAATTGTTTCCGGTTTGCAAAAAATTCGGAAATCGAAATTATGTAAGGCCATGAGAGCCGGGTTGTTTTTTGCAATGATTTGCATTACTCAGGCACTGGCGTCG